>Ga0066256_1005051_pt1 | contig 11219 bp, 11 predicted proteins | sample ThiBio_1000_biof_FD_87107 | JGI IMG/M metagenome (GOLD analysis project Ga0066256, IMG submission 87107) | Wastewater bioreactor microbial communities from Cape Town, South Africa - Thiocy_expt_1000_biof (version 2) | ecosystem: Engineered > Bioreactor > Thiocyanate-remediating >... | reverse complement strand
GGGGGGGGCGCCACCGCGGCATCATCTACGGCGTGCTCTCCAAGGAGAGCCTGAAGAACCTGCTCGACCTGTCCACCCGCGAGCGCGTGATCATCTACCCGCTCGTCGTGCTGGTGATCTTCTTCGGCGTCTATCCGGCGCCCATCCTGCGCTACACCGCCATGTCGGTCGACGCGCTCGTCAACAAGGTTTCGCTCACGCTCGAGGCGGCGCAGACGGCCGCCCTCGTCGTGGCGCACTAGGAACGGACCATGACGGCGGAACTGTCGCACAGCCTCACGCTCGCCACGCCGGAACTGATCCTCGCCATCGGGGCCATGCTGCTCCTGATGATCGGCGTCTTTTCCGGCGAGCGCGCCAACAACACCGTCACCGGCCTGTCGGTGGCGCTGCTGCTGGGCGTCGGCGCCTGGATCGTGCTGTTCCCCGCCGACGGCGAGGCCTTCGGCGGCGCCTTCGTCAGCGACGCCTTCTCGCGCACCATGAAGGTGCTGGCGCTGATCGGCTCGGCCGTGGCGCTCGTCATGTCGGTCGGCTTCGCCAAGGCGGAGAAGTTCGACAAGTTCGAGTACCCGGTCCTCATCATGCTGGCGACGCTCGGCATGATGCTGATGATCTCGGCCAACGACATGATCGCGCTCTATCTCGGCCTCGAGCTGCAGTCGCTGGCGCTCTACGTGCTCGCCGCGATCAACCGCGACAGCCTGCGCTCCACCGAGGCCGGGCTGAAATATTTCATCCTGTCGTGCCTGTCTTCCGGCATCCTGCTCTACGGCATCAGCCTGGTCTACGGCTACACGGGCGCCACCGGCTTCGACGCCATCGCCCAGGTGCTTTCCGGCTCGCAGCGCCAGCTCGGCCTGGTGTTCGGCCTCGTCTTCGTGCTCTCCGGCATCGTCTTCAAGCTGTCGCTGGTGCCGTTCCACATGTGGACGCCGGACGTCTACGAGGGCGCGCCGACGCCGGTGACGGCCTTCTTCGCCGCCGCCCCGAAGATGGCGGCCATGTCGCTCCTGGTTCGCGTGACCATGTCGACCTTCGAGCCGATCCATGCTGACTGGCAGCAGATCATCGTCTTCGTCTCGATCGCCTCGATGGCGCTCGGCTCGTTCGCGGCGATCGGCCAGCGCAACTTCAAGCGCCTGATGGCCTATTCCTCGATCGGCCACATGGGCTTCGCGCTGGTGGGGCTGGCGGCCAACAGCGAGGCCGGCGTGCGCGGCGTCGTGCTCTACATGCTGATCTATCTCGCCATGACGCTCGGCACCTTCGCCTTCATCCTGGCGATGCGCCGCAAGGAGGGCAATGTCGAGGACATCTCCGACCTCTCGGGCCTGTCGGCGACCAATCCGGTGATGGCGACGATCCTGACGATCCTCATGTTCTCGCTGGCCGGCATCCCGCCGCTCGCGGGCTTCTGGGCCAAGTGGTACGTCTTCCTCGCGGCCATCAACGCCAATCTCTACGCGCTGGCCGTCATCGGCGTGCTGACCTCCGTGGTGGGCGCCTATTACTACCTGCGCATCATCAAGATCATGTGGTTCGACGAGCCGGTCGGCGGCTTCCAGCCGATGGCCGGCGAGCTGCGCCTCGTGCTCGGCCTGTCGGGCGCCTTCGTCCTGTTCTACGTCCTGATCGGCGGGCCGATCGGCCGCATCGGCGAGGCCGCCGCGGGCGCGTTCTTCTAGGACATGGCCTTCCGCCTCGCGCCATCCGCCGCAGCCGCGGGATACGCGCTCGAATCCTTCCCCTCTGTCGGCTCGACCAACGCGATCGCCATCGAGCGCGCGCTGGCCGGCGAGCCCGGCCCGCTGTGGATCGTCTCGAAGAAGCAGGAAAGCGGCCGCGGCCGGCGCGGTCGCGAATGGGCGACGCCCGAGGGCAACCTTGCGGCGACGCTGCTCCTGTCCGGCCTGAGCGAGCTGTCGCATGCCGCCACGCTCGGCTTCGTTGCCGGGCTGGCGCTGGGCGACGCGCTGGAGGCCGTGGCGCCCGGCCGATCCGTCTCGATCGCGCCGGACGGCGCCGACGCCGGCCCGCGCAGCCGCTTCGAGCTGAAATGGCCGAACGACGTGCTGGCCGGCGGTGCCAAGCTCGCCGGCATCCTGCTCGAATCGACTGGCCTGCCGGACGGCCGTTTCGCCGTCGCGATCGGCATCGGCGTCAACGTCGTTGCGCATCCGGCCGATCTGCCCTATCCGGCGACGTCTCTGGCGGCGCTGGGCGCGGCCTGCGACGCGGAAGCCCTGTTCCTTGCCCTTTCCGATGCGTGGATCGACAATTGGCGGGCCTGGAACGGCGGGCGCGGCCTGGCCGAGATCCGCCGCCGCTGGCTGGCGCGCGCCGCGGGGCTGGGCGGCGAGGTTGCCGTGCGCGTCGACGGCGAGGTGCTGCGCGGCACGTTCGAGACGATCGACGAGGATTGCCGCTTCGTCGTCCGCGACCGGCAGGGCAGGGCGCACCGTATCGCCGCCGGCGACGTCCATTTCGGGGCGATCGCCTCCGCAGCGGCAGGCTAGGAAAGACGCATGGCAAGCCAGACACAGGCCGAACTGATCTTCTGTCCGCTGGGCGGCGTCGGCGAGATCGGCATGAACCTCGCGCTCTACGGATACGGGCCGGCCGACGCGCGCGAATGGATCGTCGTCGACTGCGGTGTGACCTTCCCCGACGAGACGATGCCGGGCGTCGACCTCGTGCTGCCGGACATCCGCTTCATCGAGGAGGACGTCGCCAATTTGCGCGGCATCGTCATCACCCACGCGCACGAGGACCATTACGGCGCGCTGCTCGACCTGTGGCCGCGGCTCAAGGCGAACGTCTGGATGACGCCGTTCACCGCCGGCCTGCTGGAAGCCAAGCGGCAGTCGGAGAAGGGCGCGCCCGAGGTTCCGGTCACCATCTACCATGCCGGCGAGACCTTCACGGTCGGGCCGTTCACCATCGAGGCCGTGGCCGTCACCCATTCGATCCCCGAGCCGGTGTCGCTCGCCATCACCACGCCGCTCGGCACGGTCATCCACACCGGCGACTGGAAGATCGACCCCGGCCCGGCGATCGGCCCGCTGACCGACGAGGCGCGCTTCCGCGCGCTCGGCGACCGCGGCGTGCTGGCGATGATGTGCGATTCCACCAATGCGCTGCGCGAGGGCGAATCGCCGTCGGAGAAGCAGGTCGGCGTGGGCCTGAAGGAGGTCATCGAGGCCGCGCCCGCGCGCGTCGCCATCACCACCTTCTCCTCCAATGTCGGCCGCATCCGCTCGATTGCGGAGGCCGCGCGCGACGCCGGCCGGCGCGTGCTCGTGCTCGGCCGCTCGATCAAGCGCGTCATCGACGTCTCCACCGAGCTCGGCTATCTCGACGGCCTGCCGCCCTTCGCTGCCGAGGAGGAGTTCAACCTCATCCCACGCGACCAACTCGTGATCCTGTGCACGGGCAGCCAGGGCGAGCCGCGGGCCGCGCTCGCCAAGCTCGCCCGCGACGAGATGCGCAGCGTCTCGCTCGCCGCCGGCGACACGGTCGTCTATTCCTCGCGCGTCATCCCCGGCAACGAGAAGGCGATCCTCGCCACCAAGAACCTGCTGATCGAGCAGGGGGTGAAGGTGATCGAGGACGGCGACGCGCTGGTGCACGTCTCCGGCCATCCACGCCGCGGCGAGCTCAGGCGCATGTACGAATGGGTGCGGCCGAACGTGCTCGTGCCGGTCCACGGCGAGGCGCAGCACCTGGTGGGGCAGGGCTCGCTCGCGGCCATGTCCGGCGTTCCGCATGTCGCGCAGGTGCGCAACGGCGACATGTTGCGGCTGGCGCCGGGCGATCCCGAGATCGTCGACCAGGTGCCTTTCGGCCGCATCTACAAGGACGGCAAGCTGATCGGCTCCGACGAGGAGATGGGCATCCGCGACCGGCGGCGGCTTTCGTTTGCCGGCCACGTCGCCGTCAACGTCGTGCTCGACGACCGCTACGAGATCGCAGGCGACCCGGACCTCGTCGCGATCGGGGTAGCCAAGACCGATCGCTCCGGCGAGCCGATCGAGGAGCTGATGCTCGATGCGGCGATTGGCGCGGTTGAATCGATCCCGCGCGCCAGGCGAAAGGATCTCGACCTCGTCGAGGAAGCCGTGCGCAGGGCCGTCCGTTCCACCGGCGAGGAAGCCTGGGGCAAGAAGCCGATCGTGACGGTGTTCGTGACGAGGTGAAATGCGGCAGTCGCCAGTCGGCAATCGGCAGTCGGGACCGAATGCTGGCGCCTGAAGGCGGATTGCGAGAAAACCCTATTGCCGACTGCCGACTGCCGACTGCCGTTGTAGGAACGTTTCCGTGCTTGGACGCCTGAACCATGTCGCCATCGCCGTGCCGGACCTCGCGGCTGCGATTGCGGTCTACCGCGATACGCTGGGTGCGAAGGTGTCGGCTCCGCAGGCGCTGCCCGAGCATGGCGTGACGGTGGTCTTCGTCGACGTCGGCAACACCAAGATCGAGCTGCTGGAGCCGCTCGGCGAGGGCTCGACCATTGCCGGCTTCGTGGCGAAGAATCCGGCCGGCGCGATGCACCATGTCTGCTACGAGGTGGACAACATCATCGCCGCGCGCGACCGGCTGGTCGCCGCCGGCGCGCGCGTGCTGGGCGACGGCAAGCCGAAGACTGGCGCCCACGGCAAGCCGGTGCTGTTCCTCCACCCCAAGGATTTTCTCGGCACGCTGGTCGAACTGGAACAGGTATAAGGGCATCGGACGCGGCGTCGCCGTCGTCCGCAACAGGCTCAAGGGAGCGCGCCATGGTCGGCTTCGTCTCGAACCTCGCGATCTTCTTCATCATCTGGTGGACCGTGTTGTTCGCCATGCTGCCGATCGGCCTGCGCACGCAGGACGAGGACGGCGAGGTGACGCTCGGCACCACGTCGAGCGCGCCGCGCGGGCCGCATGTGCGCTGGGCCGTGCTGCGCACCACGATCGTGTCGCTGGTGATCTTCGGGATCTACTATCTCGTCGTGCATTATTGGGGCTTCAGCTTCGACGACGTCCCGCGCATCGGCCCGAAGTTCTACTGAGGCAACCGACTTCGCGCGATTACCCGTTCGCCCCGCGGAGCTGGCCCCACATTGCACAGCGCGCCGCCGCCGGCGGCCCGCCGAAAGCAAAACCTGCGAAGAGCACGGTTCAGGGAGAGCACCCGCAGCAACGCGAACGATCCGGCAAGAAGTTCGCCCGGCTCGCGCCGCCGCGCCAAGCTCCAAAGGGCGCGGGCGGGACCGTCATGCTCAGAGGTCTGCACAAAAAAAATGCAAGGCCGAAGCCTTGCAGTTGAACGCGTCCGATCCGTGTTCCGTTACCGGCGGCAGCGAGTTTCCTCGCGCCCAGATCGCATCCTCCCAAGACTTTGACCGCGTAAGGGGGCGAATTTTGGCTTCGCCCGCTCATTTATGGCTGAACATTAGAACAGAGGCGGACATCTTGTCACGGAAAATATTGCGTGGTGACGTGACTTGATGTGCTGCAATGCACAATTGCGCGTCACGCTCTGCCCGCTGATGCGTCAGCGGCCGGGCAGGCGCATCGCCGCCGCGACCGCTCGGGTTTCCAACCCGCCACGAAATGGCTAAGAAGCGCGTGCAAATCCCTGCGCGCCCGGCCGATTCCGTCGCCGGCGCATCGTTCCCACGGACCCCTTCATGCGACTGTCGCGTTACTTCCTGCCCATCCTCAAGGAGACCCCGCGCGAGGCGGACATCGTCTCGCACCGGCTGATGCTGCGTGCCGGCATGATCCGCCAGCAGGCGGCCGGTTCCTTCGCCTGGCTGCCGCTCGGCAAGCGCGTGCTCGACAAGGTCAACCAGATCATCCGCGAGGAGCAGAACCGCGCCGGCGCGCTGGAGATCATCATGCCGACGATCCAGTCGGCCGAGCTGTGGCGCGAGAGCGGCCGCTACGACGACTACGGCAAGGAGATGCTGCGCATCCAGGACCGCCACGAGCGCGACATGCTCTACGGCCCGACCAACGAGGAGATGGTCACCGACATCTTCCGCAGCTACGTGAAGTCCTATCGCGACCTGCCGCTCAACCTCTACCACATCCAGTGGAAGTTCCGCGACGAGGTGCGGCCGCGCTTCGGCGTGATGCGCGCGCGCGAGTTCATGATGAAGGACGCCTATTCCTTCCATGCCGACTTCGACAGCCTGCAACAGACTTACCGGGTGATGTACGACACCTACAGCCGCATCTTCAACCGCCTCAATTTGCAGTTCCGCGCGGTGGCGGCGGATACCGGCGCGATTGGCGGCAGCGGTTCGCACGAGTTCCACGTACTGGCCGATTCGGGCGAGGACGGTTTGGCGTTTTGCCCCGCTTCGGATTACGCCGCCAACGTGGAGTTGGCCGAAGCGGTTGCGCCTGAGACACCGCGCGCAACCCCCGCCGAGACAATACGAGACGTTGCCACGCCCAGCCAGACCACCTGCGGGGACGTGGCCGCGCTGCTCGGCATTCCCTTGCAACGCACCGTAAAACTGCTGGCCGTCATCGCCTCTGAACAACTGGTCATCCTGCTGCTGCGCGGCGACCACGGCCTGAACGAAGTGAAGGTGAGCAAATTGCCCGGCCTCGCCGATTTCCGTTTCGCGCGCGAAGACGAGATCCGCGCCTTCTTTAATTGCCCGCCCGGCTTCCTCGGCCCGGTCGGGATCGAGCGCGGCAAGACGCGCGTGATCGCGGATCGGAGCGTGGCGGTGATGAGCGATTTCGTCGCCGGCAGCAACAAACCAAAATTCCATACTGCCGGCATCAACTGGGGACGCGACTTGGCCGAACCCGATCTCGTCGCCGACATTCGCAACGTGGTGGCCGGCGATCCCTCTCCCGACGGCCGTGGCACGCTTGAACTGTGCCGCGGCATCGAGGTGGGTCATATCTTCCAGTTGCGAACCAAATACTCGGAAGCGATGAAGGCCGTGTATCTCGATGAAAACGGCAAGACACAAATCATGGAGATGGGCTGTTACGGCATCGGCGTGGCGCGCCTCGGGGCCGCCGCCCTCGAGCAGAACAATGACGAACGAGGCATCACCCTGCCCGCCGGCATGGCGCCGTTCGAGGTCGCCATCGCCCCCATCGGCTACAAAAAGAGCGAAGCGGTGCGCCGTGCGGCCGATGCCCTGTACGCAGAACTCTCAGCCGCCGGTATCGAGGTGTTGCTGGAGGACCGCGACGAGCGTCCCGGCGTGATGTTTGCCGATCTAGAACTGATCGGCATCCCGCATCGCATCACCATCGGCGAACGCAGTCTGGAGGAAGGACAGGTCGAATATCAGGGGCGCCGCGATGCGGGGGCACAGGCCGTGGCCTTGCAAGACATGGCGAAGCTCGTACAATCGGCGCTATGCGATTAAATCTATACTCCCAACCGCTATTGCGGGCGCTGGCACTGGCGGCAGGCGTCTGTTTCGCCGCCACAGTACAGGCCGGAACGCAACGGGAAGAGGTGCTTGCGGCCAGCGTCAAAGCGGTGTTGCAACGCAGCGTGGCGGATCAGGCTGCGCCCAAGCTGGCCTTTGCCAACCGCCACGAGGCGGACAAATGGCTGAATGAGATGTCGCGCCGTTTGCAGTCGCGGATGCCGGACAAAAACGCGCGGTTTGAATTTCTCAGCACCGTGCATTACGAGGCGACGCGGGCGGGATTGGATGCGCATCTGCTGCTGGCACTGATCGAAGTGGAAAGCGGCTTCCGCAAATATGCGGTATCAAAGGCCGGCGCGCGCGGCTATATGCAGGTGATGCCGTTCTGGACCCGCTCCATCGGCACGCCGGAGCATAACCTGTTTCATCTTCGCACCAACCTGCGCTATGGCTGCACCATCCTGCGCCATTATTTGAATATAGAAAAAGGCGATATCCACCGCGCGCTCGCGCGCTACAACGGCAGTCTGGGCCAGCCGAAATATCCGCAGCGGGTACACGCAGTATGGAAGAAGAAGTGGCGTCCGGTCAGCCGGGGTTGATTTCAGGATCAGCAATTAACCACGGATGCCCGCGGATTTACACAGATAAACAAAAGACGATATCAACCCTCGTCGGAGAACTATACTTTGTGCAGCCCCGACTCCGCATAGTCCGCGTTCTTACCGGTATTGATCTGTGCCTAATTTAAATTTGTCAGGGTTTAGTGCTTTTGATGTATGACTCGACACTGTCGCGCGTGAGCATGCCCTGCTGGTAACTGACCAGCTCCCCGCGCGGATTGTAGAGATAGGAAGTGGGCAGCACCGTCACCTCGCCCACCTGTTCGGCCAGGTCATAATCCCCCAGCACGACCGGATAATTCACTTTGAAACGCTCAACAAACTGGCGCACCGATTTCGCGCTCGAGTCGAGCGCGACGCCGATCACCACCATATCTTTATTACTGTGCGCCCGGTGCAGATCAACCAGATCGGGGATCTCTTCCAGACAGGGCGGACACCAGGTCGCCCAAAAATTCACCAGCACCCACTTGCCGCGATAATCGGCCAACCGTTGCGGCTGGCCTTGCATATCCTCGAACACGAAGGGCTGCGCACCCGCTGCAACGACTCCCGGCAACAGCAGCAACGCCAGCGCCAGTCCCCGCCAACGCATCAATGCGCGTCCTTGCCGTCAGTTGCCGCCGCCGAATGGCCGTCGGACGCATGGGTCAGATACAGCGCCAGGGCGATCAGCGCAATCGCCGCACCGAAATACACCAGATCGATCGGCGCTTCGATGGCCATACCGAGCGCTTCCTCAAACAGGGTCACGATCATGATCATCAAGATAACCTTGGCCAAGCGCTGCTTCAGATCATCCAGATTGCTGATCACCAGGATCTTGCTGGAGGCGCGGCTACCATGCGCCTGGTCGATATCGCTGATAAACAGCTCATACAAGCCGAGCGAAAAGATCAGCATCACGGTCGCCAACAGGTAACCGTCCACCACTTCGACGATATGCGACACCGTGCTGTCGTGCAGAGCTTTGCGTGCCTCTTCGGTCAGGGAGGAATCGGCGTAATGCAGGGCGTGCTGGAACAGATAGAGAACATCGACTGTCGCCAGATAGAAGATGGCAAAACCGGCCAGCAAACTGCCGATGACCGCGCTCAAAATAACGAAGCGGCTGTTCCACAATGCCCCTTCAAATAACTTTTCCAGAAAATTCATGTTCTCTCCTTTATCGATTCACCACGCCCGCCGCGCGGGGCGCGCATTAAAGCCGAAAAGCCGCAATCGGGCAACTTTAAGGCGGCTTTAGTCTCTTTGCCAGATATCGCGCAACGTTTGCCCCTGCGCCGCACCGATACATTTGTCCAGCCGCACGAACCATTGCCGCACCGCCTCGTCCGCCGGATGTTTGGGTAGCGCGTCGGCATCGAGCAGGAATAAACGGGTCAGGTCGGCAACCGGAACATGCTCCGGCACACGCAACAACCCCCATCCTGAATCAGATAATTTGCCCACGATTTTAGCCTTGGACAGTTGCGCCATGATACCCTCCACCTCATCGTAGCCGATGCGCAACTGGCGCGAAAGCCGGGGCAGGGCGTACACCTCGCCATGCTGCAGCCCCCGGTCCATTTCTTTCAGGATGTGCAGGGCAAAATAAAGCCGCGCAGGCTGGTCGATCTTCAGCGCGTGATGGCTGCGCCAGTGCGGAATGGCGGCGGCGATGATGGCGCCGAACAGCAGCATCAGCCAGGAAAGATAAATCCACAACAGGAAAACCGGAATACTGGCAAATGCGCCATACACCAGCTTGTAAGTCGGAAACTGGGTGATGTAGTAGGCGAAACCGCGATTCATGGCCTCGAAGGCAATGGCCGCAATGACACCGCCGATCATGGCATGAATGATCGGCACATAGCGATTAGGAACCACCCTGAATAACAGGGTAAAGGCCGCGCTGGTGAGCAACACCGAAAATAATTTCAGTGCCCCCGCGTTGAATGCCGACAGCTGCCTGTCATGCGAAAGCGAAATTCCCGTCAACCACGAAGTCAGCGACAGGCTGGCGCCGATCAGCAACGGCGCAAGAGTAATCACCGCCCAATACACCAGCACCCTTTGCAGTATTTTGCGCTGGCGGGAAGCGCGAAAAATGCGGTGAAACGCATTGTCGATGGTGAGCATCATCCACATTGCGGTCACGCCGAGAAAGGCAATGCCGACCGCGGTCAGGCGGGACGCGCTTTCGGCAAACTGCTCCACGTAGCGCGAAATCATTTTCCCGCCGGTTTCCGGCACCAGATTCAACAGCAGGAAAGATTTAAAACTGGCTGCCAGATCGGCAAACACCGGAAAGGCGGTAAACACGGTCAGCATGATGGTCAACAGAGGCACCAGCGAGAGTAAGGTGGTAAAGGTCAGGCTGGCCGCCATCTCTGCACAACGGTCCTGGCGCAGGCGCAGCACCACGAAGCGCAAAAAGTGCAGCACATCCTTCGCATTCTGAAATAAACGTTCCATATCGCTAAATGGCTTCATACAATGCGCGCATGATACCCGACAAAACTCCCGCCCACGCCAACCCGCGCAGCGCGCGCCAGCTGTTGCGCGCGCACCGGTACGGCGCGCTGGGCACCCTGTCGCAAAAATTCGACGGCCACCCGTTCACCTCGATCACCCCGTATCTGGTGGATTTCGACGGTAGTGTGCTGATCCTGATCAGCGGCCTGGCGGAACACACAAAGAACATCCTGAACGACTCGCGGGCCAGCCTTGTCAGCCACAATCAGGCCGATCCGCGCATCCAGACCCAGGGACGGGTCACCCTCGTCGGGCACGCGGCGCACCAGCCCGATCGCGCCGACTGTGCCAAGCGCTATCTGCGCTACTTTGCCGAAACCCGCAACTGGTATGAACTCCCCGACTTCAATTTCTACCGCATCACCCCCTTGGCAATCCGTTATATCGGCGGTTTCGGCGACATTCACTGGATTGGCAACGAAAACTATCTGCTGCAGCGCTATCCGCTGATGCAGCAAGAAGACTCGCTGATCGAAGAATTGAACCTCCATCCCGCCCTGCAAAAACGGGGCGCCATGCTGATTGGTGTCGATTGCGACGGCTATGACCTGGTGGTCAATGGCGCGGTCGTGCGCCATGAGGTTGCGGAGTTGACGCTCGACGCGGCGGCCGCCCGCGCGGCCATTCTGGCCGAATAAACAAACGACCGCCCGTGGTCGGCCGCTTTCGTTACATCCAGGCC
>Ga0066256_1003108_pt1 | contig 11219 bp, 10 predicted proteins | sample ThiBio_1000_biof_FD_87107 | JGI IMG/M metagenome (GOLD analysis project Ga0066256, IMG submission 87107) | Wastewater bioreactor microbial communities from Cape Town, South Africa - Thiocy_expt_1000_biof (version 2) | ecosystem: Engineered > Bioreactor > Thiocyanate-remediating >... | reverse complement strand
ACTTGTTTCAGGGCGTGTTACAAGGATGATGGTCGTCATCGCTGGATCGCAGAGCGCAGCCATCGCTGTCTTGAAACGCGCTTCCTGAGTCTTGAGACCCGAATGTGGTCCCAAACAGGATGCTCCCCGGTCATTGACGTCAAGAAAACCGCTCCAGGCTTTTGGCAGGCTGAGGAGCCGAAGCGTGTGTCCGGTCGGGGTAGTATCAAAAATAATGTGGTCGTACACCTTATTGTCGTTGACTAACCAACTGACGAATTCGTCAAACGCGGCGATCTCGGTTGTGCACGCGCCCGACAATTGTTCACGAACCGTGTTCCGATCCTGCTCGCTTGCGGTCGGAGTCATTTGAGCCAGCACCCTTTGGCGATAGGACTCGGCGGCGACGGTGGGATCAATGTTGAGCACATGCAGACCCTCGACACCGGGGACCGCGACGGGAAGATTGCCTAAAGGCACGTCCAATATCTCGTCGATATTAGACGCCGGATCAGTGCTAACCAGCAGCACCGACTTTCCGCCATCGGCGAGCGATAAGGCCGCGGCGCAGCCGACTGAGGTCTTGCCTACGCCACCTTTCCCGGTGAAGAACAAGAACCGGGTCGGACTGGTCAGGAAGCCAGGAAGGTGAACCGTGGCAATATCGTTTGTCATATCTTAATCCTTCCAGAATATATGATTGCTTAAAATCCAGATGATGGGCTTGATCTCGATCAAGACCACACGCCAGGTACATGCCTGATACGGGCTAGGCGGCTTGTGGGGCCGAAAGGGTCATGTCGGTTGCGCCTTCCATCCGGCCGATGGCGGCGAGCTCCTTCTTCAGATTAGCAAGGTCCAAGCTTTCAACCGGAAGATTCACCAGAGCTGTCAGACGTGCGGTGAGGCGCCGATAGGCTGCAAGAAAGGCCGCGCGCTGCACGTCCTTAGTTCCCTTCACGAGCGCAGGATCGGGAATTCCCCAGTGAGCCTGTAGAGGATGGCCCGGCCAGAATGGACATTCCTCTCCCGCTGCGGCGTCGCAAACCGTGACAACAAAATCCATGGTGACAGCGCGTTTGCCAGCGAATTCGCTCCAGCTTTTCGACCGCAGATGCGATGTTTCGTAGCCTAGGCTTTCGAGCAGTTCCACTGCGAGACGATGTGGCCGCTCCTGCGGGCGGCTTCCCGCGGAATAGGCGCGAAACCGTCCGGCTCCCTCCCGGTTGAGGATAGCTTCGGCCATGATCGAACGGGCGGAGTTGCCCGAACACAATATCAGGAGGTTGTAGCCCTTGGCGTCGCCTGCTGCGGGACGCCGCTGCGGGAACGACGCGCCGTCGCGATCGGCAGACGGCCGCATCTCGCCGAGCATGACGTCGAACAGGCTTCCGAGCTTGATCGATTTCGCCGCATAAATGATCGACCGGCCCTCGCGCCGGCTGGTCAAAAGACCCGCGCGCTCGAGCTGGGACAGGTGTGTCGACATCGTGTTGTGCGGCACCGCCAATAGCCTCGCGACATCTCCCGCCGGCAGACCGTAGGGAAGATATCGTGCCAGCAGTCTGAAGACTTCGAGCCGCGTGGGCTGCGCCAGGCTGGCGAACATCTCGACGGCATCGTCGGTCGTGAATTGATCTGCGGTCATCGTGATTTGTCACCTTCCGACGGAACGACACATCCGTCGAGGATAGTGGACACTTCGATTCCTGCAAACGGGTTCGGCGACGCTGCGCGAACGCGGCAAGCCACTGATTTATTTATGAAATCTCATCAGCTCGGCGTCCGGAAGATGATCCTTCGACCGATCTGGGGCGGGATCGCGCCCGGGGGCCCTCCCGCACGTGCGAAATTTCGCAGATCGTCTCGAAATCCGAACGGACGGCGCTGCACCATGTTCTGCTTTCTGAACATCGCACCGGCTTGGATCGGGACGCGGAGTTGATTCATCGGGACTTTTCACCGGACCGGCACTTGGCCCGTGTCGTGCACATCGTGATGCGTCCGATGGGACGCAAAAAAATTATGGTCTGGGGAGATCAAGGAAATGAAGAGATGCGACAATCTTGTCGACGTTCGCCGTCGGCAATTCCTCGGCGGCGCCGGTGCGATGACCGCGGCCGCTGCTGCGCTCACCGTCCTGCCGAAGGAGGCGAAAGCTGACACGCTCGCGACGGCGACGCTCGTCAAGTATCCGTCCAATCGCCTCGGCAACCTCAAGGATCTCAAGGTCAACGAACCTCTCTCGGTCGCATATCCGGACGACGACGCTCCCGGCGTCGTGCTCAAGCTCGGTCGGCGCGTACCGAGCGGAGCAGGACCGGACGGAGATATCGTCGGCTTCTCGACCACCTGTCCTCACAAGGGTTTTCCCCTCAGCTACAACGCGACCGACAAGACGATGAACTGTCCCGGCCACTACTCGCGTTTCGACTGCGAGCGCGGAGGTCAGCAGGTCTGGGGACAGGCCACGCAGAACCTTCCCCAGTATGTGCTCAGGATCGACGGCAACGGTGAGATCTTCGCCGAGGGCGTCGACGAGTTGCTGTACGGCCGCTTGTCCAACGTGCTCTGAGGAGGATCCATCATGTCTTACAAACGCCAGATCGGCCGTCTTCCCATCGTGCCCGTGGATGCCAAGGAGCACAACGTCGTTTGCCACTACTGCATCGTCGGATGCGGGTACAAAGCCTACTCGTGGGATGCGCGCTATGAAGGCGAGAACGCGCCGGGCAGCAACAAGTTCGGCGTCGATCTCTCGAAGCAACAGGAGGCGGAGACGGCGGCCTGGTATGCGCCCTCGATGTACAACATCGTCAAGCAAGATGGGCGGGACGTCCATCTGGTCATCAAGCCCGACAAGAATTGCGTCGTCAATTCCGGCCTCGGTTCGCCGCGTGGTGCGCGCATGGCCGAGATGAGCTACTCGCGTCAGCGCAACACGCAATTGCAGCGCCTCACCGATCCCCTCGTCTGGCGCTACGGTCAAATGCAGCCAGCGAGCTGGGACGACGCCCTGGATCTGGTCGCACGCGTCACCACCGCGGTTATCGCCGAACAGGGCGAGGATGCTCTCCTGGTGTCGGCATTCGACCACGGCGGAGCCGGCGGCGGTTACGAGAATACCTGGGGCACCGGAAAGCTCTACTTCGGCGCCATGAAGATCAAGAACATCCGCATCCACAACCGTCCTGCCTATAACTCCGAGGTTCACGGCACGCGCGACATGGGCGTCGGAGAACTGAACAATTGTTATGAGGACGCCGAGCTGGCCGACACGATCGTCGCTGTCGGCACCAACGCGCTCGAAACGCAGACCAACTACTTTCTCAATCACTGGATTCCGAATCTGCGGGGCACATCTCTCGACAAGAAGAAGGCCGAGTTCGGCAACGAGCCCGTCGACCGCGCCCGCATCGTGATCGTCGACCCGCGACGGACCGTCACGACCAACGCGTGCGAAATCGAAGCCGGCAAGGAGAACGTGCTTCATCTCGCCATCAATTCGGGCACGGATCTCATCCTGTTCAACGCATGGTTGACCTACGCGGCCGATAAGGGATGGGTCGACAAGCCCTTCATCGCAGCGTCCACGAAAGACTTCGACAAGGCCGTTGCGGCGAACCGGGTCTCTGTCGCCGACGCTGCGAAGGTCACAGGTCTCCCGGAAGCTGACATCGTCAAGGCGGTCACCTGGATTGCCGAACCCAAGACGGGTGGCGCACGGCGTAGAGCCATGTTCGCCTATGAGAAAGGCCTGATCTGGGGCAACGACAACTATCGCACCAACCAATCTCTCGTGAACCTGGCGCTCGCGACCGGCAATATCGGTCGTCCAGGCGGCGGGTGCGTGCGCATGGGAGGACATCAGGAAGGTTACTCGCGCCCGTCGGACGCGCATGTCGGCAAGCCGGCGGCCTACGTCGACCAGTTGCTCATCAACGGCAAGGGTGCCGTACATCACATCTGGGGCTGCGACCACTACAAGACCACGCTCAACGCGATGGAATTCAAGCGGGTCTACAAGAAGCGCACCGACGTCGTGAAGGACGCAATGAACAGCGTGCCCTATGGCGACCGCAACGCGATGGTGAAAGCCATCGTCGCGGCCATCAAGAACGGGGGTCTGTTCGCCGTCGATGTCGACATCGTGCCGACCAAGATCGGCGAAGCCTGCCATGTCTGGCTCCCCGCCGCCACCTCAGGCGAGATGAACCTCACCTCGATGAATGGCGAGCGGCGGATGCGGCTCACCGAGCGCTATATGGATCCGCCCGGCGAATCCATGCCTGATTGCCTGATCGCGGCACGCATCGCCAATCACATGGAACGTGTCCTCCGCGAGCTTGGCGACGCCAAGTACGCCGACCAGTTCAAGGGTTTCGATTGGAAGACCGAGGAAGATGCCTTTATGGACGGCTACCACAAGCATGAGAAGGGCGGCCAGTTCGTCACCTACGAGCGCCTCCGCGCTATGGGCACGAACGGCTTCCAGGAACCGGCGAGCGATTTCAAGGACGGCAAGATCGTCGGCACCAAGCGTCTCTACACCGACGGCAAGTTCGGCACCAAGGACGGTAAGGCCACTTTCATGGAAGCCCAATGGCGCGGCTTACAGGCGCCCGGCAAGGAGGAGCAGAAGAAGAAATTCAAGTACCTGATCAACAATGGCCGCACCAATCACGTGTGGCAGAATGCGTATCTCGATCAGGACAACGAGTTCATCATGGCCCGCTGGCCCTATCCCTTCATCGAGATCAATCCCGACGACATGAAGGAGCTCAACGTGTCGGCCGGCGATCTCGTCGAGGTCTACAACGACGACGGCTCGACGCAGGCCATGGTCTATCCGACGCCGACGGCGAAGAAGGGGCACACCTTCATGCTCTTCGCCTATCCCTCGGGCGTGCAGGGCAATGTCGTCAATGCCGGCACCAACGAGCTGATCCTGCCCAACTACAAGCAGACGTGGGCCAACATCCGCAAGCTCGCCTCCGCGCCCGCGAGCGTGAAGCACCTGAGCTTCAAGTCGCAGGAGTATAAGATGGGTTGATGGCGCGCTTTCGGGCACACAATCCGGCGATCCTCAGGTGCACCCTGAGGATCGTTAGGTCTGCACATCTTGGTCCCTAAGCCAATCCTTCCTCATCGTGAGGCTTGCGGGTCCCTTGCCACGGCGCATAGGGACGCATGGATTTTCGCGAGCCATCGCCGCGGCACCTTCCATCCCCTTCTTGGTGTTTTCCGCTTGTCAGGGTAACGCAGTCATTCTTGGCACTGTCCCGCACATTGAGCCGTAAGGCCCGCTGATTTCGACTCGTCCACGGAAGGTAGGCTCGTCTCAGCTGAAGAGGTCTCCAGGTCCGCTCTGGGTCAGCCGCGTCGGCGCGGACAGTGGACGGCAGCTTCTGCTCAACCTCCACGAACGGACACCACCGACAACGGGTGCCAACGTCGCGATGGGCCGGAAGCGGAATTCACGGTGGGTGCGATCGACTGCGCAAGCCGCACCGCCGAGCATGTCCGGAATCGGAAGTAGTGCGTCGGCTAGCTCATGCCGTGAGCGGCAGGGCGTTCAGCTCACCTCGCGCTTCACGCCAGCTATCCGACACAGAGCAGACGACCGTGCTCGGTCAACCACGCGGTCCGCGGACGGATATGCGCATGTCACCCGAGGCTGTCAGTGCTGTTGTGGAACCAGAAGGGTTCAGTCTCGTCGAGAGCTGCCGCCCTATCACCATAGGATCGTACTATATAGGTCTGATGGCTGACCTGGAGTGCACGGTCTCAGGGCGACAGCGCATCGATGATCCGGCAGTCCGCAACCGTGCCGCGGCGGCACTGCGTGATCATGTTGTTCAGCTCGCGTCGCAGAGCCCGCAGATCGGCGATCTTGCGATCGATCTCGGCCAGATGGGCCTTGGCGATGACGTCGACAGCTTCGCACGGTCGGTCGCGGTCATCAGACAGATCGAGCAGGGCACGTACCTGATCGAGCGAGAAGCCGAGATCGCGCGAGCGGCGGATGAAGCTCAGCCGGCTCAGATGCGCAGGGCCATAAGCCCGATAGTTCCCCGTCGTGCGCTTCGGCGCAGCGAGCAGGCCGATCCGCTCATAGTAGCGGATGGTCTCGACCTTGGTGCCGGTCAGTTTTCCAAGCTCTCCGATAGCCAGATGCCTCTCAGTCATGTCTTGACCCTGTAGCTGCTACAGGGTGCATATAGGGCGTCACGTCGAATTCGTCGAGGTGACAGACATGGCGGCAGCCCCCCTGACGCTGCGCATTGAAGGTATGGATTGCGCGGCCTGCGCCGCCAAGATCGAGACAGCCGTCAAGCGCCTGCCGGGCGTGAGCGAGGTCGAGGTCAGCTATGGCCGCCGCGCCTTGTCGCTGGCGCTGGACGAGGATCGTACGTCACGCGCCGCCGTTCGGGCGAAGATCGACGCCCTGGGCTACACCGCCATAGACCCCGACACGGCGCCGGTGTCGGCGCCACACGGTATCGACGACGGCGACCGCCCCTGGTGGGCCTCGCGCAAAGGGCAGCTCGTCATCGCGAACGGCGCCCTGTTGGCTCTCGCCTTCGTCGTCTCGCAGGTTGCGCCGGACGGGTCGCACGCCGCCTATGTCCTCGCGGCCCTGGTCGGATTGGTGCCGATCGCGCGGCGGGCTCTGGCGGGCGCGCTATCAGGCGTGCCGTTCTCCATCGAGACGCTGATGTCGGTCGCCGCAGTTGGTGCGGTGGCGATCGGCGAAGTCGGGGAAGCGGCCGTCGTCGTCTTCCTGTTTGCCGTGGGCGAGTTGCTGGAGGGCGTCGCCGCCGGACGAGCGCGCGCCGGCATCAAGGCGCTGGTCGCGCTGGTTCCGCGCACGGCCCTGCGCCAGCGGGGCGGATTCGACGACGTCGAGCCTGTACCGATCGAAGCGCTTGCCGTCGGCGATCTGGTGGTGGTCCGTCCCGGCGATCGTATCCCGTCAGACGGCACTGTCCTCAGCGGCACCTCGGAGGTCGACGAGTCGCCGGTGACGGGCGAATCCGTTCCCGTCCTGAAGCAGCATGGCTCCAGCGTCTATGCCGGCAGCATCAGCACCAACGGCGAGCTGCATGTCGAAATCACGCGTACGGCAGCCGACAACACCATCGCCCGCATCATCCATATGGTCGAGGAGGCGCAGTCGTCGAAGGCGCCGACGGCGCGCTTCATCGATCAGTTCAGCCGCTGGTACACGCCGGCGGCCATGCTGGTATCAGTGCTGGTGATCGTGGCGCCACCGCTGTTGTTTGGCGCCGATTGGTTCACCTGGATCTATCGCGGCCTTGCCGTTCTGCTGATCGCTTGTCCGTGTGCACTGGTGATCGCGACGCGGGCCGCCATCGCTTCAGGCTTAGCAGGGGGCGCACGGCGTGGCCTCCTGATCAAGGGCGGTGCCGCGCTCGAGACACTGGGCAAGGTCCAGACTGTTGCCTTCGACAAGACCGGGACGCTGACGGTCGGCCGACCACGGGTGACGGAGACGGTTGCATTCGGCGTCACAGAGAATGACGTGCTGGCCAAGGCCGCGGCCGCCGAGCAGAGTTCCAGCCATCCGCTTGGGGTGGCGATCGTCGCCGCTGCCAAGGAACGCAAACTCGAAATTCCCAAGTCATTCGGCGAGAGCCTTGCAACGGCGGGGAAGGCCGTCACCAGCCGGCTCAAATCCGGTTTTGTCTCCGTCGGCTCGCCACGCCATGCCGCCGAGCAGGCCGATGTATCACCGGACATTGTCCAGCGCATCGCGGACCTTGAGGGAGAGGGCAAGACGGTTGTCGTCGTCAGCGAGAACAAGCATCCGATCGGCCTGATCGCGCTGCGCGACGAGCCGCGCGGGGATGCGAGCGAGGGCATTGCCCGGCTGCGTACGCTCGGAATCACGCCCGTCATGCTGACCGGCGACAACGGCCGTACGGCCGCCGCCATCGGCGGCGCGCTCGGATTGGAGGTGCGGGCCGAACTCCTGCCTGACGCCAAGCTCAAAGCCATCTCAGAGTACAAAGCTGGCGCACCCATCGCGATGGTTGGCGACGGCATCAATGATGCGCCTGCGCTGGCGGCTGCCTCTGTGGGCATCGCCATGGGCGGTGGCACGGACGTGGCCCTGGAAACTGCGGATGCCGCCTTGCTCAAGAACCGCGTGACGGGTGTCGCCGAGCTGGTGGCGCTGTCGCGCGGGACGCTGGCCAACATCTGGCAAAACGTGACGCTGGCCCTCGGCCTCAAGGGCGTCTTCCTAGTGACGACACTGTTCGGCGCGACGCCGCTGTGGATGGCGATCCTGGCCGATACCGGTGCTACCGTGCTCGTCACCGCCAACGCTCTGCGTCTGCTGCGCTTCCAGCCGTGATCGAGCGAGCAACACGTCGGTGATCGCTCTCCGGCCGATCGAGATATTTCCATTCTTCAGCAGGATTGGCTGACTATGTCGCAGATGCAGTTGGATCCGGCTCCCGGGAAAGCAGACGCAAGTTGGCTTCTGCTCTTTGCGAGCTGGCTCACCGCTCTCACGTCAACGCTCGGCGCCCTCTTCATCGGCGAGGTCATGGGGCAGGCCCCATGCGTTCTGTGCTGGTATCAGCGCATCTTCATGTTTCCTCTGGCCGTGTTCCTGGCCATCGCCTGCCTGCGTTCGGATGTGGGCGTGTGGCACTACGCGCTGCCGCTCACGCTGATTGGTTGGCTGATCGCGGCCTTTCACATGCTGCAGTACAGTGGCGCCATTCCTGCTGCGATGACGCCTTGCACCGCAAGCGGGCCGTCCTGCTCAGGCGAGGGCATGACGATCCTCGGCCGGGTGCCGATCCCCGCGCTCTCTCTGCTCGCCTTTACGGCCATCGCCGTTCTTCTCACGCTCACAGCCCGGAGGCCCGCCCCGTGACCAGACGCTCTCTCGTGATGATTGCCCTCGGGATCGCCGCCATCGTGTTTGCGACCGGCGCCTACATTTACGACCAAGGCGCCGTCGACCGTGGGGCGCAGAGTTCGGCATCCGCGCAGGACTATCTCGTTCGTCCGCATTCGCCGGTGATCGGTCCGGCGAATGCTCCGGTGACCATCATCGAGTTCTTCGATCCGTCCTGCGAGAGCTGCCGGGCGTTCTATCCCTTCGTCAAGCACATCATGGCACAGTATCCGAAGGATGTCCGCCTCGTCATTCGCTATGCGCCGTTCCATGAGGGATCGGACGAAGCCGTCTCCATCCTCGAGGCGGCGCGTTTGCAGAATATCTTCGTGCCGGTCAAGGAAGCGCTCCTGGCCACCCAGCCGAACTGGGCCGTCCATGGGGCGCCCAACCTGAACATCGCCTGGGAGGCAGCACGAGTTGCCGGTCTCGACATCGAGCGCGCCCGCCGTGACGCGCAGCGTCCTGAAATTGCGGAAGCGCTCGCCAAGGACACGGCCGACATCAAGACGGCGGCGGTGAAAGCCACACCTACGTTCTTCGTCAATGGCAAGCCGCTGCCCTCGTTCGGTCCCAAGCAACTCGCTGAGCTGGTGCGAACCGAGGTGGAGGCGAGCCGCGGAGCTTCAGTAAAGTAGCGATCGATACATGACAATTGGGGCAATCCCCCTCCATCAACGGACATGGCGGCAGCCAAAATGGCTGCCGATCTACCGCCTACGGATGTCGGTAACTGGAGAACGCGTCGCAGAGAGATGACGTACCTCTGTCCGTCGCCCATCTCGTCGAAACCCTTGCTGTGGTTTTGAATGGATTGCATCTCCGGCGCACGCTTGATTTATCGGCGGACCTCGATGTCCCGTCTGCTGATGTCCGCAGATCGAGGTAACGCAACCGCTCGTCGTGGCCGATCTTGAGGGAGCAATGCACGTGCCTGAGGTCGGCCTCCTCTGCAGTGCGGTCGTGGTTTCGCAAAAAGACACGACATTGGCTTCGGGTGACGAACGTCGATTGCGCGGATCGGAGGATGCTCCCGCCCCTCAGCAAGCAGCTGACGCGGCTGATCGGTGCTAGCGCTACGGGCCAATTTCTGCCGAAAGTGGTGACCAATACTGCGAGTTCAGATTTTGTCCGGGAGTTTTTGGGCTGCTACCGCTGACGCCGCGCTCCAAGCACAACAGGCTTGCGCGATTGTCCATGTGATAGATCGCAAGCACCGGATGCTTGCTGTGCCTATAACGAGTTGCGCAAACTCTCGAGCCGGCGCAGCGTCTGCTTGAGGTCGGGTTTGACGCGAAGCGCTGCCTCATAGTCGGCGACCGCAAGGTCGCGCTGTCCTTTGCGCTCGTATTGATAACCGCGATTATGCAGAGCTGCAGCGAAGTCGGGGCTGAGCTTGATGGCCTCTGAGTAGTCGGCGATCGCTAGATCGGATTGACCGAGGTCATCGTATGCGACCCCGCGATTAAAATGGAGTACGGCCTCGCTGGATCTTAGCGAGATTGCCCGCTCGAAATCAGCGAGCGCAGCCCCGGCATCCTTGGCCAACAGATAGATCGAACCCCGGTTCGACAATGCCTGCACGTTGTCGGGATCGAGCGAAAGAGCATAGTTGCAATCCGATAGTGCTTGCACGAGCTCGTTCTTGCTCGCATGTGCGGCGCACCAGCTTGTTGGGCTTCCAGCATGCGCAGCATCATGCGGTCCGGCTGGAATGGGGGCCTGCGCAACAGTTTGCGCGCATGGTGGCCTCAAGAATACGCCCGAAGCCGGCAGAACGATTGCCGCGAGGATGAAGACTGCCAAGGTTCGAGACATCTCAATCTCCTCTTGCAATCAATCGTGATCTTTCACGAGCCTCGTGGCGCCCGTGTCGGTGAGGATCGCCGGCCGCAGCCCGGCAATGCCAAGCAGCCAGTGTTCTTGTCTTGCAGGCCATCGAGCAGCGTCCTCCGCGCTTTTGCAAGCCTTGGCGAGCCAGGAAGCACTAGACCTGCCGACAGAGCAGACGATCCTCTTGCCCCGATCGCAACGGCCCCCAGACGGACTACTTCAATTTGTAGCGCGCCTGGGCCGTCGCGCCGCGTGGTCGCGCAAAACGCGCTGCAGGTTTTTCCCGGTGGCGCTCTTGGGCATCTCGGCCACGATGCCCACCCGCGCCGGCACCTTGCAGGCGGCAGTGTTGGCGCGGCAATATTCGAGGACCTGCTCCGCGCTCAGCGACGGCCCGGCCCTGGGCACCCCCGCCTCCGCCACCTGCGCGCCCTTGTCGGGATGCGGCACGCCGTAGACGGCGACTTCC
>Ga0066256_1005050_pt1 | contig 11220 bp, 19 predicted proteins | sample ThiBio_1000_biof_FD_87107 | JGI IMG/M metagenome (GOLD analysis project Ga0066256, IMG submission 87107) | Wastewater bioreactor microbial communities from Cape Town, South Africa - Thiocy_expt_1000_biof (version 2) | ecosystem: Engineered > Bioreactor > Thiocyanate-remediating >... | reverse complement strand
GTTGTGCGGGCGTGGCCCCGGGCGCCGGGGGCGGGGGGGGGTGCTGCCCCCACGCAACGAGCCGCCCCCCGGGGGGGGGCCCCCGGGCGGTGGGGGGGGGCGGGGGGCGGCGGACAACTCTCCCCCCCGCGGCGGAGAGGAGGCCCCGCCCGACAGTGTTTCCCCCCCCTTTCCCCGGCCCGGCAATATAGCCCCGCCAATAGTCGCCGCAATCCACGATCCCCGAGACTACGAGAGTAGCGCCCCCCGCTGCTGCTGCGACGATCTCACCCGACGATGTGTCGAAGCGAAGATCTACATACTGGCCGACTCCACCGCTGAATTGCGCGCGGACGATCGGGTTGCGGGAGGACTTGGGAACGGCGTCCTTCTTCACGAACAGCGAGCCCGTCACCACGGCCGAATAGGCGGCATTCTGGGCCTTGTTTGCATAGCTCGCGCTGTTGTCGGCAAGCTCGTCGGCAGACATCGTCCCATCCGGAGCGACCGCTACATTGGCGGTGACGGTGACGCCGCCGCCGCCCCATCCGTTGTCGAACTCGCTGGATCGCGCAATCTTGTTCGTGAAGCTCCCCCGGCACCACAGCCCCAGCCCCGGCACGATGCGCGGTTCGTTCGCCGCAAGGCGTGCCGCGCCGCGGCATCGTCCAGGTCCCAGCGTGCACCGCTTTGACTGTGGGAGGCGCCCCGGGCGACGGGATCGCTTCTCGAAATGGCCCCCAGGCGATATTCGCCCGCGGCATAGTCGAGTTGCAGGAACGGCCGCTCCGGCAGCCACAGCGCCTTCGCCATGTTGTCCTGTTTCAGGAACAGCTTCTTCGCGGCGGGGCCGACCTTTTCGAACAGGGCGCGCGCGGTCACAGCCCGGCCTCCCGCTCGGACGTCCGCCGGCAATGCTCGCGCTCGCGGCCAAGCGTCAGGATCAGGAACAGCGCATCGACCAATGCGGCGGGCAGCAGCGCCCAACGCGCGCCGGCCGCCACGCGCCGGCCGAGCAGCCCGGAGATCGTCTCATCCGGATCGGGCACATGCGCCCATCCGATCACCGCGAAGGGCGCCACCAGCAGCGTCTGCACGAGCTGATCGAGGCAGATCAGCACCGCGAACATGGTGAGGGCGATGCGGTCGAGCAGGCTCATTCGGGCCAGCCCTCTTCGATGTCGATCGCAGCCAGCGCGCCGGCATCCCCGGCCGCCTCGATCGCATCCTTGAGCGCCCAGCTATTGCCCATCGCCGCCTTGCCCCATTCGGCCATCGCGAGCAGCACCGCGAGGCCCTGCGCATAGGTGGTGGTAACAGTGACATTGGCGGCGGTGCGGAAGCTCGCGCCTTCCGCCGCGCCCTGGCCCATCGCCACGGCCGTCGAATAGGCCGCCTGCGAAGTCAGCCAGTTCGTCCGGTCCACCACGTCGCGGGTCTGGAGCGTGTGCCCCTCAAGCGGCCCCGAGGCAGGCGTGAAGCCCGCCTGAAACACCGCATCGAGCCGGACATTCACCGCCGAGCGCATCTCGTCCTTCGCCCGGCCGAGATCGAACGACACGGCCCAGCTCTGCCGCCATTGCCCTTCCACCAACTCCGGAGGGCCTTCCTCCACGATCTCGCCCAGACCTGGCTCCGGCATGGCGGAAGCTTCCACCACCACCCATCCGAACTGGGGGAGGTCCACCGTCGAAAGATCACGCGAGAAGCACGTTTCTGGATGGTCTGCGCGCACGTCCGCAGCGCCGCAGGGGTAGGCGACAATTTCGCCGTTCTCGATCTTCGCGAGCAGCATGTTATCCGTCCTTAATTCCAACCATCAGCCCAACTGCCGTGCCGGAGTTCAGACCGCCGACCGTGGTGGAGCGGTTACCCGTCGCCCCGGCGTCCACCGCCTGGTGGAAGGCGCCAAATCCGTTGCCGGTCGTGCCTTCGACGTTGATGTGGTTCGCGGTGGCCGTCATGCCCGAGGGAGTGGAGAAGGTCTTCGTGGTGGGCGTGCCACTGATACCGCAGCCGACAAATCCGACGATGATCCCCTTTAGTGCGGTGATGCCCGGAATGTTGAGCGTCCCGTTGCTCGGGTTCTTGGTGGCGGCGGTTCCAACTTTGTCGAACGCCGCTTTCCGGAAGGCGAGTATCTGGCCGATCCCCCGGTGCGAATTGGCGGCGGTGAAGGTGTAGGATGAAGGTTCGCCGCCGGTCGCAATCTTCCATGCCACGCGGAGCGTGTTCACGCCGCCCGTCGCCACGTCGTATTCTTCCTGCCATCCGGTGTCGCCCGTCCAAGACGTCGACGTCGCCATGCTCAAGATCACCACCAGCAGATCGCCCGCCTGCACGCCGCTGGGCTTGTTGATCGTCAAGGTGGACGAGGAGCCGTTGAGCGAACTCGCGGCATAGGAAACGAAGGTTGCGGGGCCTTTCTTCTTGAGGCTGGTGAGCAGCGCCCTGATGAGGATCGAAAGCATCAGCCGCCGTCCCCGCACAGCCAGCCAAAGAGCGTGCCGCCGACATTGAAGAGCAGGATCGGAGTGTAACCGCTGGTCTTGAATGTCGGGGCCGAGCCATCATTGTTGAGCCAGGTGACGCTGGACAGGGTCAGGGTGCCGCCGCTGCCGTCGTCGATCAGCAGCAGCACGGCCTTGCCCGCCGTGATGCTGGTAAGCGTCGGGGTGCGGCTCCCGCCCAGCGTCCAGGTCTGCACTTCACCATCGGCCGGATCGATGGTGACGCTGCCGCCGTCGGTGATTGCGTAGATGTCGGTCGTCGGGGTGCCGGTGATAGCAGGGTTCGTCGCATTGAGTTTTCCGGCCAACGCGGCGGCCACGACGGCGGTATCCGCCTTATCCTCCAGCGCGGCAGCAACGGCGGCAGCATTAGCCTTCGCATCCAGCGCATCTTCGAGCCCGGTCACCAGCTCGATCGGCACTTCGTCCAGCAGGGCGAGTTCGCCGGCCTCGGTGCCTTCCTCTTCAAGCGTTTCGGGCGACGTGATCGCCTCGAGCACCGCGGCAAGCGCGGCGTTGTCGCCCGGAACGCCCAGCAGCGCGGCAAAGCTGGTCGCGCCGATCGCCGCCATGGCCACGGACAAGGGCACGCGGACGTTGAGGAAGGCTCCACCCTCGCCTTCGATGATGGCCGGAATGGACTCCGTGCCGTCCAGCTCCTCGATCGCGGTCAGTTCGGAAAGCTTGGGCATCAGGCGTCTCCATCCGGGCGCGGCGGCCAATGCGCATCGCCAAGCTTGCGGCTGCAATCGAGATCGCGCAGCGCCTGCCGGTATTCCGCCCAGGCGAGCCGTGCCGTCTCGGAAAGCGGGCTGTCGGGCAGCTGGGTCCAGTCGCTCTCGGTGAGCAGGCGGTTGCGCCGGCGGCGATTGCGTTCGGTGCGCGCCTCGATATCGTCGGCCGGGTCGATCGCGCGGGGCCGGCCGTCGCGCGCCACGATCGCCTTGCCTTCCGCCTGCGCGGCCATCAGGCGGGCATAGTGCGGCTCGGTCACCCGCACCGCGTCGGCCGGGATGGCGCCGCCGTGGATCGTCTCGGTGGAGAAGCCGCCGGTGGACGGGCTGTAGAAGCGTTTGCGGGCCATGCCGTTTCTCCTATCGCCCGATGGCCAGGACCTGGCCGCTCACCGCATTCCCGATCGCACTGAACAGGGTGACGGAACTGGCCGAGCGTCCGCTGACGTAGGGGCCGTTGTCCTGTTGGCCGGTGTCCGCGCGGCCGCCGTTGAACCACGCGCCAACGCAAGTGCTGGGGAAGCTTTCGGGCAGGGTTACGGTGGTGCTGCCGTCCGCATTGGCGGTGGCGGAGAAGATCTGGATAATGGCGGCGCCGAACTTGATGACCATGGTGCTGCCGCTGCCGGTGACGCTGATCAGGCCGGAAAGGCTGGCGGGGGTAACCGCCTTGGAATCGCTCGATCCGGCCAGCACTTCGGCGGCGCTGGCCTTGGGGACGGTGATGGAGCGATTCTCGGAAAGACTGCCGCCGCCGGTGGCGAGGCCGTCGCCGGTGATCTGGCGGGCGGTGGGGACCTTGGCGTTGATCTCGCTCTTGACGGTGGCGAGCGAAGCCGGGGTGAGCGCCTTGGAGTTGTTCGTAGCGGCCCAGGCTTCGGCCGCGCTGGCGATCAGCACGGTGAGCACGCGATCGGCGGAAAGGTCACCGCCGCCGCCGACCAGGCCGGCGCCGGTGATCTGGCGGCCCATGGGCACACCCGCGCCCACCGCAAGCAGTGCGGCAGCGAGGCCGAGCGGAGTGACGGCCTTGTTGTCGATCTCGCCTGCAGAGGTTTCTGCCGGGCTTGCCTTGGGCACGGTGATCGTGCGGTCGGCAGACAGGTCGCCGCCGCCAGTGGCCAGACCGCCGACTTCCACCTTCCGGCCGGTCGGAACGGCGCCGATATCGGAAGGGATCAGCACCACCGTTCCGGCTTTGCCGTTGACGCTGGTGACCGGCGCCGGGGTGTTCAGCTCGATCCAGTTGTCGATATCGCTGGCGGGCGGTTGTTGCAGGATGAAGATCTTGGTCGGGTCAAGATCGGTGCGCACCGCGAAGTCGCCGGGCGTTCCGTCCAGCGCCAGCATCTCGGCCTCGCTCACGACGGGGAAGACGTCGATCGCGTCGATGGCCGGGCGCTGGGCGGCGGCAAGTTTGCCGTCCGCCCCCAGCGTGGCCACGCCATTCGCCACGCCGAGCTGGGCGAGCGCGACATAGACTGCGGCCAGCAGGGCGGGCGTGACGATGGTGTCGTCGCTCTCCGCCGCCTGGACTTCTTCCAGCGTGGCCAGGCGGGCAACGCCGGCCGTTTCGACCGTGGCGGGCGGGTTGAGGAAGTTCGCGTCGCCGAACTCGAAGATGTCCGCCACTTCGGCATCGAGCTTCAGATCGACCGCAAGATACAGCATGCTGACGCTGGCCTTGGCGGCGATTGCGTCTTCCTGGCTGTAGACGGCGAACAGCGTGCCGTCGCTGGTGTAGACGCCATAGCCGTTGAATTCGTAGGCATCCTCGCTGCTGTCGCGCACCGTCAGGTAGACGGTGCGCGGATCCGCCGCGATGCCCGATACGGCGTCGACGCGCTTGATCTCGTCCGGCAGCGCCGTCATCGCCGGATCCGCTTCGAACGCCGTGTTGGTCAGCCCCACTTCGGCGATAGTGATCGCGTCCAGTCCACCGGAATCCGCGTCGATGATCAGGGCGAAGCCCGCATCGGTGATCGTGAGGGGGAGAGCGTCCATCAACCTACCTCGAGAAGGTCGCCGTCCTCGGCGAGAAGAAGGCGGCCGTCTTCGCCGCGCAGGGCGCGGGCGAGCCCGGTATCAGTGGCCATCGGCAGCCGGCGGAAGATCATCGCGTAGCCCGCGGCCATCAGCACCAGCAGCGCTTCGGTCGCCAGTTCGAGCCACAGCTCGAAATGCGATCGGGCGGGCTTGGTGCGATAGATGTCGCGCACCAGTTCGTGCGCGAATTCGGCGGTGTTGCGGGCGGCAGGCGTGCCGTCGATCGGGATGATCACGCGGAAGGTGTGGGGGATGCCCGGCGGCTCCAGCTCGAACCATTCCTCGAACCGGATCAGCCGGTCGTAATCTTCCAGCAGTTCCTCGAGGCTGGCCGGGGTGCCCTTCACCCGCTGCATCTGGATCGCGCGGGCGACCTCGTTGCGCTTGCGATACTCGCTCCAGTCCGCGCGCCAGCGGTCGATCGAAAGGCCCCAGGCCAACCAGGGCAGCAGATGAGCGGGGCATTCCTGCGGGTTCCACAGATCGCGCATGGGCGCGGGAACCTCGCCAAGGCGGGCCATCGCCTTCGAGAGCGCGCGCTCGAGCGGGGTGGCGTTGGGTGGCAGGAGATCGGGATCAGTCGTCATTGCCAGCAAATTCCAGCGTGATCCCGGTGCAGTGGCCGGCCTGCGTTTCGGTGAGGACGATGTCGGCTTCGGGCTCGATCAGCTCCACCCGCTGCACGCCTTCGACATGCAGGGCGGCGTAGAGGCCGGACAGGGTGATATCGCGGCCCAGCTTGCGCACCTGCTGCACATAGGCTTCGGCCTTCGCCTGTGCGGCTTCGACAACCACGGTCGAATCCGGGCCTTCGAACAGGTAGAGATCGGCCTCGATCGCGTAATCGACGATTTCGGGCGGCTGCACCGTCACCAGATCGGTCAGCGGGCGGACGCTGCGGCTGTTCACCCGCGCCTCGACGGCGTCCAGCACCTCGGTTGCCGGTTCGCCGGTGCCTTCGCGCGAAAGGACCGTCACCACCACTTCGCCCGGCACCGGGCTGTGCACCGATGCGTCGAGCACGTCGGAATGGGCGGAGCGCGCGTGGAAGACATAGGCCAGGATAGGCCCCGCGACGGAGAAGCTTTCGGGCGCGAGGATGATGCGCTCGCGCAGCTCGGTGTCGCTCTCCATCACCGCGGGGATGCCGTTTTCCGGATCGGCGGGCGTGATGGTCAGGCGCTCCACGCCCACCAGCGCGGCCAGATTGTCCAGATCGGCGCCGGCGGCATAGGCCGTCATCACCGCGCGGCAGGCTTCGTTGACCCGCTGGCGCAACAGCATTTCGCGCCAGGCCGCCACCTGCAGCAGTTTCATCGCCGGTTCGCTCTCGAGCTGGGCAGTGAAGTCCGGCCACAGCTCGGTCAGGGTGGCGACCATGGCGGCGAGGATGGCCTCGAAGTCCAGCTGCTCGACAACGTCCGGCGCGGGAAGGCGCGACAGGTCGATCGCGGAGCTGGTCGAGATGCTGCCGGAGAGCATGGGGCCTGCGCTGCCGAGCCGGATGGCCGAAGGCCAGATGCGCGCCTCTTTGCAGGCACGCTAACGAGGGCGGGGCGTTGCGGGATGCACCGGGGTTGCCACCGCGAGCGTGCTGATGCAGCTATCGGCGATGCTCGAAGCGATTGCCCTGTGCCTGGCCTACGTCCACGATGGAGACACGATCCGCCTGTGCGATGGCGAGCGTGTGCGGATCGAGAATATCGACGCGCCGGAAATGCCCGACAGCCCGAAATGCCGCGATCGACGGCGGACTGGATGGTGCGATTACGCGCTGGCCCGCAAGAGCCGCGACATGCTGGAGCGGTTCCTGCAGTCAGGCCCCGCGGAGATCCAGCGCACCGGGAAGGATCGATACGGCCGCACGCTGGCGCGGGTGACGGTCAACGGCAGGGATGCCGGGCAATATCTGGTGTCGCTGGGGCTGGCGAGGGTGTGGCGATGAGGGAAATTACTCGTTCGAATCCAGTTCCGGTGGGTGGACCGCTGTAGCCCCGAGATCCTCAACTGCATGTTTCAAGCCGCTTGGCACAGGTGTTAATCTGAAATTGAAACGGTGACACATGTGGCGAGCATTTCGGTCGCGAAATTGCACTTCCACGGGCACGACAGTCTCGACATCCGGGGGTAGAATTACGGAGAAGTCGAGGCGTAAATCGCCGTCTAGCTTCGGTGCAGAGGTGATCCTGTTTTGAGCCTTAACGGCTACGTGGCTACACTTGGTGCCCGAATTTGTAATGCTAAGATAATGCTCGATGCCCTGCGCTACTCGGTCACTATTGCGATAGGTTAAGATCAAGGTCGGAAGAGCCGCGCGGAGGGCTTCTTCCTCTCGCTTCAAGCTTGCAGCTCGCTCAAATTCCAGCTGGTCGCGAGCAGTTTCAACCAAGTGCCTTTGTTGTTCTACCGAGTTGCGCAGTTCCTCGCCTTGCAGCCACAGGGCTCGCGAACTTTGCCGCAACTCCTCTCCCTGCTGCATGAAGCCCAGGACGAGCCAAAGGAATGCGAGCGGGCTGAAAACGCCCGCTAGCATGTCTCCAAACTCATTTGGATCGAGGCAGAATAGTTTCTGCCATGCGACACCGGCCATAACCGCGAGGAAGGCGAAATAGGCGATCGAGATGCCAGCTCCCCAGCGCATGAGGCGCTTTGATGGGCCATCATCCGCAGCCGATACATTGATCGGGTTCTTGCCTAATTCTTCCATACCCCAACCTCCCCAGGTCGGAGTCAATCTGCCATATGCCGCAGCACCTCGTCCAGCAGGTCATCCCGTTCCTTACCGAAGCCCAACAGGCGGCGCGCGTCGAATTTCGTTCGGATGATGCGGCCGTCGGGGGTCTTTCCCACGAAGCCCTCGAGTCCGTAGTGATGTTCGGCGGCGGTCTGTTCGACCAGGCCATGGCCGAAGCGCAGTTCGCCTTCGTCGGGAGTGACGCGGACCTTGAGGCGGGAAGCCTTGCCGATCCGGCGGAACATCTTTCCGCGTTTGTCCTTGCGGGGCTTGCGCGGCTTCATCCGGCCGCCTTCGGGTTCCACGTTGCGCTGGATGCGCTGCGCGTTCGCGCGGCGCACCATGCGCATGAGCTTGTCCATCAGGCGCTTGCGCTGGCGCGGCTCGACGGATTCGAGGACCGTGCCGAGGAACGGCTCTATCGCCTCGAGCTCGTTACTCCGGTCCATCCGGCACCACCTGGCTGCCGTCGATCCAGATCGATTTCAACGGTTGCCCGTCGGGGATCATCTTTACCGTGTCGGGGAAGAGCGGGTCGGGCTCGGCGAGGATCTGCATGTCGAAGCCGCCATCTTCGCGCTTCGTCACCCGCACGGCCTCGGTCAGCGGCAGGTCGATGGCGATATCGGCCGCCTTTTCGCTGATCAGGTCGGCCTCGAACGGGATCGCCGTTTTCGATTGGGCCACGGTCACCAGGGCGGGCTGATGGATGCGCAGCCAGTCCAGCAGCACGATCCAGATCAGCGCCTGCGGCTTCGTCCATTCCTCGACGACGACGACAAGGGTGTATTCCAGCAGGAAGTTGAGGTTGCCGCCATTGGCTTCCTCGCCCGCGTGGCAGCGCACCTGCCCCTGCTCGATCCACATGCGCAGCCGGTTGGGATCGCGAGCGAGCTCGGGCAGGGCGGCGGTCAGCTTCGCGCGCAGGCTGTCGGGCTTCTTCATGGCGCGGCGCCCGGCGGGCAGAAATCGTAATCCGCGCCCATCGCCACCATCCAGCGGCAGATCCTGCCGGCGGCAAGCGAGACGCTGGCGCCCCAGGCATCCACCGCCGCGTCATGGGCGGCATGGGCGTCGGGATCGGTGACGATCGCGAGGGACGGCTTAGGGGCCGGTTCCACTGCCTCCCGCATGTCCGCAGATCGCGGGAAGATCGGCTTCTCGATAGCCTGCGTTGCGCAGGCGGACACAATCGACGCGCACGCGAGCATCAGCACTGGCGCCAGGCGGCGGGTTATGGATCGCATCGTCAAAGCTCCTCTTGATATCGGAGGTGGTCTGCTGGTCGGAGAGTTGCTCGCGCGCGGCGGCATCGTTCGCCCCGATCGTGCGCTGCAGCGTGGTGTTGTTGGCCTTCGTCACCGCGCGATCGACAATTGCGCGGTCGTAGGCGCACTTGCCCAGCAGGCCAGCGCCCAGCAGCAGCACGATGCCGGCGGCGATCACTACCCAGGGGCGGAAGCCGGTGGCCCGCGCCAACGCCTCAACGATCTTCATCATCGGGTGCATCCTTTCTTGGGCCGTGGTTTCCGGTGAAGAGGAACGCCATCACAAGGCCGATCAGCCCCTGAATGACGATCGCCTGGGCGGGCGACTGGAGCGGGTCGTTGTTCGCCAGCGCGGGCTGCGAGACGAGGAGGGCCAGCACCGCCACGGAGAGGGCGAAGGAACCGCCGCCGGCGATCACGCGGGCGGCGTTCATGTCGAGGCGGACGGGCAGCTTCACGCCACGATCCCGCGGACATATTCGGTGACCAGGCGGCTGCCGCGCCTGACGCGCCGGGCGGTCAGCTCTTCATTGCGATAGTTGGGGCGCCAGCTGACATGGACCCATCCGCTATTGGGCTGGCCCGGCGTGTAGAACTCGAGGATCAGCTGATCATAATTCAGCTTGCGCTCCATCCACCGGGCGACCTCGACGTTCGAAAGGCCGGGGATTTCGAAATCGGCCGCCTCGCCCTTCACATGCTGGCTTGTGGCAGAGCCGCCCACGGCGCGGTTGAGCGCGGGCGAGCGATAGCCGCTGGATATCACCACCGGCTTGCCGAAACGCTGGCGCACCGGCTCCAGAACATGCTGGCAGAGCAGCTGCAGCCGGGCGATCACGTCTGCCGGCGGAGTGTTGTCGATGCCGCGCCGGGCGGCGGTCTGGCTGCTGACGAACTCCGACAGGGCGCAGTGGGGGGAGAGCTTCATCGTTCGCTCCTTTGGCGTTCTTCGCGGGCGCGCTCGGCAAGGAAGGAGACGTTCGCGTCGATCCGTTCGACCTTCGGCACCATGTCATCCATCTTGCGCTCCTGAATGGAGAGGCGCCGCCCATGGTCCTGGACGTCCGCCCAGACGACGCCGAGGCCGAAGATCAGCGTGGCCACGTTGAGGGCGACGGCGGCGATGGCGATCCATTCCGCGCGCTTCACTGGGGACGGTTCCGACATGGCATCACCCCCACAGTTTCACGGTTTCGCGGATCGGCTGCGCAGTGGCCGGGGCGGGAAGGCGGACGGTGGTGCCGCGCGGCAGGACGGGGCCGAGATCGGCCACGCCGGGATTGAGCTCGAGCGCCTGCTCGACCAGGCCGGCGGTGCGGCCCCGGTGGCGCCAGACGATCTGATCCAGCATTTCGCCATCCCGGCTCGTTACGGTTTCCAGCGCGGCCATCAGATCAGCGACCCCCTCATATCAACTCGCTGGTGCTGCGGGCCTCGCCCTGGATGGCGCGGACGGCGCGCGTGGCGCTGGCGGTGAAGCCATCGGCCATGGCGCGGCGCTGATCGCCGCGCTCGCTGCCTTCGCGGCCTGCGGTCAGGTCGGGGTGGCGTTCGGCCAGGCGGCCGGCGGCGTAGGAGGATACGGCGGCAAGGAACAGCAGCTCGAGCCGGGTCTTTCCGCCCACCGTGTTGGCGGGATCGACCGTGATCAGCGAGGCGAAGCCTTCCTCTTCGCGGGCGGCCTGCCATGTGGCGAGCTGGTCGATCGTTTCGATCGCGCCCCATTCGATCGCCTCGACCAGGCGGGCGTGGGGAATCTCGCCCTCAAGGTTCATCCGGTCGCGGAGGGTGTTCACATCGATGTCGGGCCACCATGCGCCCGTCACCACCTTGCTCTCCGCGGGGGAGGCAGGCAGGGGCGGGGGGGAGATGATGGCTTACATGGTTCCTTCCCGCCCCGGAGTTTACGGGGGGTGGGGATCCGCGGGGGGGCGGGGGGGCGAACCCCC
>Ga0066256_1005048_pt1 | contig 11222 bp, 1 predicted proteins | sample ThiBio_1000_biof_FD_87107 | JGI IMG/M metagenome (GOLD analysis project Ga0066256, IMG submission 87107) | Wastewater bioreactor microbial communities from Cape Town, South Africa - Thiocy_expt_1000_biof (version 2) | ecosystem: Engineered > Bioreactor > Thiocyanate-remediating >... | reverse complement strand
GCCCACCTCACTTACCTGCCGTTCTCACACCAGGTGGTGGCAGCCGCCTGCCTGCGCCACGCCGATGCCACCGCCGAGGCCGCCGAGCACGCCACATGGCGGGACGGCGCGCCCGTGGGTGACGACGACGTGTCGCAGGGCCTGCTGGTGTGGGACGCTGCGGCAGCGCAGGCGCGGGTGGCGACGCTGCGCGCCTCCCTGCTACGCAGCATGATGGCAGACGCAGGAGCCGGTGACGACGGTGACGGCGGCGGTGAGGGCAGCGGCGACCTGTTGCCCTGCCCCGCCGTGTCCTTTGTACACACGGGCACCGCGGCGGGGGACGGCCGGTGCGACGCCGGTGTGGTACACATTGCATACATGCCGGGCCCGCGTGCCCTGGCGGTTGCATTCACGTCGGGCGCGGTGGCCATCCTGGACGCCGCCCACACCCGCCACCGCCTGAAGCACCCGCTGATTGCGCCGGCGGCGGCGGCGACTGGCGCTGCGCCGCAGGAAGGCGACGACCCGACCTGGACGGCGGCGCCCGCCGGCTACTACTCCCTTGCGCTACCGGCACCGCGCCACACGCTGGCGGTGGCCACTGTACTGTGGCCGCCCGTCGGCGCGAGTGGTGATGACGCCTGGCATGTGTCGGTGGCGCCGTCGCCAGCCTTGCCCGCCCCCCAACCCCCACGCTCCCTGGCACTGTCGCCGCCCGCCGTGGCGGCCGCCGCTGCGCTGTACCGGGCCGCGCTGGGTGCGCGCACGGCGCTTCGGGACGCCGACGCCGACGCTGACACAATTGGCACACGCACCGGCACCGGAGGCGGTGGGAGCGGCAGCGGCGGCGGGGAAGATGCGACGGCGCTGTCGGCGTACCACGCCGGCATGGTGTACGTGTTTGGTGGCGACGGCAGCGTGGTGGCGGTGGATACGGAGGCGCCGGGCGGCGTGTTTGATGCCGCGTGGGCGTCACTGGAGGACGACGCCTTCCTGGCTGCTGCGCTGCCTGGCTTGACGACCCTGCAGCAGGCGGCGGCGGTACGCCGCGTGGCTGCCCGGCGCGCGGAGCTCACGACGGTTGTGTCGGTGGTGTCCCGCGGCGTGCGGGTTAGCAGCCTGGGCGTGCACGCGACCGCGGCACTGCGGGCAGCCAATGCAGCTGCAAACCGGGGCGGCGGTGGCGACGGGGAGGAGGGCGGCGAGGAGGCGTTGCCGGTGCATGTGGCTAACGTGCTGCGCGCGTTGCTGGAGGCACACGACGCGGCAACGGGGAGCCCAGGTGACGCTGCGGCACACGTCAGCGCGCTGCTGCACACACCGACGCCAGGCGCCGTGGCTGGTCAGGTTGGCCTGCCGCTGGCGGCCGTGCCGTTCTATGACGTCACGGCGCCCGCCACGCTGCCAGCCGCCGCCGGTGTGGCGCGGCACGACGCGGAGGACGGCGGTGACGGCGATGCCACGGTGGGTATCGTGACGGCGCTGGTGGGCACGGATGTCACCATCGCGCTGCTGCACGAGGACGTGGTGCTGCACGCGGACGTGGCGGCGTTGCGGCTGGCAGCCACGCTGGAAGGCGTGGGTGGGTGTGACCGCGGGGCCGCCATTCGAGTGGGCGACACGGTGCGTCTGCCGCCCGCCACAGCGGCGGAGGGCAGTGGCGGCAGTGCGGAGGCGGCCGTGCCGCGTATCGACGCCCGCTTGCTGGTGGCATACACCGCAGTGCCTGGTGGTGGTACCACCAGCGCGAGCAATGGAGCGGGCGCCGCTGTTGTGGTGCACGACGTGGCAGTAGGCGTGGCAGCCATGCGGGTGGCGGTCGCTACGCACGACGGCGCGCTGGCAGTGCGCCCTGCCGCCGCCGTCGTGTCCGCGTTTGTGGCGCACACGGCGGCGCAAACAGCTGCACGCGCCTCCGCCGCAGCGCATGCGCACCTGTGCGCTACCCTGACGGAGCGGCGGGTGGCGGCAGTGGTGGCGGAGGGCGCGCGGCGCACGCGGGAGGGCGTGTGCAGCTTTGTGAGTGCGCCCGACCGGCTGCGCACGCTGGTGCAGACGGCGGTGGCGCGGTGCCGGCCGTGGGCGGCAGCAAGCCGGTTGCCGTTGACGCTGGCGGGGGGTGATGCGGCTGCCGTATTGGCAGCGTCGTTGGAGGCTTCTGCGCGCCTCGGCACGGCGCCCACGGTGGAGGCGGTAGCGGCACACGTCATCGCCGTGCTGTTTGCCTTACTGTGGCACTACCCGCTGCTGCGCTTCCAGCTGCGCGTTGCAACCGTCCCCCTGCCGCCGCACATGCCCGCCCCCACACCACCGCCACCCTCCGCCACCGCGTTCCAGCGCCTGGCTTGCGACATCCTGCCGTTTGCCTACTCGCGCCTCGTTGCCGCGCTGGCGGCAAGTGCCACCGAGGTGGTGTTGAGCGGCGCTGCTGGCGGGGCGGACCGCATTGCGTGGATGCGGGCGGCGCTTGCGACCACGCTGACCGACTGCGTGGCAGAGGCGGCGCTGGTGGAGGACGCGCTGCCGTTGGTGGCGGCGCTGCGTGGCGGCGTGGAGCCAGCGGCCGCCTCGCACCGCGTGCTAACGGAGGACGGGCAGGCGCGCATCCTACGCCAGCTGCACCTTGACGCCTACGACTCGGCAGCGGCGGCGGCAGTGAGTGGGGAGGATGGTGGCGGCGGCGACAGCGGCGGTGACGGTGATGACGACGGCGAGGGTGCCGTTGCACGGACGCAGCTGGCGGGTGCAGGGCTTGTGGCGGTGCCCGCTGACGCACTGCCGCCGGCAACCATTCGCCGTGCGCTGCGCCTTGCGCCGGCCTCCGCCGCACTGTCGCCCGCCGCGCTTGCCAGCCTGGTGCGCGCTGCCGCTGACGTGGCAGCCGCCGCGCAAGACACGCTGGCGGTACTCCCTGCCGCCGCGCTGGCGCAGACACCCGGCGCTGGCATCGCCGGCCTGTCTGCCGTGTGCAGTGCAGCACGCCATGTGGTGGCTGCCGCCGCCGCGCTGGCGGATGCGGACGCCGCGGTGCCCGCCGTGAGTGCGCCAGGCGGTGGCAGCGGCGTCGGTGACGGCGAGCCTGGTGCGTCAGCTGCCGCCGCCGCAGCCGGCGCCGGCACCACCACGATAGCTGACGCTGCAGCTGCCGCAGACGACGCCGTGCGGCTGGTGGCGGCGGCAGGGCCGACGGCGGTGGATGTGGCTGGTGTGGACGCCAGCTGGCTGGCGGCGCACGGTGCCGCGTGTGCAGCGGTTGCGGGCCTGGCTCGGAGGGGCGGGCAGGTAGGGCTTGCATCTGCTCTGGCGGGCGGCGTGCTAGAGGCGCTGGTGGCTGCGTCAGTCCGGTGTGTGTACGCTGCAGTGGCGGTGCCTGCCTTTGAGTATGCCCGCACAGATGCCGTCATGCGCCCGCTTCTGCGCACGCTGGCGACGCTGCTGGACGCCTGTAACGCCGCGTTTGTTGGCGGGGAGGAGGGCAGCGATGCTGCTGCCGCGCTGGCAACCAATGTGGCACGCGTGATGCGCTGCATCCTGACGCTGTGTGTGGGCCGTCTGGCGGGCGTGGCAGACAGCGCAGGTGCGGCAGCTGAGACCGCGGGCGCGGCAAGCGGTGTGGTGCCAGGCTGCGCGGCGGGGCAGCCGGCGTACCTTTATGCAACCCTGCCCGCCACCGACACCTGGCTGGCGAGCGGGGTGGGCGTGGATGGCACCGGCGCACCAGCGTACCCCATCCTCCGCTACTGCTTGCAGGCGTGTTGCGGTGGAGCCCCCATGGCTGAGGCGCTGGCCGAGGCGGCACAGCGCCGCGGCACCACCAGTCGGTGGCGCATCGCTGGCGAGTCAAGCGCCAGTACTGGGCGACGGGGGCAGACGCGCAGCAACACCGTACTGGCGGCGCTGCGGGACAGCCCGCTGGTGCGCCCCGCCGGCAGCTTCCTTGCAGGCCTGATCAGTGCGGCAGGGGAGGGCGTTAGCAACAATGGTGGTGGTGGAGGCGGCGGCAGCAGCGGTGGCGGTGGGGATGGTGGCGGCGGCGGCGGCGGCGGTGCGGGTGCCATGCGCAATGTGCTGCGCCGGCCTGCCACGTTTGCAGAGGCGGCGGCTGCCTTTGCAGCGGCGCCGGCGGGTCCAGCAGCAGCTACCCGCCCCCTGCCCCGCCTGGCAGCCGGCGACCCAGCAGCCATGGTGGATGTGGGGCGGTGTGACTTCGCACGCCAAATCGCGTATTGGCGGCACCTGCGCCCCACGCTCACCGCCCTGGGCCGCCTGCATGCCGGCATGCCGGACCCTGTGGTGGATGCCGGCGCGGACGGCGGGTCAGCGGGCGTGACAGGGGCGCGGGGTGGTAGCAGCGGGCCACGGCCCTCCAAGGCTGCGCAGGGCCTGGCAGCCAACCATGCGCGGGCGCTGGAGCGTGTGGCAGACCGGCGGCAGGCGGCAGCACGCATCCAGTTTGTGATGGATGCTGCCGCCGCGCTGGCGGCAGAGGCTACGGTGTCGGATGGCGCTGGTGGTGGCAGTGGTGGTGGTGGTGGCGGCGGCGGCGGGGGCGGGGGTACCGGCGCCGCTGGGTGGGCCGCGGTGGCAGAGCGCGCGCTGCTGGTGGCTGACGCGGGAGTGATGGACGCGCTGGTAGCGCTTCTATACGACCCCGACCACGACGTGCGCGGCGCCGTGTTTGACGCACTGGCTCGTGCCGGTGAATGGGTGGCCACCACTTTCTCCCTGGCGCTAGCGCGTATGACTCGTGGCAGTGGCGGCGGGGGCGGCGGGGGCGGCGGTGGCGAGAACAGTGGCGGCGGGTACAGCCCGGAGGAGGTGTGCGCGCTGCTGTGGCAGGACATTGCGCGGCGTGGCGCGCGCGCGGACGCCGTCATGGCGTGTGTGCGGCGGCTGCTGCTGCTGTGGCAGTTTGCGGCTGGCATCAGCGGCACAAAGGGCATGAAGTCGGCGCCCGAGTCGCCTGCCGTGGCGCGCGCCGCCATCATGGTGTTGCGTGCGCAGGCGGCGCTGTCGCTTGTGTCGCCCGCCGCCTGGCGCGTGTGCACCGTCCTGCCGGTGCTGGTGCGCCTGGCCAAGTTGGGCGCGGGGGTTGGCGGCGGCGGCGTGGTGCCCATGGCACGGCGCATGGCGGCGGCGGAGGTGACGATTGGCCACGTGTCGGCAGCCGCCGCGGACCTGCTGCTCAGCGTGGCGGTGTTTGGCGACGACGAGAACGTGCTGGCGCTGGTGCGGTCAGACGCCGGCGTGCTGACGTGGACGGCTGGCCGTGGCTACCATGTGGCCGCTGCGGCGGCGTCCACGTGGGCCGACATCTGTGACCGGCTGGTGGGGGTGGCAGGCGGCCTGCTGCCTGAGCCGGACGACACGGCGGCGTCGGCGGCCGGCGAGCTGCGCGTGCCGCGCACGGAGCGCGACATCCTGGCGCTGGCGGACGCGCTGGGTGCGGTGGTGGCAGGGTTTGCGGTTGCCCGCCGCGGCCTGCGCAGCGCCTTCCTGCGCATCAGCGGCGGCAGCCCGCTGGCGGCGCCCATTGAGCCCGCCGTGGTGGCACTGTGGTCCATTGCGGCGGTCACGTGGCGCGTAGTGGCGCGCACGCCCGCCACGCACGCGCAGCGCGGCACCTTCGTTGCCATGCTGGCGCGCGTGCTGGACGTGGTGGAGGACGCGCTGTCGTTGAGCTTTGACGCCATGCGCGCGGCGCTGGGCGACGTGGCGGTGTGTGACGGCAGCGGAGCGGCGGGCGGCGGCGGCGGCGGCGGTGGACTGGATGCCACCGCCTCGTTGTTTGGCGCCGCTGCTGTGGGCGACGCGGCTGCGGCTGCGGTGACGTACCCCGGCTTGAGTCTGCTGCTGGAGGCCGCCAGCACCAGCCTGCCATTCATGGCATTTGACGCCGACCCGGCGCGCGACGTGCAGTCGCGCGCGGTGCGCCTGCTGGGTGAGATCATGCGGTCAGCCCGCCGCACTGTGCTGGCGGCGCGCTCCGCCACCGCCCTCAGCCCACCGCTTCGCCTCCTGTCTGCCGCCGCCTCCTCCGGCGTGTGCGCAGCCTGGTGTGCCGCCGTCACCGCGCACGCTGCCGCCACGGTGGCCATGATTGAGCACCACACGCTGCACGTGCACGCCGCCGGGCGCGCCATTGTGGACGGCGCGCTGGGCCGCTCCCTGCTGCTGGCGGAGGTGGTGCAGGCGGCGCTGCTGGTACACGTACCCGGCCTGGTGGCCGGCATGCCGCCCGCCGCCGCCGCCGCTACCGCGGCGCTGGGCGACGCGTTTGTATCCGACCTTGTAGCGGCCGCCATGGTGCCGCAGGTGCTGGACACCATGCTGCCCAGCTCGCTGCTGGTAGATGCCAGCCACGCCATGGTGCCTGCCGCCGTCCTGCCGTACGTGTCCCGCCAGCCCATCCGGTTGGAGGGCGTGGCGCACGTGTGGACGCTTGCCGCGCTGCTGCTGCGCACGCAGGCGTGGAGCGCGCAGGCGGTGGCGGCACCCAACCGTGGGCGTGGTGCTGCCGCCGCCGGTGGTGTCGGCGGCGGAGGCGGCGCTGCAGCCACTCTGTCGCCTGCCGCCGCCGCCACCCTGCGCGGCATGCCGGCGGGTGGTGCCGCTCGGACCGGCGGCGCGGGTGACGGCGATGAGGAGCGTACACCGTTGGCTCGGCTGGCGCAGCACACTGCGCTGCTGCTACTGGACCGCGGCCTGGTGGGTGTGGAGAGGCGGCGGTTGTGGGAGTTTAAGGACGCGGCGCTGCAGCCCACCGTGTGCACTGTGCTGCAAGCGGTACTGCTGGCAACGCCGCGCGACGAGCAGCTGCGCGCGGCGCTGGACGCCATTGCCGTGCCGCCAGAGGCGGTGGCGTGGTACCGCAGCCTGCGGCAGGCTGGCGGCATAGTGCCGGGGTCGGAGGACCGCCTGACGTCGGCTCGCCGGTGGGCGGGCGTGGCGGCAGACGGGGCGGCGGCGGTGGAGGCGTGGAGCGTGTGGCGTGCCAAGAAGTTCTCCGTGGCGCCCACACTCACTGAGCGTGAGAGCGCCCGCCCACTGGCCACCACATCACGTGGCGGCGGCGGCGGCGGGGGTGGTGCACGGCGGGCTGGCGGTGCGCCAGGTGGCGGCGCACTTGCGCTGCCAGACACGTTGCGCATGGCAGCGCGGCTGTCTCGCACGGTGGCGGGTGCACGGATGGATGCGACCGGCACCACCGTGCTGGCAGACGTCAGCAACACGCTGGCGGCACCGGCAGACGCAGGCGTGCCGGCACCCGGTGCGGCAGGTGCACCGCCGCCGCCGCGGCCAGACGCGGTGGCGAGCGTGTTGGCGCGCCTTGGTGACGCCATTGTGGACGTGCAGGATGCGTTTGATGCTGCGGCCGTCACACCGCCCGCACCACGTGGCGGCAGCGCGTCTCCAACGGTGGACGCCTCCCTTCCCACGCTGTCCCGCCTGCTGGCTGCTGTTGGGCTGGTGTACTCGTCTGGTGACTACGATGACGCGGTTGCCGCCGGCCTCGTGGTGCCGACCGCGCGATTGACGTTTGCGGCGTTGGTGCTGGTGGTGGGCCGCGCGCTTGACCGCGCCGGCATCGCGTCGCTGGCGGACGACCTGGGTGGGGGACGCCCCACCGCCCCACCGCCCCCCGCACCTGCCACCAAGCGCCAGCCGCCGCCGCCACCTCGCCCCACTGCCGCTGCGCCATTCACGGCGGCGGCGGCACGCGCGGCAGACAGCGGCGGCGCAGGTGACAGCGGCAGCGGCGCGCCGCCTCGTGCATTGCTGGCAGCGGCGTTTGACAGCGTTGCTACCGCTGTGCCAGGCGCCACTGCACGCGGCGTGTCATGCAAGGCGCTACCAGGCGCGCTGGCTGCCGCCGGCATGGCGGTGACAGACAGCGAGGCGGCGGAGTTGTTCAAGGCGTTGCATGTGGCGGCGGGCGGGCAGCTGCAGCTGATGCAGCTCATGTCGGCGTACTCCCTGGTTGCTCGCCATCGTGCCCGGGCGGGTGCGGCACCGCGCGCCGGCGGGGCTGCCCGTACTGCACCGCCCCCACCGCCGCCGCCACATGCTGGCGGGTATGCCGATTCTGCTGACGGCGACGCCGTGCTGGGTAGTGCGCGCAGCAGTGATGGCGGCATCGGCGACCTGGACGACGACGCCATCAGCGACGTCAGTGTGTCATTGGAGGATTGATTATCGATATTCTAAATATGTTGATTGTTTATTGTGTCGCGTTGTAGCCATGCACCAAGGGTACCCCCTTGTTGAATGTGACGATGTGCTGCGTGCAGTGGTGGATCCGCAATGCCCGCCACAAGCAACTCGGACGGGGCGTTGCAGCCACCACCACCACCAATGCCGCCTGCCGGCGTACCACACCGGCAACGCGCAGTTTGTAGCGTTGAGGCAATGCAATTGCGTACGCAGAAAGTGATAATTGGATGCGTGATTGCGGCGCTGGAGCAGCACTACTACTACAATATGGCAGCGGCAGTGAGCGGCAAGAAGCGGCGTGGCGCCCGCGGCACCACCGGTGGCGCGCCGCCCCGTGCTGCAGCAGCGGCGGCACGTCACGCACGGGAGGCAGAGATAGGGCTAGGAGAGGTGCCGCTGTTTGTGCAGCTGCTGGCCGGCAACCTTGTGACAGGTGTGGAGGTGTGGGGGTGCTTGAATGCGGCGGACATCCACGCGCTGCGGCGGCTGCACCCCGCCATTGCGGCGGCGGCGGTGGGGCTGCCGATAGACGACACGGTCACCCCTGTGTCGGATGTCGTGCGGTGGCGTGCGGTACTGCCGGCGGCGGTGGGCGTGAAGCTGGCGCAGCTGCCCGTGGCGGAGAAAGCGGACATGGCGGCAGCGGCGGCGGCATTGGCCGGCGTCACGTCATTGGACTTGACGGCGTGCCACGACGTCTCAAGCGCCGTTGTCGCCTACCTGCCAACGTCGCTGCAGTGGCTCACGGTAGAAAACGTGCGCGGCCTGCATGCAAGCACGCGGTTTGCGCGTTTCAGCGCGCTGGTGTCACTGAACTGCAGCGGCACGGACGCTCTTGCCAACGCGGCGGGCGTGGGCAGTCTGCCGCCGTCGCTGCGCGAGCTGCGCATCGTCGGCTGCCGAATGCCTGCGTTGGCTCGCTTCAACCACTTGAGTGCACTGCGGCGCCTGGACTGCGGTGACGTGAATTTTAGCGGCACCACCATTGCTAGCTTGCCGCCGTCGCTGGAAGAGCTGCACACCGCATCGGGTAGTGCCGCCCCATGGCCGCGAGGCGGGTCGGTGGCGCATCTCGTGAACCTGCGCGTGTTCCGCGCCGCGCACTCTGGCGACTTCGATGTCCCCTTGACGACGCTGCCGTCGTCGCTGCATGTGCTGGATGTGTCGCGCTGCCGGTTCAAGCCGGACGCGTCGTTTGCGCACATCCACAACCTGCAAGCGCTGCATGTGAGGGGCACCCCGTTTGGGAATGCCGCCCTGGCCACCTTACCGCCGACACTGGTGACGCTGGACGCGCATGGCTGCGAGAAGCTCACGCCAGCGGCCGTGTTCCCCGCTCTGCCGGCGCTGCGCGTGCTCAACGTGAGCGGTACTGGCATCAATGACCACGTGGTGACACGGCTGCCGCGCGGCCTGGTGGAGTTGCACATTGCAAATTGTAAGGGTGTAACGCACGCTGCCAGCTTCCGTCACCTGGCCGCGCTGCGGGAGCTGCACGCATCGGGGACACAGGTGTCGCGCTCTGCGCTGGCCAGCCTGCGCGCGGCAGGGTGCCTTGCGCGCGCAGACGGTGTGTACCGGTACAGCGGGTACGAATATGACTCCGATTCCCCCGTGTCGACGCTGGCGGTCCTGGGCGACGGCCGGCTGCTGAGCAGCCGTGATGGCACATGGGTGACCACCTGGACCTTGTCTGACAGGGGCAACCAGGAAGTGGTTCACGTAGACAGCAAGGTGCGCGCGCTTGCTGTGATGCCCGACGGCCACCGTGTCGCCGTGGGCATGGCAACATACACTATTCGCCAGAAGGCAGAAGGCGTTGTTGTGTGGGATGCTACTGCAGACAGCAGCAGCGAACCGCCGCTCATTGACTGCGGCGGCGGTGTGGCGGCGTTGGCGGTGCTGTCTGCCAGCCAGGTGGCTGCAGGAGGGAGAGACGGCGTGGTGCACGTAGTGGATGTGGATGCGGGCGCCCTGGCTGCCACCTTTGAGCGGGTGAAGTGTAGCGCCTATTCCAGGGTGAGTGCGCTAGCGGTGGTTGCCGGCCTGCTGGCAGGCGCCGTGGACGATGTTGTGCACTTGTGGGACATCACTACGCGGGCGCACGTCGGGGCGCTGATGACGGATCACAGGAACGGTAGTGTGTCTGCGTTGGCGGCGCTGGCGGACGGGCGGCGGGTTGCAAGCAGCGGTGACTGGAACAACAGCGTATGCCTGTGGGACACTGCCACTCGCACGTGCGTCGGCGTGCTGAAGCCGCCGAGCGGCCTGCGTGGGGGCTTCTGCAGCATGTACGCGCTTGTCGGGTTGCCGGATGGGCGGCTCGCCACCGGGTCGGAAGACACCAATGTGTATGTGTGGGACACGCGCGCAGCGGGCCCAGGTCGCTCGCTGGCACCAGTCGCAGTGCTGGAGGGCCACTCCAAGGCTGTCTCTGCCCTGCTGGCGCTGCCGGGCGGCCGCCTTGTCAGCGGGTCGATTGGCGGCATCCGCCTGTGGCAGTTGTAGTCCAGCTGTGTGATTGTGATTTTGCATGCATTTCAAACCTCCCCCTTTACTTGTTGTCCAATCTGTTGCTTGCGTGACTTTGCTACTTGGTTCAGTACCACCCCGGGCCGCCGGGCGCCAGTTGACCAATGTGGGATAGGGATAGCAGCGCGCCCGACCGCAGCGCGGTAGGGACCAACACGGGCAGCGGTCAGAACGCAGAACGCGCACCTTCACACTCGCCATTTGGCAGCATATGAAAAACCGGAAGGCAGCTGCCCCGTCACCAAAAATACGCGTAATACATTATATATTCATATCGAGTTTGGGTCCAAGTGGCATATCTGGATTTTATTTTGTTTGTGTAGTTTTTCTGCGTTTGGCAGAACCAGAGGAGAGGACCAGAGAGAGGAGGCGCGGGCCTGCAGCACATGCCGGACGTGGTGGTGCGCGCACTGGTAGCGGCAACACGCACCGTCGCGTCGCTCCTGTTTGAGATCTCGGTAAAGACAGCGGAGGAGACACCCATCCTGCCCATT
>Ga0066256_1005046_pt1 | contig 11224 bp, 3 predicted proteins | sample ThiBio_1000_biof_FD_87107 | JGI IMG/M metagenome (GOLD analysis project Ga0066256, IMG submission 87107) | Wastewater bioreactor microbial communities from Cape Town, South Africa - Thiocy_expt_1000_biof (version 2) | ecosystem: Engineered > Bioreactor > Thiocyanate-remediating >... | reverse complement strand
CCCCCCCCAATAAATACGCACCGGCAGGCCCCCCAGGCGTGGCGGCGACGGAGCGCGCGATGTGCGAGGCTGTGGGCGACATTACGTGGCTGCGGCTGCGGCCGCGGTGGTTGAGCAGGTCCGTGGACTTGGAGTTGAGCGTCGGCGCAAAGGTGCACTCTGCCATCTCGCGCCGGCTGTCCTCCGCCGCCAGCGCGCGCAGGCGCTCGGTGCGCGAGCGGTCGCGGTCGGCGTCGCGCGCCCAGATGGGGTGCGCCGCCCGCTCCGCCGCCGCCGCGCGCCGCCGCTCCTCTGACGCGCGCGCCTTCCCCTGCTGCTGCGCCAGCAGCGCGTCCAGCACGCGCCGCCGCCGGTCATTGTCGGCAGCCACCGCGTCGCTCATGGGCGGCGCCGCTGCTGCTGCCGCTGGCGGTGGCGCTGCGGGAGGCGCGGATGGAGGCGCGGCAGTGACCTCCATAATGGCGGCTGCCCCGGTGGGCGCGGTCCCAGGGCCGTAGCGCAAGCTATGGCCAGGAGCGAGGCGGGCCCGCCTGCAAGCACTAGATGATGGAGGAGCTGTGGTTGTGGTGGTTGGTGTCGTCGGTGTCGACAGAGTCCAGGAGTTGAGAGACGAGTTGTAGTCACCAACAGTTGCGCGAACAACAGCAGCACCGCTAGCAGCAGTAGCACCAGTAGCACCAGCAGCAGCACTAACAGCAGCAGTACCAGTACCAGTACCAGTAATAGCGAGTAGTGAGTCTTGTACCAAGTATGATAATTAGTAGAGAGTAGTAGTAGAGAGAGGCGCCCAGTAGGAGAGCAGAGAGAAATGGGGTGAAACCACAAAATGGGGAAGCGGCGGGTGCGGGGCGCGCAACCGCGGGTGGCACACCAACATAAATGGGGGGTGCCGGAGCGAGCCACGGCGGCAGCGTGGACCAAAGGGGCGTCGCGTGGGGTGAACGAGGCCGGGATATTTGGCCTCTTTTGGGTCCCTTTTCCGTTACTTCTACCGTTACTCCTCTCTTGCTTGTTGCTTGCGTTTAACGTTAGTGCTGGCAGAGGATTTTTCCAACTCCGCCTTCTTCTTGGTATTTTGTGCGATTGGCGTGATTCTTCTTAATTGTAAGCGGCGGTCCCTGCTACCAATATATGTTCGTTTGCGTGTGACGGTCGTGCAACATTGGAATCCTTGACGCGTAGTTGTTAATTGGGCGCCAATTAATCACTAGTTAAAGCACTCTCCTGATTAGGGCGACTAGCGACGCATTACGCAGTAATTCGGCGCCAATTAATAAACGGTAATCGGTTAAAGCACTTCTCTGATTATCGCGACCAGAGCCGCATAGCGCGATTAAAGCGGAGCGCGGGCACCATACCGCGCACACGCACGGCGCACCGCCGCATTTCCCTGGCACTTGTCCGAACTCCAGCTTATGTATTTGAGTGCGGAACCGTTGTGGTTTTGGTCATTTGTGGCCTGGCTAAAGTGCACGATTGTGTACACTCACACCTCCTACACCGACGAGAGGACGCCCATGTGGTGCCGGTTGCAGACGCGCCATTAGGGACGCCATTAGGGACGCCGTGCAGGTTGTAGACGCGCCGCTAGGGACGCTGTGAGGGACGCTGTGAGGGACGCTGTGAAGGGCGCCTACTAGAGGAGCGGACGCGAGGTAGCACAGTTGAAGGAGGGTGCAGATGCGCCATTCGGGTGTGGGACGCTATTAGGGACGCCACTAGGGACACTACGAGGGACGCCATTAGAGACGCTGTTTGGGTGGCTCTTTCGTGGCTGTGAGGTCCTTCCGGGGCAGTGTGGCCTATCAGTGGTCCCTTCACACGAAGCCCGGATTGCAGACGCCATTAGGGACGCCATTAGAGACGCGGGTTGGGAAGCCAATAGGAGATTGTGACGACAGTCGGGACGCCGATTGAGACGCCATTGGAGGCGAGATTTGGGACGCCATTAGGGAGTCCTTGATACACTGAAGCTAACCTTGCAGCGATACACACCACACCTTTCTGTACCCCACCACAACCATGGCCGCCGCCCCACCACCTCCACTGTCAACCGCTAGCAGCACGCCCACTGTGCCGCTGCAGCGACTCGTGCGCCTAGCCGTCGATGCACTGTATGACGGCCTGGCAGACCTGCAGCGCGACCTCGCAGTGCTGCCGTCCTCCACCGACGACGCCTCCTACCTCACTCCCGCTGCTGGTTCAGCAGCCACAACGGCCAGCGCGCACGACGCCGCCGTGCGCGCCGCCGCCGCCACCCGCGCGGCGCGCCTGCTGGCGTGGGTGAACGGCGCCATTAGCATGGTGGCGCAGCTGACGTCTGTGACGGCGGCGGCGCTGCCGCCTACCCCATCGACTGAGTCGGTGTCACGCGGCGTGGCGGCGGCGCGGCGCGCGCTGGCGGCGTTTGATGACACCGACAGCCGGTTTGCAGGTGCACTGGTGGCGGTGGGCGGCGTGGCGCGGCTTATCACCGCCACCGCCAAGCCGCGGTTTGCGGTGGATGACGCGCTGAGCGTGCTGCAGACGGGCGCCCTGCCGGCGCATGCAGCCCCGCTGCCGCTGTATCGCACCGCACGGCGACCGCTGGCATGCACGCGGGACGTGCTGACCGCCGTGCCGCGTGTGCGCGCCGCCATTGACGACGCGTTGGCCGATACCGCCGCCGCTGCCGACGATGATGATAGTACTCTGGCGGTGGCGGCGGCGCGGCTGTCAGTGCACCCACCCGCCGTGCCGGCGCCCGCCAAGTCGTCGTTGCTGCGACTACCCGCCGCCGCTACGGCGGCGCCAGCGGTGGCAACGGCGCGCGCAGCAGAAGCGGCGCTGCTGGTGGCTACCTCGCGTGCACGCCTGGACGACGACGGCTGCCTTGTTATTACGGCAGCCAGCGGCCTGTCATGCCGCATGATGGCGCTGCGCAGCGGCCCGCCGCCCACTCGTGACGCGCCGCCGCCGCCGCCGCCAGGGTGGGGCATTGTAGACGTGGCGTGGCGCACGGCGGGCGACGCCGCCACGCGTGACGAGCTGACGGCAGGGCAGCGCAACGCGCTCATTGCGCGACTGCAGCTGATCGCGCTGGAGGCAGGCACCAGCGCCGACGTGGTGGCGCGCATGCGCACCGCGATGGACGCGCTGTCCAACACGCTCACCGTGCCGCGCCTGGTCAGCGAGCTGGCGGGGCGCGCACGCCTGCCGCCGGCAGTGGCTGGCGCCACGGTAGCGGCAGCTGCCGGCAGTCACGGCGCGCACCTACGCGTGACGCACACCGTGGTGCCGCCGTGGAGTGGCGGCGGCGTGGGTGTCGTGGCAGTGAACGCATCATACATCTTGCCCGTCGAGCCGCCGGTGGCCATGGTTGCAGCAGGCACGGCGCGTGCGTCCGCCGCGCTGCCGGCCGCGCCGCCTACCCTGCCGCCTGCGCTTGCCGCCTGGTCTACCGATGTGGGCGACCGGCTGGATGCTGCATGCAGCAGCCTGCGCGTTGCCGCCGGCGCTGCCGCCCTGGCACCGCGCCGTGCACACGTGCGGCTGTGGACGGGTGCGTCTGCCACCGGCGGCGCTGGTGAGCCAAATGGCGCGCGCCTGCCACGGCTAGATCTGTGGGGATGCACCGCGCTGCCAGAGCCGGGGCACCACAGCGACGTGAACGCGCTGCTGGAGGGCGCGCTAGCTGCCAGCCTGCACGTCCTGGCATCCGCGTACGGCGCGCCGCTGCTGGCTGGGGTTGGGGTTGGCACCACGCCGGCCGCCACGGCCGCACCCCTGCCACTGCCACCATTTGCAATTGCAACCACCGGCTGCCGCGACGCGCTGCTAGACGGTGCAAGTGGGACTGGGCGGCCGTTCCCGGCGGTTGACCGCCCAGACACCTACGTGGTGGATGAGAGCGGGTGCGCTGCGCCGCTGCCTCGCGCCGCCGGCGCCGTGCTGCCGATGCATACGCACGCCGCGCTGCACGGCTACCACCCGTCAGCACCTGCTGCCGGCGCCCTTGCGGCTGACGCTGCTGCCGTAGCGGCTTCCCGTGGCGTCCCAGGCAGTAGCGGCGGGCGCGGCGACGATTACGCGCCTGCCGCCACGTGGGCCACCGGAGAGGTGCGCATTCAACCTGGCGGCGGCGCTGCTGCGGGTGCATACTGGGCACAACGCGGCGGCGGCGGCGGCGGTGGTGGCGGTGGCGTTGGCAGTGCGACGGGTGGTGGACGGTCACTACGTACAAGCGGCGTTTCTATTGGCGGCGCTGTCGCCAGCCGTGCGGCTGACGAGGGTTATAGCACAAGCGACGGCGGCGCGGCGGCGCTGGCTGCAGCACGCACACTGTGGGCGGCGTTGTGCGCCAGCCGCGAGGTTGCCACCACGGCTGCTACCAGCGAGCATGAGGCAGCGCGGCAGGCGATTGCACGGCGGGCGCTGGCGCGCGTCGTGCCGTCGCTTGTGACGATCCTGCGCGACGTTGCTGCGGGCGATGGCCGGCTGTCAGTCAGTGTGGATGCGCTGCTGCGCCACGGCGGCGGCGTGCCCACCGACTGCGTGCGCCTTACCTCTGCCTTCCCACGCCCGCCGCCTGCCACGTCTGGCGACGCGCTGGTGGAGGCGATTACGCCGCACGTGTACCGCGCCGTGGTGTCGCTGAACGGCCCCGGTGGCGCTGCGGCTGCCGCTGCGCGGCCGCAATACCAGGTGTTTCAGCCGTACATTGCCGCCGCGGCGGACGCCACCATGGCCGGGCTGCGCGCTGCAGATGAGGCGCGCGGTGCGCGGCAGGGGCCAGCGGCGCAAGGGACGCTGCTGCTGCTGGCGCAGCTGACGGCGCAGCCGCTGTCCACCTACTTGGCAGCGCACCTGGCCGCCTTCCTCAGCTTTGCGCACAATGTGCACGCCGCCATGGCGTCGCCGTTGACGGCGCCACTGGCAGCCGCCGCTGCGTATCGCGCTGCCGTACTGATCTCGCTGCGACTGTTGCTGCTTGCCTCCGCGCCCGCTGGCGCGACGCGCCTGTCTGATGCACTGGCGCGCCTGTCCGCCTCCACCTTCCGTACCTTCTTGCGCGCTGCCGCCGCGGCGTTTGCAGCACGCTGCCCCGCCGGCGCCCCGCCTTCCGCGTCTGGCGCGGCGGCAGTGGCGCCCAGCCCCAGCGAGGCGGTTGCGCACATCCTGTCTGCCGGCGTGGCAGGCGGCCTGCTGCAGTCTGGCGCGTACCGCGACTCAGATGCCATCCCCACCTCGCCGTCACTGTGGGCGCCAGGCGCGCCACTGCCACTAGCGGCAGTGGAGGTGGGCCGCGCGGATGCCGGCGGCCACGCCCGCGCCGAGTTTTGGGCAACCTGCCGCCGGCTGGTGCGCGGCGAGTGGGGCGCGGGCGGCCTGGATGCCGGCGCGGCACCGCCAGGTGGGGCGGCGGACGCCACGAAGGCGAGCAACACTGCCACACAGCCACCGGCTGCCGCTGACACGCCGCCGCTGTGCGCCCTGCGCCTGCTGCCGGCGTGCGAGGCGCCTGGCACGCGGCGTGACGGTTGGCAGACGATTCGGGATGGCGCGGTGGACACGCCGGCGGTGGTGTCGGTGCTGGCTGGCGCCGGCGCGCAGGTGGCGGCGGTGGTGGGTCGTGCCGCGCAGCACATCATGGCGGCACGTGCCGACCTGGCCGCCGTGGCTGCCACCTGCACCGGGTCGCCGAGCGTGGACGCGCAAGGTGTGTTGCACCTGCCGGTGGTGGCTGGCGGCGGCGCGGCGGGCGACGACACGACGACGCACCTGGCGGTGTGGGTGGAGCCTGCCACAGGTGCGCTGTGCATGCGCCTAGAGCGGCCGGCACACGCCTCCACGATGTACGAGCACACGCCGTTGGAGGCGGTGGTTGCTGACGGTGTGGCGGCTGGGCGTGCGCAGCTCGCCACGCGGCTGGAGGCGCTCGGTGGCACCATCGCAGCCGCCGACGCCGCGCTAAGTGCCCGCGTGACGGTGGCGCTGGCAACGCAGGCGCGCCGCGCCGGCGCATCAACGTCGACGCCTGCATCAACGTCAGCGTCCGCACCAACGCCTGCAGGTGCCGCGGCAGCCGCCGCTGCACCGCTGCAGGTGTCGCTGCGTGCCGCCCTGCTGCGCCCGCTGGAAGCAACTTCTTGCTTGGCACTGCTCACGTCGGCGCCATCTGTGGCGCAGGCGAGTGAGGGCAGTACCAACGGCCCAGCCGCCATTGCCGCTGCCGTCAACCTGACGGCGGCGCTGGCAGAGTGGGCACAAGCCAGCGCCCCCACGGCCGGTGTTGATGCAACTGCCGGTGCGACGGAGAGCGCCGACGGCGGTCTGCGCGTGGACACGCCCGCCAGCGTGGATGAGCGTGCATGCTTGACTGCGGACGACACGGCGGCGGTGCTGGCGCGCTACGCGCGTGCGCTGCGGCGCAGCGGCATGGGCGGCGCAGCAGGGGTGGCAGCGGCTGCGGCAGCGGCGTCGGTAGGTGTGGGGGCAGGAGCGGGAACCGCCGCCCCACCTGGGCTCCTTGCCCGCCTGCGGTCGTCACTGGAAAGTGGCGGCAGTGGCGGCGGCGGCGGTGGCGGAGGGGCCGGTGGTGCAGTACTGGAGATTCCACCCATACTGGCGCCGCTGGTGGCATCACAACACAACCTGTTTTTCGCTGCCACCTCCCTCGTGCTGGCGCACCATGCCGAGCTACTGTCACTGGCGGCGGCACCCAGCACGACACCGTTGGCTGCTGTGGCGGCTGCCGCAGATGCGCTGGAGGCTAGTGCTATTGACGGGGGGCGCGGGGGGGGGGGGGGGGGGCGGCCGGGCGGGGGGGGGCGGGGGGGGCGGCGCGCGACCTGGGGCGGGCGGGGGGGCCGCGGCGGGGGGCCTTTCCCGGCCGCCCGGCGCCGCGGACGTTGGGCGGGGGGCGCCGCGGCCGGCGCCTGCCACGGCCACCGCCTCGCCAGCGCCGTGCGGCACGTCGTTTGATGCGGTGCGCACGCTCACCGCCTCCGGCTCGTGTGCCAAGGCGTGCATGGTGGCGGCGGTTGCAGTGGCGGAGGCGGCGGTGCGCACGGCGGCGATGGTGGCGCGCGTGGCGGCAGCGAATGCCGCCACACGCGGCGCGCTGGCAGCGTGGGCGAGCGTTGACTTTGGCAATAACGGTGGTGGTGCTGCTGGTGGTGGTGCTGGTGGTGCGGTGGCAGAGTCGCCAGCTGCGCTGGCAGCTGCTGCTCTGCCCGCTGCACCCTGGCTGCTGCGTGCCTTGCGCCCGCGGTTCCTTACGGACGGTGCCACTGCGGTGTTGGAGGCGAGCACGAGTGCTGGCGGCGGGGCGGCGGGTGGCGCCGCGGGTCTGAAACGCGGGCGCGAGGAGCACGCAGCGACACACTCCGCTGCGTGGCACTTTGTGCGGGCCTCCACTGGCGGCGGCGGCGGCGGTGGCGAGGCACAGCTGCCGCCCCTGTCGGCGCATGCGGCCATGCTGCCAGTGCCGCATCCGGTGGTGACCCCTGCTGCTGGCGACGGCGCGGCGCCACTGGGTGCCGCGTTGCCAGGCGTTGGCGTGTGGGCTGCCGTGGATACGGCGGATGGCGCCGCGCCGCCGTCGCCGACGCTGGTGCGCCACGTGCTCCTCACTGTATCGCCGCCGCCACCTGCTGCCGTGTATGCCATTGCGCCGCCCACCGCCGGCGGCGGCGACGGCGTGACGGTTGCGCGGTACAGCGGGCGGGAGGTGGTGCCGTTGCTGCGTGTGGGGTGGGTGGAGGGCACCAACGGCAGCGGCAGCGAGCATGCCAGTGCCAGTGCTGGCGGCGGCGGCACGCCGGTGGTGGCAGCTCGGCTGGATTCCGTTATTTCTTCGGCCAGCGGCATCACCAGCGATGCATCCAGCCTGCATGGCGCGGTGGCGCGTGATGCTGCGGGTGCGCTGCCACCCGTGCTGGCCACACCACCCGGCTTGGCTGCATGGGCACCGGCTCACCTGCTGGCCGCGGTGCTGGCAGCTGGCAGTGGCGGCGGCGGCGCTGCATTGGAGGTGGAGTCGCTGCCGTCGTACTACCCGCGGACGCAACCGAGCAGCAGTGGGGCCGCCGATGCTGGTGTGCTGTGGGTGTTGGAGGTGCCTGACTGGCTGGCAGCCGCGCTGGCGGTGCCGGTGGCGACCGTGCGCGACGCGGTGGCAGACGCGCTGGTTGGGCGTGTCGCTGCCAGCGCGCAGCTGCGGGCCCGGCATGAGGTTGCCGCCCGGGTGCGCGACGCCATCGTGGCGGCGGTGGAGGGGTGGGGCGCTGGGGGGCGGGTGGGGGCGGTGGGGCGGGGGGGGGGGGGAGGGGGCCGGCCGCTGGGGGGCCTGCGGCCCGCCGGCGCACGCTTCCCACCGCTGCCGCACGACGGCGCTGTGCTGCCGCTGCTGGAGGCGGTGGCGGCAGGGCCGGCGCACCACACCGTGCCATGGTGCGGCAGCCTGCCGCTGCCACCCTTGCTGCTCCTCCGTGGCACCGCCGCCGCCTCCATCCGCCGCATTGCTACGGGCAGTGCCAGCGGTGTGCAGCGCATCCTGCAGGTGTCGCTGGCAGCGCCGCCGCCCGGTCTGTCACCCGCGCACCGCAGCGTGGCGCTCGTGCTCGCCACCGTGGCGCTGCCACCGCTCGCCGCCGCCGATGCCGCAGCCGCTGCAGCGGAGGCGGCACACGCCGACGAGGCGCATGCAACTGCCAAGCGTCGCCGGTTTGACGCCGCTGTCGCCACCGACCCTGCCGCCGCCACGTCGCTGGCGGGCGCCACCTCCCTCCTCTCTGCGGCCGCCCGCGTCGCCGCCACCCTCCTGGCATAGTTACCTTCGCCACGGCAATTCAACTCGCAGCCAGGTGGTTCATTAATTATCAATAATTACCGACAAGTTTACACACGCACACGCCCCTAATGGGCAGGCCGGCAGCCTGGCCTTACTTTCTGCGCTTCTGCCCTGCAACCGCCGCCGCCGCCGCATTGGCCGGCGCCTTGGCTGCAGCTGGTGCAGCCGCTGCTGCGGGGACGGAGCCCACGCCGCGGTCGCCGTGCGTCGCCGCCGCCTTGGCCTTCTCCTCTAGTGCCGTCACGCGGTCCTTCTTGTGCCCCACCGCCTTCATCACAATGTTGTACCTGCAGGGTGTGGGTGGGTGGATGGTGTGTGTGGTGCGTGTGTGGTGTGGCCAGGCTGGCCAGCAAGCAGTCAAAATGGGCGACGTACGTGTGGCGCTTCTTGTTGCTCATCATGGCCATGGCCAGCGTGCGGCGCTCCGCCTCCGCGGCGGCAAGGTCAAACGCCGCCGACTTGCGCGCCCCCGCGCCACCCGCCGCTGCTGCTGCTGCTGCACCGGACGACTTGGATGCCGCGCCCGACTTCACCATCGCCGCCACCTCCTCCTCATCCAGGTCCTCATCCTCGTCCTCCTCCTCGTCACCCTCCTCCTCATCATCATCATCGTCGTCATCCTCCTCCTCGACATCGTCCTCCTCATCATCTTCGTCATCCTCCTCCTCGTCGTCGTCATCCTCCTCCTCGTCATCAGCAACGCGAGAGCGCTTGGCCGCCGGGCGTGCAGCGGAACTCGCGCGAGCGCGCGCGCCAACCTCCTCCTCCTCGTCGTCATCGTCCTCATCGTCGCTCTCGGCGTCGGCATCCGCGTCGGCGCCCACGCGCGACGTCACCTTAGAGGCGGCGGTGGCAGCCAGGGAGGCGTGCGGCGCGTCACCCGCCCCGCCCGCCGCGGCGGCGACGCCGCCGGTGGGGCCCATGTGTACGTCCGCCAGGCGGCCGGTGACGGCAGCGGCAGCGCGCAGGCGGTCCAGCTCATGGCGGTACGCCGGGATGTAGCCCTCCGCAGCGTCGTCCACAAACGGCGACAGGTGGGGCGGCAGCACGGCGCCGGGCGCGTACTTGTCCACTGGCAGCAGCATGCGCGCATTGATGGAGTCCGCCAGCCACTGCGGCTGCACGTAGTCGCGGCCGGCCACCATGGTGCCGGGCTGCGGGGGGATGTATGGGGGGATGGGGGTGGTGAGGCGTGTGTGTGTGCAGCACCAACAAACGACAAGTCACAACAACGGAACGTACGGCCATGGGGCGGTCCACGACGTGGTGCGTGATGCGCGGGTCGGTGGCGGTGTAGGGCGAGGTGGGGCCCTCCCAGCCGACGCGGCCGCGGAAGGCGGCAATGATGAACTCAAACACGTCGCGCGGCACCTCGCGGTTGAGGAAGAAGACGAGCTTGTGGAAGAGCATGGAGAAGGCGCGCAGCTTGGCGGCCTTCTCCACCAGCGCCGCACCCTCCGCCGTGTCCTCAAACTCGCGCAGGCCGGACAGCTTGTCCGCCGCCGTGTCGCCGTCGTCGTCATCCACAAAGTCGTACGCAGAGGTGGACACGGTGGGCGCCGCCGGCACGCCGGCGCGGCGGCCGGACTTCGTCGCCGTGGACGCCGCAGCTGCTGCGGCCGCGCCAGCACCACCAGCTGCCGGCGCCGCCGCCGCTGGGCTGGCGCCGTCGCTGCGCGCGATGGACTTCAGCTTGTCCTTCAGGGTGGCGAGGCGGCGCAGCGAGTCGTTGCCTGCCACGGCGCCGGTGCCGGGCGTGGCAATGGCGGCCATGGCGGCGGCCTCGGCGGCGGAGGTGCCGTCGCGGCGGCCAAACGCGAGGGCGGCGAGGTGGCCGCCGGCGTCTGCCACGTCGGCGCGCACGACGGGCGGGTATGCGTACCCGATGTTGTGGTACAGCTTGAAGAGCACGAACTTGAGCGCCGTCTCGTAAAAGTCCATGAAGGTGGACATGACGCGGTAGTCCACGTCGGACGGCAGCGTCTGCGCAAACTGCCACGGCACGAGCCAGGTGACGGGCACGCCGCGCACCTCCGCCTCAAAGTACACGCCCTTGATGGACAGGAACACCTTGCGCAGGGAGCGGGAGCGCGCCACGTAGTACTGCCACTCGGTGGCCAGCGTGGCGGCGGTGGCCACGCGCTCCGCACGCACCGCGTACAGCGACGGCAGGCCGGCAAACAGGTGCGTCATGGACAGCGCGTCGTCCAGGTCCGCCAGCGCGTCGTCAAAGCGCGGGTAGCGCTCGCGCACCAGGTGGTCCAGCTCCACCACCGGCTTGGAGGTCTCAAACATGCGCCGCGCCTCGCTCGTCTCGTGCCGCCGCAGCGCGCGCGTGACGCGCTTCAGGAACGTCTTGAAGTTGCGGAGCTTCTCCAGCAGCGGCTCGTG
>Ga0066256_1005045_pt1 | contig 11226 bp, 3 predicted proteins | sample ThiBio_1000_biof_FD_87107 | JGI IMG/M metagenome (GOLD analysis project Ga0066256, IMG submission 87107) | Wastewater bioreactor microbial communities from Cape Town, South Africa - Thiocy_expt_1000_biof (version 2) | ecosystem: Engineered > Bioreactor > Thiocyanate-remediating >... | reverse complement strand
CCCCCTCCCACCCCACCCAATGACGTACTGGCAAGCGTGCTGTGGCAGTTCCAGCACGGCACGTGACGCATGGGGCCCACCGCGCCGCCGCCACCTCCACCGCCTCCACCGCCGCCGCCGGCCGCCATGATCATGACGGGCGGGTGGAAGCCGCCGGCGCCCGGCACTGCCATGCCGCCGCTAGCAAGCAGCATGGGGGCGGGCATGGACATGCTGCCGGGCGGCGCCGCGTAGGGGTCGGTGCGCAGTGTGAACATGGTGCCGGTGGAGGGCGAGATGACGTGGCGGATGGCGGGCGGCAGGGTGGCCATGGGCGGCAGCTGCATGCGCTGGCCGCAGGTGCAAGCAAAGATGGCGGCGCCGGGCGGCGGCAGCAGGTGCTGGCGGCACGGGGCCGACGGGGCCGGGGCCCCCGGGGCCGGCGACGGCTGCCATGCCGCCGGGGCGCGACGGCGGGCTGGCTTCCAGCACCGCCATCGTGCCGTCCGGGTTCACTACCGCCGTGTGCAGGTACCGGTCCGCGCCGCCGCCGCCGTCACTGCCGCCCGCCGCCGCGCCGCGTGGGTACGCCATCCCGTTGAGGGTGGCTTGGCTGGGATGGCGGTTGGACGGGGGCGGTTGAGACGAGGATGACGGTTGAGGCTGGGGCGCAGATGAGCGGGATGCACGTGCGGCAGATGCGGATGCTGGTGTCTTCCGATGCTGGTGCCTTCGGACGTCGACTGCAGTCGACGGCAGGCTAGGACGAGGACAGAGGACCGATGGGTCTAGGACCGAGTCAGGTACCGAGTCAGCTAGTACCAAGACCGCGTACCGAGTACCGAGACTGCGCACCGAGACTGAGCACGGATGACAAGTCAGTAGGCGAGTAGAGAGGGAGAGAAGAGAGAGGGTCGGTCGGTTGGTCACTAGGAGAGCAGAGAGAGGGAAGATTGGACGCTGGGAAAACACGCTCCGCGCAGCGCTCACAGGCAACCTCCACGTAAATGCGCGGACAGGCAGTGATCCGAGCTACCTCTGCAAGGGCGGTGTCACAGGCGTGGCGGCGCGCGAGACCGACCGGCGACAGTGGCAGTAGGAGCCGAGAGAGAGGGTTTGAGTAGGAGGCGAGAGAGAATCGGTGAGTAGGCGGCAAGAGAGATTTGCTCCAGTAAGTTAGGGAACAAGAGAGAAATGGCCCAGTAGGAGACAAGAGAAACCCAACTTACACTGCACCGAGCACCTTACGCACTCACGGCAACAATCAAACAACCGGGGCAGAAGGTACCGCAGCTAAGAACAAACCGAACGCGCGGGTTTTGGCGGCACGCGCCCGGTGGCCGCCGGCGCTGGCCCGCCGGATGTCACGCTGGGCGTAGGTGCGGGCCGCGTTTTTTTACGATTTGGAAAAAATCTCCCGGCCTGCTTTCCTCTTGCTTCTACTATCGGATGGAGGCGGCAGCCTAACACGTGGGGTGGGGAAGGTCTGACGTGTGGGAAGGAAGGGTATGGTGTGTGTCAGACCTCACTGCTAGGTGTGGTGAGTCACACTGCTGCTGCTGCTGCTGCTGCTGCTGCTGCTGGGTGTGTGTAGCAAGGGAGGAAGAGAGAGGGTAGGTAAGAGAGTGTGTAGGGCCCGGGGAGTGTCCCGTGCCTGAGAAGCTTCCATCCTTCTATCCTTCCTTGACCCAAGTCACACCCGTGTTGTGGGACGTGTGAGCCCATCCGGGCAGACTTGTTGGTGATACCTCTTCAAGTCTCCGACCCAACGAGGGCGACAACAGCTGTTGAGGGCAATAGGTTTGAGACCTGCCCCCTTTTCGGGTTTGTTTGTGGTTCGCGCGGCGGGTTACCGAATTTTTTGTGGGTTGCGTCAGTGGAGTGCTCCACTGAAGGCGCCCTGCAAGGAGTACGGCGACGCGTCACGTGACCACGTTGTGAGACACAATATCGTCCGACCAAGGGCCCGCAGACGTGCGGCATCCCCATCAGTACCTGGGTAGCTCCCAAGGCATCATTTCTCTGCGGTGATACACGCCTTTGTACGGTCACCGGCAGACATTTTCACGTCCATTTGACGTGCACAGCTCTCCCTCTCGCCTCCCTCCACTGTGCGCCAACCAGGCTCGAACGGTGACGCACGTGGGTATCAAGTGGATCGCGGAGCAGGACGAACAAGAACGCGGAGCGGAGCAAGGTGTAAACCACGTGGGTGTTCTGACGACAGGTGGCAAGTAACACGGTGCGAACCACGGCGGTCGCGCATCACTGGCGGCCGGACACGAGGCACCGTACACAACGCCCTGCCAGCACCCCCCTCCCTCCCCGACAACAACCCCACCACCACCGGACAACGGTACCAAGACACCGGCACTGGTTTGTGGGCAACCAAGTCCGTCTGCAGCATGGCGCAGCGGCGGACTACGACGACGAGTAGCAAGGCCGCTGCGGCGCCTGCTACTACGACTTCCACGTCGACGATGTCGGCGGCGGCGGCAGCGGCAGCGATGGCAACTGGAGCCCCGGTGCCGGCCGCGCATGCTCCGCCACCACCGGCGACGATGGGCGACTTCTTCTCTGGCGGCAGGCTCACCAGCAGCCCGTTGGAGGAGGTGCCGCGAACTGGCGTGACGCCGCGCAACTTCCGTGCCGCTGTGACAGGCGGCGGCGGTGGTGGCGGCAGCCGCTTGGGAGGTGGCGCGCGTGCGTCACCGACTGACGCGGCCACGGGGCACACGCCCCCAGCCCCGCCGCTCGTCTCCATGTTCGCGCCATTGCGCGGGACTGGAGGTGGGAGCGTGGGGGCCTCACGCAATGCGGCGGCCGAGGCGGCAGCCGCGGCGGTTGCGGCTGCAGCGGCAGCCGCACCGGCGCCGGCACATGTACCGACACCGGCGCTGGGGGACGCTGACGGCGACGTGCACAGCGTTGGCGGCAGCGGCCATGAGTCGGCGGGCGACGATGCGACTGCGCATTCTGTGGACTCTGGCTCCACGGAGGTCGCGGTGGCAGCGCCGTTGCCGCCGTCATCCAGAGATGGCTACTGCGACGCTGCTGGCGCAGTGCAGTGGGCCATGCTGACTGACCTGCTGAAGGTCCTGCGGCCGGGGATCACCTGGTCCAACCTGGTACCGCCGCGCACTACCCTTGATGGCCGTGTCACGCGCACGGTGTGCGATGGTGGCAGGTTTGATTCGACGGGTGCGCTACGGTACAGCATCCTGAGGGACACTGTAACCCGCCAGATGGAGGCGGCGGGTGCAGCGCCCGACGGCGGCGCGCTGCGGGTGCCTGTGGAGGCGCCCGCCGTGGCCGCACCGGTGGTACACGTACGTGTTCCACCGCCTACATCTTTACTACCACCCCTTCCTGCACGCCTGCAGTTGCTTCTCACGCAGCCAAGCACGGCGCGCAAGCCGTGGTCAGCGCAAGCGCACTTGAAGAAGGAGCAGTTGCGGACGTGGGATGTTGCAGCGGTGACCGTGTGGCTGAAGCTGGTCACGCAGAATGCGCACGTCATCATCGTCGACACGGCGACTATGGTGGCTCCTGCGGCGCTGGGCGTCGCAGCGTCCGTCTACAACGCTGGCGCTGGTGAGGTCTACACTCGGTGGAGTGACCTCACTGAGCTTGATAAGCTACGGGCGGTGACCAAGCTCATTATGATGGATGCGGGAGCCAAGAGCGCAGCGGACATTATCCCAGCGCGCGTGCTGACCCGGTCCCTGTCCACGGAGGTGGAAGCAATTGAGCACCTTATGGCATACGTGACCGGGGTCCATGAGCGCACGGCAGTGCTGTTCAACGACACTGGCACGGTTCAACGTGCACTCGTGCGGCGCTTTGCTGCGTCGCTCCCGGACGCGCTGTCGTCCATTGCACGCCGCGAAGAACTGCTAGCGTCGGCAGTGGAACAACCGGCTGATCGCGGTGAGCCGGTGCTGGCGCGAGCGGTGGCGGCGGTCCTGGGCGAGCTGACTGTCTGGGCAAACACCAAGGCGCCCGACGCAGTGGCGTTACTGGCGGAGCTCAACAAAGCTGTCGCGGGCGCACGTGGTGGTGGCGGCGCCGCGGCGGCGGCAGCCAGCACGACGCCCGGCACGTCTGACACACGCGCTACCACCCGTACGTACTCGGGCGGCGGCGGGGGCGGTGGTGGACGTTGGCAGCGGCGCGGCGGCGGAGCCGCGCACGGCGGCGACCGCTACCGTGACCGTGACCGCGACCGTGACCGCGGGCGTGATGACGTGGACCCGCCCGTTCCGTCCCACGATGGTGGCGGTGATGGCGCACGCCCATTTCGTCGCCGTGATGACGGCGAACCACCGCGCGACCGTTTTGCGCGCCGTGATGGTGATCGTGACCGTGACGGTGACCGTGGCCGTGATGGTGATCGCGGCCGTGGTGGCGGGCGCGGTGGCCGAGGTGGTGGCCGCGGTGGTGGGGGCCGCGGCGGCGGCGGCGGCGGAGGTGGCTGGCGCGGCGACCGGCGCGATGGCGATGGGCACCATGCCTATGCAGTCGCGCTCTCAGACGACGATGAAGTCGCTGCGGCAGTGGGCAGGTACATTTCTGATCCCACACCGGCGTCCGACCCCGACTGGCACCCTGTGACTCGCCGCCACACCAACGCCCACCTGGACTCTTTTCCGCTGTTTGCGGATGCGGTCAAGCTCAATGCACTCGCCGACACGGGTGCAAATGTCTGGGTAATGGCGGCGGCAGCGCGCAACCGCCTACCAGCGTCGGCGGTGCTGGGCACGACGGCGAACAAGCTGAAGATAATGGGTGTCACGGGCAGCGAAGTGTCGACGGAGGCGGTCAACGTGCGGTTTACGACACGCGCGTCTGTGGACGGCGGCCCGCTGACGACGCACTCGTTTACTTGCTGGGTGCGAGTGGTTAAGCAACTGCCGCGGGGCATTGACGTACTGGTGCCGGCGCCGGTGCTGGCGGCCAGCAGTCATCCTGTTGCGCGTCTCATTGATGCGCACCGTGGCGGTCATGCCGTGCAGTTTGACACCAACACTACCACCACCATCGTGGGTGGTGGCGCGGGTGGCAGTGGCACCACGCCAACCACCAGCAATCCGCCGGTGACATCCACCACCACTACATCAACTCCAACTACCGGTACCACCAAGTCCAAGGCGCCGACCATGACTACGGAGCTGACGGCAACGCTGCGCACTGGCGCAGATGTGGTACTGAGCGAGACGGCAGCGCTGGACGCGCGCATGCGCGCGTACACAACTGCCGATGGCGTGAGCACAACGAGCACGCCGGCTGTGCGGCTGCACCAGCGCGACCTGGTTAAACAGCACAACGCGGCCAAGAAGAAGAAGCACAAGGTGGCGCACGACAACAAAGACCACCATGATGGCGGCGATGTCACCGATGACGATGCGGTGGCGACGACGAGCGCAACGGCGCGCGCGGCACGTAACCAGCGTGCATTGGCGCGTGATGCGGCGGCCAAGAAGCGCGACAAGCGGGCAGCGCACAAGGCGTCACCGCCCAGCGTGTCGGGCGACGTGTCATCATTTGACGGCTTGGCGCCGGCACCGACAACGTGTACGGCATGCGGTCGTGACGGTCCGTCCATGGCGACGGCAGCGCACGACCCCATCACGCCGTTTGTGGATCGCCTTACGGCGGCGCAGGTCGCGCTGGCGACGGAGGCGGACGCGGAGCTGGACGCCGTCAACGATGCCATTGGCCTGGACCCCGACTTGGGGGAGAAGCCAGCCCCGACGACTGCGGAGTTGCGGGCGGCGGCTGATCGATGTGATCCCCGCATGCGGGAGGCCGCGTTCGAGTTGTTGCAGCGACACGCGGCCGTGTTTGCGCCGGCGCCACCACGTCCATCTACTTTACCACCTGTGGTGCTGCGCACTATCACTGACGAGCTTCCCTTTCACGACTGCGGTCAGCATGTCAGACCTTCAGCGCCTGCTGTGGAGCAGCAGCGGCGTGATGCGGTGGCCAAGCTAATCGCCAACAATGTGTTGGAAGTGGTGCCGGCGCATGAACCTGCTGGTCACTTAATACACCGTCTCTTGTTCGTGGGCAAGGCCGGAGGTGGCGTGCGCGTGGTGGCGGATTTCAGCCGCGGGCTGAACACCATTCTGGAACCGCCCATCTCTCAAAGTCCTACGTTTGACGGCGTGATGGATTCCATCGGCGAATTTCTGGACCAAGAACGGCATGCACCAACAACAACAACCAACGGACCCTACGACCCAGTGATATCGGTGTGTGACATACAGTCGGCCTTCTATGCGGTGGGTCTGGCGCGCGGCAGTCGCCACCTCACGCGCGTATGGAGTCCTACCGGGGCGGTGCTTCAGTTCCGAGTCCTGCCACAAGGTGTCGCCACAGCGCCGGCAGAATTTAGTAACGCCATTCGCGGGGTGCTGCGCGACATGCTGTCGCTGGGCGGCATCCCGCAGTCCCGCCTGGTCCTCTACGCTGACGATGCCGTCCTCATCCATCGCAATCCAGCGGCGGCGCTGCGTGCCCTGGACATGCTGTTCACCCGCATCTATGCGTGCGGCTTGCGACTCGGCCTGGCGAAAGTTCAAATTGCACGCTCGGAGGCCACCATTCTGGGATACTTGGTGAACCAACACGGCTATCGTGTGGCCCCCAGCATGGTGGAGGCGTTAGATCGCATCCCCCGCCCGCGGACTGTACAGCAGCTGCGCCAGTACATCGGCGGCGTTGGGTACTGTAGGGCAACCATTCCGCATCTTGCTCGTATCATTGAGCCCCTCCAACGCCTCGTGGGACCGTACCAGCACCTTAAGAGCGTGTGGGGCGACGAGGCGTCGCGAGCGTTTGAGGAGTCCAAGGCAGCGTTGCGTGGCAGCGCGCGGGCGTATTTTTTGGACACCACCTTGTCGCTTGAGTTGCAAGCGGACACGTCCGATACGGCGACGGCGGGCGTCCTACTGCAGCGCGACGCTGACGGCCAACCCCACCTCATTGGCGCCTGCAGCCGGCTCCTTACGCCGGCGGAGGCGTGCATGGCGGTTGGGGACAGAGAATTGGTAGGACTCATTGCGGCGGTGCGCAAGTTTGAGAAGTACTTGCGTGGGCATCCCCAGCGTGTCATCCTGGTGACAGACCACAACAATAACACTGCGCTGCGCCGCGACCTGGGCACTGTCAGCAACATGCGGCTGGTCCGCGCAATCCTCTATCTCGCAACGTTCCGGAACGTGGAGCTGCACTACAGAGCGGGCTCACTGCTGCCGCTGACGGATCTGCTCAGCCGCCCCGCAAACGTGGCCAACCCAACGCACCCGCTTGCACCACCTGCACCTGGTGCGCCTGAGGCGCGCGCGTTGCTGGTAAGTGCAACGGTAGCGGTGGCGCGGGGCGCGGCAGCGCACAACATTACCACCACGGTGCCGACACCGCCAACCACGGCGTCAGCACCGTCGGCGGCGCCAAGTACAACTGTGGCACCGCCAACAGCAGCACCAACACCTGGCGCATTGACGCCGGCGGTACCATCAATGGCGCCGCCAACAACAACTACAACAATTGCTGCTGCAACATTGCCGGTGACGCCGACAACAACGACTACCACGTCTGTGCCATCGACTACGCCACCAAAAATTGCGGCGGCATCGACTGGGAGTCCAACAGCACCGCCGGTGGGCGCTGGTGCAACCATCCCGCTTGCCACAGCATCGCCTGTGACAGCACCTGCACCTACGACACCTGCCGCGGCAGCTGCCAAGACGGCCATTGGTGGCGACACATCGCCAACGCCAACGCCGCCAACTTCATTGGCAGCACCAACACCACCAACGGCAACTACCGATACGTGTACCGGCACACCAACTATTACATCATTACCATCATCTGTGTCTGCACCGCTGACTACCACGCCGGCGGACGCGATGGATTTGAGCACACGCACCATGTGGCTGGGCGTGCTGTCGCAAGCGCAGCAAGCGTTGGGCACCACGACTCTGGCGGCGTGGGCGTCGAACCCGTTCTACCGGCGCGTCGACTACACCACCGGACCGGTCTATTTGTACCGTGACAAGTATGTGGTACCAGCGGCGCCGCCAGCGTTGCGGCAACAGCTGCTCCTCCTTGCGCACGACCACGGCGGACACTGGGGCGTGGATAAAACCATGCTGCATCTCAAGCGCATGTGTGTGGTGTGGACAGGTATGAGGGACGACGTGCAACGTCATGTGCGCACGTGCCCGTCATGCCAGCGTGAGGCGGCACCTCCTGCACAGGGCCGGACGGGCCCGCTGCAGGTCATGGAGCCGCCAACCAGGCCGTTCGCCGTCTTGGAGCTGGACCTGCTTGATTTACCTGAGGCCGACAGCGGGCACAAGTACATCATTGGTATTCAGGATGTTTTCACGAAGTGGGTTTTTCTGCTGCCGACCAAGGTCAACAGCGGGGCGGAGGTTGTAGCGGCGTTGCACGAAAACGTCACGCGCGTCTACGGTCCGCCTGCGTGGGTCATAAGCGACGGCGGCAGTACGATCGAGAACAAGACAACGGGCGTGTACTTCACCAAGTACAACATTGGACATCACGTCAGCCGGGCTGGGCACAGTGAGGGACACGGCGGCATTGAGCGCGTGAACCGCACTGTAGCGCAATTTCTGCGCAAGCACCTCGCTGGTGCGTACCGCACCTGGCCCACCATCATCAAGGACGTGGCACTGGCACTGAACCAGACGGTACACGACACCATCGGAATGGCGCCGATTACCGCGTTGACTGGTACCGAAGCGCCGCTGCTGGCGGGCGCTGAGATCGCGGGCGCAGCAACATCTTTTGCGGCGGCAGACGTCACGCACATGGCCGCCATCATCGACGCGCTACACCATCAAGTTTATGACAACATTCTGGCGGCGGGCGTCCGTAACAAGGTGTACTACGACAAGGTAGCGCAAACGCGCGTGTTTGAGGTGGGGAGCCATGTACTAATTCACGACATCTCGCGCCCCCATAAGTTGCAGTCCTACTACACTGATACCGGCACCGTGGTCGCCAAGGTCAATGACACTACCTATACCATCATGCGGCGGCTGAGCGGCCGCACGGAGGACATGCACACCAACCGCCTGGTTGCGTACAACGCTGCGCGCACAACCGACACAAGCGAGTTGCGCCGGCGGCTGCAGCCGGGTGAGCAGATTGTGGAACGCATCGTGCGCCACATTGCCGACACTGACGACGACGGCAAGACAGCTTTCAAGTTTCTCGTGCATTGGACGGGCCTGCCGGACGTTTTTGACTCGTGGCACCCGGCAGCGCACCTACTGCATTTGGACGTTTTCAAGGCGTACTGCGTGGAGCACAGTTTGGACGAGCTGGTGCCCCGCAAGCCTGGACGCCAGCGCCCGAGACGTGCGCACTGACGCACTGGCGCTCGGCTCTTTTTAGGAGGGGGCGATGTAGGGCCCGGGGAGTGTCCCGTGCCTGAGAAGCTTCCATCCTTCTATCCTTCCTTGACCCAAGTCACACCCGTGTTGTGGGACGTGTGAGCCCACCCGGGCAGACTTGTTGGTGATACCTCTTCAAGTCTCCGACCCAACGAGGGCGACAGTGTGTTGAAGGGCCGGGCAGTGATGAGTGTGTGATGGCAAAGCACACCGCAGCAGCACCAACACTTGTGGTATCCAACAGACCAACGGTCGGCGGATTGGCAGCGAAATGGCGTGTGAGGGAGGATGCCCCCAATCAACCGAGGGAGCGCAGGCGCATGTTGGGGGTCCAAGGCAGGAAACTGTGCAGTTCCACCGTTGTTGGCCGTCTGCATCGTACGATATTGATGGCGCGGCTCGACCGAATCCCAGAACGCCGGTTTCATTACCAGAACCGGCGTGTGAGACGGTCACTGACAGACTGACAGTGTCTGTCGACGTCGTGACCAACGACGCTGTTGAATCGTCGCTGTTCACTTACACACCTGCATTGACACACGCTGCTCGTGTAGCATCGCCATGCCTGGTAGTCACAACTCAATCACTGGCACAGTGGCACACCAACTTCAAAGTTAAAACACGCGCATGCGGTCTGAGCGGTCAGCCCGCCGGCGGGCCGCCGCGCTGCCGCTGCCACGCACACGTCGCACACCGCACCGTCACAAAGATCCACAACCCACTGACAACTACCTACCACCACCACACTTACACAATGCCAATCTCCTTCCCCCCGGTGCGCGATGCTTGCTTTCTAAGGCTGGTGGGTCCCGGGTTTGCGGCAGGAAGATACTGTGTCAGTGTGTCGAATCTTCCGCCGCGGCCCTCCAACCACCAACGGCCACCCGTGTTGTGTGACACTGACACTGTGTGTGCAACAAGCTGCCGGGCGTGACGCGGGCGTGTAATTCTAGGCTTGCATGACGCCGGGCCAACGACGTATCGCCGCCGTGACCGTGGCACGATGGTGCCGCCACGCGTCCTCTTCCTGTGCACCGCCAACGCCTGCCGCAGCCAGATGGCGGAGGCGTGGGCCCGCAAGCTGTACGGCGACCGCATCGTTGCGTTCTCAGCGGGCGTGACCCCTGCGGCGGCCGTGGACCCCAACGCCATCGTGGTGATGGCGGAGGCGGGCATCGACATGAGCGGCCAGCGGCCCAAGACGATCAAGGAGGTGCGCACTCCCCAGCCCTACGACCTCGTCGGGACGGTGTGCTCGCGGGCGGCGGACGACTGCCGTTCCTTCAGCCGCGCGCTGCAGTTCGTGCGCTCCCCGTTCGACGACCCGCCTGCGCTCGCGGCAGCTGCCGCGGCCGCTGCAGGCGCGGAGGTGGACCCCCTGCCGTTCTACCGCGCCATCCGCGACGAGATTGGCGAGTTCATCAAGACGCTGCCAACGCGCCTGCCCGCGCTCGCGGAGGCTGACGACGGGCACACGGCAGTGGCGATTGGGGGCCGGCTGACCCCCACCCGCGCCGACAAGGATGGTGCCTCTCCGTCCGCGGCTCCTCCTGGCGCGCCGTCACCACTGGAGACGACGGGTGGTGTGGAGGTGTCGGTGCCCGATGCGGCGGGCACGCCGCCAGCCGGCTGTGACGACGGGGCTGCGCTGACCAAGACTCGCGGGGGCGGCGGGCCAGCGTCCAGCATCGGGACGTTGTTGAGCTCCCTACCCCCCTCGGTTGTGCACCCCGTCATACCCATGGGGCGACCCCCCCCCCCCCCCCCCCCCCCCCCCCCCCCCCCCCCCCCCCCCCGCGCTCGCCCCCCCCGCGCTGCC
>Ga0066256_1005043_pt1 | contig 11227 bp, 10 predicted proteins | sample ThiBio_1000_biof_FD_87107 | JGI IMG/M metagenome (GOLD analysis project Ga0066256, IMG submission 87107) | Wastewater bioreactor microbial communities from Cape Town, South Africa - Thiocy_expt_1000_biof (version 2) | ecosystem: Engineered > Bioreactor > Thiocyanate-remediating >... | reverse complement strand
GAGCTCATTGCAAGGGTAGGGAAAATGCACGCCTGTCTTGGACCACTTGAATAGCTCGCAGTCGCGCCGATGCCAGAAACAACCGTTCATGAAGCCGTCTGGTAGTGACTGCAGGCCAGCTTCCCGGACCGAAATAGTCCTCGCCTGTGCTCCGTCGTAGTGAATGTGGCTGTAGGTGTCCTTGCCAAGGTGCGCCGTCAGCGTGCGCGCTCGCTCTCCTCGCTCTTCTCGACGAAGGCAAGGAGCGTGCTCACATCGGCGATCGATACGTACTCGTGATCGACGGAGACGCCGAGATTGCGCAGCCGGCCAATCGCGCGCGAGAAGCTCTCGGGCTTCATGCCGAGGCGATTGGCGATCAGCGCCTTCTCGTAGGGCAGAACGACCACGCAGGAACCGCGGCGCGTGCGGCACTGCTGGATCAGGAAGTCGGCGATGCGCTGCGGGGCGGACAGCAGCTTGATCTGCTCGATCTGCTCGACGAGGAACTTCAGGTGGTGGGACGCCGAGGCCAGCATGCAGAGCGCGAGGTCCGGGTTCTCACGGATACTCTTGCGCAGGTTCTCCCCGTCAATCTTCAGCAAGCGCGACGGCGCCACCACCTCGGCATTGGCCGGATAGCGGCCACCGAGAAACATGGCGGCCTCAGCAAAGGTCTCACCGCGCCGGAACATGCCGACGACGGCTTCGCCGCCCTCCGAGGTGAGACGCGCAATCTTCACCCAACCCTCGAGGATGACATAGAAGGCATCGGCCGGATCGCCCTGCTGGAAGAGCAGCGCGCCTTTTTCGTAGCACCTCGGCCCTGACGATCCCACGAGCCTCGCCGTGACATCCTTTGGAATGCGTCCAAAGAGCGGCGTCGATCGGACGAGGTGCCAATCCTCAGGCTCCATCGGCGATGCGTTGCGGATCAGTGGCCCACGTTCCACTAGCTCCTCCTTGCCCGTTGCACGATCGGGCGAGCAAAGATTGCCTGATAGATGTATTTTATATGTCTCTTATTGCTCACGCCACTTTGACGCGGATCAAATTGCCAACCAGCCGGCTGTGTCTCCTGCACCGTTGTTCCCGGCGCGCTCGCATGGTCATACGCTGCAAGCGACCTCAGGCCGGGATGCTTCTCACATCGACATGATCACCATCTTGAGCCACAGCAGCACCCTCACAATAAAATATATATCATTGATGCATGTTTTGTGCCTAGATACAGGACGCCTTCGCAACTGATGGTCCCGATCGATGCTTGGCGCATCCATCTCGCGCTGGACGATGGCATACTTTGCCGCTGCACTGCTGTGCCTGCTTGCGGGTTTGACGGCGATCGCGGCAGGGTTTGGTTATCCTCAGACAGGCTTGAGAGCGCCAGAGACGCTTGTGATCGTGCACCTCGTGGCGATCGGCTGGCTCAGTCTGCTCATACTCGGCGCACTCTTCCAGTTTGTGCCAGTCCTGGTGGGTAAGCCATTGCGCGATCAGGCGCTGGTGTTGCCCGCCCTGCTGAGCCTGCTTGCCGGATTGGGCCTACTTCTCGCGGGGTTTCTGCGTCTCGCAGGCGTTGTCGAGATCGAACTACCGCTGCTCGCATGGGGGGGCATTCTTCTTGCCGCGGGTTTCTTGACGGCTATCTGGCCCCTCGCACGCACTATGCTCGACGCACCAACCTTGCCCTTGTCGGCCCGGTTCGTCGCAACAGGCCTCGCCTCACTAGGCGGCACATTCCTTCTGGGCGGCAGCTTTGCTTTCGTTCTTTCCGGCGTGACGGCAACGTCTACTCTCGTCGAACTGCACGCGAATGCCGTTCCGTATCACGCTCTTGCCGGCTTTGGAGGTTGGCTGAGTTGTACAGCGATCGGCGTCAGCTACCGACTGCTGCCCATGTTCATGCTGTCCCCGGATACGGAACGTGCGACTGGCCGCATGGCGTGGGTCGGCCTCAGCATGGCGCTCGTCTTGGTCGTTGCCGTCATGCCTCTCATGGTGTTGGTCGGAGCGGCAGCCGGTACCAAAGTGAGCATAGTCTTGGCAGTCGCAGGAGGCTTGGCTCTTGGCGCAGTCGTCCTCTACGGCATTGATATCGCCTTCTTCTATAGGAACCGCAAGCGACGCAAGACCGAGCTCAATCTCAGGGCGGCAGGGGGCGCCCTTGTCGCGCTTTATGCGGCTATCGCGCTGTTCATCGCTGCCGCCGTTCGTGGCACCCTCGACGTGCATGCAGGCGCCGTCACATACCTGTTCGCTTTCGGCTGGCTTTCCGGCCTCGGCCTCTCTCAACTCTACAAAATTGTGCCGTTCCTGACATGGCTCGAATGCTACGGTCCCGTCATGGGCCGCAGGCCGACGCCTCGCGTACAGGATCTCGTCGTCGAACGACGGGTTGAGCCGTGGTTCGTGCTCTATTTTGCGAGCGTCGCGATCGGAACCGGTGCGCTTCTCGCCGAAGCTCCGGGCTTGCTGCGCGCCGCCGCGGCGACAACGCTCATCGCGGCGATCGTCATCGTCGCCGAGCTCGTTCTTGCTCGCCGGCTGCACAACGTGGCGGCGGAAGCGCGCCTTCCAGAAGGTGCACGTGTGCCGCGCCTGTTTCTACCTGCTGCGTCCAACCGCTGATCCGGCCCGGAGGCCCCAATGAACATGCCGCATCGCGATCTCGACGTTCGCCCCATTCTCAAGGAAGGCGGGGAGCCGTTCAGTGTGATCATGGACGCAGTCGCGGAGCTGAAGCCGGGCCAAAGCCTCCGGCTATTTGCGACCTTCAAGCCAATCCCCCTCTTCCAGGTATTGGGCTCTCGAGGCTTTACGCCATCAGCCCGCGAGATCGGAAATGGCGATTGGGAAGTCATCTTCACGCCGAGCGACATCGCAACCTCGCGCGAACTCTCCGCGCCACCAACGATCGCATCGGCCAGCGCTGATGCGTGGCCGCCTCCCTCTATCCAGATGGACAATCGGGATCTCGATCCGCCGGAGCCGTTGGTGCGCACCCTCGAGGGCGTCGAGCAACTCACGCCTGGTGAGACGCTCGTCGCACTACTACCACGCGAACCGCTGTTCCTCTTCGACGAGCTGAAGGCGCGGGGTTTGGCATGGCGCGGCACGATGGAGGCTGACGGCTCGTACCGTATCGAAATCCGGGCTGTCGGACAGGAGCCGTCGCCATGAGCCCGAAGGACAAAGAGGCATTGGCAGTCGCGATACGTGATGCGCTGAGCATTGTTATCGACCCAGAGCTTGGCGAAAGCCTCGTCGAGCTTGGATTGATCTACGAGATCGCGGTGAGCGACGATGGAAGCGCGCGGATAGCCATGACGACAACGACCCCCGGATGCCCGGCAACGGTTTTCCTCCAGGAGGCGGTGCAGTCTGCTGCGCGAGAGGTCGAGGGCGTGCGGGATATCGAGGTGCAGTTGACCTACGAGCCACCGTGGACTCCGCTGATGGCCTCTGAAGCAGCCCGGCAGAGATTCGGCGGCGGCGGGGCCGTCAGGCGCGCGTCGCATACCGGCCGCTGAGGCTCGAAGAAGCATGCGAGATCTATTTGCTGGCGCGCAAAGAAGGGCGACTTTTACCCGAACTATGGTCGTGCACTAAAGCGTCGGACCTTAAATGCGACCCACGCCTGGGCCGATCTCAAAGTCGCATTTAAGGTCCAAAGACGCTTTAGAGTCATAGTCTTCTAAAGCAACTTTGGACTTGAAATTCACTCCCCGCCTAGCCTCGAACTGAGGTGAATTTCAAGTCCGTTGCTTTAGCACGCAGTAGGCGCGCACGGGCTCGATGGAGATTAGCTTCGGCGAGAGCTGCTCGCGGCGATCAAACAGCCGGCCAACGCGCTATTCGCTGTCGGTCTGCCCGTCGGCCAATAGGCGCAGGCGATGCGGCGCAACAATCGTGACCTGCTGGCGCGCGCTCTTGACGAGTCCCTTCTGCTCCCACGCGGTGAGCAGTCGGCTGACGGTGTGCAGTGTCGTGCCGGTCATCTCGGCAATATCCTGCCGCGAGATTGGAAAATCGATCAGAATGCCGTCACTCGATTTCTTGCCGGTCTGCTGGACCAGCCGCAACAACGCATGAGCAACCCGCTGCTCGACCTGCTCCGTAGCCATCTCGACAACTTGCGTCTGGACGTCATCGAGCCGCTGGCCGATCATTTTATAGGTATTGGCGCCAAAGCTCGGGAAGGCCGCCGCGAACTCCGGCCACAGGCGCTCCGGCCACGCGAGCAGAACACAATCGACGACAGCGATTGCGCTTGCAGGATAGGTGTTGCGGCCAAGAGCCCGGGCGATACCGAGCACTTCGCCAGGCACGATGTAGCGCACAATCACCTGCTGACCGTCCGGGGTTGTCTTTACGACGCGTACGCGCCCGTCGAGGAGCACGAAGAAGGAAGTGGCTTCGCCGCCCTGCTCGAAGATGAAGCCCTCTTTGGCGACGCGCCGAGATGTCGCGCCTTCCAGCACTTTGTCGAGATCGGCGGGTGCCATGCCGGAAAAAAGCGGCAGGCCGGCGATTAAAGCACGGTCAAGACGGACCACCGGCGTACTCCTCATTCTGGCTGACTGTCCCATGCCCCAGCAGGCGTGACAAGCATCGCCGCGCGCGGCCCCTTGGTCCTTTTGTTTGTGATTCCACAACGTCGGCCGGCTGTGATCGGCCTATCAAGATAATGACACCGAACGAGGTGTCACGCAGAAAGGCAATGATCATGAATCGAACAATCGCAATGGCAGCCCTCGCGGCGTTCATGCTGGCGGGTGGCGCACAAGCGGCCGAGCATGAAGTGCTCATGCTCAACAAAGGCGAGAAAGGCGCGATGGTGTTCGTGCCGGATTTGGTGAAGGCGGCGCCGGGAGACACAATCCGCTTCGTGCCGACGGACAAGTCGCACAACGCCGAAGCCATCAAGGGCATGCTTCCTGAGGGAGCCGAGCTCTTCAAGGGCAAGATCAACGAGGAATTTACCGTCAAGCTGACGGCTCAGGGCGTCTACGGGATCAAATGCACCCCGCACTACGGCATGGGCATGGTCGCGCTGATCCTGGTCGGTGATCCCGTGAATCTCGAAGAGGCCAAAGCAGTGACGCATCCTGGCAGGGCCAAGAAGGTCTTTGCCGACCTCCTCGCGACGGTACCGGTCGATTGATCGGGGGCAACCCACCAAAGCCGTCGCATGGAGGGCCGGGCGGATCGAGAGCCGCCCGGCCTTCTGTGTTATAGTTACAACAGCACAGAGCGAGCCTGATGAGCAGGAGCGTGAAACCGCGTCCCCCAGGCAAGCAGCCCGAATACACGATGCCCTCGAAGAGCAAGTAGCCGCCGGACCAATCGGCGCGGCGGCTGACCATGATCCCGTTTGCGTTGGCGTCAGCCTCTCGCGATACCCTGCCACAGGCGACGCGCAAACGATGGGGCGGGGTCTTCCCCGCCCCGGAAGCCAGGTTTTCGGGGCGCCGTGCCGGCGGCGCAGCCCCCGTTTTGGCCGTCGCGGAGAAAGTTGGTCATATACCCGCGAGGCTGCCCGCCGGTGACGCGCACGCCGCAATTCTCGGTCCGTTGCACAGATTTGCCGGCTGCATCAACGTGTGTGCGCGTGTAGCAAGTGCTAGTCCACTCCGATACGTTGCCGGCGATGTCATACAGGCCACGGCTGTTAGCGCCGAAATGGCCTCTCATCTTCGGCAAGGTATCGCGCCCCTCGCGCGCATTACGCTCGCGGTAGGCCGTGAGCCATCGCGCCGCTGGATTGGCGATCTCGCTATCGGCATTGCCGAGCGCATCGTCACCAAGCCGCTCGGCAGCGGCGAACGCCCATTCCTCGTCCGTTGGCAGGCGCCAGCTCTCGCCCGTTTTCGAAGATAACCATTCGGCGTAGCGGACGGCATCCAGGTAGCTGACACCCGTTACAGGAAGATCTTTGGCGGCCCCCGAGCTGTCCGCCGGCTGGCAGGCCCCGTCGGCAACGCAGGCGGCATACTCAGCGGCGCTGACCTGATAGGTCATGATTTCGAGTGGGTGCCTCGGACTTGTATCGAAGCGTGCTGCATCGACGACGCGGCCGTCCGCCAGGAACTCACCCGGCAAGCGATAGGCAAAGTAAGCCGGCTTGATCGTTACGGTCTGGATCAAGGATGGTGCAGCCCGATGGCCCGGTTGCAGCAGGGCAGCACCCGCTGCAATCGCGAGTACGCTGATGGCGGCAACAGTGGCAGCTTGAAGTTTCATGATACGAACTCTCCGAGCGCAATAGGCCCGCCTTCGGGAAGAAGGCGGGCCGCCGGCACGCTCAACAGCGCCCCGCCTTGGAGATGATGCTAGTTAGTCCGTATCGGCCCTGGTGCGCTGACCTGGGTCATCAGGTCGTCATTCCACTTCCCATCGACGATCACGTGTGCCGTCGCGCCAAGCTCGGCTGCTTCGATCAGGTTATGGTTGACGTAGGCATAGACGCCCGGCTGAAGGAACTTATAGAGAGCCGCTCCCGCAGATCCGCCTCGGATGAACCAAGTCTCGAGATCCTTGGCCGGCGGATTGGCGAACTTGCCTTCTTCCCAAACGTAGTCGCCGTGGCCACCGATCAGGTGGGGCCGTGTATCGCGGTTGGCCTGAGAATGGACGAACAGGACGGTCTGGCCGACCTTCGCCGTCATCGCATTCTTGCCGGTCAACGCGCCGACGCGGCCATTGAAGACGACGTGGGTCGGGATCAGGCCGCGCATGGCCTTGAGCGTCTCGGGGAAGCTGTCGCCAAGCGTCTTGTAGTTGATGAACTTCCCGTTGGCATCGCGCGGAATATAGAACTCGTTCTCGCCGATATAGTAGACGCTATCGTAACGGACCGGCTTGCCCTTCTCGTCTCTCAGGCCGTCGCGCGGCAGGATCATGATCGTTCCGCTCATGCCCGCGACGACGTGCCAGGGGATCATGCCCTTGGGCGCGCAGTGATAGACGAAGGTACCTGTCCGCGTCGCCTTGAAGCGCAGCTTGACCTCCTCGCCGGGATTGACGTCCGTCAGTGCGGCGCCGCCGAGCGCACCCGTAGCAGCGTGAAAATCGATATTGTGCGGCATCTCGTTGGTTGCCGGATTGACAAGCGTCAGCTCGACGTAGTCCCCCTCGTGAACCACCATCATCGGGCCCGGAATAGAGCCGTTGAAGGTCATGGCCTGGAGAACCGTGCCCTCATCATCGATGACGACCGGCTTTTCCTCGATGGTCATCGTGAACTCGACGACCTTCGGGCCGCCCTTGGCCACCTGATCATGCTCATGGACGAACGGAGGCTGCACCAGGGTTACCTTCTTGCGAGGAAGCTTGGCGATATTGGCCGCCTCCTGTGCGGCCGCAGGTGCTGCCGGCATCGCGGCGACGACAGCGGCGCCGGCGACGCTCATGAGTGTCTCGCGTCTGGTGAACATGACCTGTCTCCTTCGTGAGCTGGTCTTGCCTGGGTGTTACGAAGAAAGATTAGGTGCGGCGCAAAACAGCCTCTTTGTGCTGCAGCAAACTTCCTGCCGATAGCCGACACGGCCAGCACCGCATCCACGAGCAGCCACGCGCGCAACCGCGCGCGCTGCGCTGACATGCGCGGATGGACGCTTAACCGAAGTCAAGGAACGAAACTGTGCGGACACTCAGTTTCAATCCATCAGCTTCGGGCCATCAGCTTCGGGAGGGAGCCCACCATGGCGAATGCAGGGCAACAGCAACCACACGCGTCGATCCCGCCGCCGGAACGCATTCCGGCAATGCAACGGGCCCTCGACAACCCGTTTCTGCTCCTGTTCCTCGGGGTCACGATCCCGACCGTCTTCTACATTCTCTGGGGGCTCATCGAGCTCACTCAGATGCCCATTGCGAAGTGAGGAGAGCGAGCCGTGGCTATCCATCCTCCCGAGAAGCGCGTCTGGTGGAACGAGCCCATCGAAAAGGATGAGATCATTTGGATAGTGATCGCCTTCCTGTGGGGCCTCGTGATGTTCGGCGCGATGGTCTACTGGCATATCGAAGGGCGCCAGAACCTTTCCACTCAAGCTTACCGCATAGACCCCGCGGTGTTCGAGAAGCGCACCGAGGCGTTCACCAAGCAGTTCAAGGTTCGCGAAGAGGGCACGACCGGCATTCCGGTCGCCCGGCCACCAGCCGGCGGCGACGTCTACATGCTGAGCCGGCTATGGGAGTGGTGGCCGGTGTTAGAGCTCGAGAAGGGGCGCAGCTATCGCCTGCATCTGTCATCCCTGGATTGGCAGCACGGCTTCTCGCTTCAGCCCGTGAATATCAACATTCAGGTTCATCCCGGCATCGAGCACGTCATCACGCTTACGCCGACGGAGACGGGGACATTCAGCGTCGTGTGCAACGAGTTCTGCGGCATCGGCCACCACACCATGGTCGGCCGCATTCATGTCGTCGAGCCCGGGTCAGCGGCGGGGGGGGAGCCACAGGGAGGGGATCAAGCCATGGCTATGGCAACTGCTGAGGCGGGTGTGATCGGTGGCATCGGTGCGAGGTTCCGCATATGCCCGGCCAGCGGTCTCAAGATCGATCTGGCAGCGCAGCGGCTGATCAAGGCGAATGCCGTTGCCGCAATCGTGTTTCTGGCAATCGGCGGGCTGTTCGGCCTGATGGTGGCGCTGACGCGCTGGCAGGCCGTGCATCTGCTGCCTGCCGACATGTTTTATCTCGTGCTCACGGCACACGGTCTCGACGTACTGCTGCTGTGGATCCTTTTCTTCGAGATGGCCGTGCTCTACTTCGCGTCGGCCGTTCTGCTCAACTGCAGGCTGGCTGCGCCGCGCATAGCCTGGCTCGGCTTCGTGCTCATGCTGGGAGGCGGTCTGCTCACGAATGTCACAGTCCTGCAGGGGCAGTCGAGCGTGATGTTCACGAGCTACCCACCGCTCCAGGCGCATCCGAACTTCTACCTGGGCCTGATCCTGTTCGCGGTGGGGGCGCTGCTCGGTTGTCTCGTCTTTCTCGGCACGCTGGTGATCGCCAAGGAAGAAAAGACATACGAAGGCTCGATCCCTCTGGTTACCTTTGGCGCCTTGACAGCGTGCATCATCGCGATTTTCACGATCGCATCGGGCGCCATCATCCTGATCCCGACCTGGCTCTGGTCAATAGGCTACATCTCCGAGATCAATACGGTGATGTACAAGCTCGTCTGGTGGGCAATGGGTCACAGCTCCCAGCAGGTCAACGTGTCGGCCCATGTCGCGATCTGGTACGCGATCATCGCCATCCTGCTCGGCGCCAAGCCGCTCTCCGAAAAGGTGAGCCGCACCGCGTTTTTCCTCTACATACTGTTCCTGCAGCTTGCCTCTGCTCACCACCTTCTGGTGGAGCCGGGCGTCAGTGCGGAATGCCGCGTCTTCAACACCTCGTACTTCATGTACATGGCCGTGCTCGGCAGCATGATCCATGGCATGACCGTACCTGGCGCAATCGAGGCCGCCCAGCGGCGCAACGGCTATACGCGCGGCGCCTTCGAGTGGTTGCGGAAAGCACCGTGGGGGAACCCGGCCTTCTCGGGAATGTTCCTCTCGCTCGTGATGTTCGGCTTCCTTGGCGGCATCTCCGGTGTTGTTCTCGGCACCGAGCAGATCAACATCATGCTGCACAATACGCTCTACGTGCCTGGGCATTTCCACGCCACGGTCGTCGCCGGCACCACGCTCGCCTTCATGGCCGTCACCTACCTGCTGCTGCCCCTCATCTTCCAACGCCAGGTCATATGGCCTCGGCTGGCGAAGTGGCAGCCGTACCTCTTCGGCATTGGCGTCGCGGGCATCTCGCTCTTCATGATGGGCGCAGGCACGCTCGGCGTCGCACGGCGGCACTGGGACGTCGCATTCTCTGACGCGACGTTGTCCTTCGCTTATCCGGCGGCCGCATTCCTGATGCTGGCTCTCAACGGCTTGTCCGCAGTCATGGCCGCCATCGGTGGAGCCCTTTTCGTCGTCATCGTCGTGGCGAGCGTCCTGTGGGGCAAGCCCGTGGACGCGTCGAACATCGTCGAGTCGCTCGGCCCCATGCCGCAGCGTCAGGTCGGCGATGCGGTATCGAGCTATGGCAATGCGGGCACCTGGAAGCTGCCGGGCACGTACATTCTCGTGTCCGTCTTCTTCACAGCCTTCGTCCTCTACTACTTCGTCAACTGGAAGTATCTCTCCCAGCTCTGGCCGATGGGCTAGTGCCCAGATTCCGAAGTTCGCCACACCTCGATCCTGGTGTCGCGAGCGAACTTCGGAATCAAAAAGGGGCACTGGAAGCATAGATTTACTCGTGTGATTCAGATCGAGAAATTCGCTCGATACGGTGCCCTGAAAGGTGGCGAATTTCTCGATCATCACACGAGGCCGGGTCCACAGGAACCCGCAGGAGCTGATGATGAACAGGGCTGATGCTGCTGCTGGCATTCTCCGGGAGCCGCTGACCATCCGGGAAGTGATGGGCATCTTCAAGCCGCGGATCGCGGTGTCGATCATGCTCAGCGCGATCGGCGGGCTGGCGATATCTCCAGGAGCTCTTCCCGAGATGTGGCGCATGGCGGCTGTCGCCATCGCCGTTCTTCTGGCAGCCGGGGCCGCAGGTGCCTTCAATCAATGGGCCGAAGCCGATCTCGATGCGTGCATGGCTCGAACATCGACCCGGCCATTTGCGAGCGGCCGTCTGGATGCCGGATGGGCGTGGCTCGGCGGAATCGCGGCGCTCCTCGCAGTGGCGGTCATCATGGCAGGCATTGCCGGCAATGCCCAATCGGCCTTCTACACCTTCATGGGCGCGTTCACATACGGCATCGTCTATACGATGTGGCTGAAGCGGCGCACGTGTCTCAACATCGTGATCGGCGGCCTCGCCGGCAGCTTCGCCGTGCTCGCCGGAGCCGCCAGCGTCGATCCGGTCGTATCCATCGAGGCGATCCTCCTCGCTGTCGTGCTGTTCCTTTGGACGCCACCGCATTTCTGGAGCCTGGCGATCGCTGCACGCGATGACTACGCCGCCAATCTCGTTCCGATGTTGCCGCTCGTGGTCGGCGATCGGATCTGCGCACAGGTCATTCTTGCGCACACGGTCGCGTTGTCGCTCATTGCGCTGGCGCCTGCAGCGTTCGGCATGGGGATGATCTACCTCGCGTTCGCCGTGGCGAGCGGCATCCTCTTTACTGCGGCCAGCATTGGGCTCGCGCGCGCGCCGACACGCCGCAATGCGATACGGAATTTTT
>Ga0066256_1004062_pt1 | contig 11229 bp, 3 predicted proteins | sample ThiBio_1000_biof_FD_87107 | JGI IMG/M metagenome (GOLD analysis project Ga0066256, IMG submission 87107) | Wastewater bioreactor microbial communities from Cape Town, South Africa - Thiocy_expt_1000_biof (version 2) | ecosystem: Engineered > Bioreactor > Thiocyanate-remediating >... | reverse complement strand
GCGCGCCGGGCGGGGCCGGCCCGCCGGGGCTGCCGCCGGGCGGCGGGGGGCTGGGGGGGGGGGGGGGGGGGGGGGGGGGGGGGGGGGGGGGGCGGGGCGTCGGGGTGGCGGCCGCCCGCGGGCGCTCCGGCGCCCCCCGCCGTCACCGCCCTCCCCGCCGAGTATGACCGCACGCTGCAGGAGATGAGCGACGTCGTCACGTGCAACGTTGCCACCGCGCAGCTGGAGCTGGCGGCGTTGAAGACGCAGGTGGAGGACGTGGCCAAGGTGCTGGAGGGCACGCGCCGGACACTGCAGGTGTCCCGGGCTCGTGCCGCCGTTCCTGCCACCCCACTTACTGCCGTCGCGCCCCCCATTGCCCCTGCCACCGCCGCAGCAGCCACCGCTGCCACTGGTGGTGGTGCCGCCGGCGCAACGCCCGCCCGCCACCTTGCGCTGTCACCCACGCCCCTCCTCACGCCACTGCGAGGCCTTGCCGCCATGTCGGCGCGTGCGACCCCGGCGTCATAACGTAGTTATCATAATTATGATAGTTCAATGGGTATTCAATTGCACGGTGGCGCGCCACGGCAGCACCTCGCCAGCCAGCGCAGGCACTACCTCCGCGCCGTCGCCAAAGGCATAGGTGGCTGGCACCACCCAGGGCGTGGGTGCCACAACAACCAGCGGGTCGTCAGCCGCCGCCGCGGGCGGCAGGCGGTAGAATGTGGCGGCATTGGTGCAGGCAAAGGGGCGCAGGATGGCAGCCAGTGCAGCAGGCATGTCAGCGGGTGACACCGCGCCGCCGGGCGGCGACGCCAGGTAGCGCGACAGCGCCAGGGTGTACAGCTCCAGCGCGGCGTGCGCTGTGTACATGCCCGCCGCGCCGCAGGCGCACTCCTTGGAGGCGCGCGCATGCGGCGCGCTGTCGGTGCCCAGGAAGAACTTGCCGCTGCCGGACGCGACGGCAGCCAGCAGCGCGAGACGGTCGTCCTCGTGCTTCAGCACGGGCAGGCAGTAGCGGTGCGGCCGCACGCCGCCCTCAAACAGCGCGTTGCGGTTGTACAGCAGGTGGTGCGCGGTGACGGTGGCAGCTACATTCGGCCCCGCGCGTGCCACAAACGCCGCCGCCGCCGCCGTCGTGATGTGCTCCAGCACGACGCGCAGGTGCGGGATGCGCGCCACTAGCGGCGCCGCCACGGCGTCAATGAACGCGCCCTCCCGCTCAAACACGTCCACGCCGGGATCCGTCACCTCACCGTGGATGAGCAGCGGCAGCCCCGTCTCTGCCATACGCGCCAGCGTGGCGTACGTGCGCGTCAGGTCAGTGACGCCGGCATCCGAGTTGGTGGTGGCGCCTGCGGGGTACAGCTTCACGCCGGCAATGAAGCCGCACGCCACAGCGGCGTCAATCTCCGCCGGCGGCGTGTTGTCCGTCAGGTACAGCGTCATGAGCGGCGTGAAGGCGCGCCCCGCCGGCACCGCCGCCAGGATGCGGTCGCGGTACGCCGCCGCCGCCGCCACGGTCGTCACGGGCGGCCGCAGGTTTGGCATCACCACCGCGCGGCGGATGTAGGCCGGCATGGCTGCCACCACGTCCGCCATGGCCGCGCCGTCCCGCAGGTGCAGGTGCATGTCGTCAATGCAAGGCAGGCTAAACGCGCCCTCCGGCTCTGCCGCTGCTCCTGCTGCCGCTGCTGCCATGGTGGTGGTCCTGCTGGTGTGCTGGTCCCAGTGGATTTCGAAGGGATAAAAAAATAACTACGGTTTGAATGACAAAGGTAAACAACCAAATCACGCCAATACACCATTGCTCGCACTTTGCAACAATTGCATTGTGTGGCGGTCGGGCGGTTTGTTACTTCATTGTTATGATTCAGCCCCGTTAGTTGACCTTTCAGCACCCACTCTCCTCCTCTCCTCTTCTCTTCTCTCCTCGCCTGCAACGCGCCGCGCGGGACAACGTGGACACGTGGACTCCGTCGTGGACAAGTGGGCATGTCAAATCACCGTGGCAAGGGTTGTCTAGGGGTCGTGACACAAAAGAAGGATACTAACACTACTGGAACAGCATGTCAACACTGACACGCGAGTTTGACTCCGCCGACTGCGCCGCAGTGTGGCCGCACACACACATGTCAGAAGCAAGCATCATCGCACAGCAAGCACCGTATGGAATCAATGCACGCCGGGTGTAGAGGAGCCCGATCCAGCGCCAGCGCCAGCGCCACCAGCAGCGACAGCAGCGCGGCCGACGGCGGCGGGCAGTAAGGGTGAGGGGCCGGTGGGCGTGAGGACGCCGGCGCTGCTGTTTGTGCGGCTGCGCGTCTCGCTGCCGGCGGCCGGTGCAATTGCCGCCGCTGCCGCCGCCGCCTCCGCCTCTGCCGCGCGCAGCGCGATGCGGTCGCGCTGCAGCGCCAGGATGTCCACCAGCACGTTGCGCAGCGTCTCGGCCTGGCCCGTCACGCTGAACAGGTGGATGTCGCCGCCCATCACGATCTCGCGCACCTCGTCGTCCGGGATGTAAATGGTGGGGTCGTATTCGTCGGGCGGCGTCTCGTCGCGCCGGTGCACCGCGCGTGCAATCTGGTCCGCCAGTCGCCCGGAGCCCTCAATCACCACCACGGGGATGGCGTGCCGCACCGCGTTCACCACCTCGCGCTTGCTGATAAGGCCGCCGTTTGCCAGCATGGCCACCGCGGGGATGCGCTCCGCCAGCACGGCGGCCATGGTGAACATGGTGGACGTCTCGCCGCCCCACTCGTTGCTGGGCACCAGCACAAAGTTGGCGTGGTGCGGCTCCAGCGGCGACGAGTTGGGGTCGCTGCTCTTGTCGCCTGGCTTCAACACCAGCTGCGCAGGTGACACGCCCATGAGGCGCAGGGCGTTGTGCTCCGCACCCGCCACCGCCGTGCCGATCATGTCCATCACGCCCGCCGCCGTGCCACCATCCAGCACCATGCCGCCGCACATCACCGCCGCCGCCACCGCGCCACGCTTCACCAACCGCCGCAGGTTAGGCACCAGCAGGTCGTGCAGGCCGCCCGCGCCGCCAAACACGCCCACCAAGCACCGCGGCCGCTCCCAGAACTCCTCCCGCAGTGCCGCCACCCGCGCGCCACGCTCCGCCGCTTCCACATCTGCAGGCGCCGGTGGTGGCACAGCAGCGGCAGCGGCGGCAGCGGCTGCAGCTGCGCCACCACCACCACCCTCCCCGCCGCCACCACCCGCCGCAACCGCCGTCAGGGAGGCGCGTGCCGCCCGCCCGCCGCCGCGCCCGCCGCCGCGCGGCTGCATTGTGGCGCGCGACTGCCGGCCGCCTGCGGCTGTGGGTGTGCCCGGCCCCGCAGGCGCCGCTGACGCTGCCGCTGCGGCTGCTGCGCTTGCTGGCGGCGGCGCCGGTGCCGGCGTAATAATGGAGAGGCCGGGGGAGGTGCCCGGCCGCGGCTTGTCGGCCAGGTCCATGGCATGCAGCAGCAGATCTGCGTCGTGCGACTCCAGCGCGTCCGCCACCAGCAGGTCGTACTTGATGCCAAAGATCTTGAGGATGTCGAGCGCCAGCGTGCGGTCGGCGGGCTGGTCGGACGTCATCTGCCGCGGCGGCAGCACCGCCGTCGCCACCACGCCGCTAGGGAACTCCAGCGTCTCCACCGGCGGCCGCGCTGCCGCCTTCAGTGACTCTTGGCGCTTCCGCTCCTCCTCCGCCGCCCGCTTCAACTCCTCCTCGTGCCGCTTCTTGGCCTCCGCGTCCGCGCGCCGCTTGTTCTCCTGCTCGATCGCCTTCCGCTGCCGCTCCGCCTCCGCGCACCGCAGCACGTCGGTCATACGCAGGATGAACACGGCGCCCGTGCTGTCGCCCGCCATGATGACGCCCAGGTGGCCGGCGCCGTCGCCCATGGGCGAGGCGTGGAACCGCAGCGCCTCAAACTCGGCGTCCGCCGCGGTCTGCCGCCGCCCGCCGCCGGGCGTCTCGCCGCCGCCGCTGGCTGCGGTGGGCGTGCGTGCCACCGAGCCGCCGCCGCCGCCGCCGCCCTCCTCCCACTCCTCCTCGTCGCTGCCGTCGTCGTCCCCGTCCGCCATCGGCGTGCCCGCGCTGCTGGAGCCGCTGGCGCCCTCCAGGGACATGAAGGAGGGGTGCGACACCAGCTCCCGTGTGCCCGCCTTGTCCTGCGACGACTCCAACGCCGTGTCGCGCCACGGCAGCAGGCCTGGTCCCACCGCCACCGCCGTCACCTCTCCAAGTGCCAGGAACTGCGCCAGCGGCCCCGCGCTGGGGCGCGCCGCATCCACCACCGACAGCAGCCGCTCTGTGCAGCCCGCCACCAGCAGGGTGCCGTCACATGACAGCGCCACGGCGCACACCACCTTGTCGTTTGCCACAGCCTCCGCCTCGCCCGCGCCCCCGCTGCCCTCGCCGCCCTCCGCACCGGCACCACCAGCCGCACCACCACCGCCGCCACCGCCACCACCGGCGCCGCCGCTGCCGGCACCACCCGCCGGCTTGGTCTCCGTGTCAGAGTCGTCGTCGTCGTCATCCTCCTCGTCTTCCTCATCCTCCTCGTCTGCTGGCGTCTCCTCCACGCTGCCCACGCTGCCGCGCCGCGCTGCCCGCCGTGCCGCCGCGCTGGCGCGCGCCTTCTCGCGGTCTGCCCGCTTGGTGGCGCGCCGCTCCTCCCGCCGCTTCTTCCGCGCCTCCAGGCGCGCCAGCTCCTCCTTCAGCTTCTGCTCCGCGCGCTTCTTGGCCTCCGCGGGGTCCAGCGCCTTGTCCTCCTTCCCCTCCGCCATTTTGCGCTTGGCGCGCGCCGCCTCGCGCGCCGCCGCCGCGCGCTGGCCCGGCAGCTCCAGCACGACAGCGTCGCCGGTCGCCAGTGACGACACGGGCGCCACGACGGCGGGGTTGGCTTGCGACAGCGGTGCGGCCGGCGCCCCCGGGGACGGGGCGGGCCCGGGCGGTCGGGGCGGCGGCGCCCCCCCCAGCCCGGGGGGGGCCGGCCGCCCCCACCCCCCGGCGGCGGGGGTAGGGTTTGGCCGCCCCCGCGGCCCCCCCGCCGCCCCCCCTGCCCCCCGCCTTTGATGCATCCCCTGCGCCGCCCCCGCCGCCGGCGCCGCCCACGCCACCGCCCCGCCCCAGCGGCCCCAGCGTGCGCCGCCCGCCGCCACGCCCAGGCGCAGCAGCCACGGAAGAAGAGCGCGCGCCGCGACCCGCTGCGCCGCCTGCACCGCGGCCGCGTGGCGCACCCAACGATGACGACCGCCCGCCGCCGCCGCCTTCGCCGTCCATGGCGGCCGCCGCTGCCGCTGCCGCGTCCGCGTCCAGCAGGCTAGACGCCTTGTTGCGCGGCCGCTCCATGCGCCGGATGCCGTCGTACGCGGCGGGGAAGATGCCGGAATCAATGGGCGCGGGCGCGCAAGTGGGCGGCGACGGCGTGACGGTGGGCGCCACGTACTGCAGGCTGAGCAGCGGCGCGCGGTGCAGCGGCGCAAAGTCTGGCTCGGGCGGCTGCAGCTCCCACGGCCCTGACGTGTCCGCGTTCCACGCCTGCACGCGGCCGTCCGCGTTGCCGGTAAACACGATGACGCCGCGCGACAGCACGGAGGACTCGGGCGGCTCCACCACGTTCACGTACGCGATGGCGGTGATTTGCGCCGGGTACGTGTTCACGCTCCAGATGTGGTCGTACGTCGCGCCGTCCCACGCCATCAGCACGCCGTTAGCGTCGCCGGAGAACAAGAAGCGCTGGTCGTTGGTGAGGCACAGCGCCGTGACGGGCGCGGTGTGGCCCAGCAGCACGTACTTCTCCTGCCCCTTGGCCAGGTCCCACACCTTGATCTCGCGGTCCGCCGCACCCGTCACCGCCGTCGTGCCGTCCCGCGACACCACCGCCGCCATGACGCGGTCCGAGTGCGCGCCGGCGGGCGCGTGTGCCTGCAGGCCGTCCTCCGCTGCCGCAGCGCGCAGCCCCAGCGCGCGCCGCCCGCCGCGCCGCCGCGCCGCCGCGCCAAGCCCGCCGCCGGCGCCACCCGCGCCGTCGCCGCCGCCACCAAAGAAGGTGCGACCGGCACCGGCGGTGGGCGACAGGATGCTGCCGCTGCCGCCGCTGCCCGGCCCGCTGTCGCCGCCGCCCTCCTCGTCGCCGCGGTTGGCGCGCACGGCGGCGCGCAGCATGGTGGCGGCGCGGCCGCCTGCCGCGCCGCCCAGGTTGGCGCGCTTGATGGGCGCGCTGGACCGCCGGTCATCCACGCCGCCCACGTCCCACAGCTTCACCGTCTTGTCGTACGACGCCGACACGACGCGCGTGTCCTCGCCCAGGAACGTGGACGCGTAGATGGCCTCCGCGTGGCCTGACATGGACAGGATCTCGGTGCCCGACTCCACGTCCCACAGCAGCAGCTTCTTGTCCAGGCTGGACGTTAGGAGCCTCGTGCCGTCGGGCGAGAAGTGCACCGCCGTGATCTGGTTGGAGTGCCCGCCGCCGGAGCGGTCGCCCACCGTGCTGGGCTCCTCCCGCCACATGATCTCCGTGCCCACCACGTGCCGCCGCCAGATGCGCATCACGCCGTCCGCGCCGCCCGACGCCATCAGCGTGCCCTCCGCGTTAAAGTCCACGCACATGACGGACGTGAACTTGTGCGCCTTGAACTTGACGACGTCGATGAGGCCCAGGTTGGGCGCGTGCGCGTCCCACACCGTGATCTCGCCGTCGCCGTGCGCGCCCACCAGCGTGTCCGTCGCGCCGTTGTGCGCCAGCGCCAGCACCGGCGACGCCATGAAGTCCTTGCTCCACACGCCGTCGTACTTCATCTCCAGGTCGTCCGCGTCCGCGCTGCTGCGCATGGCGCGGTTCTTCTCCGCGCTGATGCGCACGTCGCCCTCCATGGAGGTGGACACGATGGTGCGCGCAAAGCGGCGGCGCGGCTTCTTGGCGGCGGCGGCGCCCGCCGCGTCGCTGCGCCCCGCCGCCGGCACCGGCCCGCTGTCGCCGTCCAGCCACAGCACGGCGGTGACGGAGCCGGTGTGCTGCGCAAACGACGACGTGCGCAGGCCGGTGGTGGCGTCCCAGATGATGATGGTGGTGTCGTGCGAGCCGGAGGCGAGGCGAATGCCGTCGCCGGAGAACGACAGGCACGTCACGCCCTCCGTGTGCCCGTGCGTCGTCAGCTCGCGCAGCACCTCGCCCGTCTCCGCCGCAATGATGTGGATGGCGCCCGACTTGAACCCCAGCGCGATCTGCGCCGCGTCGGGCGACAGCGCCAGGCACGTCACCTGCGCGTGCAGGCCCGCAAAGTCCGCCACGATGCGGTTGCGCTGCGGCTTGTTCACCCACTCCAGGTAGCGGCGCGGCACCATCTCAATGTCGATGCCCAGCGACAGCGTCAGGATGTCCTCCGCCAGCGCCGCCCGCACCTGCCGCAGCTTGGCCAGCGTCATGCCCACCGCGCCCGCCTCCTCCCGCGTCATGTACACGACGGAGCGCGTCGGCGGCAGGGGCGGCGCTGCTGCCGCTGCCCCTGCCGCCGCCGCCGCACCCGCCGCCGCACCCGCTGCTGCCACCGCTGCCGCCTCCGGGCTGCCCGCCGGCGGCGGCACGCCGCCACCCGCCGCCACTGCTGCTGCTTCAGCTGCCGCTGCCGCCGCGCCCGCTGCCGCCTCCACCGCCGCCGCCGCCGCTGCCGCCTCCGCAGCCAGATGCGCATTGATGGCGGCCACCAGCGCCGCCACCGCAGCGTCGGGCGGCGCGGTAGAGCCGGGCACGGGGGCGCCGGCGGGCTGCGACGGCAGGCCGCGCGCCGGCAACTGCGTCATGTACTCTGCCATGGCGCCCGCGATGGCGGGCTTGGGCGCGCCAAACTCCTTGGCCACCAGCGCCACCCACGCCGCCGGGTCGGTGACGGCACGCGGGCCAAAGGCCGCCGGCACAGAGAGGCCCACGTTGATGCGCGCCGCAGTGGCTGCCGCTGCCGCTGCAGCAGCGGCGGCGGCAGCAGCAGCGGCGGCGGTGGCGGCAGAGGCGGCGGCGATTGCGGCCGCGGTGGCGCCGGAGCCGTAGCCCAGCGACGCGCGGCTGGAGGGGCCGCCAGGGCCCCGCGGCACGATGGGCGCCAGGGCACCGCGCCCCGGCGGCGACGACATGGGCGGCGGCAGGGAGCCGGTCGGGGAGGTGACTGCCAGAGGGGAGGCGGCGGCGGCGGCGAGCTGCGCGGCTGTGGGCAGCGGCCCGCCGGCGGCGACGTACAGCAGCAGGTGGTACTGCTGGCACAGCAGCGCCCACAGCGCCGCCTCCGCGCGCTCCATGGCGCGCTTCTCCCGCTTGTCCATGCGCTCTAGGATGCGCGCCTGCGTGGTGGTCACCAGGCGGACCGCCTCGGTGTGCGGCCCGCTGATGTCCGGCTGGTTCAGCGCGTACTGGAACGCCAGGTTGGGGTACGACGTCAGCATGGTGTGCAGGGAGCCCACAAAGACGAGGTACTCGCCCAGCCACGACAGCAGGGCGGCGCGGCTGAACTTGGCAAAGTTGTCTTTCGACATGACCGCCTTCAGCACCGACAGCTTGAGCGCGCGCAGCTCCTCCTGCGTCATGTAGTAGTCGCGCAGCAGCTTCTCCATCTGCTCCGTGCCGCGCCGCGCGCGCCGCTCAATGAAGATGAGGGAGCCCAGGATGTGGCGGATGGCGTCGATCTTGAGCGCGCGCAGGTGGTAGTACGTCAGGTCCTCGATGTACCGCTTGCCGTCGCCCAGGAACATGCCGTCGTGCGTGGGGTCCGCCTTGGCCATGAAGTACGCCGCCAGCCGCTCGCACACCTCCGCCTCGCGCAGCCGGTTGTTCTGCAGGTACCGCTTGCGCACCGCGTGCACCATCTGCTGCGAGAAGAACCCCAGCATGCCGTTCTCCTCCTCGCCCAGCGGGTGCAGGTACAGCTCCAGGGAGCGGTACAGGCGCGCCCACACGATGGGCGGCAGCGACCGCTTGCCGCGCGGCGCCAGCAGCTCCAGCAGCTCCGACTCCTGCAGGCCGTGCCGCGAGCACTCAATGAGCGTCAGCGCCTTCTTCACGATCTGGCGGCCAATGAGGTCGGGGTCCGTGATGTCGTCGTTGAAGATGCGGTCCGCGTCCTCCCGCCCGCCCATCTCCTCCTCCTCTTCCTCCTCCTTGCCGCCGCCCCCTGCGCCGCCCCGTCGCCGCCCTGCGCGCCGCCGCCCTGCGGCGCCACCCGCTGCTCCACCACCGCCAGACGCTGGCGTGGGTGGCGCGGCAGCGGCAGGGGCGGCAGCGGTGGCGGTGGTGGTCGTGCCAGCAGCACCGGCCGCGCCGCCGCCGCCCTCGCCCGCAGCGCGAGGTGGCGCGGCAAGCGGCTCTGGCAGCAGTGCCTTGGCGGCGCTGGTTTTTGCCCACGCCGCCAGGTCGCGCTCCACGCGGTCCAGCACCACGTCCAGCAGGGTGGGGATCTCGCCCGGCAGGTCGCGGATCTTGTCGTCCACGCCCGCGCCGCCCATGCCGTACTGCGCCTGCAGGCGCAGCTCCTCGCAGGCGGTGAGCAGGAAGAGCGGCTTGGCGCTCTCCTTCTTGTCCAGCAGCAGCCGCATCTGGTACGGCGTCAGCTTCTTGCGGTACTCCGTCAGCTGCAGGCGCACGATCTCCTCGCGCTCCGCCTCCGTCAGCGACGGCACCTCCAGCACGGGCGGCTTGGGCTCGCGCTTGGTCAGCGCGGTGCCCACCTCCGACTCGGGCAGCACGGTGAGGATGGCGCGGATGCCGGGCGGCGTGGCGGCGGGGAACCAGTCCATGGACCACGCCGAGTTGTACTGCGACAGCTGGTTGACGGCGTCGATGATGAGGATGGCGTGGTTGCCGTACTTGCGCGCCGTCTCGCCGGCGCGCACCAGCATGGAGAAGAACGCCTCCTTCACCTGCTGGTACTCGTCCAGCGTCTCCTCCGTGTCCTCCCAGTCGCCGATGTTGTAGTGGTCCGCCATCTCGCGGCACAGGCGCAGCAGCACCTCCCGGATGTCGGTGGAGGAGGGGCTGGCAGAGACGACGTGCACCATGGTGAACACGCGCGGGTGCGCCTCCATGAACCGCTTGGCAAAGGTGGTGACGAGCGACGTCTTGCCGGAGCCCGGCTGGCCCACCACCACCAGCGGCGGCGACTCGGCGCGGCAGTCGTCCGACGCAAAGTGCAGCATCTCGTTCAGCGCCGCGGTGCGGCCGATGAAGCCGCGCGACCGGTCCTCCACAAAGTGCATGTGGAAGGAGCGCTCGTACGCCAGGTCGGAGGGCGGGTCGGGCGGCGGCGGGAACTCAAACTGGACGGCGGTCCACAGGTCCTCCAGCACGCGCGCCTCAAACTGGCCCAGGTTGGTGACGTGCGGCTTGCCCTCGTCGTCCAGCCCGCCGTACGAGCAGGTGTAGGTGGCGGTGCGGCAGAACATGTGCGCCTCCATGTCCTCCCGCAGCTTGTTGCGCCGCGCCTCAATGACGGGGTCCGTGTAGTCAAACGCAAAGATGCGGCGCTCCGGCGCGGCGGACGGGATGTCGGCCAGGAAGGCGGGGTCGCGCCGGTACAGCAGCGCGTGCACGGGCGCGAAGGGCTTGTGCAGGAAGCCGTATTGGATCTCCATGTCGGTGATGGAGTGCGCCGGCTCGAAGCGCCGGATCCACTCAAACTCCTCGCGGTCGGACACGCGGTAGTTGGGCGGGATCCAGCCGTACCGCTCGCCGTGCAGCACGATGAAAAACGGCCGCGAGTGGTCCACCTCCAGCAGGCAGTGCTCCAGCGCGCCCAGCCCGGTGTCGCTCGTGTCCTCCGCCGTCAGGCCCCACCGCAGGTCCACCGGCACCACGCGCACGCGCCGGCTCTTGGCGCGGTTGTTGAGGACGGGGAACACGGAGCGCGTCAGGCTGTCGCGCTCGCCGTGCATGTCAGTGAAGGTGGAGGAGATGAACACGCGCACCGTGCGCCACGCGCCCTCCCGCCCACCCCACGACTTGGCCCACTTCACGCGCTCGCCGTGCCACTCCTCCGCCAACATTAGGGCGCGCTCCCGCGCCTCCGACGCCCGCTCCTTCTCCGCCTGCTTTGCCTTCCGCGCCGCCAGCCGCTCCGCCTTCCGCCGCGCCACCTCCAGCTGCCGCGCGCGCTCCGCCACCAGCAGCGGCGACAGCTGCTTTGGCTTCTGGCGCAGCGCCTTGATGCGGTCCGCCTCTGCTTTCGCCGCCGCGGTGCGCGCCGCTGCAGCCGCTGCCCGCTCTG
>Ga0066256_1005040_pt1 | contig 11230 bp, 12 predicted proteins | sample ThiBio_1000_biof_FD_87107 | JGI IMG/M metagenome (GOLD analysis project Ga0066256, IMG submission 87107) | Wastewater bioreactor microbial communities from Cape Town, South Africa - Thiocy_expt_1000_biof (version 2) | ecosystem: Engineered > Bioreactor > Thiocyanate-remediating >... | reverse complement strand
TCGGCGCCGTCGAGGGTGAGGGCGCGGGCGCTGGGCGGCGCGACGCCGCCGATCATCCGCAGCAGCGTCGATTTGCCCGAGCCCGAGGGGCCGAGCAGGCACACCAGTTCGCCATTGCCGACGGTCAGATCGAAATCGTCGACCGCCCGCACCGCGCTGCCGAAGAACTTGCTGACGCCCTTGATGTCGAGAACTGCCATTGCTGCCTTTCCGGAGCTGAAACGCGGCGCCTAGGCGCCGAAGCCGCGCGCGAACGAGCCGCCGCTGATGACGCGGCGCGCGAACAGCAGCGCGAAGAAGGACGGGATCCACAGCAGCACGGACAGCACCGCGCCGTACTGGATGACCGGCTGGTTGTTGATGAACGAGATCATCAGCACCGGCATGGTGCGGATGGCGGGGGCGCCGATCAGCCAGGCGCCCTCGGTCTCGTAGAAGGTGTTGACGAAGCTGAGCAGCACCGCGGCGGCGATGGTGGGGCCGGCCTGCGGCAGGGTGATGGACCAGAAGACGCGCATCGGCGAGGCGCCGACATCGCGCGCCGCCTCTTCCATGCGGCGATCGACGGACTGGAAGGCGGCGACCGGAATCCAGATCATGAACAGCAGCGTCGAGACCAGCTGGATCAGCACCACGCCCCAGAAGGTGCCGATGAGATTGAGCTGCAGGAAGATGCCGGCGATGGCGACGAGGAGACCGAACTTGGGAAAAGCCTGCCCGGCAAGGAACGAGAAGAACAGGATGTTGCGGCCCGGAAAATCGAGGCGGGCAAAAGCGGAGGCGGGGGGCAGGCAGAAGGCCGCCGGGACCGCGGGGACCCCCGGGGCGCGCGCCAGGGTCACGGGGATGGGGGTCCAAACATCGGCGCGGGCCACAGACGGGGGCCCGAAGCGCGGACGGAAATCCCGCGGGAGGGGGGCGGGGAAGCGCCGGACATTGGCGAAGGCCCAGGGGCGGACGACGACAAGCGCAGCACGATGACGAGGGTCAGCGCGATGGCGAACAGGATGCCGATCCAATCGATCCGGCGTTCGGTGAGCTGAGCGGCCATCATGCCTTCCGGTTCTTGGCGACGGACCGCACGTAGAACAGCCCGAAGACGATGCAGAAGAGGAAGGCGACAACCGCCTGGGTGATGGCGTTCTGCGGATCGAACAGCTCGCGGAAGGTGCGCTGCATGAACGGCCCCATCATCTCGGGCGCCGCCGGGCCCAACACATAGGGCAGCGTGAAGGCGGAGAAGATGCCCAGCACCGAAAATGAGGTGGCGACGAGGATGGAATTGGAGATGCGCGGCAGGATGATGTGCCAGAGCACGTTCCAGCTGCGCGCGCCCACATCACGCGCCGCCTCGATCGACTGGTTGGTGACATTGCCGAGACCGGCGAGGAGGATCAGCACGGTCAGCGGGATATGGTCCCACACGAGGCCAATGACCGGGCCCCAGGGCGTGAGATAGGGCGAGCGGATGCGCGGCAGGCCCACGGAATTGAGCAGCAGATCGACCGTGCCGTTGGGACCGAGCACGCGGATGAAGGCGTAGCTCAGGATGATCGAGGGCACGAACATCGGGAAGATTGCGAGGCCCTGCACATAGGCCGAGATGCGGCTGTTCGAGAAGCGCAGGTAGAGCGCGATGGGGAGGCAGACGAGCAGCAGCAGGATGGCGCAGACGCCCGTCGTCCACAGCGTGATGCCGAGGTTGTTGAGACTGTAGCGATCGGAAAAGAAGAACAGGTAGGTCTCGAGGGAGAAGGAATGCCCTCCTCCCTCGGTCGGCAGCCAGACGGTGCGAATGATTGCCGAGATGATGGGGTAGATGATCAGCCAGAAAACGAGCAGGACGGGCGCCGCGACGAGCAGCAGGCCGACATGCCAGCTGCCGCGCCGGGTACCGACGATGTCGTTGACTGGCCGATCGGTCACGAAGCGGGATCCACGTTGGGCGCGACGGCGCGGTACCAGTTCTCGTTGATCGCCTTTTCCCAGTCGCCGCCCGGGAAGACCGGGATGGAGTCCGGGATGACGTCCTTGAACTTCTCACGCAGCGCCGGATCGATGTGATCCCACGATACGCCGGGGAAGCCGCCAAGCTCGGTCAGCACGGCAGTCTGGATTTCCTCGGTGAGGACGAAATCGGCCAGCTTCATCGCGAGATCATGGTTCACACCGTTCACCGGGATGGTCATGCGCGAGAAGTTGCCCGGGAAGCCGAGATCGGAAAGCTGCACGAGGCCGGTGGTCTCGGGCAGCGCGCCCGAGGCAATGGCGGCCAGCGCCTGATCGGACCAGGCCGGGATCATGGTGACGGCCGACTGGCCGAGCAGCTGGATCGACTGGGTGTTGCCCGAGGTATAGGCGCCGCCATCGAACAGCGAGGGGGCGAGATCGTTGAGGATGGCCCAGGCCGGATCGAGCGCGGCAGCGCCGGCTTCGGCGGTGAAGTTGTCGACCTTGAACTTGGAGATGTCATTGCCGTTGGCCGCATAGATGGCGCGGCGGACGAAATTGCCACCCGAACCGCCCTTGTTGGGACGATTGTAGATGAACTGGCCGGGGTTGGCCTTGATCCAGGTGATCAGCTCGTCCCAGGTCTTGGGGACATCGGCGGCGGCGAGCTTGGTGGTGTCGTAGGCGAGCAGGACCTGGCTGCCGCGATACGGCAGGTTCTCCGGCAGACCATCGAGCTGGATCGCCAGCGGATTGATCTTCGAATAGTTCGACAGGCCGGTGACATCGGTCCACAGGCCGGCCTCGCGGGCACCGACCGGCTGACGGGCATCGAAGCCCTCGAAGATATCGACCTGCGGATCGGCATTGGTGCCGAGGGCGGCCTGGGCGCGCTCGGCAATAGCCTGCAGGCCGGCATTGTCCTGGCCGTCGACGAGGTTGAGGGTGACGCCGGGATTGGCGGCCTCGAACTTCGGCTTCACCACATTGGTCCAGAAATCGAGGACGTTCTGATCCGAGCTGGTGAACCAGTCGATGGTGCCTGGCGCCGCGAATGCCATGCGGGGGGCAAGGGTCAGGCCGGCGGCTACGGCGCCGGCGGAGATCATAAAGTCACGACGTTTCATTGTTTCACTCCCGTGTTCGAAGGCGACAGCCGCCAGCGACCCAGTTCGTTGCTGCCGGTCAGGACGATATCGGCCGGGCGGGCCGGGGCAAACGGATCACGACCGGCAGATCGTCCGTGTGCCGAAGGGAGGACCGCGCTCATGCGAAAACTCCGAGCGAGGCGAGGTTGCGGCGCGCCAGCGCCATGGGCGACCCGGCGGCGTTGTCGGCAAGATCCTGCTCGACCACGACGGGACCGGCGAAGCCGCGGCCGGCCAGCAGCCGCATGATCGCGGGGATATCGACGACGCCATCGGGCAGCGGGCACATGATGCCGGCGCCGTAGGACTGGGCGATGGAGAGCGAGCCATCGAGGACGCGATCGCGCACGGCGCCATCGACGTTCTTTAGGTGGATGTAGGCGATCCGGTCGTAGACCTTTTCCAGATAGGCCTGCGGATCCTGCGCCCAGAAGGCGTGGTGGCCGGTATCGAAGCACAGATCGATGCCGGTCTCGGCCAGCAACCGATCGATCTCGTCCTCGAACTCCACCGCGGTGCCGACATGGGGGTGGAACGAGGCCTTGAGGCCGCACTCGCCCTCGATGACGGCCTGCGCGGCGGTGACGGCGGCCACGAGGCTGCGCCAACCCTCTGCATCCAGTTCGCCTTCCGCGCCGGCCGGATAGAAGTTGCTCTCGTCCATGATGACGAGGTGGCGCGCGCCCAGTTCGCGCAGCAGGCCGCCCAGTTCACGCACGGTGCCGAGCAGCTCGTCATGCCGGGCGGCATCGCCGAACTCGTGCACATGGGTAGCGCCGATCAGCTCCAGATCGCGGGCGGCCAGTTCGTCGCGCAGCAGCGACGGATCGTTGGGGAAATAGCCGAAGGGGCCGAGCTCGGTGCCGCGATAGCCAGCCGCGGCAACCTCATCGAGGTATTGCCGCCAGCCGACCGCGTTTCCCGTCGGATATGTGATTCCCCACGAACAGGGGGCGTTCCCGATCCGCATGAGCCTCCCGCCTGCCCTCTTTTCCGACGTGCAAATGATCACGATCCGGCGGGGCTTTTGCACACCATTGCATTGCCCACGCCGATAATCCAGCCTGATAGAGCGGCAGTATCACGCTTTGATGACAGCAGGCCGGTTGCACCCCTGTGCAACGGGCAAGGGCCGAGCGGCTAGGGCGCCAGCGGCCGGACGGAGCGGCGCCAGGCCGGGATCGGCTCGAACACCTTGCGCTCCTCACCGGCAATGCGGCCTTCGAGCAGGCCCGCCACATGATCGGCCATGGCGTCGACCGGCTGGGCGAAGGTGGTGAGGCGATAGGATTTCCAAGCCGCCTGCTCGATATCGTCGAAGCCGACGACGCAGAGGTCCTCGGGGATGCGCAGGCCGAAATCGTGACGGGCGGCGTCCATGAAGCCGAGGGCAATGAGATCGGTCACGCAGAACACGCCATCCGGCCCCTGCGAGCGGCCGAACAGGCGGCGCGCGGCGGCGATGCCCGAATCGTAGCTGGTGGGGCCGGCGCGGGTGACGGCGACCTTGATGCCCGCCGCCTCCGCTGCCGCCATGAAGTGACGCTCGCGCTCGAGCAGGGAGGCGGTGCGCGCCTCCGACGAGACCAAGGCAAGCCGCTCGCAGCCGGCGCGGCGCAGCAGGAAAAAGGCTTCGCGCGCCGCCAGGTGGTTGTCGACAGAGAGATTTTCGCTGTCGGGCAGATGATCGTCGCGGTTGATCAGAACGACACGCTGGCCGTTGGCGATGCAGGTGCGGACCAGCGACGCGGAGGGGGTGCCGGAGAGCACCACCGTCGCATCGGCGCGGTAATGCAGGGTCTGGCGCAGCGCCGCCGAGACGCTTTCGGTGTCGCTGCCGGTGTTGATGAGCATGGCCACCTTGTCGATGGCCTGCAGGCGCTGGGTCAGCGCATCCACCATGCGGGCGCGGAACGGGGTGGTGATATCGGCGACGACGAGACAGACGATGTTGCTGCGGTCCTGGATCAGGCCGCGGGCGAGATGATTGACGTGGTAGCCCAGATCGTTGGCGGCGCTGAGCACCTTGCGGCGGGTCGCCGCCGACACGCTGGCGCCATCGGTGAAGGTGCGGGAAACAGCCGAGCGCGACACGCCGGCCCGGTCCGCAACCATCTGCGCGCTGACGAACGACCGGACCTTCTCACTCATCGCGCCGCCTCCGTGCACACGCGTGCGGGAATGCACCCGAACTCGACCACAGCGTCAAGCCGTGAACGGGCGCAACTAGCGGCGTCGGCGAGAAATAGAACTGGCCGCGACGGCGAGCAGGATGATGCCGCCCACGAGCAGCTGGCGGACATAGCTGTCGACGCTCATCTGGGTGAGGCCGTTGTCGAGCACGCCCAGGATCAACACCCCGACGATGGTGGCAAAGATGCGCGGCTCGTTGTGCTCGCTCATGGTCATGCCGAGGAACACCGCGGCGATGGCATTGAGCATCAGCCCGCTGCCCTGGGTGGGATTGGCCGAGGCGACGCGGCTGGCATACATGATGCCGGCGAGGGCCGCCGAACCGCCGGTGAGCGAGAAGGCAATGAGCTTCAGCCGCCGCACCGCGACGCCGCTCAGATGCGCGGCCTCGATGTTGCCGCCGATGGCGTAGAGGCGGCGCCCGAAGGTGGTCTGCTCGAGCAGCACCCAGACCGCGAGCACGGTGACGATGGCGACGATGGTGAGATTGGGCAGCGTGATGGCGACGCCGCCCCACTCGCCCAGCGGCATGCCCTCGCGCGCAAAGCTGCCGAAGCTTTCGGGGATGGCGCGGCCGGAGATGGTCTTGCCGCCGGAGAGGATGAAGGCGAGGCCGGAGAAGATGGTCAGCGTCGCCAGCGTCGCAACGAAGGGCAGGATGCCGATGAGGCTGACCAGCACCCCGTTGAAGGCGCCAACGAGAAGGCCGACGACGAGGCCCAGCGACACCGCGGCCCAGACCGGATAGCCGGCAGTGAACAGCACGGCGACGACGATGCCGGCAAGGCTCGCCGTGGAGCCGACGCTCAGATCGAAATCGCCCATCACCATGACGATGGTCATGCCGGCGGCGACCACCATCAGCATCGAGAGCTGCTGGGTAATGTTGAGCCAGTTGCGCGCCGTCATGAAGGTTTCGGGCAGGTTGACCCAGAACACCAGGATGACGAGCGCAAAGCCGAGCAGCGTGCCGTAGCGGCGGAGGAGGTTGGGCACCGCGCTCATGCGGCCACCGGGGCCGGGCGGCCGTAGCAGCGGTTGAGCAGCGCTTCCTCGGTCAGCCCATGCGCCTCCACGGTTTCGGTGATGCTGCCAGACCGCATGACGGCGATGCGATCGCACATGCCGATGAGCTCGGGCAGATCGGAAGAGACGAGGATCACGGCCATGCCCTTTGCGGTCATCTCGCGGATGATGGTGTAGATGTCGAACTTGGCGCCGACGTCGACGCCGCGGGTCGGCTCATCGAGCAGCAGCAGCCGCGGATTGCCGCTCAGCGCCCGCGCGAAGACCACCTTCTGCTGGTTGCCGCCGCTGAGTTCAAGGGCCCGCTGGCCGGTGTCACGGGCCTTGAGCCTGACGCTGTCGCCGAGCGAGGCGGCGAAGCGGCGCTCGCCGCGCGGATTGAGCAGCGTGCCGCCGATCGAATGGTCGACGAGGTGCGCGAGGGTGACGTTCTCGTAGATGGGCCGCGATAGCACCAGCCCTTCGCTGCGCCGCTCGCGCGGAACATAGGCGATGCCCTTGCGCCAGGCGTGGTGCGGGCCGCCGGGGCGATAAGTTGCGCTGCCGAGGCGAATGGTTGTCGCGGACATCGCCAGATCGCCGAACAGCGCCCGGAGCAGCTCGCGCTGGCCGGCATTGGCGAGGCCGGCGATGCCGAGGATTTCGCCCTTGCGGACAGCAAGGCCAAGCGGGCCGATGCCGGCCGCACGCAATCCTTCGACCACGAAGGCCATCTCAGGCGAGGGGGCGGAGGCCGGCTTCGGATAGGCTTCCTCGACCTTGCGGCCGATCATCATGGCGACGAGATCGTCGTGGGTGATCTCGGAGAGCCTGCCGCTGTCGATGCTGCGGCCATCGCGCAGGACGGTGGCGCGGTCGCACAGCGCCATCACCTCATCGAGCCGGTGCGAGACGTAAAGCACCGAGCCGCCCGCCGCGCGGATGTCGCGCAGCGCGCGGAACAGGCGTTCGGATTCCTCGGCGGTGAGCGCCGCGGTCGGCTCGTCCATGACGTAGAGACGGGCCGGCGCATCGGGCTCGCTGAGGAAGGCGGTGGAGAGGCGCACCAGCATCTGATCGCCGATGCTGAGCCGCGCCATCTTCCGGCGCACGTCGATATGGGTGATGCCGAGCCGCGCCAGCGCCTCGCGCGCGGTGGCTTCGAGCTTCCGCCAGTCGACGAGGATGCCGGCGCGCACAGGATAGCGGCGGCCGATGAAGATGTTTTCGGCGACGGAGAGCGCCGGAACGACATTCATCTCCTGGTGGATGAAGCGCAGCCCCAGCCGGTGCGCGGCCGCGGGGCTGTCGAGTGCGGCGGACCGGCCATCGACCTCGATGGTGGCACTGTCGGGGGCGACGACGCCGGCGATGATCTTGATCAGCGTCGACTTGCCGGCGCCGTTCTCGCCCATCAGCGCGTGGATCTCGCCGGGCTCGACCGTGAGAGTCGCGCCGCGCAGGGCGGGCACGCCGGCATAGGCCTTGGTGACGTCGCGGAGGGAGAGAAAGGGCATGGGCTGATCACGTCCGGCGCGTGGGTTCGCCCACCATCACGCTCTCGCGTGGTTCCCCCTCCCCGCGAGGGGAGGGAGCGCTGACTGTGGGTCTCGTTACTCGGCGGCGTTGGCAGTGGTGACGAGCTTGGTCGGCACGTAGATGACGCGCTGCTTCAGCTCCTCGCCACCGAGAATGCGGGCGACGGCGTCGGCAGCGGCGGTGCCGATGCCGGAGAAATCCTGCGCCACGGTGGCCTCGAAATTGCCGCCCGCCGCGATGGCCTCGCGGGCCTGCGGATTGGCGTCGATGCCGGTGATGACGATCCCCTCGCCCGCACGGCCGGCCGCATCAATGGCCTGCAGGGCGCCGAGGGCGGGCTGGTCCCACGCGGCCCAGACTGCCTTGATCGAGCCAGCCTCCGGGTTGGCGGCGAGGATGGCTTCCATCTTGGCGCGGCTGTCGGCGATGCCGCCATCGGCGACATCGGGGGTCACGCGGTCGAGCACCTCGATATCGGGGAAGTTGCCGAACACGGCATCGGCGATGACGCCGCGCACCTGCACGGGCGGGAAGGCATCGAAGACGAACATCACCACCTTGCCGGCGCCGCCGATGCGATCGGCGACATAGGTCGCGGTCTCGGCGGCCATGGCATAGCCGTTGGACGTGACATTGGTGACGAGCAGCGCATCGGCGCCCGCATCCATGCCGACGACGGGAATGCCGGCGTCCCTCGCCACCTGCAGACCGGCGGTCACCTGGGTGGGATCGACGTTGATGACGATGGCATCGACACCCTGGTTGACCACATCCTCGATGCGGCTGATCACGGCGGCGACGTCGTTCTGGGTATCGATGACGTTGACGGTCCAGCCCTTTTCGGCAGCGGCGGCCTGGAAGGCCTCGACGTAGAACTGGGTGCCCGGCTGGGCGAGGTAGGGGGTGATGACCGCAACGTTCTGCGCCAGCGCGGCGCCGGTCACGCCCGCGAGCATCATGCCGGCCACGGCCGAGCTGCGGATGAAATTGGCAAGCATGTGGAACGACCTCCTTGGCATCGCGGGGGCGCCAACCGCCCGCCGCCGGCGTTGTGTGCCGACGGCTGTTTTCTCCGCGCGTTGGGGCACTTATACGGGAGTGAGGGAAATGCTGCCAGCGCCGGGAGAACACCGTGGCTCATGACTGCCTGATCGGAATCGACGTGGGGACGACGGCGATCAAGGCCGTGCTGATGAGCATCGAGGGCGAGCGGCTGGCCGATTTCATGCGGCCGGTCACCATGCTGCGCCCCGCCCCCGGCCTGGCCGAGCAGGACGCCGAGGAATGGATGGACGGCGTACTGGCGGCCCTCGCGGCCTTTGCCGACCAGCACGACCTGACGGGGCTGGCGGGCATCGGCATCGCCTCGCAGGTCAATACCCATGTCTTCGTGGGCGACAACGGCCTCGCGCTGCTGCCGGCGATCACCTGGCAGGATACGCGCTGCGCGCCGGATGCGGCGGCGCTCGACGCGCAGGTGAGCGCGGCGCAGAAGACCGCCTGGTTCGGCGGCCCCATCCCCATCGATGCGAGCCACGCGCTGGCGCGGATGGCGCATGTCGCCCGCGTGCAGCCCGAGATCTATGCGCGCACCCGCCATTTGCTGCTGCCCAAGGACTATTGCGTGATGCGGCTGACCGGGGCGGTGGCCGGCGACCCCATTGCCTCGGTCGGGCTGGTGGGCCGCGACGGCTATGTGCGGGAGCTGCTCGACCTCGTGCCGCGCGCCGCCGACCTGCTGCCGCCGCTGCACGGGTTCAGCCACGTTGCGGGCCGCGTCCGCGACGGCCTGCCCTGCGCCGGCACGCCGGTGGTGGTGGGGGCCATGGATGCCTGGGCCGGGATGTTCGGCGTCGGCGTCGTGAGCGACGGCGACGCCATGTACCAGAGCGGCACCAGCGAAATCCTCGGCATCGTTTCGGCGACGGTGAACCCGACGCCGGGCGTGATCCTGTTCCCGCCCTACGAGGGCATCGTGATGCATGCGGCGCCGACCCAGGCGGGCGGCGCCGCGCTCAGCTGGTTCGCCAATGTGCTGGAGAAGACGGCGCCGGAACTCTCCGCCTTCGCCGGCTCGATCGGCCCGTCGGACGCGGTGCCGCTGTTCCTGCCGCACCTGCAGGGTGAGCGGGCGCCGCTGTGGGATGCCGCCTCGCGCGGGGTGTTCGCCCGGCTCGACGCGCGCGCGGGAACGGCCGAGATGGTGCGGGCGGTGATGGAGGGCGTGGCGTTCTCCGCCCGGCTCGCTTTCGACGCGCTGAAGGCCTCGTCGGGCATCGCTCCCGAGGTCGCCAATATCGGCGGCGGTGGGGCCCGATCCGACGTGTGGTGCCAGATCCGCGCCGATGCGCTGGGCTTCCCGCTGCGCCGCTGCGCGGTATCGGATGCGGCGGCGCTGGGAGCGGGCATCCTTGCAGGGCTCGGCAGCGGCACCATGGATTCGCTCGCCGGCGCGGTCGGGCGGCTGGTGCGCTACGACCACACATTCGAGCCCGACCCGGCGACGCGCGCCTATTACGCCGACAAGTTTGGCCGCTACCGCCAGCTCTACGAGACGCTGAAGCCGTTCAACGCGGGCTACTAGCCGCGCGCCTTTCCAATGCCGCAGTGCTGTGGCATCAACGATGCGTGCTGCGCCGGGCGGCAGCGGCGCTCCAGCCAGGGGACAAGCGTGACCATCAGACTGCATCGGGGCGACCTGCCCGACCTCTCGCGCTACGGGCGCGAAGTGGCGATCGACACCGAGACCATGGGGCTCGATCCGCGGCGCGACCGGCTGTGCGTGGTGCAGCTCTCGCCGGGCGACGGCAGCGCCGACGTGGTGCAGATTCCGCAGGACGCCACCGAGGCGCCGAACCTCGTCAAGCTCCTGACCGACCCCGGCGTCACCAAGATCTTCCACTATGCGCGCTTCGACATTGCGGTGCTGAAGCACCGCTTCGGCGTCGTCACCGGGCCGATCTACTGCACCAAGATCGCCAGCAAGCTGGTGCGCACCTATACCGACCGGCACGGACTCAAGGACCTGGTGCGCGAGCTGGTCAATGTCGATCTCTCCAAGCAGCAGCAAAGCTCGGACTGGGGCGCCGAAAAGATCACCGACGCGCAGCTCGACTACGCGGCGTCCGATGTCCTCTACCTGCACGACGTGAAGCGCCATCTCGACCGCATGCTGCGGCGCGAGGACCGCGTGGCGCTGGCCGAATCCTGCTTCTCCTTCCTCCCCACCCGCATCGCGCTCGACCTGATGGGCTGGGAGGAGACGGACATCTTCGCCCACAGCTGATGGCCTCGATCGCCCGCACCGATACCGCCGAGCAGCGCAGCGCCATCTACGACGCGTTTATGCAGCGCTACCGGTTCGTGGGCATCCTCTGGGACCTGAAGCCGATCAT
>Ga0066256_1005039_pt1 | contig 11231 bp, 7 predicted proteins | sample ThiBio_1000_biof_FD_87107 | JGI IMG/M metagenome (GOLD analysis project Ga0066256, IMG submission 87107) | Wastewater bioreactor microbial communities from Cape Town, South Africa - Thiocy_expt_1000_biof (version 2) | ecosystem: Engineered > Bioreactor > Thiocyanate-remediating >... | reverse complement strand
CGTTGCAGCCTTCGGCCTATGACGGCTTCAAGATGCCGCCCAAGCCGTGGAAGTGGTGCCATTCGGAATCCTATCAGGGCAATCCGTGGCGCGTGTCGGTGACGCACGAGCTGGAGCGGCTGGTCGGCGAGTACAAGGACAAGGGCTGGGTCTCCAGCTTCGAAATGTCGGACTCGAATGGCGACACCAGCCAGCAGATCGCGCAGATTCGCGCCTTCATCGACAAGAAATGCTCGATCATCACGTCTTTCGCGGGCTCTTCCACGGCGCTCAACGAGGCGATCGAAGCCGCTTACAAGGCCGGCATTCCCTTCGTGACCGGCGCCGGCGCCGTCACCAGCCCGTATGCGGTCAATGTCGATTCCAACTACGTGAAGTTCGGATACGACCTCGCCAAGGGCATCGTCGACTCGCTCGGCGGTAAGGGCAATGTGCTGCGCGTCGAAGGCATCGCCGGCAGCCCGCTGGTGGCGCAGCAGCGCGCAGGCGCCGACAAGGCCTTCGCCGAGGCGCCCGGCATCACCGTGCTGCGCGATGTCAATGGCAACTGGTCCGCCAACGTCACCAAGACGGTCGTGCTGCAGGTGCTGGCCACCGCTCCGCAGCAGATCGACGCCGTCTGGACTTCGGGCAGCGAGGCGCGGGTGGTGGACGATGCCTTCGCGCAGGCCGGCCGTCCGATCCCGCTGGTCACCGGTTCGATATCGGGCGACGCGCTCGGCTACTGGAAGGCGCATCCCGACCAGTTCAAGTTCTTCGGCGGCGCCTTGATGCCAAGCTGGACAGCGCAGACGCTGTTCCGCGTGGGCGTCCGCGTGCTGGAAGGGCAGGAGCCGAAGCTGGGCACGCTGATGATCCCGGTGCCGCCGGTGCGTCAGGCCGAGCTCGACAAATGGTATCAGTCCTGCATGACACCGGACGCCGTTTCGGTCTTCCCGGTCGCGCCGCAGGATCCGATGCCGGAAGCGCTGCTCGACGGCTATTTCAACAAGCCGGCTGCGACGCCGCTGTTCGACTACGCCAAGACGCCTGATCCCTGCGCAAAATAACGCAAGTGCAAAGGGGCGGCCGGCCGCTGACGCCACCGCCCTGTTGCCGCTGTCCTCAGGGCAGCGGGACGCGATAGACGTCGCGGGCGCAACCGAAATAGAGAGCGCGCTTCTCGTCGTCCGAGAATTGGGCGACGATCGCGCCGAATTCGGCCAGCCATTCGCCAACGCCGATGTGAAGTCCGCTGACGGGATGGTCGGTGGCGAACATCGAACGGGCCGGGCCGAAGCAGTCGATGCAGCAAAGCAGGACCTCGGCCAGGCTTTCGCGCGTCCAGCGCGGATCGTAGGCGACCGGATCGGACAGCTTCACGAAGGCATTGTCCATCCGGCCGAGCGCTTTCATTCCCTGTCGCCACCGCGCCATGCCCTCGGCGTCGCGATCCATGGGGCTTCCGCAGTGGTTGAGAATGAAACGGATGCCCGGAAAGGCCTGGGCGAGTTCGAGGGCGAGGTCGAGCTGCCAGGGCGAGATCAGGAGATCGAAGCTGAAATGGTGACGCTCGAGGAGAGCAAGACGGCCGCGCCACACTGTATCGCGCATGATGTCGCGCCGCGCGGCGCGTGCCTTGGCGGGGTCGGGGTGCCAGGACAGGATCTCACGGATGCCGACGACGCGGCTGTTTGCGGCAAGCCGCTCCAGCGTCTCCGCGGCGTCAGGCGCGCCGAGCGCGGCGTAGGCCACATAGCGCGAAGCGATGCCGGCCGGACGGTCGAGCCGGTCGAGCCATTCAGTTTCGCCCAGCGGGTCGGCGGGGTCCCAGTTCGCCTCGGCGTGGACTGTCGCGACGATGCCGGTGCCGGCGGCGAGTTTCAGATAGTCCGCGACCAGATGATCGCGCCGCAGGAAGGCATGCTCGGCTGGATTGGCCAGCCATGGATGCCTGTTCAGTCCAAGGTCCCAGAAGTGGTGATGGGCATCGATGATAGGTCCGTTATATGCAGCATTCGCCATTCGCCCGCGCCCCTTGCCGATTTGAGGGTTCCGCAGATCGCCGCCCATCCCGGTCGATGCGCGCTAGGCGATCTATCCCTTTGTTCGAGCATCGGATTTTCGCAAAGACCCGATTCCCCTTTTGGGTTCGATGGTCTATGTGAAAGGGCCGAATTTCCAGTGATATCTGCGCTTGTCAACGATTGAATAGGCGTAAGGCCAGGTGACGGTCGGGGTGGATGATGGCGACGAGAATGCGGCCGGGCAGCGACGGGGAAGGGCAGGTCAGCTATCGGGCGCCGGCGCTCGAAAAGGGGCTCGACGTGCTGGAACTGCTGGCGCTGCAGTCCGAAGGGCTGACGCTCAGCCAGATCGCGCAGAAACTCGGCCGCTCGGTGCAGGAAGTCTATCGGGTCGTGGTTTCGCTGGAGCGCCGCGGCTACGCCACGCGCGGCGCCAATGGCGATACGCTGCAGCTTTCCATGAAGCTGTTCGACCTTGCCAGCAACCATCCGCCGCTGCGGCGCCTGACCCAGGCCGCGCAAGCGGAAATGCCGAGGCTCGCCGAAGCCGCGAACCAGGCGATCATCCTTTCGGTGCTGAGCGGTGATGTGGTGCGTGTCATCCATGTCGCCGAGAACCCGGCGCCGATCGGGTTTCGCGTGCGTCTTGGAACGCAGAACCCGGCCTTGAAGACGGCATCCGGCCGAACGCTGCTGGCATTCCAGCCGGAAGCTGGTCGTGAAGCGCTGCTGGAGCGAATCTGCCGGGAGATGCGTGCACGCGGCGAGGAGCCCTCGAGGCTGGTCGGTCGCGTTAATGCCGTTGTCGGTCGGGGCTACGAGCTCGTCTCGGACGAGACGCTGCGCGGCATCACGGATGTGAGCTTCCCGATCCTCGATGCCGACCGCACCGCCATTGCGGCGCTGACCATGCCCTTCCTGCTCTGGGTGGCGAACAAGGTCCATCTGGACGAGGCCGAGCGGCTTCTGTTTGCTGCCGCGAGGGCGCTGTCGCGGGAGATCGGCGGCGATCTGGCCGAACCGCGCTTTCCCTTGGGCGAAAGGGACGAGGAGACTACCGCTTCCAGATAGCGGAGGCAGCGCTGGCATCCTACTTTGCACTCGCCCGTGCAAGGAATTTGGCCGTGTGGCTCTTTCCCCGGCGATGTCCGCCAGCTATGGCAGGCGAAAACGCGGTGATCTTCCATTCAGGATTGCGAGCAGGCAGCGTCGCCGAAACGGCTTCGCCGGTTCGCGAAGATCGCGCCGGACGGCCGACCGGATGTCGGCAACTTCACACGGACAACGGCATGGCGGCAGTCGAGACAGGCGAGGGCGAGGCGAGGACGCAATGGGCGGCGCTTGCGGGCGTCACCGCGGCGCTCGCCATGTTCGGCGCCGCGCAGGGGCTGAGCTCGCCGTTGTTCACCCTGCTCATGCAGAAGCAAGGCATGTCGGCCGGCGCCATCGGCCTGTCGGCGGCGATGATGCCGCTCGGCCTTATCCTGTCGGCTTCGTTCGTGCCCACGGCGGTGAAGCTCGTCGGCGCCCGCACGCTTGCCGTCAGCTGTTCCCTGATCGGCGCCGTCTGCTTCCTGGCGATCGGCTACCTCCAGGACTGGATAGCCTGGTACGTCATCCGCTTCATCATCGGTGTCGTCATCAACCCGCTCTACATACTGGGCGAGGTGTGGGCGCTGTCGCTGGCGCCGCCATCACGCAGGGGCAGGGTGATGGGGGTGTTCAACGCGCTGATGGGCGCGGGCTATGCCGCCGGTCCGCTGGCGCTCACTTTCCTCGGGTCTTCCGGCTGGGGGCCGTTTCTCGTCGGCATCGTTGGTTTCATCCTGTGCGCGGTCATCCTGCGTGCCGTGTCGTCGAAACTCACCGGCTTCGAGGATGACGGCCAGCCTTCCGGCGGACTGATCGGCTTTGCCAGGGTGGCGCCGGCCCTGCTGCTGGCGGTGCTGGTGTCGGCGGCGGTGCAGCAGAGCACATACGCGCTGATCCCGGTGTTCGGATCCGGCTATGGGCTGGCCGAAGCGGTGCTGGCGGCGCTTGTCATGGCGCTGTCGCTGGGCAACATCGTGCTGCAGATTCCGCTCGGCCTGCTTGCCGAGCGGTTCGGCGGACGCTCGATGATCATCGCCTGCGCGCTGGCGACGGCCGCCTGCGCGCTGGCTCTGCCGTTGGTCATCACGACGCCGTTGGTCTGGGTCGTGCTGCTGGTCATGGGCGCGGTCGGCTACGGCGTCTACACGATGGCGCTGGTGGAGCTCGGCAGCCGTTTCAAGGGATCGACACTGGTGGCGGGCAATGCCGCCTTTGCCTTGATGTGGGGCGCCGGCGGCATCGTCGGACCGCCCAGCGCGGGGCTGCTCATGCAGGCCATGGGCCCGATCGGGCTGCCCGTCATCATTGCCGGCCTCGACGCCGTGCTGATCGCCTTCGCGCTCTACCGCTCGGTGAGCCGCCGGCGCTCCTGACAGCTTCTGGCTGGAGCAAGCGGTTCTCTCGCACCGGCCCTTTCGCGGCCGCGCCCGAGCGGCTAGCCGAAGCCTGTCGCCGGTGGGGGAGCAGGGCCGACAGCATGATCGCGACCGATTCAAGCACTGAAGGGACGAGGTTCGACGCGGCCGCGATCACGGGGGTGATCGCGACGGTGTCGGTGTTCGCCATCGCGCAGGGGCTTTCCTATCCGTTGCTCAGCTTCATCCTGCAGCGCCAGGGCGTGTCGCCGGCGATGATCGGACTTTCGGCGGCGATGACGCCGATCGGCTTCATCGTGTCGTCGCCGCCCATTCCATGGCTGGCGAACCGTTTCGGGGCAGGGCGCGTCGCGCTGACGTGCTCCGTGCTCTCGGCGATCGTGCTGGCGCTGATCGGCTGGACACAGGATGTCTATCTCTGGTTTCCGCTCCGCTTCCTGGTCGGCGTGGTGACGAACCCGCTCTACGTGCTGAGCGAGATCTGGGTGATCGCGCTGGCCCCGCCGGCAAGGCGCGGCCGCGTGATGGGCATCTATTCCACGATCATCTCCGCCGGCTTCGCGGCGGGGCCGCTCTGCCTGCTGGCGGTCGGCACCGAAGGATGGCCGCCCTTCCTCGTCGGCATCGGCGCCTTCCTTTTCTGCGGCGCCTTGCTCGCCGTCGTTGTCCGACGCCTGCCCAGGATCAACGAGGCAGGCGACAACGTCTCGGTGCTGGGCTTCATGCCCCTCGCCTGGCTGCTTCTGTCGGCGGTGGTGGTCGCGGCCGGGTTCGAACAGGCGGTGCTGGCGCTGCTTCCGGTCTACGGCATCCATCACGGCATACCGGAGGCCGGCATGTCGGCGCTGTTGTCGGTGATGATCGCCGGCAACATCGCCATGCAGGTGCCGCTCGGCCTGCTTGCCGAGAAGCTGACCGCGCGGCTTGTGCGTTTCGTCTGCCTGTTGATGACGATCCTCGGCTGCCTGCTTCTGCCGATCCTCATCGAAACGCCGCTGATCTACCCCTGCCTGTTCGTCTGGGGTGCCGTTTCCTACGGCATCTACACCATGTCGATCATCGAGCTCGGCGAGCGCTTCAGCGGCTCCGCGCTGGTGGCCGGAAACGCGGCCTTCTCGCTGATGTGGGGCGTTGGCGGCATCGTCGTGCCGCCGCTGACGGGGTCGGTCATGGATGTGATCGGCGCGCCAGGGTTGCCAGTCGCGCTCGGCGGTATTTGCGCGCTGCTGGCCGTGGCCACGGTTTTTCGTCGCCGTGTAACGTAGATGGTTGCCGGATGGACGGCAGCAGCATCTTGAATATCGGCGCGCCGGACGCGATGTAGGCGGGGCCGCCTGGAGTCGGATGATGTCAGGTCCGTTCGACCTGAAATCTGAATCCGCCTCCAAATCACCGAGATAGAGCACTTTCGGCATCATGCTCTAGCGACACTTCCGGAGAACCGCATGACCATGTCGAAGACGCAGGCCCAAGCCGCGGCCGATCCTTTCCTCTGGCTGGAGGAGCGGACGAGCAAGGAGGCGCTCGACTGGGTGCACGGCCAGAACAAGGTCACGGTCGCGGAATTGCAGGGCGATCCTTCCTATCCGGCAGCGTTCGAGACCGCGCTCGACCTGATGACGGCTGAGGACAACATCGCCGTCGGTTCGGCGATCGGCGACCATGTCTACAATTTCTGGCAGGACAAGACCAACGTGCTCGGCCTGTGGCGCCGCACGACCGTCGCCTCCTACAAGACCGACAAGCCGGACTGGGAGACGATCCTCGATTTCGACGCGTTGGCGGAGCGGGAAGGGATCAAATGGGTGTTTGGCGGCGCGAGCCGGCTCTATCCCGATTTTCGACGCTGCCTGCTGTCGATGTCACCCGACGGCGGTGATGCCAGCGCCATGCGCGAGTTCGACATCGAGACGAAATCCTTCATCGTCGATGGCTTCAGCGCGCCGGCGTCGAAGTCCGGTTTCGGCTGGCTCGACTCCGATACCGTGATCGTCTCGGCAGCCTTCGAGGAGGCCGACAAGACGCAGTCCGGCTATCCGCGCGTGGTCAAGCTGTGGAAGCGGGGCACCAAGCTCGAAGACGCCACGCCGATCTTCGAGGCAGAGAAGGAGGATCTGGCGGCCGGCGCGGGCGTCGAGTTCGACGGCGACAAGCCGTACCTCATCCTCGGCCGCACCGTGGATTTCTTTACCGCGCATATGTTCCTGCGGCTGCCCTCCGGTGAAGCCCGGCGCGTGCCCCTGCCTGACGACGCGACCGACACGACGATCTTCAAGGACCAGCTCATCTTCGGCGTGCGCAGCCAATGGACCGCGCCCGACGGAACGGTCTGCAAGCCGGACGGCCTCTACTCCATGGATTTCGCGCACTGGGCGCGGACCGGCGAGACCGGGCCGGTCGTTACGGTGCTCGAGCCCGCGCACCGGGTCTCGATCGCGGGGTCCGCGCGCACACGCGAGCGCCTGTTCATCAACCTGATGGATAATGTGCGCGGCAAGGTCGTGGCGTTGACGCGCAATGACGGAAAGTGGTCGTTGGCACCGGTGGCGCTGCCCGAAAACGGCAATGTCGGCATCAGCCATGCCGATCATTTCGGAGCCAGCGTCTCCTTCGCCTTCACCGATTTCCTGACGCCGAGCTCGATCATCTGGTCGGACGAGGACGGCATAACGCTGGCCACGGTGAAATCACAGCCGGCCCGCTTCGATGCGTCGCCGCTGGTCAGCGAGCAGTTCGAGGCGCGCTCGAAGGACGGCACCATGATCCCGTATTTCGTCGTGCGCCACCGCGACCAGGAAGGTCCCGTGCCTACGCTGCTCTACGGCTATGGTGGCTTCGAAGTGCCGTTGCTGCCCGGCTATGCCGGCGTGCGCGGCCGGCTGTGGCTGGAGAAGGGCAATGCCTATGTCCAGGCCAACATACGCGGTGGCGGCGAGTTCGGCCCGGCCTGGCACCAGGCGGCGCTCAAGGGCAATCGTCAGAACGGCTATGACGATTTCGCCGCCGTGGCGGGCGATCTGGTGCGGCGCGGCATCACCACGGCTGGCCAGCTCGGGATCCAGGGCGGCTCGAATGGCGGCCTGCTGACTGGCGTGTCACTCACCCAGCATCCCGAACTGTTCGGCGCCGTCATCATCGAGGTGCCGCTGCTCGACATGCTGCGTTACACCGAACTGCCGCCGGGAGCATCCTGGATCGCCGAATATGGCGATCCCTCGAAGCCGGAGGAGGCCGCCTGGCTCGCAGCCTATTCTCCCTACCAGCACGTAGCGGAGGGTGGCGCTTACCCACCGGTTCTGCTGACGACATCGACCGCCGACGATCGGGTCCACCCTGGCCATGCACGCAAGATGGCGGCGCGGCTGCAGGCGCTCGGCCATGAGAACACGCTGTTCTTCGAGGAGACGGAAGGCGGTCATGGCGGACGGGGCGACCGCCGTCCGCAGGCGGCGCAGACGGCGATGAAATACACCTTCCTGCAAAGGTCGCTCGGCGGCGCGGCTTGAATTCGGGGCGTGAGGCAGCATAAGCTGCCGCAATGGCTCGCACGAGGACATCAAGTGCCTTCAGGGGCGCGATGACACCGTCATCGCGTACCCTTCGTGCAGAGCTGCTCAGGCTTTGCGCCCGCATCGGCTATTCGCCGCCTCTCTTGCTCTCGGCCTGACGGCATTTCGCGCGACCAGGGCTGTTTCCGCTCGTGCGCGAAATGCTCCGACGCCCCGGCCTTATCGATCTGTTTCGAGCGGCCGGATTGGTTCAAGAGGAAAGAGCAAATCCATGACCTATCAAAACTATTCGCTGAAGCAGCTTCAGCAGATCGACGCCGCGCATCATCTGCATCCCTTCACCGATCATAAGGAACTGCGCGAGGTTGGGTCGCGCATCATCTCGCGCGCCGACGGCCCGTTCATCTACGATTCCGAGGGGACGGAAATCCTCGACGGCATGGCCGGCCTGTGGTGCGTCAATGTCGGCTACGGCCGAGACGAACTGGCCGAAGCGGCTTCCGCCCAGATGAAGGAGCTGCCCTACTACAACTCCTTCTTCAAATGCTCGACGCCGACGCCGGTGCTGCTGTCGAAGAAGCTGGCTGAGATCGCTCCCAACCATGTCAGCCAGGTTTTCTACGGCTCGTCGGGCTCCGAGGCCAACGACACGGCGCTTCGTCTCGTGCGCCACTACTGGGCGCTGGAGGGCAAGCCCGAGAAGAACCGCATCATCTCGCGCAAGATGGCCTATCACGGGTCGACCGTCGCCGGTACGTCGCTTGGCGGCATGGAGCCGATGCACAAGCAACTCGGCGGCGCCGTTCCCCACATCGTCCATGTGATGATGCCCTACGCCTATGAGCTGGCGCTGCCCGGCGAAAGCGACCATGATTTCGGCCTGCGCGCGGCAAAGGCGGTTGAGGACGCCATCCTCGAAGCCGGCCCGGAGAAGGTCGCGGCCTTCATCGGCGAACCGGTCATGGGCGCCGGCGGCGTCAAGATTCCGCCGGTGAGCTACTGGCCGGAAGTTCAGCGCATCTGCCGGAAATACGACGTGCTGCTGATGCTGGACGAGGTGATCACGGGCTATGGCCGCACCGGCGAGTGGTTCGCCGCGCAGACCTATGGCGTCGAGCCGGACACAATCACCACCGCAAAGGCGCTGACATCGGGTTACCAGCCGCTTTCAGCGCTGCTGGTCGGCGACCGTATCAGCGCGACGCTGGTCGAGAAGGGCGGCGAGTTCTACCACGGCTACACCTATTCGGGTCATCCCGTGGCCTGCGCGGTGGCACTCAAGAATCTCGAGATCATCGAGCGCGAAGGCCTGGTCGACCGGGTCCGCAACGACACCGGACCCTATTTCGCCAAGGCATTGCAGGAGCGCATCGCCGGTCACGACCTCGTCGGCGAGGTGCGTTCCATCGGGCTCATGGGGGCTATCGAGATCGTCAAGGACAAGGCGACCAAGGAGCGTTTCCTGCCATCGGGCAGCGCCGCCGTCGTGGTCCGCGACCACGCGATCGCGCAGGGCATGATGATGCGCGCAACCGGCGACACGATGATCCTGTCGCCGCCGCTGATCTGGACGCGCGACACCATCGACATGGCCTGCGACCGCATCGCCAGGGCGCTCGATCTCGCGCAGGCGGATCTGCGTAAGCCCTAAGACAAAAGGGCCGTGCGCCTGTTACTATGTGGCGCACGGCTCAAATTTCCTCCAAATGCCTGGAACCGTCCTGAATTTAGGTCGGATGGTTTGCCGGCCAACCGTTGCAGTGACCGGTTTCGTGTCGGATAACTGCCTGTGGCGTTGCGCCCATGAATGTCTTGTTCACGACAATAATTATGCACGAGCGTCTCGACACGGGATGCGAACAGCCGCGCCAATTGGTAAGGGACCTTACGCTCATTTTGTATTTCACGAAAAGTGCACGACAAGCTCTTTCGACTTCGCGCTGAGGCAAACGCTTGATGGTCAGCTTGCCGGCGAAGTCATGATCGAAGCGACGGGGCGGGTTCCAGGTAGGATCGTTGACGCCCGCAAATGCCGAAGAGCATCCAAACAATAACAGAGCCACAAGTAATACGCGCATCTTGTTCAATATAATCATGTCATGCCCCCATTTTCGTCAGCATCCGGCAATATCGACCAATAGGCAAGCTATGCCCTCATGATGGTCTCGGTTCCGTCCACACTGCACGGCTGCGAGGCGAGGCCCGTTCCGCTTTTGCTGCGCCTGCGCTAGGCCGTAGACTCATAAGCGCGAAGCCACAGACGCATTGAGGCGAGTTGGATCATGGCGAGGAAGCTAGCTGCCAGTTTGTCGTACCGTGTAGCGACACGGCGGAAATGCTTCAGCTTGGAGAAGAAGCGCTCAATCAGGTTGCGCTCGCGATAGAGCCATGTGCTAAAGTACGATTTCAACCTGCGATTGGACTTAGGCGAGATATTGGCGAACACTCCTTTTTCGCGGAGAGATGCCCGGATGCGATCAGCGATGCTGCCTGAACCCCTCAACACAGAACTCGCCAATCTGATGGATGAGTTGAAACTTCCCCCGAGCGCGGACGAACTTGCTGGCGGATGGCAGCCGGCGCTGAAAACACGATGGGCAGACTGGTTTGTCGAATTCCACACCAACCTTGAGGCGGGAGAGGAAACGCCTCCAGGGTGGGGCATTCTCCGAGCCATGGACTTCGATGGTGTATCAGATACCCCGCTGGCGAAGCGTGCAAGCCGGATTGGACGCCTCGTCGACGAATGGAAAAGCAACCCATCAGCTTATGAGTTCAGGGCCTAGTCCCCAAATGCAAACGTTAAAGAGTCTCTTGCGCAGGCTGGCTAAGCAAAAAGATGCACATTGGTGGGCTGGGAGCAGACCAGACGTTCGTGAAGGCCAGCTTGCGCAGACCGTATCGGGACGAATTGGCCTACCGACATCGGGCGATAATCCATTTACGCGAACCGGGATGACCCGTTTGACCAGAGCAGAGGCTGCGCGAGTTCTTGCTGTAGCTGCCTCGACGAGCTTGGCTTACGGTAGAGGGCCGCCCCAAAAATGGTCGCTTGAAGAAGCCAAGCGCGCGCTCGACCTCCTCGCTGAGGACGCCACCTTCCTTAGCAACGGTGAGTGGAAAGAGGGTGCATCGAACGGCTGGACTCCACTAACATCGGCTACGTTCGATTGCGGCGTTATTGGCTTTGATGACGAACACGCGTTCATCTTCTGGGTCGAGGAAGAAGATTGAGGCATCACCACTCG
>Ga0066256_1005038_pt1 | contig 11237 bp, 9 predicted proteins | sample ThiBio_1000_biof_FD_87107 | JGI IMG/M metagenome (GOLD analysis project Ga0066256, IMG submission 87107) | Wastewater bioreactor microbial communities from Cape Town, South Africa - Thiocy_expt_1000_biof (version 2) | ecosystem: Engineered > Bioreactor > Thiocyanate-remediating >... | reverse complement strand
GGTGAAATGAGCGGGGGGCCTTGAAGAAGGCCGGCAACAGGGCCGGCCTTCTGCCGGTCGTGGGTTTCGCGGCCGCCACTGCCCTGAGTGGCACCTGACGGCGAAGCAGGTCGTTACTTGCAGGTAGGCCGACCGGTGTAGCCGGAGATGTCAACCCACTTGCGCCCGCCCTCGGGCACTGGCCGCAGCATCTTCGCGTGGCGGTAGACCCGGATCGTCTTGCCTTTGCGGTTACCGAATTCCGGCACGCACTTGACCGGCTTCCAGGCGACGATCTTGGCCGGACCCTTCGGGTTCTTCCCATCCGGCGGTGGCGGCGAGGTGACGCGGTAGGTGCCGTGGCCGACGGTCTTGTTCTTGCCCCAGCCGGTCCACTTGAGCTTGTAAACCTGCGGCCCGGCGTTGGCGGTGAAGATGACCATCCCGGGATGCTGCTCGGCCGTGCCCGAAAGGTCGATCCAGAAAACGGGCGGCTTCGATTGCTTCGCCGAAGTCACCGGCGCGGCCAGCGTCAAGCTCGCGACCAGCGCCGCGATCAGCACCCCTGCTTTCACTGCGATTCCCCTGAAGTTCATGCCTGCTCCCTGTTGGTCAAGTCGACGATCCCTGGATCCTAGAGGTCATCGCCGGTTGGGACGAGGTCAGGACTTCACCAGGCGGGCGATCGCGTCGGAGGCTTCTTTGATCTTTTCGTCGGCCTCGGGGCCGCCCTCTTTGGCCGCGTCGACCACGCAGTGCTTGAGATGTTCGTCGAGGAGGCCGATCGCCACCCCTTCCAGGGCCGAGGTGAGGGCGCTGATCTGGGTCAGGATGTCGATGCAGTACTTGTCTTCCTCGACCATCCGGTGGATGCCACGGGCCTGTCCTTCGATCCGCTTCAGCCGCGCCAGATAGCGGTCCTTTTCGTGGATGTAGCCGTGGGTGTGCCCGTTTTCGCTCATTTCCGAACCTCTTTCTCCGTATCTGCCCCGGAATCCTTCGACCCCGCGCCGAACGAGCGGAGTCGCAGGCTGTTGCCGACCACGAAGACGCTCGAGAAGGCCATCGCCGCCCCGGCCAGCATGGGGTTGAGCAGGCCCAGTGCCGCCAGCGGGATCGCGGCTACGTTGTAGGCGAAGGCCCAGAACAGGTTGACCTTGATCGTGCCGAGCGTCCGGCGGGAAAGCCGGATCGCGTCGGCGGCGCTGCGCAGGTCCCCGCGGACCAGGGTGATGTCCGACGCTTCGATCGCCACGTCGGTACCGGTCCCCATCGCCATGCCGAGATCGGCCTGGGCCAGGGCCGGGGCGTCGTTCACGCCGTCGCCGACCATCGCCACCACGCTGCCCTCGGCCTGTAGACGCTTGATCTCATCCACCTTCTCGCCCGGCAGCACTTCGGCGATCACCCGCTCCACCCCGGTCTCGCCGGCCACCTGATCGGCCGCCGAGCGGTTGTCACCGGTCAGGAGCACCGGGGTCAGGCCCAGTTCGCGGAACTGGCGGATCGCTTCCGCACTGGACGGCTTGACGGTGTCGGCGACGACCATGAGCCCGCGCGGCTCACCGTCCCAGCTGACTGCCACCACCGTCCGGCCCTGGCTCTCGGCCAGGTCTTTGGCTTCGCCGAGCTCACGCGGCAGGCGCTGCGAGAACTCGTTCAACAGTGCCTCGCGACCGACCAGCATCGCGTGACCCTCGACCAGTCCTTGCACCCCCCGGCCTTCGATGTTGGCGAATCCTTCCGGTTCCGGCAGCGATCCGACCTCTTCCGCGGCGGCGGTGGCGATGGCCTTGGCGATCGGATGCTCGGAGGCGTTCTCCAAGGCACCGGCCAGCCTGAGCAGCTCCTCCTGGGTGGTTCCTGGCCCGGTCACCACGTCGACGAGCGACATCCGGCCGGTGGTCACGGTTCCTGTCTTGTCGAGGACGATCGTGTCCACCTTCCTCGTCGATTCGAGGATCTCCGGCCCCTTGATGAGGATGCCCATCCGGGCGCCTCGTCCGGTTCCGACCAGCAGCGCCGTCGGGGGGGCGAGGCCGAGCGCGCAGGGGCAGGCGGTGATCAGCACCGAGACCGCCGCAACGATCGCATAGACCAGCCGCGGCTCGGGCCCGAACGTCGCCCAGACCGCGAAGGCGAGCACCGCCGAGGCCACCACCGCCGGTACGAAGTAGAACGAAACCCGATCGGCCAGCCCCTGGATCGGCGCGCGCGAACGTTGCGCCTTGGCGACCATCTCGACAATGCGCGACAGCATCGTCTCGGCGCCGACCTTCTCGGCCCGCATGACCAGCGTGCCGTTGCGGTTGAGCGTGCCGCCGGTCAGCGTATCGCCGTCCGCCTTCTCGACCGGCAGCGGCTCGCCGGTGATCATGGATTCGTCCACCGCCGAGCGGCCCTCGACCACCACGCCGTCGACCGGGATGCTGTCGCCCGGCCGCACCCGCAGCCGGTCGCCCGTCTTCACGGCGTCGAGCGGCACGTCGGTCTCCTGCCCGTCCGCGCCGATGCGCCGCGCCGTCTTCGGCGCGAGGTCGAGCAGCGCGCGGATCGCCGAGCCGGTGCGCTCGCGCGCCTTGAGCTCCAGCACCGGGCCGAGGAAGACCAGCGCCACGATCACCGCCGCCGCCTCGAAATAGACCGGCGCGCCGCCGCCATGCCCGCGCAACGTGTGCGGCAGAAGATCGGGGAACAGTGTCGCCACGACGCTGTAGGCATAGGCCGCGCCGACGCCGATCGAGATCAGCGTCCACATGTTGGGGCTGCGATTGACGATCGACTGCCAGCCGCGCTCGAAGAAGGGGATCGCGGCCCACAGCACGACCGGGGTCGCCAGCACGAACTCGATCCACACCGAGGCGCGCTCGCCGATCCAGTCCCTGAACGGCAGGCCGAGCATCGGGCTCATCGCCAGCACGAACACCGGCAGCGCCAGCACCGCGCTCACCCACAGGCGCCGCGTGAAGTCGACCAGTTCGGGGTTCGGCCTTTCCGCGCCGGTCGGCACGCCCATCGGCTCCAGCGCCATGCCGCAGATCGGGCAGGAGCCGGGACCGTCGCGCACGATCTCGGGATGCATCGGGCAGGTGTATTTCGTTCCGGCAGGTGCGGGCTTTTCCGCCGGCCGGTCGCCGAGATACTTCGCCGGCTCCGCCTCGAACTTCCCCTTGCAGCCGGCCGAGCAGAAATAGTGCTTCTCGCCCTCGTGGCGCAGGAAGTGCTTCGCGCTGGCGCGGTCGACCTTCATGCCGCAGACGGGATCCGTCGCCTCCAGATAGCTTTCGGGGTCGGCCACGAACTTCGTCCGGCAGCCGGCGGAGCAGAAGTGGAACAGGCGGCCGCCATGCTCGGCGGTCGGCTTGCCGGCGGCCGGATCGACCGTCATGCCGCACACCGGATCGCGCACGACCGCGCCCTCGCCTGCGGCGTGCGCCGCATGCGCATGCGCGTGCCCTGCATGGTGTCCCGCATGAGCGGCGTGTGGATCGTGAGGCATGGTCCGGCTCCCGGCTGCTGACATAGTGCGCCGGAGATAGGGCTTCCAGTCACTGGAAGGTCAAGGGACCAAATGAAAGGCGCATCCGGCCCGTTTGACAGGTCGCAGCGCGAACGGCATCGTCTGCCCGACCCGTTCACGAGAGGCCCTCATGCACCTGCGCCTGCGCCATCTTCTGCTCCCGGCCCTGCTCCTGTCTGCGGCTTCCGCGCTCGCCGCCGAAGTGGCCGTCGAGGCCGGCGACGGCGCCACCGAGCGGCTGGTCGAGGCCCTCATCATGGCGAAGCCCGGCGACACGATCGCTATCGGCGCCGGCCGCTTCGAGCTGAAGGAGGGGCTGTCGCTGCAGGTCGACGACGTCAGGGTGAAGGGCGCCGGGCCGGACGCGACGGTGCTCTCCTTCGCCGGTCAGACCGGCTCCGGCGAAGGCCTCCTGGTCACGTCGAACCGCGTCGTGCTGGAGGACTTCGCCGTCGAGGACCCCAAGGGCGACGGCATCAAGTCGAAGGGCTCCGACCAGATCACCTTCCGCAATCTGCGCGTGGTGTGGACCGGCGGCCCGAAGGAGAGCAACGGCGCTTACGGCGTCTACCCGGTCTCCTCGCAGCACGTGCTGATCGACGGCGTCACCGTCAGCGGCGCCTCCGACGCCGGCATCTATGTCGGCCAGAGCCAGGACATCGTGGTGCGCAACAGCCGCGCCGAATACAACGTCGCCGGCATCGAGATCGAGAATTCGGCGCGCGCCGACGTCTACCGCAACGTCGCCACCCACAATGCCGGCGGCATCCTCGTCTTCGACCTGCCCAACCTGCCGGTGCAGGGCGGCCACGACATCCGCGTCTTCGACAACGACGTGGTCGACAACGACACCGGCAATTTCGCGCCCAAGGGCAACACCGTCGCCATGGTGCCGAAGGGCATGGGCATCATGGTGATGGCCAACCGCAACGTGCACGTCTTCGGCAACCGCCTGTCGGGCAACGGCACCGCGCACGTCCTGATCGCCGCCTACCCGAACGAATACGAGGACGCCGACTACATGTTCGTGCCGCGCGGCGTCTACGTGCACGACAACGAGTACGGCGCAGGCGGCAACGCGCCCGACGGCGAGGTCGGCAAGATCATCAGCGACATTTCCGGCACGCCCGTGCCCGACATCGTCTGGGACGGCGTGACCCGCATTCCCGAATATTTCTCCTGGGTGCGGCCGGAAAACCGCGTCTACGTCTCCGAGCCCAAGGCGACCTTCATCAACCTGAAGATGATCTCGCAGATGCTGCTGCCCTGGGGCTGGTGGCCCGACCGCGACGCTTCCGGCTACGCCGGCAGCCTGCCCGAGCCGGCGCCGGTCAAGCTGCCGCAGGACAGCGGGGCCTAGCTCGCAAGTGCCGCGCTCGAGGAGGAGATGGCCGGCAGGCCTGAGGCGGGCGATCCCGGTCCTCGCCGCCCTCTTCCTTCTCGCCCCTCTCCCCGCCTACGCCGTCTCCGACGACGTCATCCTCGCCGACACCCCGCCGCGGCAGCTTTCGGCATTCGGCTTCTTCGACGACCTCGCCGCGCAGAAGCCCGCCGAGGGTGTCATTCCCTTCCGCCTCAACACCCCGCTCTTTTCCGACGGCGCGCTGAAGGACCGTTTCGTCTACCTGCCGGCCGGCAAGGCGGCCGCCCACGACGCCACCGAGGCGTTCGACTTTCCGGTCGGCAGCGCGCTGATAAAGACTTTCTCCTTTCCGGCCGACTACCGTGAGCCGGACAAAGACATACGCCGCATCGAGACGCGCGTGCTGCTGCGCCATGCCGACGGCTGGCAGGCCTGGGCCTATCTGTGGAACTCCGAGCAGACCGACGCGGCGCTGAAGATCGCCGGCGCGACGGTCCCCGTCTCCACCGTGACCGCCGGCGGGACCCCGCTCGACTTCGCCTATTCGGTGCCCAACAAGAACCAGTGCAAGGCCTGCCACGCGCTGGACAACGCGATCGTGCCGCTCGGGCCGAAGGCGCGCAACCTCAACGGTCCCTTCCCCTATGCCTCCGGCGAGGAGAACCAGCTCGCGCACTGGGCCGCCGCCGGCATCCTCGCCGGCGCGCCGCCGCCGGCCGAGGCACCCGCGGTCCCCGACTGGCGCGACGAAACCGCCCCGCTCGACGCCCGCGCCCGCGCCTGGCTCGACGTCAACTGCGCCCACTGCCACCGCGCCGAGGGACCGGCCAGCAATTCCGGCCTGTTCCTGACCTTCGGCGAGAAGGACCCGGTGCGATACGGCGTGCGCAAGCGCCCGGTCGCGGCAGGCAAGGGCGCCGGCGCCAACGAGTTCGACATCCTGCCGGGCGAGCCGGACGATTCCATCCTCGTCTACCGCGTCCGCAGCGTCGAGCCCGGCGTGATGATGCCCGAGCTCGGCCGCCATCTCGCCGACCCCGACGCGGTGGCGCTGCTGCGCGCCTGGATCGCCGCGATGGACGATTAGCCGCGCTCCCGCGGCGCGGGTGCGGCGGTGCGGCGCTCCAATCCGGCCTGCCTTGTTGCTATCCTGCCCGCGCCTGCGGCACCTCCGCCCGCCTTGGAACGAGGCTTTCCGCTCGCTGTTTGAGAAAACGCAAACCGCCGAAGGGCGAATGCGCGTAGGGAAACGGTCAGCGGCTGCGGCCGCTAGGACTGAAGAAAGGAAAAGACAATGAAAAGGTCGATGGTCATCCTCGCTCTGGGCGCCGCCATCGCTCTGGCAGGCCCGGCCGGAGCTGCCGAGATCGAGGTCAAGATGCTCAACAAGGGCACCGACGGCACCGCCATGGTATTTGAACCGAATTTCGTGCGCGCCGCGCCTGGCGACACGATCACCTTCGTGCCCGTGGACAAGGGGCATGACGTCGAGACGATCAAGGGAATGATCCCGGACGGCGCCGAGCCCTTCAAGGGCAAGGTCAACGAGCAGGTGACCGTCACGCTCGACAAGGAGGGCGTCTACGGAGTCAAGTGCACGCCCCACTACGGAATGGGAATGGTCGCCCTCATCGAGGTCGGCAATCCCGTCAATGCCGAGGCCGCGCAGGCCGTGAAGCAGTCCGGCAAGGCGAAAACCGTCTTTGCCGAGCTTTTCGGCCAATTGGCCGCAGCCAAGTAGCGGCTTCGCTTGCACCCGGCCCGGGTCGGGTGCATTGGCCGGGGAACCCGGGCGGCGGTTCCCCGGCCTTTTTGCTGCCCGTCGCTCCCCCCTTGGAAGGCGCAGCCTCGCAAGCGCTCTATGCCTTGCGGCCGCTCGCCTTCAGCACGCCGGCGGCACCGTCGAGCGCGCCCTCCGCGAGCTCCAGCGCCAGGAAGCGGTGGCGCTCGTAGGGGCCGGGCATGGCGAGCCCTGCGGTCCTGTCGGCCGTGAAACCGAACCGCGCGTAATAGGGCGCGTCGCCGACGAGCAGGATCGCGCCGTGGCCACGCTGCTTCGCTTCCGCGATCGCGTGACGCATCAGCATCGAGCCTATGCCCGCCGACTTGCGCGCGGGATCGACGGCAAGCGGGCCGAGCAAGAGCGCAGCCGGTCCGCCTTCGCCTGCCGTCACATCCCACAGCCGTACGGTCCCCACCATGGACCCTGCGGCATCCCTCGCGACGAAGGCGAGCCCCGCGGACGGGAAGCGTCCGCGGCGCAGCTTGTGCGAGGATTTCTTCCTCCAGCGCGGCCCCATGGCGCGGTCGAGCAGCGCATCGCGCTCCGCGACGTCGGCGGGGGCCTCACCCAGGATGGAAACGGAAAGGGCCACCCCCTCGCCGCGCGAGCCAACCTCTTCCGCATGGGAGAGGCAGGGCGCAGGCGACGCCGCCGAACCCATGTCCGTTGCGGGAGCATGGTGGGGCGCGCCGAGCGAGAGGGTGGCCGGGAAGCCGTCAGATGGGATCGCGAGAGCGTTCATTCAAGTGTCCTTCACGAGCGGAGAGGAATGTCCACAAGCGAACCCGCCGCCGCGACGCGCACGCGCATGTATCCGGGGCCGAAGGCCGAGGTAGGATCATGCGCCACGAAGACTCGCGGCAGCGGGGTGATCCGGCGGGCGAGCCCGTCAGATCACGTAGGATCGGAGAGGCTCGAAGCCGTTGAACGCGACCGAGGCGTAGGTCGTGGTGTACGCGCCCGTCCCCTCGATCAGCACCTCGTCGCCGATGGTCAGCGACAGGGGCAGCGGGTAAGGCGTCTTCTCGTACATCACGTCGGCCGAATCGCAGGTCGGGCCGGCGAGAACGCAAGCGCCGGTCTCGCTGCCGTCATGCGCCGTCACGATCGGGTAGCGGATCGCCTCGTCCATCGTCTCGGCGAGGCCGCCGAACTTGCCGATGTCGAGATAGACCCAGCGGACGTTGTCGTTGTCGGCCTTCTTGGAGATCAGCACGACTTCCGACTTGATCACGCCCGCATTGCCGACCATGCCGCGGCCCGGCTCGATGATGGTCTCGGGGATGCGGTTGCCGAAATGCTTCCTGAGCGCGCCGAAGATCGCCTGGCCGTAGGCCTGCGCGGTCGGCACGTCCTTCAGGTAGCGGGTCGGGAAGCCGCCGCCCATATTGACCATCTTGAGCACGATGCCCTCCTCGGCAAGCGCGGCGAACACGCCCTTGGCGTCCGCCAGCGCCTTGTCCCAGGCGTCGAGCCCCAGTTGCGTCGCGTGACGCAGCACGTCGATCGCCATCGCCGGCACGCAGCCGAACTTGCGCGACAGCGGCCACTCGGCGCCCGCGCCGTCGGTGAGCACGCGGCAGAATACGCGGGCTCCCGGGGCGACGCGCGCCACCTTCTCCACTTCCTCGACGCAGTCGACGGCGAACAGGCGGATGCCGAGCTCGAAGGCGCGCGCGACGTCGCGCTCCTTCTTGATCGTGTTGCCGAAGGAGATGCGCTCAGCCGGCGCGCCGGCATCCATCGCCATCTCGATCTCGGCGACCGAGGCGGTGTCGAAGGACGAGCCGAGCGCGGCGAGCAGGCGCAGGATCTCGGGCGCGGGATTGGCCTTCACCGCGTAGTAGATCCGGCTGTCCGGCAGCGCCTTCTGGAAGGCGTGGAAATTGTCGCGCACGACGTCGAGATCGACCACGAGGCAGGGGCCGTTGGGTCGTCGGGTGGCGAGGAAGTCGAGGATGCGCTGGGTGGCCATCGGGTCTCTCCCATCGCGGCCGCCGGAAACCGGAGTGAGCCGCTTCATCAGGCTGCGGGTCTTCGGCGCACGGCCACGAACCCGCGGTGGACAAAGTGCGTGCGACGAGACGCAGGGACCGGCCTGTGGAGACCCCGGAACCATGCGGACACGTGTCACGCGGCGATGAGCTTCCGCCTCGCGGCGACCGCTCGCTTTGTCTGCCTTGGCTTGGATGGGAGACCCGTCCGCACTGCCGGCAATGAAGGTGTGCCTCTTCAGTAACCCCGGTCTATGGACGACCGGCAGACACCAGAAAGGCCCGCACCGTCGTTGCTTCAAGGCGTCCTCGGGTCGGCGGTTGGCCGCTGATCCGACCGGGCTCGTTACTTCCCGGGTACCGTCCCGATATCCTCGCCATTCCGAGGTCGGGGGACGCCCACAGGCACGTGCGACTTTGGGCAAGCGCGGATATATGGATTCGTCCCCCCGCAATCAACGAAATTTTCGAGGCAGGTTGAAAAATTTCGTGCATTGAACAATCGTCTGGCGGTCGTCCACGCGAGTTGAACGGTGCAGCCCTTCCCCGATCCCCTGAATGCCTTCGTCGCCGGAACGCAAGGCGCTGATATCGAAGAGAAATCCGGACCGCTGGCGGGCCTGTTGCTGGCCGTGAAGGACATCTTCGCCGTCAGGGGCCAGAAGACCGGCGGCGGCAACCCGCAGATGCTCGCCGAAGCGCAGCCGGCCGCGTCCACGGCGCCGGCGATTCGCGCCTTGCTGGATGCGGGCGCGCGATTCGTCGGCCGCACCCAGACCGACGAGCTGACCTTCTCGCTGATGGGCCACAACGCGCACTATCCGCAGCCCGTCAATCCGGTCGCCCCCGGCCGCGTCACCGGCGGCTCCTCGTCGGGTTCGGCGGCGGCCGTGGCCGGCGGCCTTGCCGATATTGCCGCCGGCTCCGACACCGGCGGCTCGATCCGCGCGCCGGCGAGCTTCTGCGGCCTGATCGGACTCAGGACCACCCACGGCGCGATCCCGCTCGACGGCGCCATGCCGCTGGCGCCCAGTCTCGACACCTTCGGCTGGTTCGCGCGGGATGCGGAGATTTATGAGCGGGTAGGAAGCATCTTCTTCGGAGAAGCCGGCGCCGCCCCTCACCCTTACCCTCTCCCCGTGAAGGACGGGGAGAGGGAGTCGCCCACGTTGCGGCCCACCGGCGGCGGAAAGCTGGAGCCGGCGCTCACGCCGGATGAAGGGCAATTCCGCCTCCTCCGCCTCGCCGCGCTCGACGCCCTCCCGCTCGGCGAGGCGGAAGCCGCCGAATACCGGCGCATGCTGCGCAAGGTCGAGGCGGCGTTGGGACCCTCACGCGAAGCGTCTCCGCTCGCCCGCTCCCTCGACGACCTCTACTGGTGCTTCCGCCGGATCCAGGCATTTGAGGCCTGGCAGGTCCACGGCCCGTTCATCTCGGCGAAGGATCGCCGTCTCGGCCCCGGCGTGAGGGAGCGCTTCGAGTTCGGCCGCACCATCGATGCCGCGACCTTCGCCCGCGAGAGCGAGCGCCGCGCCGCCTTTCGCGCCGGACTCGCGGATCTCCTCGGCGAGGACGGCCTGCTGGTGCTGCCGACCGTGCCGGGCGCCGCACCCCTGCGCGATGCCGGCTTCGACGACCAGCAGGCCTATCGCGAGCGCGCGCTCCGGCTCCTGTGCCTCTCCGGCCCGTCTGGCTTTCCGCAGATCACGATCCCGCTCGGCCGCGTCGCCGGCGCCCCCTTCGGCATCTCGCTCCTCGGCCCCGCCGGCAGCGACCTGCAGCTCATCCGCCTTGCGCGGATCATCCTCGACGCCACGGAGAAGGTCTGACATGGACACGCTGACCCGCATGCGCGCCTTCATCGACGTGGTCGAGGCGGAGGGGTTTTCCGCCGCCGCACGCAAGATCGGCCGCTCCAAGGCGCTGCTGTCGAAATATGTGCGCGAGCTGGAGGACGAGCTGGGGGCGCTGCTGCTCAACCGCACGACGCGGCAGTTCTCGCTGACCGAGGCCGGCCACGTCTACTACAAGCGCGCCTCCGAGATCGTGCGCGAGATCGACAGCCTCGCCGACGCGGTGCGCGAGAGCTCGGCCGACGTGCGCGGCCGCATCAAGCTGTCGGCCTCGCGCTCCTTCGCCGACTCGCCCGTCGGCCAGTCGCTGGTCGATTTCGCCGTCGAGCACCCGGAGATCACGCTGGAGATCAATCTCGACGACCGTTTCGTCGACCTGGTGGAAGAAGGCTTCGACCTCGCCATCCGCATCACCCGGCTGGAGGATTCCTCGCTGATCGCCCGCCTGCTGGCGCCGCTCGGCATGGTCGTCTGCGCCTCGCCGGACCTGATCGCGCAGGTCGGCCGGCCCGAGCACCCGCAGGACCTGTCGCGGCTGCCCTGCGTGATCGACACAAACGGCCGCTGGCGGGCGGAATCGCCCCTCGTCCAAGAGAAGGGGGAGCCCCGGACGGGCCCCCGGCCGAGGCGCCGGGAGGGCCACACCCCACCCCCCCCCCCCCCCGCGGGCGCCGCCCGGCCGGGGTTCGCCCTGCCGCCCGGGTTTGGCGCCCCGCCGGGGCCCGCAAGCGGCCCGGCCCGGTCG
>Ga0066256_1005037_pt1 | contig 11238 bp, 2 predicted proteins | sample ThiBio_1000_biof_FD_87107 | JGI IMG/M metagenome (GOLD analysis project Ga0066256, IMG submission 87107) | Wastewater bioreactor microbial communities from Cape Town, South Africa - Thiocy_expt_1000_biof (version 2) | ecosystem: Engineered > Bioreactor > Thiocyanate-remediating >... | reverse complement strand
GGGGGAGGGGGGGGGTTGTGGGGGGGGGGGGAATTGAGGTGTACGGGGTGGGGGAAGGAAGACAGCCCGAGCTAACCCCCGCCTTCCGCCCCCCCTTTGCCCCCCCCCCCCCCACCAACCCACACACACACACACCATGGGGAACGCGGCGTCGCAGCTGACGCCCACGACGTCCAATGGCGCGCTGCTGATGAGCGCCGTCATCTATGGCGGCGGCGGCCTGTTCCTGTTCCTGGCCATGGTGGCGCGCGCGGGCGTGGAGCGCCGCATGTCGCGCACCTCGTCCCGACCATGGCTGCGGTACATCCAGCTGGCGCTGGTGGCGCTGCTGTTGCGCTGTCTGTGGCTGATCTTTACGGGCGAGGGTGTGCTGACGGGTGGCACGGGCACCAAGTGCCTGACGGGCGTGGCGTGCGCGGGGCCCATCTTTGTGACCGTCATCAATCGCACCTCCATGATGGTGTACTTTGCCGCGTTTGCGCTGGCGGCAGAGCAGCTGCTGCGCATGGGCCGCCCGCCGCCACCGCCCGACGCCGCGCCCGCGGCCGGCTCCGGCATGTTGGCAGCGGCAGTAGCACCCTCGTCATCTGGTGCGGCGGGTGGTGGGGAGGGCGCGGCGGCGGACACGGGACCCAACCGGCCGCATACCAGCAGCGCGCGGCGTGACAAGTGGGTGTTCCGGTGCGACCTCATGTACCTGCTCCTGGCGGTGTGGCTGCTCGTGGTGCAGCTCGTCATCCTGCTGGTCAGCTTCCTGGTGGACCTGCCGTACGACGAGGCGAACCACATCTACGACGCCTACATTGTGCAGGTGGCGGTGCTCAGCTGCATCGTGTCCATCACCCTGTTCCTGGCCTCGTACTGGCTGTGGCGCCGCGTCGGCAACCTCATCTTGTACCACCGCGCGGAGCTGCACCGCATCACGGGCGGCATGGCGTTTGAGACGCCGCTGGATGACGCCGCGGAAGGCGGCGCCGCCGGCGATGGGGGAAGCGGTGGCGGGTCGCTGGAGGATGCCGCGCTGCGCAACGTCATGTGGCTGCTGCACAAGGCCAGCACCGGCGTGGGTGACGCCAAGGCGGCGCAGCGGGAGGCAGAGCGGCGTGCAATGGAGCTGGCGTACACGCCGCTGCGCCTGGCGGATGGCACGGTGGTGGCATTTGAGCCCATGGCGCGGCAGGTGCTTGGTGCTGCTGCGACGGGTGGCGCCGCTGCGGCGGGTGGCGGTGCGGCGGCGGGTGGTGCAGGCGCAGCAGGCTTGGGTGCTGGCGCACGCGGGTCGGTGCGCGCACCGGCGGCGAGTGTCAGGCGAGCTGCCGCTGCAGCCCCTGCTGCCGGCACACACTCTCTACTACTGCACGCGCCCGTGCCTGCCGATGAAGCGGCGTATGCGCGGTACGTGGCGGCGCAGTTGGAGAGCGACTACGCGCTGAAGCAACAGAGCGATCGGTGGTGGTTCAAGAAGGAGCTGGAGGAGGCGGCGGGGTCGGCACGCTCGCCGGCATACCGCGCCGCCGCGTCAGACGTGCTGTACGCCATGAATGCGGGGATGGGGCGGTATGAGGACGTGCGTGCGCCGCTGCTGGTGTCAGATGCGCTGGGCGCGGTGGCACGCCAGCCGCCATCCGTTGCCAGCCGCGTGGCCATTGCACCCGCTGCTGCAGCAGCTGCAGCTGGCACGACGGCAGCAGGCGTGGGCAGCGCCATTGCGGCGGCGGTGGCGACTGGTGGCACGATAGCTGCTGACCTGTCGGCAGCGGAGCACGCGACGGCGGCGCGGCACAAGGCAGCCGCCTCCCTGTTTTGGTACACCCGCCTGCGCATCGTGTCCGCTGCCGTCCTCTCTGCGTCGCTGTTCATCGTCCGCAGCGTCATGTTTGTGTGGCGGCCGGCGTCCGGCACCAACATCACCGGCCTCGCCGGCACCGTAATGTACCCCTGGATGTTTTACACCGTGCCGGAGGTGCTGCCCGCCGTCCTGTTCGCCTGGCTTGCCGCCGGCTTCACGCTGTCCTGCCGCTGGCCGTGCTCACGCCGCCGCATCACGTGCTGCGGCCCCTGCCGCGGGTGGAGCATTGGGCGGGACGGCGGCGACGACGTCAGCGCCGCGGCTGCTGCCGCCCTGCGTGTGCGCCTTCCGGCACTGGCTGCCAGCGGCGCCGTCCTCCGGTACGACGACGGCACGCAGGACGCCGCCGCCTCTGCCGCCTTCCTGGCGGCGCTGTCGCAGTTCATGACCGCAGACCAGGAGCCGCTGCTGGCGCGTGCCACCGCCGCCGTCAGCATCGAGAGCGCGGTGGCACACTACGCCAGCCTGCCGCCCGAGGCGCTGGCGCTTGCCACCGCCATCCACACCGGGGAGTTGGACGCCCCGGCGCGCGACTAAGCTGGCTTGCGTTACTGTTGTAAGCATTATTTGTGTCCCTCTCGTTGTGCATACAGTGTACCCACGTGACAGGTGCCCTGCGCGACGCACACCATGCTTGCCCTACCGGCAATTCAATTGTAATCCATCGAGTAATATCTAATTAATTATACCTTACTCACCGCCAGGCTGCTCACCCGCGCCGCCGGCCGGTGGTGGCTCGACTACCGCGTCCGCGCTGCTTGGTTCGTCGGTTGCGGCGGCATCGCCGACGGCAGCGGGCTCGTCGATTGCGGGCGCAGCAGCGGCAGCAACAGGAGGTGCTGGTAGCAAGCCCAGATCACGGGCCAGGGCTGCCGCGGTTGGCACGCCGCCTACCACGTCCCACACCGCGTGCGACAGCTGAGATGGCGCCGGCAGGTCGGCGGCGCCGTCTGCCGCAGCTGGCGGCGGCGGCGGCGGCGGCACGTCGGCACTGACAACAAACAGGGCGTTGCGCAGGCCCTCGTGCAGCGCCTCCATCAGCGACGGCGTGGCCACGGCACCAACGCGCGACAGGATGTCGGCGTACCGGCTCAGTACCAGGCGCAGGAGGAGGGGCGTCAGGAAGGGCGGGGAGGCAGCGTCACGCGGCGGCGCGGCAGCATCTGAAGCAAGCATCGTGCCGGTTGCGGCATCAGCAGCGTCGGTCCCCAGTGCCGCCGCATCGGCGGCCACCAGAGACGGCAGCGCATGCAAAAAGAGTTTGGAGACGAGGGCGGTGGCAGCAATGAGGGTGCGCTCGCACAGCACGACGCTGGCAGGCAGCTGCAGCTGCGGGGCCGGTGTAGGTGGCGGCGGCAGGTGGACTGCGCCAGCGGCGGCGGGGCTGAGGAAGGGGTTGGGCAGTGCGCTGACATCGTGTCCCAGCGACGCATGCCGACGCGCCGGCGCGGGCGTGGTGATAGGCGACCACAACGGCGCGCCAGGCACAATGCTGCTGCTGGCGGCGCCAGTGGTGGCCAACCCTTCCGGCGCCGTCACCCATGCCGACAGCAGGCACGCTGCATCCTCGTCGCCGGCGGTGGCGGTGGCCGACGCCGCAGCGCCGGCGGGCGGCGGCGGCAGCATGGCGGCTTGCACGCCACGCAGCAGCGGCAGAAGCAGGGCATCAAACACGGAGGCCCAGTACGCGGGTGCTGCTGACTGCAGAGCAGCTGACGCTGCCAGGCGCGTGGCGCCGTCCACCACCACATGCGACAGCCGGTCGATGGCATGCAGGCGGACAGGCGGACGGGGGTCAGTCGCTGCCACCGCCATGTGGCTGGCAGCTGCCGCCCACGGCGCAGCCAGCGTGGCGCGCAGCGTGGCAGCGCGGCCAGGGCGGGACAGCACGACGGGCGGCACGGACAGCGCCAGCAGGTGCAGTGCATCCACTGCTGCCACGCCCGCGTCGTCCGCCGTGATGGTGGTGGTGGGCAGCGGCGCATGCAGCAGCGCCGCCGCCGTGTCTGTCACCACGCGCAGCACGGTGGGCGGCAGGCTGGCCAGCGGCTCCGCGTCAGCCGCACCAGCATGCAGCACACGCAGTGCCGCCAGCACCGCCGCTGCAGCGCCGCGTGCCGCGGTGGCGGCACACAGCTCCACCGCATGCAGATCCTCCCCATTCCCGCCCCCACCCCCACCCCCACCCCCACCACCCCCGCTGCTGCTGTCAGCCGTGGCGTCATCCAGCCATGTGGCGGCATTGCAGTCCAGCAGGACCGCCGCCAGCAGCTGCAGTGCGGTGGGCGGCCGGCCAGGCTCCAGCAACCCGTGCTGCGCAGCGCCGCCGGGGCACACGCTCGCAACCTCGGCCCAGCTTGCACTGCCAGGCGTCACAGCCGCCACCCGCGCGACGGCGGCCGACACCAGCACAGAGGCCAGGCAGGCAGGCGAGGCGCCCTGCATCCACCGCAGCAGCACGTGGCTCACCAGCAGCCGTGCGCCACCCGCCCGCAGCGCCGGCTGCCGGGCCGCACGCCACAGCAGGAGCGCGCCGTCAGCTGCAACCTCAGCGCCCCCGCCCTCACCACCAGCGCCGCCTGCCAGCAACATGTCGCCCGCCACGCCCGCCGCCAGAGCGACGGCCAGCCGCACACGGCGCGTGCAGCCGGCGTCAGCGGCGCACACGTCCGCCAGCACATGCCCCGCCACGCCAGCCAGCGCGGCCAGCGGGTACGGGCCACCCGCGGTGGGGGACAGCGACGGCAGCAGCGCCGCCAGCGTGTGCAGCGCGGCACGCGACGCAAACGTGCTGGCAGGCGCGTCCTCGGGCGGCGGCAGCATGGCAAACTTGTAGCGCGCAGTTTCCATGATGGGGATAAACGCCGCGCCGTCGTCGTACGCGCCCTTGGGCAGCCGCAGCGCCGCGGCACCCACTGCGTGCATATCAGACCCGCCGCCACTACTTCCGCCGGCGCCGCCGGCGCTGATGCCAGCAATGGCGGGCCAGTCTGGGTAATCGCTGCAGCCTCCCAGGCGCAGCAGGGCGGCAACGGCGCGCGCCGCACACAGCGGCGGCAGCGCGGCAATGGACACCAACGTCTCGGCCACGTGCAGGAACAGTACATCCACGCCGCCCGCCACGTCAGACGTCACCGACATGGTGTCTTCGTCAGGCGCCGCCGCGCCGTCATGCAGGCCCCGCCCGCTACTGCCACCGCCCCCGCCGCCACCACCACTGGAGTCAGAGTCACTGTAGGTGCCATCCACGCCGGCGTGCACGCCGGCACCAACACTGCCGCGGCGCGCAGGTCCACGCAGCGCGCTGGAGGTGGACTCTGGCAGGACAAACGCGGTCATGGGCGGCGCGGGGTCTGGCTCCTCCGCCAGGATGGCCAGCAGCTCGGCGCTGGCAGGAATCTCTGCCTCTAGCGCCGCTTCCAGCGATGCTGCGGCGTCCACGCCGGCGCGCCCATCATCGTCATCCGGCTTGCCGTCGCCGCCCGCCGCACCGCCAAACAGCCACCCAAACAGGAATGACCCTATCCCGCCGCCGCCGCCACCAGCGTGCCCACCCGCCTCGTCGCCACCGTCGTCGTCGACATCCTTGGCGGGCACATCCGCCGCCGCCGCCAGGCGCGCAAATATGGGCGGCGCTGGTGAGGGTGACGCACGCGGGGAGTGCCGGCCGTGTGCGGAGGACGGCGAGGTGGCGTGTGGCACGTCACTGCTGCTTCCACCCGCACCACCAGGCTCGTCGCCGCCGCCGTCGCCCTCAAACGTGGCGTGCACCAGCCGCCGTGCCGTGTGCACCCGCGCGACGCGCCGTGCCTGCGCCAGCCGTGCAGACGCCACGGCGTAGGCATCCAGCAGGTGCGCCAGCGCGTCTGCCACCGCGACGGCGGGGCGCGGCAGGGATGCGGCATGCACAGGCAGCGGCGCGCCACCGCCGCCCTTGCCCCGACTGGCCCCGCCAGCCAACGCTGCGTCGTGCATGCGGCGGCGGTGGCGGTCCAACGCCTCGTTTATGGCGGACATCGGCACAATGTGGAAGCGGCACAGGCGTAGCGTGGCGTCAAACACCCACCGCCAGCCATTCACTGACAGGCTGCCGCCTTGCGCAGCGGGCAGCGCAATGGTCAGCACCGCTGTCAGCGCCAGCTGCGCACGTAGGTTGTGCGCAAACCCCTCTCGCACCGCCTCATTCGCGGCGGCGTCCTGGCTGGCATCCTCTGCGCCGTGCCAGGGCGGTGCCGCTGGCAGTGCCGCAGCAACAAAGCGGCACAGCGCCGCCACCACCATGTCCACGCCCGAGTGCATGCCGTACTCGGCGGCAGTGGCGGCACAGAATGCGAGGGCTTGCAGGTGGTGCGTGGCCTCTGCAGTGGCGGCCGATGCCGCCGCCGCTGCCGCCGCCGCATGCCCGCTGCCTGCGCTATCGCCATCAGATCCACCGCCGCCGCCGCCGCCACCGCCGCTGCCCCCGGCAGCCGCCATGGGTGACGTCATGCGTGGCACAGGGGAGGAGGGCGTCGGCAGCCGCGCACGGCCGCCGTCGCCGCTGTCTCCCCCCAGTTTGGCGATACTTGCGCCTGGCCGGCCGCTCCGCGACGCGTTTGCGCTGCTGCTGCCGCCTGTTGCCGGGGCGCCGTCATCAGCTGCCAGCGCGGCGGTGAAGGAGGCAAGGGCAATGCGCGCGGCGGCATGCCACACCTCTGGCAGCGCTACATGTGCGGCTGCCAGAGCATCGGCGATGTCGGGCGGCGACGCTGCCATCACAGCCATGCGGCTGCTCCACACTGCTGGCGCAACCGTGTCACCGGTGGACAGCAGCAGGCGCGCGGCTTCCACGTGCTCTGGCAACGCGGCGGCGGCGGGCGTGAGGGCAGGCATGACGTGCGGCGCCGCCATGAGCGACACGATGGGCGGCGCGACGGGGCAGCGCGCAATGTCGCGGTAGATGGCGCGCAGGGCGGGCTCGGGCAGGCGGCGGCCGTGGCAGATGTCGTCGCCGTAGTACGTGTTGTTGCGTACAAACGCGTCCTCCGACATCTTGCGGTCGGCGCGGATGTTAGCGTTGTGCAGGTCGGTGTTGAGCATGATGATGGAGAAGGACAGGAGGTAGGTGGCGTCAATGGATGGCAGGAAGCTGCCCTCCGCACATGCCACGTGCGCCACCGTGGCAAACGCCTGCAGCACGCGGTCAATCATTTGCGCCTCGCCCGGCAGGCGGAAGCCGCGCAGGTAGGCGCGCATGGCGTCCGTCAGCGGCTGCCCCGCCAGCTCATCCATGTACACGCCCACGTGCGCCCGCCGCTTGGCGTCGTCGTCGCCCGTGTCGCCCGACCCCAGCCACTCACCGATGGCCGTGGGGTGGAACCCCGCCGCCACGCCGGCGTCCCGCAACACAGTGGCAATGGCGGTGTGCAGCACGCCGCCGGAGGCGTGCACGTCAAACAGGCCGGACGCGCGCAGCGCCTCCACGCCCAACTTGGGCTTGGCATTAAACGCGCGCGCGCACCCCTGCAGCAGCCGCTTCTGGCGCGCCAGCTCGCGCAGCCGGCGCGTGCGCTCCACCGTGTCTGCCGCGGCGGCCTCAGCCACGGCGGCAGCAGCGGTGGAAGCAGCAGCGGCGGCAGCAGCGGGAACAGCGGCGGCGGCAGCTACTGCCGGTGCGTTAGCCAAGGTGGCATGCAAGCCAGCCAGTAGCGTGGACAGCAGGGCGCCAGCCTGTGCACGCATGACGGCCGGCAGCGGCAACAGCAGGATACGGGAGGTGCGCGCAGCGGCGTCGCTGCTGCTCCCGCCGCCGCTGCCAGCGCCGCTGGTGCTGCTGCCCGTGCCACCACCACCCGGCTGCACAACCGTGCCGCTGCCGGCGCCACTTGACCCAGTCGTGGTGGCAACAGTGGTGGCGGTGACCGCGGGCGCAGCTACTGTTGCGGCGGCGGCGGGGCCAGGTAGCGTGCCGTGCAAGGAGTGTACGTGCGCCTCGCCCGCGGCGTACGCAGCGGCCGCCTGGCACAGCGCACGCAGCACGTCAGAGCCGAGGGCGTGCGCGTCACAATGCAGCGCCAGCCAAGCGGCAAAGCCGGGCTGCGACGCCAACGCAGTTGCAGCATCCAGTGCCGCCCACGCGGACGCCATGAGCGGGCTGCGCGGCGCCAGCAGCGCCACCAGCGTGCGCACCGTCTCGCTGTCCACCTCGTGGCCGGGGAACGCTGCAGCCAGGGAGCTCATGATGCGGCGCGCCACGGCGTCCGGCGTGAGGGCAGGCGGCAGCGGCTCCAGGGCGTCGGCGTCCATCACGACGCCGGCGGCAATGCCGCGCGCCGCCGCCTCCCGCGCCTCCGTCGCCTCCGTCAGTGCCTCCAGCAGGATGCGCATCGAGTCGGGGCCCACCAGCACCGCGCTGCCGGTGACGAGGCGCGCGGGCGCAGAGATGGCGCGCACCACCACACGCTGCAGCAGCACCTCCAGCGCCGGCGCGCAGGCATCCCGCCACGCGGGCACCGCCACCAGCGGCGGCAGCAGGCGCAGCACGCCCAGCAGCAGCGGCAGGGGCGGAATGAGCATGGCAACCGCAGACGCACCGCCGCCACCGGCACCGCCACCTGCACCAGGCGGTCCGCCGGCACCTCCCGCCCGCCCACCGCTGCTGCCGCTGCCAGACCCGGCACCACGGCTGCCGCCGCTGCTGTGTGACCCATGTGCATGCGCGCCGCCCCCTGCGTTGCCGGCGCCGCCGCTGCCAAACCAGCTGCCGCCGCGTGCACGGCCTTGTTGCGCGGCAGCCGCTGCCGCCGCTGCTGCTGCCGCCGCCGCCGCCAGCGTGCCGGCATCGACACCATTGCCGTCGGCCATCCACGTCAGCGCCAGCGCCAGGCGGTCGCGCAGGAGGGACACCCAGGGGGCGCTGCACATGGCGTGTGGCAGCACGCCTGCTGCCGCTACCCCCGCTACCACGTCACCCACACACGTCAACGCAAACGCGGGCGCATGCGGCGCCACCCGCAGCAGGCGGTGATGCAAATTGGCGTCGGATGCCAGGTCCAGCCCGCCATCCCCACCCCCGCCGCCGCCGCCGCCACCGCCACTACTACCACTACCACTGTCGTCTTGTGGTTGGTGTGCCGCAGAAGGGACATGCGCGCCATCGGGGGCATCTAACGTGAGGGACTCTACGCCACCCGCAGCGGCCAGGGCCGCCTCAGCGCCATTAAAGGTGAGTACGCCGGCAGGCGGCCACACAATGTCAATGACGTCCGCCGCCGCGCCGGCAGGCGGCACGCTACCCTGCAGGCCGGTGCCATGCGCCCACAGGTGCGCTGCCACGCTGTCTGCAACCGGCAGCGGCGCCACCGCGGCAGCAAGCGCATGGTACGGCACCAGTGGCTCTGAAAATGCGGCGTGCCACCGGCGTGGCAGCGCAGTAGTGGACCCCACGGTGGTAGCCGCTGCCGCCGCCACCGCAGCCGCCGACGCCGCTGCCGCTGCAGACGAGGCGTGCAGCGGCTCCGGCGGGGCCGCAACCGGACCGAGGTGGTGGCGCGGTGGCGGCGGCGCGCCCATGAGCGTGGCAAGCTGGTGCAGCAAGAGGAAGAGGGCAGCAGTGGCACGTGATCCATCGCCGCCACTGCCACCGCCGCCGCCGCCGGCACCACCAGCTACTGTGGCAGTGGCTACCAGCCGCGCTAGCAGGCGGCGCGCCACCGTGGAGGCGTGGTGCTGCACCGACGCCAGGTGCGCCGCATCCACTGCCACGCGCAGCACGGTGGCCACACCCGCCGCCACCACACCTGCCTCCAGCGCGTGCGCGTGCGCATGTGTCAGCGCCGCCTCCAGCACATCCACGATGGCCACGTATGACCCCGTGTCCACACCGCCGTCCGTCAGCTCAAACCGCGTCTGCAGCGCCGCGTACACCGCCAGCTCCAGCGCCGGCGCGTACGTCCCGCCACCGCCCCCAATGGGTGGTCCTCCCGCAGCGACGCCCGTGGCCGCCACAATGTCACGGATGCCCGTCAGCGCCTGGATGGTGATGGGGCCCGACACGTCCTGCGCCTGCGCCGCCAGCCCCAGCGCCTCCACCACGCGGCACACCTCTGCCAGGTACAGCGCACCACCATCCGATGAAGGTGCAGCCGCATGCCGCGGCGATGTTGATGGCGCCGGGACAGACAATAGTGGCGGCGGGGCGGCGGACGAGGGCGGCGGCGGCGGGAGCGGGGGCGCGGCGTTGGCGGCGGCGGCGGCGGGCGGCCGCGCGCCGTACAGCGCAGGCAGCAGGATGGCGGGGCGGTGGCGGATGTAAGGGTAGGGGGCGAGGCAGAGGGAGAAGCGGGTCGTCACGTCGGCGAGCGCGCCCGCCAGCAGCAGCCGCGCTGGCGCGGGGTGCGGGTAGTACGGCGGCGGCGGTGGGATTGGGGGTGGCGGTGGCGGGGCCGGTGGTGACGACACCACAATCGGCGGCACGTGGGCCGCCATGGCGCGTGGAGGTGGTGGGGGGTGAGGTGGGGGGTGAGGTGGGGGTGAGGGCGCGGTGGGGGATGCCAGCAGGGAGAGTGGGGGGACGAGAAGGACGGCAAGCGTCAGGGCGAGAGTGGCAAGCAAGCGACAGCAGTAGCTACTAGCGAGACAAGCAGCGGATAGCCGCAGACAGCAGCAGCAAGCAGCAGCAGCACCAGTAGAGGACCAGCCCAGTAGGCAGTAGGCAGCGAGAGAGAGAACCAGTTCCAGTAGGCGACCCTAGAGAAGAGCAGTAGAGAGTAGAGAGGGGGGAGCTAAAAGTATGAAAATAAAGGCCAAAATGCCAGTAACGGGGAACAACAACAGCACAACAAACCAAGAGAGGCGCCCACCACATGCACAACTGCGTGCTTCCGCGTGGCGGGCGTGCAGTGCAATAGGAGCACAGCAATGCTGACACACCACCCCAAAAAGATAGAGAAAAGAAAGAAAAGATAGAGGGTAGTAGGCGCCGAGAGAGATCTTTTGGTGTCAACAACGTGGTGACGGCGCGCCCACTGACACTTATTTTTTAATGGGAGCGACCGGATATGCCATAGTATTGTTGCTGGCGCTTTACCGACTGCGGGAATAAAGTGCATAGAGTGGATGATTTTGAAATAGGTGCCTCTCTCTCACTCCCTACTGGGTCTCTCTCTCTCTCTACTGCTCCCTCTCTCTCTCTCTCTCTCTCTACTCCCTTCTCTACTTCTACTCTGCTACTTGATCTCTACTACTCCTCTACTGCTTGATCTCTGCTGCTTGATCTCTGCTGCTTGGTCTCTACTGCTTGGTCTCTACTGCTTGATCGCTGCTGCTGCTGCTGCTTGGTCTCTGCTGCTTCACGTCTAGTACTGCTCTACTGAGTCGACTGCGACGTGCTGGTGGTGCCTCTCTTGCTC
>Ga0066256_1005035_pt1 | contig 11244 bp, 13 predicted proteins | sample ThiBio_1000_biof_FD_87107 | JGI IMG/M metagenome (GOLD analysis project Ga0066256, IMG submission 87107) | Wastewater bioreactor microbial communities from Cape Town, South Africa - Thiocy_expt_1000_biof (version 2) | ecosystem: Engineered > Bioreactor > Thiocyanate-remediating >... | reverse complement strand
AAACCGGAGGGGGTCATTTAAGAAAGAAAGTTGGATTCCCGCTTTCGCGGGAATGACAAGCGCCTAAAGCGCCCGGCGGGCCTTGAAGGCGGCGGAGAGCGTACCCTCGTCGAGATAATCGAGTTCGCCGCCCACCGGCACGCCATGCGCCAGCCGCGTCACCTTGCGGTCACCCAGCAGGTCCATCAGGTAATGCGCCGTGGTCTGGCCCTCCACCGTGGCGTTCATGGCCAGCACCACTTCTTCCACCTCCGCCGCCGTCACCCGGTCCAGCAGCCCGGCGACATTCAGCCGCTCGGGGGTGACACCGTCCAGCGCCGACAACGCCCCGCCCAGCACATGATAGCGGCCCCGGAACACGCCCGCCCGTTCCAGCGCCCAGAGGTCGGCGACATCCTCCACCACGCAGAGCAGATGCGGATCGCGGCGGGGTTGGGTGTAGAGGGCGCAGCGGCTGTGGGTATCGAGATGGCCGCAGGTCTCGCAGGTCAGGATGGCGTCGGCGGCCTCGCGCAAGGCATCGGCCAGCGGCTCCAGCAAGGTGTCGCGCGTTTTGAGCAGCGCCAGGGCGGCGCGGCGGGCCGAACGCGGCCCCAGACCCGGCAGGCGGGAGAGGAGCTGGATCAGGCGTTCGATTTCGGAGCCCATTACAGCCATGAGAAATGCGCGGACATGCAGGGCGCAACCAAAGTGGGATTCCCGCTTTCGCGGGGTGAAGGCCGACCGGCGAAGCCGGGCAAATCGGTCCAGTGGACCGATTTGAGGCCTGAACGCCGCGAGCCAAAGCGAGCGGCAGGGAAAAGAAAAAAGAAAGTGGGATTCCCGCTTTCGCGGGAATGACAAGAATATAACGTCATTCCTCGTCCGCGTCGGGCATGGGGGCGGCGACCTCCTCGGCGGCCACGTCGCGCACCGCCACGATCTCGGCGCCGGGGAAACGGTCCAGCACGGCGCGCACCATCGGCTCCTGTGCCGCATGGTCGAAACGCGCGGCCTTGGCGGCCTGTTTGGCTTCTGCCAGGGTCGGCGCGCCGCCGGACGAAGCGATGGAGACGGCCCAGCGCTGGCCGGTCCAGTCTTTCAGTTTCTGTTGCAGGTCGCCTGCCAGGGTGCGCGGGGCGCGGGCATGGGGGCGGAATTCGATCCGGCCCGGCTCCAGGCTGACCAGATGGACGTAATTCTCCAGCGCCACCTTCAGGATCGGCGCATTGTGCCGGGCGGCCAGCGCGACAATGTCTTCCAGATTGCGCAGGACGGCGGTGGGGGCGGATTCGGGTTGCGGCGCGGGCGCGCGCATCGCCACGCCCATCGGTGTGCTCTGCGCGCTGATGCTCCGCGCGCCGCCGCCGGCGGGCGCGGAACCGGAAGGCCCGCGCGGCGCGGCGGGCCCGGGCGGCCCAGACGAATTGTCGAGCAGGTCCTTGACCAGCTTGTCGGTGGGCGGCAGGTCCGCGGCATGGGCCAGCCGGATCAGCACCATCTCGCAGGCGCTGATGGGCCGGGTGGCGTCGCGCACCTCGAACAGGCCCTTGAGCAATATCTGCCAGGCGCGGGTGAGCGACGCGACCGACAGCTTGGCCGCCAGATCGGCGGCGCGCCGGGCCTCGCCGGAGCCACCGTCGAAGAACCCCTGCGCGGCGGGCGCGACCTTGAGGCGGGTGAGGAAATGCACCGTCTCCAGCAGGTCCTGCATCACCGCCAGCGGATCGGCGCCCGCGTCATACAGGCCGGTCAGATCCGCCAGCGCGCCGGGCACATCGCCGCCCATCAGTTTTTCAAAAATGTCCAGCACCCGGCCCCGGTCGGCCAGACCCAGCATGGCGCGCACCATTTCGGCGGTGATGGTTTCGGATTCCGAATGGGCGATGGCCTGGTCCAGCAGCGACAGCGAATCGCGGGCGCTGCCTTCGGCGGCGCGGGCGATCAGGGCCAGCGCTCCCTCCTCGATCCGCACATTCTCTTTTCCGGCCAGGGTCGCCAGATAGGCGGCGAGTTCGGCGCTGTCGATGCGGCGCAGGTCGAACCGCTGGCAGCGCGACAGCACCGTCACCGGAACTTTTCGGATCTCGGTGGTGGCGAAGACGAATTTCACATGCGGCGGCGGCTCCTCCAGCGTCTTGAGCAGGCCGTTGAACGCCTGCTTGGACAGCATGTGCACTTCGTCGATGATATAGACTTTGTAGCGGGCGGCGACGGGGGCATAGCGCACGCCCTCGATGATCTCGCGGATGTCGTCGATGCCGGTGCGCGACGCGGCGTCCATCTCCTGCACATCGACGTTGCGGCTTTCGGAGATCGAGACGCAGGGCTCGCACACGCCGCAGGGCTGGATGGTGGGCTGGGTGCCCTGCCCATCCGGGCCGATGCAGTTCAGGGCGCGGGCGATGATGCGGGCGGTGGTGGTCTTGCCCACCCCGCGCACCCCCGTCAGCATGAAGGCATGAGCAATGCGCCCCGTGGCGAAGGCGTTGGACAGGGTGCGCACCAGCGCCTCCTGCCCGATCAGGCCAGTGAAATCGGTGGGACGGTATTTGCGCGCCAGAACCCGGTAAGGCTGGGCGCGGTCGGGCGGGGTGTCGGCCATGCGGCGACTATAGCAAGCGTCCCCGCCAAGGGGCGCGGGTTTTGGTGGAAATGTGTGGATTGGAGCGTCGGCGAAAGCCGGAGCGACCAAAATGGAGCGTCCGCGAAGCGGGAGCGACCCCAAATAAGGTGGAAGCCGATGACCCGGTACAAATTCGTTACGGCTGCTTCGTTCCCGACCTGACCGGGTTGGCGACAGCACCGTCCACCGACTTCCGAGTGGGGATATAGGCTTTCGGGCCAAAAAATGCGAGTCGGGAGGGATGGACAGGGTCTCTTTTTCCGGCGTCCCGCTGGCTTTTTCCGGCAGCCCGCTGGACCGGGCCGGGGAATCGCGCCGCGCCGATCCCGTCTGGCTGGCGGCGCAGCGGGCGCGGGGCCTGTTCCTGCCCGTCTGGCGGAACCGGCCCTATCTCAAGGGCGGCCATATCGGCCTGCTGCCCTGGCGGGGGGCGTGGGAGGGCTGCCCTGGCGTCTTCCTGGGACTGGAAGACGGCCAGCCGCTGTTCGCGGTGGACCTGGCGGGCGAGACCGCGCCGGCGCTGGACGGCGGGACATTCGCGGAGATGCGCCCCGCCGCGCTGATTCTGCCGGTGCGCGATGCCGCCATCGCGGGCCAGGCCAAGGCGCTGCTGGACTGGCACGCCCGGCACCGCTTCTGCGCCAGTTGCGGCCATGTCACCGGAATCGCCGATGGCGGCTGGCGGCGCGTCTGCCCGGCCTGCGCCGCCGAGCATTTCCCCCGCACCGATCCGGTGGTGATCATGCTGCCGATATTGGAGGATTTCTGCCTGCTGGGCCGCAATGTCCGCTTTCCGCCGCGGCTGTATTCGGCCTTTGCCGGTTTCGTGGAGCCGGGCGAGACGATGGAGGAAGCGGTGCGGCGCGAACTGCGAGAGGAGACCGGCCTGATGGTGGGGGCGGTCACCTATTACGCCAGCCAGCCCTGGCCCTTCCCCTCGGCGCTGATGCTGGGCTTTCATGCCCAGGCCCTGTCGCGCGATGTCCCCATCGACCGCCATGAGATCGAGGACGCGCGCTGGCTGTCCAAGGCGGAAATACGCGCCCGGCTGGCGGGCGATATCCAGGACGAGATGACGCTGCCGCCGCCCATCGCCATCGCCCATCACCTTCTGAGGGATTGGGCCTTGTCGTGAGCGATCTTCTGTTGTGCCTGGGATTCTTCCTGGTGGCCCTGCTGTTCGCCTGTGTCGGCCAGGCGGGCGCGCCCGGCTATGTCGCGGTGATGAGCTTTGCCGGTTTCGCGCCCGGCGCGATCAAGCCGGTGGCGCTGGCCCTGACCGTGCTGGTCTCGGCGATCGGCGTGGTGCGCTTTGTCCAGACCGGCCTGCTCAAGACCCGCGACTGGTATCCCTTTGCCATTCTGGGCCTGCCCGCCTCGGTGATCGGCGGCCTGATCACCCTGCCGCCCGACATCTTCCGCATCGCGATGATCGCGATCCTGCTGGTGGCGTCGTTCCAGCTGGCCCGTTCCGCCGGACGCACGGCGGCGCTGGATGAAGCGGCCCTGGCGGAGCCGCCTCTGCTGCCCGCTGTTCTGGCGGGCGGCGTGATCGGACTGGCGGCGGGCGCCCCCCGCCTCCGCCGCGGGCCGTTTCCCCGCCCCCCGGGGGGTGGGGTGGGGCTGGACACCGACCAAGCGGGTGGCGGCGGTGGCCCAGGCCAGCAACCTGTTCACCGCCGCGCCCGCCTTTGCCGGGCTGTGGACCCTGCATCCCACAATGCCCACGGCGTTGCCCGGATGGGCGCTGGCCGCCGCGCTGGGCGGCCTTCTGGGCGCCTGGTTCGGCGCCAAGCACCTGCCCGCCAAGACGCTGCGGCAAATCCTGGCCGCGATCCTGCTGGCCTCGGCGGTGCGGCTGGCGCTGGGCTGACGCTGGCACCGGCCCGCCTCCCCCTTTATGCGCATCGCACGCCCAAACGCCGCAAGGCCGCGCGCTTTGCGCGCGGCCTGAGGCCGGGACAGGAAAGAAGAAAGTTGGATTCCCGCTTTCGCGGGAATGACAGGTTGGACCGAAGCACAACCCCGCCTCCCCCTTATGCGCGCAGCGCATCCAAGGGGGAGGTGGCTTCAACGAGCGAGGCATGTGCGAGGGCGAGAGCCCGAGCAGCCGAGCGGAAGTTGAAGCCGGAGGGGGTCATTAAAGAAAGTTGGATTCCCGCTTTCGCGGGAATGACAAAAATCTTCAAGCCTCCACCGCGCCGAAGCGGCCGCTTTGGAAGTCGGCGAACGCCTGGCGGATGTCCGCCGCGCTGGTCATCACGAACGGCCCATGCCCCACCACCGGCTCGCCCAGCGGCTGCCCGGTCATCACCAGCAGCATCGCATCGCCGTCGGCCTTGAGCGTGACCCGCGAACCCTCGCGGGTGAAACGGATGATCTCCGCCTCGCCCGCGCCGTCGCCGGTGTCCGTCACCGTGACATGGCCCGACAGCACCGCGACCATCGCGGTATGGCCTTCAGGCAGATCCAGCGTCACGGTGGCGTCGCGGTCCAGCCGCACATCCCACAGATTGATCGGGCTGAAAGTGCGCGCCGGGCCGCGCACGCCGTCCATCTCGCCCGCGATGATCCGCGCCCGGCCCGCGCCGTTCGCCAGTTCCACCACGGGAATCTCGGCGCTGGTGAGGCCCTGATAGCCCGCCTTGGCCATCTTGTCCTTTTGCGGCAGGTTGACCCAGAGCTGCACCATGCGGAACGGCCCGCCGGTCTTGGTATAGGCCGGGGAGTGGAACTCCTCATGGATGATGCCGCCCGCCGCCGTCATCCACTGCACGTCGCCGGGCCGGATGGTGCCGCCCCCGCCGGTGGAGTCGCGGTGGGCCACCTCGCCCTCATAGGCGATGGTGACGGTCTCGAAACCGCGATGGGGATGCTGGCCGACGCCGCGCGGCGCCAGGGCGGGCGGGAAATTGTACGGCCCGGCATAATCGAACAGCAGGAAGGGGCTGTTCTCCTGCGCTTCGCGGTCATAGGCGAAAATCGAGCGGACGGGAAAGCCGTCGCCCACCCAATGGCCGCCCTGGCTGCGCAAAATCCGGTCGATCTTTTTCATGTCATCCTCCCGGCGCGCATCGGCGCCGTCTTGCTGCGGGCGATATGTCGGGATGCTAGTATCCCGGCGCAAGTACGGTCCTTGAGGATACCGCTGATGCCGAAAGCCGCCCCCAAAGCCGTGTCCTGTCCCACCGAGACCACCCTGGACCTGATCGCCGGGCGCTGGAAGGTGCTGGCGATCTATTGGCTGCTGAAAGGCACCCGGCGCTTCAACCAGTTGCAGCGCGAACTCGAAGGCATCACCCACCGCACCTTGTCCAAGACGCTGAAGGACATGGAGGCCGACGGGCTGGTGACGCGCCACGACTTCGGCGAGGTGCCGCCACGGGTGGAATACAGCCTGACGGCGCGGGGCCGCTCGCTGGAGCCGGTGCTGCTGGCGATGGATGCCTGGGCGATGAAGGATGGCGCGCGGAGATAGAATGACATGGCCTGAGACGGGATGGCCCGGCCATCCTTCGACAGGCTCAGGATGAGGCCGGGCCGTGGCGGCGTGTTGCCTGATACCAGCGCAGGCCATCCTCCCCCTTCGCGTGCGTTAGCACGCTCAAAGGGGGAGGTGGTTTCAGCGTGCGACGGGAGCGAAGCGACCGAGCGGAAGCTGAAACCGGAGGGGGTCAGTAAAGAAAGGAAGTTGGATTCCCGCTTTCGCGGGAATGACAAGTTTGGGATTTTGAAATGCGGCACAGGCCCGCCTCCCCCTTATGCGCGCAGCGCATCCAAGGGGGAGGTGGTTTCAGCGTGCGAAGCGGCGGTACGCCGCGAGCGGAAGCTGAAACCGGAGGGGGTCAGTAAGGAAAGGAAGTTGGATTCCCGCTTTCGCGGGAATGACAAGTGTGCGAGTCGCGCAGGATTTTGGCCGATGGGCAGAAGCGCGCGCGGAGCGTACCTCGCGTACGTGAGCACGCGCGACGCACCCAGCGGGCAAAAGACAAGCGACAGTTACGGCATGTCTTCGCGGAAGGGGGGCGCGGGATACACTCCCAGGATATCCAGCTTGGCCGTCTGGAAGCGCAGCTCTTCCAACGCCGCGCCCACGGCGGGGTTATCGGGATGACCCTGGATATCGGCATAGAAGCGGGTGGCGTTGAAGGAGCCGCCCAGCTGATAGCTTTCCAGCTTGGTGATGTTGATGCCGTTGGTGGCGAAGGCCCCCAGCGCCTTGTAGAGCGCGGCGGGCGCGTTCTTGACCTGGAACATCAGCGTGGTCACCACCTTGCCGGTATTGGCGGCGCGCTCGCCCCGCGGCGACATGATGAGAAAGCGGGTGGCGTTGTGATGCTCGTCTTCCACATCGGCCCGCAGAATTTTCAGGCCATAGAATTCCGCCGCCAGGGTGGAGGCGATGGCGGCCGCGCTTTTGTCCCCCAGTCCGGCGACATGCTTGGCGCTGCCCGCCGTGTCGTACCAGTTGTGCGCGACAAGCCTGCGCTGGCGGATCAGGTTGCGGCACTGGGCCAGCGCCGGGGCCTGGCTGTAGACGGCGGTGACGTCCTCCAGCGTGGCGTCTTTCAGCCCCATCAGCTGGTGGCGGATCGGCAGGAAATGCTCGCCCACGATATGCAGACCGCTGTCGGGCAGCAGATGATGGATGTCGGCGATGCGGCCGATCAGCGAATTCTCCACCGGGATGATGCACAGGTCGGTGTCGCCGTCCCGCGCCGCCGCGATGGCGTCCTCGAAGGTCGGCTTGGGAATGGCGGCGGCATGGGGCACCGCCTGCCGCGCGGCCAGATTGGCGTAAGCACCGGGTTCACCCTGGAAGGCGATGCGCTTTGCGTTCCGAATGGCGGCGATCATCGTTCCGGCCCTTGATCTTTGGTCGCGCGGGCGACGCCTTCGCTCGCGCTCGGCTGCCCGTCGCTCCGAGCCCCGGGCTCGCCCTGGAAGGCGATGCGCTTGGCATTCTGAATGGCGGCGATCGCGGCGATCATGACAGCAGGTTCCTAGCACGTTCCAGATCGGCGGGCGTATCGACCGACAAAGGCGGCGCGGCCATGCGCGCCCCCGCGAGGGCCACCCCCGCCTCCAGCGCCCGCAACTGCTCCAGCTTTTCGCGCCGCTCCAGCGCGGAGGGCGGCAGGGCGACGAACCGCGCCAGGGCCGCGCGGCGATAGGCGTACAGCCCGACATGGTGCCACAGGGTGCCCGGCCCGGTCGGGGCGGTGGCGCGGGTGAAATAGAGCGCCCGGCCCAGCGTCTCGTCCGGGTTCCAGGCACAGACGGCCTTGACCACCGCCGGGTTCCGGCGGTCTTGGTCATTGTCGATGGGGGCGGCCAGGGTGGCGATGTCGGCCCCGGAGGCGGCAAGCGCCGCCGTCACCGCCCGGATCGCCTCCGGATCGAGGGCGGGCAGGTCGCCCTGCAGGTTCACCACCACATCATGGGCCCCGCCGGGGTCCGCCGCCTGGAGGGCGGCCCAGATCCGGTCGGAGCCGGAGGGCAGGTCCGGGTCGGTCAAAACCGCCCGCCCGCCCGCTTTTTCGACGGCCTGGACGATTTCCGGCTCGGCGGCGGCCACCAGCACAGGGCCCAGCCCGGCCAGGACCGCCTGGCGCCAGACCCGCACGATCATGGAAACCCCGCCAATGTCGGCGAGGGGCTTGCCGGGCAGCCGGGCGGAGGCCATCCGGGCGGGAATCAGGAGGATCGGGTTCATGGAGGGCATGGTCTTCGCGGGAAACTGTGTAAGCCGGGTTTGCCGCTAAGGCCAGATACCGCCTATGATTTATGCGACGCTTCGCCGCAATGACGCGGGGACGGCGGCGGGTAATGTCCCCCCGTATTTCGCCGGGGAACGCCCGGCTTTTCGACTTTCGCGCGTACCGGAAAGCGGGCGCGTTTTTGGGGAGCTTGCCCGGATGGATTCCTTCGAGTGGAACAAGGTCATCGGCGCCGTTCTGGGCACCGTGGTCTTCATCTTCGTCATCCGCATCGTGGCCGAATATGTCTATGAGCCCGAGCATCCCGAAAAGCCCGGCTATGTCGTGGAAGGCGTGGTGGAAGACGCCAAGCCCGGCGCCGCCGCCGCGCCCGCCGAGGAAGTCGCGCCCGACTGGGGCACCGTGCTGGCCAAGGCCGACGTCAATGCGGGCAAGGACATCACCGCCCGCTGCGTGCAGTGCCACGACTTCAGCAAGGGCGGCCCCAACAAGATCGGCCCGGAACTGTTCGCGGTGGTCGAGCGCCCCAAGGCGCACAATCCCGGCTTCTCCTATTCCAGCGCGCTGAAGGCCAAGGGCGGCAACTGGACCTATGACGCCCTGTTCCACTTCCTGAAGTCGCCCGCCATGTTCGTGCCCGGCACCAAGATGAGCTTTGCCGGCATCCGCAGCGAGCAGGACCGCATCAACCTGATCGCCTGGCTGCATTCCAACGCCGACACGCCCGCCCCGATCCCCGCGCCCAAGCCCGCCGCCCCGGCTGCCGCGCCCGCCGGGACCGAAGGCGCCGCCGCTCCGGCGGCTCCGGACGCAGCGGCTCCCGCGCCGGCGCACTAAAGAGGCATGGCGGAATCCCGGTCGGGCAAGCCCAATGTCCTGTTCCTGCTTCCGCCGGGATGGGATGCGCTGAGCAAGGCGCTGTTCGGGCATGACGCCTTCAACAGCTTCCTGCACGGCAAGGATCATTACGCGCCCGCGCAGATCGACTATTTCGTCGGCTTCCGCCCGCCGCACGGCTTCCTCAAGACCCTGCCCCGGCTGAAGGCCATCTTCAGCCTGGGCGCGGGCGTGGACGGCTTCCTGCGCGACCCGGAAGTTCCCCGCCACCTGCCGGTGGTGCGTTTCGTGGACGCGACGCTTCAGCGCGAGATGGCGCAGTACGTCACCATGCACATCCTGATCGTGCACCGGGGCCAGCGCGGCTTCGACGCCGGACAGCGCGACAGCGCCTGGCGGCAGAAGATGCTGTCGCGCCCCACCCGCGATGTGCGCGTGGGCATTCTGGGCATGGGCGATATCGGCGCGGTGACCGCCGAGCGGCTGCTGATGTTCGATTTCCAGGTGCTGGGCTGGAGCCGCAGCCGCAAGGATGTGCCGGGCGTGAAAAGCTATGCCGGACCGCAGGAACTGGGCGCTTTTCTCGGCCAGTGCGACTTCATGGTCTGCATGTTGCCGCTGACGCCCGAGACCGAGGGCATTCTGAACGCCAAGCTGCTGTCGCAGCTGCCCCAGGGCGCCTGGCTGATGAATGTGGGGCGCGGCGGGCATGGCAACGAGCCGGACATCCTGGCGGCGCTGGACAGCGGCCAGCTGGGCGGCGCGATCCTGGACGTATTCCAGACCGAGCCGCTGCCGCCGGACAGCCCGTTCTGGACCCATCCCAAGGTCACCGTGACGCCGCACATCGCCGGCATCACCGATCCGCGCAACGCCAGCGCCTTTGTGGTGGACTGCGTGACGCGGGCCGAAAGCGGCGCGCCGTTCAAGAATCTCGTGGACCTCGGCAGGGGTTATTAAAGTGCCGTCGCTGGCCACCCGCCTCAAGGACGCGGCGGCGCAGATCTTCGTCCGTGCCGAGGCGCGGGGCGCTTTCCGCAAATTCGCCGCCTTCGAGCGCGACCTGTCCGATTATCCCGAACTGAAAATCCTGGCGCAGAACCATGCGGCGATCCGCGCCGAATGCGCGGCGCTGCTGGGGCGCAAGCTGGCCCTGCCGGGCATGGACCAACTCACCGATTACACCGCCGGCGGCATTCACCAGATCGCCTGGAAGAGCTTCATGTTCAAGTCGGGACGGTTCATCGACGAGAACTGCGCCCTGGCCCCGCGCACGGCGGCCCTGCTGGCGGGTATTCCGGGCATCTATACCGCCTTCTTCTCGGTGCTGGAGCCGCAGCAGCACATCAAGCCGCACTGGGGCTATTGGAAGGGTTTTGTCCGCTATCACCTGGGGGTGATCGTGCCCGGCAACAATGCGGATGAGAATTGCTGGATCCGCATCAATCCCAATGCCTGGGACCGCGACAACCGCCAGGCGATCGAGCAGGGCGAGAAATATTTCTGGCATGAGGGCGAGGCGGTGCTGTTCGACGACACCTTCCTGCACGACGCCGCCAATTTCTCGGACCAGGTGCGGGTGGTGCTGTTCCTGGATGTGGCGCGCAAGATGCCCTGGCCGCTGGCGCTGCTGAACCGGCTGTTCCTGTGGATCGCCCATCAGGACAAATCGGTGCGCCAGATCCGCGCCAATGCGACGGTCAGGAAATGACAAGGGGTGATGGCGCAGGCCCACCTCCCCCTTGTGCGCGCAAGCGCACCCAAAGGGGGAGGTGGTTTCAACGAGCGAGGCATGTGCGACGGCGAGAGCCGGAGCAGCCGAGCGGAAGTTGAAACCGGAGGGGGTTCCTTGACTGAAGAAAGTTGGATTCCCGCTTTCGCGGGAATGACAGGCTTCGGAAATCAGTCCTGGAACCGCTTCACCGACGTGACCGGACCGGCCAGCGGCAGGATGCGGGCCACCGCCTCGGCCAGCGGCTCGATCGCCACCTGCCTGTGGAAGGCGCTGGCGGGCAGCAGGCGGGTTTCGTCCACCATCCCCCCGGCATGGCTTTTCCAGAAAAACAGGCCGCCCCGCCCGGC
>Ga0066256_1003848_pt2 | contig 11256 bp, 10 predicted proteins | sample ThiBio_1000_biof_FD_87107 | JGI IMG/M metagenome (GOLD analysis project Ga0066256, IMG submission 87107) | Wastewater bioreactor microbial communities from Cape Town, South Africa - Thiocy_expt_1000_biof (version 2) | ecosystem: Engineered > Bioreactor > Thiocyanate-remediating >... | reverse complement strand
AGCCCTTAGCCCGGTGGGACCCGCAGGTACTGCGCGACTACGTGACCCACGGCCTGTACGACCAGGGCGATCAGCGCGTGCTGGCGTTCGACCGCGCCGTGGAGTCCGACATCTACAACTCCATGCCGCACCACCTGGGCAGCCTGCTGCGCCGCCACCCCCTGCGTTGCCCGGCGGCGTTCATCGGCGCACGCGGCTCGGCCGAACTGCGCCAGGTGGGCACGGCGCTGGTGCAGCGCGTGACGCAGGGGCGCATGACCATGGTGGACGGCTCGCACCTCTTTCCCATGGAAAAGCCGCTGGTGGCCGCTGCCGCCATCGAGGCCGCGCTGCTCAACCTGGACGCGCTGGCCGGCCCGGGCTGAAAGCCCCCGGTCGCCGGGCGGCGGGCCCGCGCGAGCGCGGTGCCAAGGGGCGCGTGGCGGCGCCCAGCCGATTCCGGTCATTTCTCTTACACTTTCCCACAGCAGCGCCGGCCCCCGGGCCCGCCTGCTCCACCACCGCCACACCATCCATGCGCCCACCGTCTGTCCCGCGGCACCTGTTCCACGGCGCCGCCACGGCCTGGCGGGTGCTGCTGGGCCTGCTGCTGGCGCTGTGCCTGCGGGTGCCGGACGCCCGGGCCGAGGCGCCGGTGCTGCTGCTCGGCAGCGGCCCGCCCACGCTGCAGGTCTGGCCCGCGCTGACCATGCTGCCCGACCCGCAGCACACGCACACGGCCGCGGCCTTGCTCACCGGCGGCCCGGCCTTCGGGCCCATGCCGCCCACCGAGGGCACCCTGGGCGTGCGCCCCGAGGCGGTCTGGCTGCGCGCCGCCCTGGAGCTGGCACCCGGCGCCAGCCCCCACTGGGTGCTCAACATCGACTACGCCCCGCTCAACCGCATCGACGTCTACCTGGCTGCGGGCGGGCGCATCGTGCAGCAGGACACGCTGGGCAACAGCGTGCCGTACACGCAGCGGCAGTTGCACAGCCGCTCGCACGCCATGGTGCTGGACCTGCAGCCGGGCGTGCGCCACGAGCTGCTGCTGCGCGTGCAGACGCAGGGCGCGATGATCCTGCCCATCACGCTCAACACCCCGCCGCGGCTGATCGAGCGCGCGCTGCGCGAGCAGATGCTGCAGGGCGTGCTCACCGGTCTGGCGCTGTGCCTGCTGGTCTACAGCCTGGCGCAGTGGGTGAGCCTGCGCGATCCGCTGTTCCTGCAGTACGCGCTGCTGATCTCGGGCAGCCTGCTGTTCTCGCTGCAGTTCTTCGGCGTGGGGGCGCAGTACCTGTGGGCCGGCAACCTCTGGGTGGAGCGCCACGCCAGCGGCCTCTCGGCCCTGATGGAGACCTGCGGCTCGTTTCTGTTCATCGGCCAGGCGCTCGCCGCGGGCGACCCGCACAACCACCTGATGCGCGTGATGCGCTGGGGCGCAGGCGGCACGGCGCTGCTGGCCGTGGCCTTTGCGCTGGACCTCTACGACACCCGGGTGCTCACGGGCATCGTGAGCATCCTGGGCCTGGTGCCCGCGCTCATGGGCATTCCCGGGGCCGTGCGGCGCCTGCGCCAGGGCGACGCCGTGGGCGGCACCCTGCTGCTGGCCTGGCTGGTGTACTTCACGGCCACGGCGACAGTGATCGGCGTGATCCGGGGCTGGCTGCCGGTGAACTTCTGGACACTGCACTCGTTCCAGTTCGGCGCCACGCTGGACATGCTGCTGTTCATGCGCGTGCTGGGCCTGCGCTCGCAGGCGCTGCGCACCGCCGCCGAGAGCGCGCGCAGCGAGCGCGACGCCATGCGCTCGCTGGCGCACACCGACCCGCTGACCGGCCTGCCCAACCGGCGCGGCCTGGGCCTGGCGCTCACGGCGGCCCTGGCGCGCTGCGACCCCGGGCACCTGCTGGCCGTGTACGTGATGGACCTCGACGGCTTCAAGCCCGTGAACGACCAGTACGGGCACGACGTGGGCGACGAACTGCTGGTGGCCGTGGCGCGGCGCCTGCAGGGCCATGTGCGCGCCAGCGACCTGGTCGCGCGCCTGGGCGGCGATGAGTTCGTGGTCGTGGTCAGCCCGTTGGAGAGCCCGGCCCAGGCGCACGAGATGGGCCAGAAGCTGCTGGAGTCCTTCCGCGCCCCGTTTGCGCTGCGGGGGCAGGAGTTCCCGGTGGGCCTGACCATAGGCTACGCCCTGGCCCCCACGGACGCCATGGACGCCATCGGCCTGCTCAAGCAGGCCGACGCCGCCATGTACGCCGGCAAACAGGCGGGCAAGTTCCGCGTGCTGCGCCACCGCCCGGTCAGCGGCAGCAGCGGTACGCCAGTCCAATGCTGACGGTGTAGTTGTCCGGCTTGACGGCCAGGGGGCTGCGCCGCGCGTCGCCGCGCAGTTGCTGGTAGCCCACGCCGCCAGTGAGCACCCAGCGCTCGGCAATGGCCGTCTTGATCTCCACGCCCACCTCGGTGCTGAGCATGCCGCTGCCGGGCTGGTAGGCGGGCAGCGGGGTGCTGGTGCCGGCGGCGCTGGCGGGCACGCCCAGGTAGCTGCGCAGGTAGGTGGCGTCGGCCATGGAGAAGCCCGCGACCACGCCGATCTCGGTGCTCGGGCTGAGCTGGTGCTCGTAGCGCAGCGCCGTCTGCAGCGTGGCGCCGCCCTGGCGCCCCAGCAGGTCCTGGCTGAGGTTGGCGCGCAGCGACAGCGGGCCCGGAAACTCGTACACCGCGCCCAGGCGCCCGCGCAGCGTGCGCCTGACGTCGGGCAGGCCGCGCAGCAGGGGGTCGTCGCCGGCCTTGCGGCCGCCGTCCAGGCGCAGCCCGGCGCTCAGGCGGAAATGCTCCCACTGGAACAGCCGGGCCGTCAGGCCGGAGTCGCGCGCATCCAGGTCGAAGTCGAGCAGCGCGCCGCCACCGCCCGAGCTGAGCGTGAAACGCCCGATCTCCAGCCCGACCACGGGGCGCACGCCGGTGCTGCGGCTGGCGCTGCCGAGGTAGGCAGGCCCGTTGTTGAGCGACAGGCCCAGCACCCAGGTGTAGCCGCCGCGCGCCTGCTGCGGCGGCGGCATGTGCAGTTCCTGCGCCAGGGCCGGCGCAGCCAGCGGCAGGGCCAGGGCCAGGGGAGCGAGGGAAAAGTGGCGCGGCATGCAGGGCATTATGGGCCGGTTTGGCGCGCGGCTCTCAGTCCTGCCAGCTCACCCATCCGGTCCCCGCGGTCACCAGCACCACGATGCCAAAGGCAATGCGGTACCAGGCAAACGGCACGAAGCTGTGCGTGGCGATGTAGCGCAGCAGCCAGCGCACGCACAGCCAGGCGCTGATGAAGGAGGCCACCAGCCCCACGGCAAACAGCGGCAGGTCGGCCAGCGAGAGCAGCGCGCGCTCCTTGTACAGGCTGTACACCCCGGCGCCGATCAGCGTGGGGATGGCGAGGAAGAAGGAAAAATCCGTCGCCGCCTGGCGCGACAGCCCCAGCAGCATGCCGCCGATGATGGTGGCGCCGCTGCGGCTGGTGCCCGGCACCATGGCCAGGCACTGCACCAGGCCGACCTTGAGCGCGTCCAGCGGCGTCATGTCGTCCACGCTGTGCACGCGCGTGTGGCTGGCGGGGCGGCGCTCGGCCCACAGGATGACGAAGCCGCCGAGGATGAAGGTGCTGGCCACCACCATGGGCGTGAACAAATGCGCCTTGATGGCCTTGCCCGCCAGCAGCCCCAGCACCACGGCCGGCAGAAAGGCGATGAGCACGTTGAGCGCGAAGCGCTGCGCCTGGCGCTGGCTGGGCAGGGCCACCAGCGTGGCACGGATTTTTTGCCAGTACACGAGGATCACGGCGAAGATCGCCCCGGTCTGGATGGCGATATCGAATACCTTGGCCTTGGCGTCGTCGAAACCCAGCAGCGCGCCCGCGAGGATCAGGTGGCCGGTGGAGGAGATGGGCAGGAATTCGGTCAGGCCCTCGACCACGCCCATGACGGCGGCCTTGACCAGCAAAACAATGTCCACGCGTGCGTCCTTCCCTGCCTCTGCGGCCAATGAAAGCGCAGATTATCCCCGGCCCGGCAGCGGCGGTCCGGCGCCGCCCGGCCGCTGAAACCATGGCCATCGGCGGGCTGATGCGCGGCGCGCTGGCGCCCATGGCAGGTCTTGGCGGCGTTTTTGTTTTTTTTAATTTTGGGCCGTTGACACCGCCACGCGTTGGCGTTGGCGTGAGAACGGCATTTTGCCCCCGAGGAGAATTCCCTGAAAAAGGGTTCAGGCTCCATTTTGATAGGTGTGCTGGTGCTGAGCGCTCCCGCCTTCGCCTCCTCCAAACCCGTCAAGGAAAAGCAGTGCCTGTAATGCCATGACGTCAGCAAGGACACGATAGGCCCGTCGTTCAAGCACATCGCCAAACTCTGGAAGGGCAACAAGGACGCGGAGCGATTGCTGACCGCAACCATCCAGAAAGGCACGAAAGACGGTGGCGGGCCGCACTGGGACATGAAGGCCAATATGCCCGACGGCTCGGAGCGCCCCATGATCAGCGATGCCGAGGCCAAGAAGATCTACCAGTGGATCATGCGCCAGTAAGAACAGGCCCTGGACGCACCACGGGCAGCGGGTCCACGCGCCAGGCGGCCGCCTGGCGGTCTGCCACTGCCTCCCGCAAGCACCCGCGCCGACCGGCGGCGCCCGTGTGGCGGCATCTGGCGTCGGCGGATGGCATTTCGTCGCATGCCGGTGGCGGGCAACGGCGGTGCCGGGCACAGTGCTCGGCATCCGTTCACCCCGCCCAGGAGCCCCCCATGCTGATCCAGATCGCCACCCAGCAGCCGCAGATGCTGCTGTCCATCGTCCGCCACACGCCCGCCTGGGTGGGGGGCTTGTTCGCCGCCCTGCTGTGGCTGGGCGCAACGCAATGCCTGCCGCAGCAGCGCGGCCTGCGCCGCACCTTCCTCATGCCCCTGGCCCTGACCGCCTTCTCGGCCTGGGGCCTGCTGTCCGCCTTTGGCGCCGACCCCGGGGCGGGCGCCCTGGCCGCCTGGCTGCTGGCGAGCGCGCTGGTGGCGCTGGCCGGCCTGGCGCTGCGCCGCGACCCGCCCGCGGGCGTGCGCTATGACGCCGCGCGACTGCGCTTTCACCTGCCGGGCAGCCCCGTGCCGCTGCTGCTCATCCTGGCCATCTTCTTCACCAAGTACATCGTGGGCGTGGAGCTGGCGCTGCAGCCCGCCCTGGCAGACGACACCGCCTTTGCCCTGCAGATCGCCACGCTCTACGGCCTGTTCAACGGCCTGCTGCTGGCCCGCATGGCCCGCCTGTGGCGCCTGGTGCAGGGCCAGCCCCTGGCCCTGGCCTGACACCCCTGCCCCCTGAAGGAGTACCCCATGTCCCGCGAAACCCCCACCGACGACAGCATCGAACGCCTGGCGCGCAAGCGCGCCGCCGCCAAGCTGGGCTGGTACCTGCACGCCAGCGCCTATGTGCTGGTCAACCTGTTTCTCGCGTTCCTCTCGGCGCGCAGCACGCAGGCCTGGGCCATCTTCCCGGCGCTGGGCTGGGGCCTGGGCCTGCTGATGCACGGCGCCGCCGTCTGGCTGGCCATGCCGGGCGGCTCGCTCTACCACCACCTGCTCGAACGCGAGCGCGCCCAGTTGCGCGACCATCCCCCCGCCTGATGCGCACAATGGCGCCCATGCAGCGATTCGATCTCCGAAGCTGGGCACGCCATGGCCTGGTCACGGCCGCCTTCAGTTGCGCCATCGCCCTGGCGCTGACCGTGACCGGCCAGGGCGCCTGGGATGTGCAACTGGCCTATTCCCTCGGCATCGGCCTGGTGGCCTGGCTGGTGATCGACCTGGGCCGCCACCTGCTGGCCCCAGGCAGCGGCTGGCCCGCGGGCTGGCGCGGGGCGCTGCTGGTTGCCGCGGGCACCGGCGCCGGCTACGTGGCGGGCACGGCGCTGGGCGACGCCTACAGCGGCCACAGCGCACCGCTGTGGCAGCGCGAGGCCGTGCCCACCTCGCTGGTCATCACCGTGCTGGCGGGCGTCGCCATCTCGTTCTTCTTCTACAGCCGCGCCCAGGCGCGCCAGTTGCAATTGCACATGGCCCAGGCGCAGCGCGACGCGGCCGAGGCGCGCCTGAAGCTGCTGGAGGCGCAGCTCGAACCGCACATGCTGTTCAACACCCTGGCCAACCTGCGCGTGCTGGTGGCCACCGACCCGGCGCGCGCCCAGGCCATGCTGGATCACCTGATCGCCTACCTGCGCGCCACGCTGGGCGGCTCGCGCAGCGTGCAGCACCCGCTGGCCGACGAGTTCGAGCGCCTGCGCGACTACCTGGAGCTCATGGCCGTGCGCATGGGAGCGCGCCTGGCCTACCAGCTCGACCTGCCCGAAGCCCTGCGCGGCGTGGCCGTGCCCCCGCTGCTGCTGCAGCCGCTGGTGGAAAACGCCATCCGTCACGGCCTGGAGCCGCAGGTGCAGGGCGGCCGCATCACCGTGCGCGCCAGCACCCGGCCCGGCCGCGCGGGCATGCTGCTGGTGCTGGAGGTGCAGGACACCGGCGCAGGGCCGGCGGCACCGGCGCCCACCAGCGGCGCACCCGGCAGCCACTTCGGCCTGGCGCAGGTGCGCGAGCGCCTGGCCACGCTGCACGGCAGCGACTTCACTCTCGATTTGATAGCTGGTAGCGCAGGCGGCACCTGCGTTACCATCACTTTTCCTTTGCAAACCACCCCATGAGCACCACCGCGCCCCGCGCCCTCATCGCCGAGGACGAGCCCCTGCTCGCCGCCGCCCTGCGCCACGAGCTGGCCCAGGCCTGGCCCGCGCTGCAGGTGGTGGCCAGCGTGGGCGACGGGCGGACCGCCGTGCGCGAGGCGCTGGCGCTGCGCCCCGAAGTGCTGTTCTTCGACATCCGCATGCCCGGCCAGAGCGGGCTGGACGCCGCCGCCGAGCTGGCCGACGCCTGGCCCGCCGGCCAGCCCTTTCCGGCACTGGTGTTCGTGACCGCCTACGACCAGTACGCCGTGCAGGCCTTCGAGGCCCAGGCCGTGGACTACCTGCTCAAGCCCGTGCAGGCCGCGCGTTTGCAGAAAACCGTGCAAAAACTGCAGCAAACGCTCTCCAGCCAAGCGCCAGCAGCTCCTGTTTTGGAAGCAACTCTGGCGCAGTTGCGCCATCTGCTGGCCGCCCCCGGCGTGGCGGCGCCTGCCCCGGCAGCCGCGGCGCAGACCGCGCCGCTCAGCGTCATCCAGGCCAGCAGCGGCAGCCAGATCCACTTCGTGCCCGTGGACGAGGTGCTGTACTTCGAGGCGGCCGACAAGTACGTGCGCGTGCTCACCGCCGGGCGCGAATACCTGATCCGCACCCCGCTCAAGGAACTGGCGGCACAGCTCGACACCCACGCGTTCTGGCAGGTGCACCGCGGCACCCTGGTGCGCGCCAGCGCCATTGCCAGCGTCACGCGCGACGAGGCCGGGCGGCTGCACCTGGCGCTGCGCGGGCGGCCCGAGACGCTCGCCGTGAGCCGCCTCTACGCCCACCTGTTCAAGGCCATGTGAGCCCCCGGGCGGGCATCCTCGCTGCCTGGCGCACGGCATCGGCGCTGCCGCCCTGCCCCCATTCCCCCACGGCCCATTGAACCCTGGCCTGCAAGATTGGCGCCAGAGCACTACACTCGCGCGCCAAGAAGCGCCATCGAGCCGCCACGCCCGCCGGCCGAAGGAACACCCCCTCAGCGCCCCGGGCCCACAAGGCCCAGCCACCGGTCTGCCGCCATACAGTCGTGAAAGTGCCTGGAGAGCCATGAATGACTCCACCCCAGCGTTCGGATGAGCCCCAGGACAGGGAACCGCATCGCCGTGCCCCCTGGGCGGGCCTCGCGGGGGCGCCGCTGAACCTCCTGATCGCCCTGGTGTGCGCCACTGCCATCGCCGCCATCTGGCTGGTCACGCTGCAGCGCATCGCGTTCGAGCGCACACAGGCGGAGGCATCGGCCATGCAATCGAATGCCAATCTGGCGATCGCCTTCGAGCAGCATGTCTTCCGCACCCTGAAGGCGGCCGAGCAGGTCGCCGCCTTCGTGCGCGAGGAATACCTGCTGCAGGGCCCGGACCTTCCCCTGCGCGCATGGATAGAGCGGCAGGTGATCCGGCAGGCCATGTTCACCATCATCAGCGTGGTGAACGAGAACGGCGACATCGTCAGCAGCAGCAGCGCCGCCGGCAACGTGAACTACGCCGACCGCGCCTTCTTCCAGGCCCAGCGCGGCAGCTCCGAGGACCGCCTGTACGTGAACGCCCCCGTGCTGGGCCGCGTATCGGGCCAGTGGCAGATACCGATGGCGCTGCGCATCACACGCCCCGACGGCAGCTTTGGCGGCGTGGTGGTGATGTCGGTCGATCCGGCCAACTTCACCGATTTCTACCGCCAGACCGACCTGGGCCCGCAAGGCCTGCTGGAGCTGACCGGCCTCGACGGCGTCGTGCGCGCGCGCCAGACGGGCGGCCACCACAGCCAGGACCTCGACGCCCAGCACCTGGCCTGGTTCCAGCGCCAGGCCAGCGCCGCGCAGGGGGACTTCGTGGACGACGGCGAGGCCGCCGACGGCGTGGCGCGCGTGGTCAGCTACCGGACCATGGAAGACTACCCGCTGATGGTGACCGTGGGCACCGCCCGGGCCAGCGAACTCGAACCCGTGCGGCAGCGGCGCGCCCGCTACCTGGCCTTGGCCGGCAGCGCCAGCGCTGCCCTGCTGGTGTTCGCGGGCCTGCTGATCCTGGTGCTGGCGCGCCAGCGCGCCGTGGCCCGGGCCCTGCACGCCAGCGAAGCCCTGTTCCGCGCCACCTTCCACCAGGCGGCCATGGGCATTGCACACATCGCGCCCGACGGGCGCATCCTCGGCGCCAACGAAAAATTTCGCCGCATGCTCGGCTACGACAGCGAGGAGCTGCGCGCACGCAGCCTGTTCGAGCTGGGCGAGGAGGACACCCGGGATGAGGCGCGCCAGTTCGTGGCGCAGCGCCTGGCGGCCCCCTCACCCGCCTTGTCGCCGGAAATCGAGAAGCGCTACCGGCGCAAGGACGGCAGCACCCTGTGGGTGTGCGAGGCGCTCAGCGTGGTGAAGGACGCGCGCGGCAGGCCCGACTTCCTCGTCGCCGTCACGCAGGACATCACGGCGCGCAAGCACCTGGAGGAGCGCCTCTCGCACGACGCGCGGCACGACCCGCTGACCGGCCTTCCCAACCGCCTGATGTTCCAGGACCGGTTCGCCCAGGTGCTCGAATCGGCCCAGCGGCACGGGCGGCGGGCGGCGGTGCTGTACCTCGACCTCGACGGCTTCAAGGCCGTCAACGACCGCCATGGCCACACCGCCGGCGACCAGTTGCTGCGGCAGGCGGCGCGGCGCCTGCAAGACTGCGTGCGCGCCGAAGACACGGTGTCGCGCTTCGGCGGCGATGAATTCGGCATCGTGCTCGCCACCGTGGCCCAGGAGCAGGACTGCGAACACGTCGCCACCAAGATCCTCCAGGCCCTGGCGGCGCCCTTCGACCTGGGCGGCACCGTGGTCCAGATCTCGGCCAGCGTGGGCATCGCCCTGTTCCCCGCACACGGCCAGGACATCGCCACCCTGGTGGCCCAGGCCGACGAAGCCATGTACGCGGCGAAGAACAGCGGCAGAAACCGCTTCACCTGGGGCACGGCCGTGCAGGCCTGCGCCGCGCGCACGGGCACAGACTGGCCATGAAAGGAGAACCGCCGTGTCCCCCAAGAACACCATCTGCCTCTGGTTCAACGGCACGGCCCTGGAAGCCGCGCCACCATCGGATCGCCGCAGTCAGTGCTTTCTTTTGCGTGCGTGCTTGACCGCGTACATGCGCTGATCGGCCACTTCGAGAAGCTGGGCGGGCTCACCACCGTCCCGGGGTATGAGCGCAGACCCGATGCTGGCCTTCAACGGGAACTGCTTGTCTTCAAAGACAAAGGGCTGCTTGATGGCAGAGTCGATTCGCTGTACGAACGAATCGATCCCGTGCGGACTCTCGAGTGGCGTCAAAATGACGCCAAACTCGTCCCCACCCAGCCGGGCTGCCGTGTCCGTGCCCCGCGTGGTCTGCTTGAGTCGATGGGAGAACTCGATGATGACAGCGTCGCCAATGCGGTGTCCATGGGTGTCGTTGATCTGCTTCAATCCGTCCATGTCGATCATCAGCAGGCCCGACGGGCTCTTTTCCCGGTGGGTGCGGGCTACGGCATTCCTCAATCGGTCCATGAACAAGGCACGATTGGCCAGTCCGGTCATGCCATCGTGTGTGGCCTTGATGAACAGGCTGTCACTGTCGTATTTGACCGAGAAATACATGGCCGCAGCCACGACTTCCGACAGCATTCCCAGCAACGCCATGTCGCGCGGAATGAATTCCTTGTGCTTGAGAGGCATGACGATCATCGAGCGCAAACCGACTTGCCTGCAAGCCAGGCGATCCACCCGAGGGTCGCTCTCCGAGTCGTCACACGACAAAGTGCTCCCCTCCATGACACACAAGCCCGTCAAACTCTCATTGATTTTCAAGCGCAGTCCGAGCTGGCTCTTGGCGATCCCTGCGGCGGCCCGATAGACCATCTCGTCGTCTTCGACCAACTCGATCGCAGCGCCATCAGCCCCAATCAACGGCAAGGTTTGTTCGACGACGTATTGCATCACTCCGCCAAGATCCAGACCGAGCTTGGCAATCTCGGTCTGGATCTGGATGACCTGCATCAACTGTTCACGTGTCGGCATCGTTCAGTCCTGGATCCGAATAAGCTACATGCGGCATGGTAATGCGCGAAGGCGCAACTTTCCCTTGTCCCAATCGCGCCCGGAATCGATTTGCACCCATCGACCCGGTCCCATTGCTACGGTTGCTGCTGGCCCCAGTCCGGCTCCCACCCCCCCGCCACATTCTTCAGCAGCGCATTCACCGCCCCCAACCTGCGGCTGCGCACATCGATCAAGCCGCGCTGCGCCGCCAGCACCGTGGTCTGCGCGCTCAGCACGTTGAGGTAACCCACCGTCCCGGCGCGGTACTGGTTGGTCACCACGTCGAGGGCGCGCTGCGCGGCGGCCACGGCCTCCACTTGCAATTGCTGTTCGCGCTCCAGCGCGGTGGCGGCGGCGAGGTTGTCTTCCACCTCCTGCAGCGCGGTCAGCACGGTCTGGCGGTAGCTGGCGACGGCCTGGTCGTGGTTGGCGCGGGCGGATTCCACGCCGGCGCTGCGGGCGCCGCCGTCGAACAGGGCGGCGGCGAGGGCCG
>Ga0066256_1005030_pt1 | contig 11260 bp, 6 predicted proteins | sample ThiBio_1000_biof_FD_87107 | JGI IMG/M metagenome (GOLD analysis project Ga0066256, IMG submission 87107) | Wastewater bioreactor microbial communities from Cape Town, South Africa - Thiocy_expt_1000_biof (version 2) | ecosystem: Engineered > Bioreactor > Thiocyanate-remediating >... | reverse complement strand
GGGCGGCGTGGGGAAGACAACGACGTCGTGCTCGCTGGGCGTGCAGCTGGCGGCGCGGCGGCGGAACGTGCTCATCGTGTCCACCGACCCGGCGCACAACCTGAGCGACGCGTTTGGCCAGAAGTTTAGCGGCAAGCCGTCGCTGGTGGCGGGGTTTGACAACCTGTACTGCATGGAGGTGGACCCGTCGCAGCGCATGGACGAGATGCACGAGGCGGCGGCGGGGCGGGAGGGCGGCGTGGGCGGCGGCGACGGCGGCGGCATCATGGCGTTCATGAAGGAGTTTGCGGGCTCCATCCCGGGGATCGACGAGGCCATGTCGTTCATTGAGCTGATGAAGCACATGCAGGTGCTGGAGTTTGAGGTCACGGTGTTTGACACCGCGCCCACCGGCCACACGCTGCGCCTGCTGGGCATGCCCGGCGTGCTGGACAAGGCGCTGGAATCCTTCGCCTCCCTGCGCACCCGGTTTGGGGGCGCCTTTGACGCGGCGCGCGCCATGATGGGCGGCGGCGAGGCCGGCGGCGAGGACACCATGTTTGCGCAGCTGGACGGCATGCGCGGTGCGTTGGTAGTTTTGGGTGCGCCACACCCACCCCCCCACCTACCCGGTGTATCCCCACCCCCACCCCCACTCACACGCTGCAGCGAACGCGGCGGCGGTGCAGGCGCGCCTGAAGAACGCCGCCGAGACGACGTTTGTGTGCGTCGCCATCCCCGAGTTCCTGTCCCTGTACGAGACGGAGCGGCTGGTACAGGAGCTGACCAAGTTTGACATTGACACGCACAACGTGGTAGTGAACCAGGTGCTGTTTGTGGACGGCGCGTCCACCTGCACGCACTGCCGCGCGCGCGAGCGCATGCAGCGCAAGTACCTGGACCAGATCGGCGACCTGTACGAGGACTTCCACGTGGTGCGCACGCCGCTGCTGGAGGAGGAGGTGCGCGGCGTGCCCAAGCTGCGCGCCTTTGGCAGCTTCCTGCTGCACCCCTACTCCGTCGGCGACGCCATCCCCGACGTCCTGCGCAGCAGTCTGACACCGGCCGCGGCAAGCGGCGGCGGTGGTGGTGGCGGCGGTGGTGGTGCTCGTTAGGTAACTGATCCGGCACGACGGCCTTCAATTGTATGGTGGTATCCACAATCCCCACCCACACCCGCAGCCAGCCACACAGGGACGCACACACCACACACTAATACTACTACGGCACGCACAACGGGCCCGCCCTACGGGATGCGGTTCTTCAGCAGCACGTCCTTCGCCTCATTGATCTTGGACGCAATGAAAGTGGAGCCGCCCGTGTCGGGGTGGTTCAGCATCAGCATCTTGCGGTGGCGGTCGCGGAGGCGCCCCGGCGTGACAGTCTCGCGCCGCGCAAGCACCAGCTCCGCTCCCCACCGCGTCATCTTGTCCACAAACCCGCCGTTATAGACCTGCTTTGCCATGGCCTGCCCACCAAAGATGCTGGTCCATCCGCTGCCGCCCCCGCTGCCTGCCTTGGCCTCACCACCACCCGCGCCTTCTGACGCACCCCCATTGCTTGCGCCTGCATCTGCGCCTGCGCTTCCGCTGGCACTTGCGCCTGCCTTGTCAGACGCCTTGGCAGACGCCTTCTCAGATGATGCCTTGTCAGACGCCTCCTCCGCGCCCGCGTCAGCCGCGCCACCCTCCCCCGGCGGCGGCGGCGGCGCCTCCGCCTTCATGCGCTCCACCACCTTCAGGCCGTAGCTGGCTGCCATGGCGGCACCCGCCACCGCCAGGCCGCCAACCAGCAGCGCTGTGGACTCTGCCACCGCGCTGGTGTGCAGCCCGCGCACTGCAAACGCGCTAGCGGCGGCGCCGCCGGCGACACTCGGCACGGGCGCCACATACAGGTAGGCCGGCAGGGGCGCACCACCCGCGCCCACTGCCGCCGGTGCCGCCAGCCACATGCTGCTTGCACCACCCACGCCCGCACCGCGCCGCGCTGCCGCCGCCGCTGCCGCCGTCCCGCCCGCCACCGCGCGTGCCACGTTGCTCAGCATCCTTCCAGTGCTGCGATGGTGGAGTAGTAGTAGTAGTAGTAGTAGTAGTGGAGAGAGAGAGGTGAGGTTCCTCCGTGGGAGGGGGGGTGATAATGTGTGATAATACAAAGTCAATATGTAAGCAGCAGGCACAAAACGATGGGGTCAGTCCTCCAATGCATGCGCGGTGCATGTGCAACTAGTGATCAATTGCGACACCGCGGCGTTCACATTCCCACCTTTACCGAAAACAGCCCTCGAAGGCACGCACCACTCAGTGGTGTCTCTCATGTTCTCATGTCTCCTCTCTCTCCTCTCTCCTCTCTCCTCTCTCCTCTCTCCTCTCCTCTCTCTCCTCTCTCCTCTCTTCTCTCACCTCTCCTCTCTCCTCTCCTACTGGCTGTATCCGCCAGCTTTCCCTAACCATTTCACACGCGCCATCGGGTAAGTAGCAAAACTACCGGCGGCCGTGCGTGGTACGGGTACGTAATGGTGCAATCGCCCGGGTTTTATGGTGTAGTAAGTAATAATTGTTGTGTACGGTCGCGCCGGAGCTGCTACTCCCTCCCTCCCATCCTCTACCTCAACACCACTGCTGTGTACCCACACCCTTTCGTCGCGCCACTCCAGCCAACACTAATATCAAGTGGCCCAGTCTGCACCTCACCCACAGCCATTCCACCTCACCGCGTTTGGTGCGATAAAGTTCCCGCGTCGTTGTACCCGACCCGGTGGAAAGCCGCCAGCGTACCAGCAGCAGTCGGAAAGGGAAGTGCAGCGAGGTATTAGGGAGGGTAGTATGGGTGTGGGAGGGGCAATGCCAGCGTGCAATTTGGGTGGGCGAGGCAGCAAGGGGTAGTGGGGTAGCAGGGTAAGTGCGTGTGGGTGTCAAAAACGTGAATGCGGGCCGCCGTACCTTCCATTTTTGAGGCAGAACACCCCGGTTCTGGGGCCAGCTGCACCACCGGCCGGCCGACCGGTCCAGCTGCTGCTGCTGCTGTAGTGGCCAGCTGCTGCACCAGCACGGGGTACGCCGCTCGGTCCAGCTGCACTGACTGTGACTGAGCAGTGTATGCTGCACCGGCCAAGGGCCAGGCAGCCAGTTGCCAGGGGAACCTGGCACACCCAACTGCAGCAGCCGCGGCCTCGATCCATACCCGCTTCCGCCACCACAACACCACCACGATTACCCGCCCGCCCACCACCCAACCCCATGCAGAAGCGGCAAGCAGGGCAGGACAAAGCACCATGGCGGCACGTATGGCAGGCGCCCTGGCGGGCGTGGCGGCGCGTAGCGGCGGGTGGGCCAGCCGTACCTATGGTGCAGTGGCGGCGCGTGCAGCGTCCAGCGCGGCAGCGGCCACCCCGGCACCCACCGCGGCGGCTGCCGGTACAGGAGGCACCAACATTTCGGGGGAGGGCGTGTCAGGGCGGCCGGCGTACCTGGACATGCAGGCGACGACGCCGCTGGACCCGCGCGTGCTGGACGCCATGATGCCGTTCATGGTGGAGCGGTGGGGCAACCCACACAGCCGGACGCACACGTACGGGTGGGAGGCGGAGGCGGCGGTGGAGGCGGCGCGGGCAGAGGTGGCGGCGCTGATTGGCGCGGACGCCAAGGAGATCGTGTTCACGTCGGGCGCCACGGAGAGCAACAACCTGGCGATCAAGGGCGTGGCGGCGTTCTACCGCGACAAGAAGCGGCACGTCATCACGACGCAGACGGAGCACAAGTGCGTGCTGGACTCGTGCCGCTCGCTGGAGGCGTCCGGCTTCCGCGTCACCTACCTGCCGGTGCGCCCCAACGGCCTGTTGGACCTGGCCGCGCTGGAGGCGGCGCTGACGCCCGACACGGCGCTCGTGTCGGTCATGGGCGTCAACAACGAGATCGGCGTGGTGCAGCCGCTGGCGGAGATCGGCGCGCTGTGCCGCGCGCGCAAGGTGTTTTTCCACACCGACGCGGCGCAGATGGTGGGCAAGGTGCCGGTGAACGTGGAGGACGCCAAGGTGGACCTCATGTCCATCTCCGGCCACAAGCTGTACGGCCCCAAGGGCATCGGCGCCCTGTACGTGCGCCGCCGCCCGCGCGTGCGCCTTGAGCCGCTCATCAGCGGCGGCGGGCAGGAGCGCGGCCTGCGCAGCGGCACGCTGCCGCACCCGCTCGTCGTCGGCCTGGGCGCCGCGTGCGCGCTGGCGCGGCGCGACATGGACGCGGACCGCGCGTGGGTGAGCCACCTGTCGCGCCGCCTGCGCGACGGCATCACGTCCGCCATCCCGCACGTCACGCTGAACGGCGACGCGGAGGCGCGCTACCCCGGCAACGTCAACTTCTCGTTCTCCTACGTGGAGGGTGAGTCGCTGCTCATGGCGCTGAAGGCCATCGCCGTCTCCTCCGGCTCTGCCTGCACCTCCGCCTCCCTGGAGCCCTCCTACGTCCTGCGCGCCATCGGCGTGGCGGAGGACCTGGCGCACACCTCCATCCGCTTTGGCCTGGGCCGCTTCACCACCGAGGCGGAGGTCGACTTTGTCATTGCGCAGTGCGTGCGCCACGTCACCCGCCTGCGCGCCATGTCGCCGCTGTGGGAGATGGTGCAGGAGGGCATCGACCTCAAGTCCATCAAGTGGTCGCAGGACCACTAGCCTGCTTATGATATTAGAACCGCGGCGCAGTAGTGTGCCGGCGCCTCTCCCCTAGCCTGCCGCCCCGCGTGGTGGGCACTTGTTGCCGCTGCTGCTTCAATAGAAATTGGAGATACAACTACGACACAACCCGGCAAGCAGGATGTGAACTCCATCGCGCAAGGTAAAGGGAGGGGGTGCCGGCGCCGCCGTGCATCTATTTTAACGCCACCCGGCACGCAGGCAGGCACCCGCCGCCGTGCCCCACACTTTAGGTGGCCACGGTGACGCCCACCTGCGCGGGGCGCAGGACGCGGTCCTTCAGCAGGAAGCCCTGCTTCAGCAGCACCGCCACGTGGTCCGGCGGCACCTCCGTGGTGGAGGGCACCTGCATCATGGCCTCGTGGCGGTTGGGATCAAACTTGTCGCCCTTGGCGCCGAACGGCGTCACGCCAAACTCGCCCAGCGTTTTCAGCATGGAGCGGTGCGTCGCGCTCACGCCCTCATACAGGTTGGCCAGCGCCGGCGAGCCGCCCTCCTTGGTGCGCCCCTCCGCCGGCACCGCCTCCACCGCGCGGCCCAGGTTGTCCACCACGTCCAGCAGGCGCTTGGAGAAGCCCTGCAGCGCGTACGTCTTGGCCAGCTCCACGTCGCGCTTCGCGATGCCGCGCACATTCTCCATCTCCGCCAGCAGCCGCAGCCGCGTGGCATTCAGCTCGCCCACCGACGCCTTCAGCTTCGCATTCTCCTCGCTCAGCGCCTTCACCGCCGCCGCCTCGCTGCTGCCACCCGCCGCCTCACCGGCAGCACCGCCGGCGCCACCCGCCGCCTCACCCGCCGGCGGCTCCGTGCTCACGCCCTCCGCCTCCGCAGTAGCACCCGCCCCGGGCCCGCCCGCCATCCTGCGCACCGGCACGCCCCACGGCGCGACGGCCACAGCAGCAGCCGGGGTGAAGGAGTAGGCAGAAGCCAGCATGGACCAGCGGGGCGCCGCCGCTGCCGCCGCCGCCGCTGCCGCCGCCGCGCCGCCGCCGTACCCCGACGCCGTACCCGCCACCGCGCTAGCCAGCACACGGCACACTGCACGCGACGCGAGCATGTTGGATACTGTTGTCGTTGTAGAGGTAGGAGTGGTTTGTGGTGGGTGCGGAGGAGTAGAACGGAATGGGTGGATGGCGCGAGGTGGAGGAGTGGCAGTAACTTCAGCAGAGTTAACCTCAGCTCTCAGCAAGACTCTCCGTGGGACTCAACCAGCGTCAGTAAGACTCAGTCCTTATCGACGCAGCTGTAGCAGTAGTAGTAGTGAGGAGGGAGCAGTGGAGCGAGAGGAGAGGAGGTGGCGGAGGAATGGGATGAGTGGAGAGAGGAGAGTAGTAGTAGAGTGGGTCAAATGCAACGTTAGCGATGTATGTAAGCAACACGGGGCAGCACGGGATAGCATGCAACTAGTGTGTTGGCATGATCTACGTGCTGAAATTACGTGGCGCGCGTGCCGGTACACCTCCCTACCCCATCCATTCCACCCCTCTTCTCTGCGTCTCTCTCCTCCCTCCTCTCTCCTCTCTCCTCTCTCCTCTCTCCTCCTCTACTGGAAAGCCACGTGGCAAGCAGCACAAGAACGACAGCCTGAGTAATCGCAACCCACACCAACACATGAGAGGGGTATAAATCATGGTTCGTGATGCCACGCCAACGACGCGCAGTAATTCTAGTGATGGTATTGCAAAGCGCGGTGCAGAATATCCGCATCCCCCGCTGTTGTGTGGTCGTACATTGTGTGCATCGATTTTTGGTATTGTCGCCGAACGATTCTTTCCCCTTCCCCTCCTCCTAACGCTCCCCAACGCTCCACCCCACCCCACACAACACAAGAAATGGCGGCGCCGGTGGTGTCAGGCGACGCGGAGACGCGGGTGGCAGAGACGGCGGACGACGCGGCGGTGAGTAAGCTGTCAGCCATCCGGTCGGGGTACGTGACAGACCCCTTCCTGCCCCTGTTTGTGCGCAAGCACTCGCGCCGCTCGCCGCTCATCAACCGCGGCTACTTTGCACGCGTGGCGGCGGTGGATGCCATCCTGCGGCGCTTCATTGTGACGGCGCGGCGGCTGGGCGCCGGCGGCGGTGCACAGATCGTGTCGCTGGGCGCGGGGCTGGACACCAGCTTCTTCAAGCTGGCGGCGGATGACATGGCGCCTACCACCTACTTTGAGGTGGACTTCCCGGAGGTGACGCAGCGCAAGGCCGCCATCATCCGCCGCCACCGCGTACTGCAGGAGGCCATTGCGGGGCGGCGGGTGGGTGCGGCGGAGGTAGCAGCGGCAGAGGCGGCAGGTGCTGGCGGTGGTGGTGCAACTGACAGCGGTGCAGAGTCGCCGATGCACAGCCATGCACGGCGCCCGGGCGCCGCCGCGTTGGGGCGTGGCGGCAGCGGCGGCGTTGGTGGCGCGGCGCATCCGCCCGCAGCAGCAGCAGCACCGGCTGCAGCGCCCGCAGCGGCCGAGCTGGCGCCTGGCATCACGATGCGCGCAAATGGCGCGGGCGGCATGGATGTGAGCGGCGGCGGGTACCGGCTGCTGACGGCCGACCTGCGGGATGTGGCGGCGCTGCAGGGCGTGCTGACGGCAGCAGGCATCCAGACGGGCGTGCCCACTCTCTTCCTGTCCGAGTGCGTGCTGGTGTACCTGGAACCGGAGGACTCATGCGCCATCATTGCGTGGGCGGCCGCCACCTTCCCCACCTCCGCCTTTGTCACGTACGAGCAGATCCGGCCGTTTGATGCGTTTGGCCAGATCATGGCGCGCAACCTGGAGGACCGCGGGTACACGCTGCGCGGCCTGCACGCGTTCCCTGACATTGCGGCGCAGACGGCGCGGTACCGCGAGCTGGGGTACGCGCGGTGCACCGTGGCAGACATGAACGACGTGTACTACCGCCTGCTGCCGCGCGCCGAGGTCGCGCGCGTGGAGCGGCTGGAGATCTTTGACGAGGTGGAGGAGTGGCACCTCATGTCGGCGCACTACTGCATCGCGGTGGCGGTGAATGACCCGCACCTGGCGGCTGGGGTGGCGGCGGCCGGTAGTAGCAGCAGCGCCAGCACCGCCACTGCAAGCGGCAGTGGTGCCGCGGCGACCCCAACCTTTGCGCCGTCGCCGCCCTCCACAGGGCACACGGAGCCGGCTGCCAAGAAGCCGCGGACGGCAGATCACGGCGCCATGACGCCCAAGGAGCTGGCGGCGGCGGTGGTGTCGGCGCATGAGGAGGCGGGCGGGATGTCACCAGCGGCCGGTGGCGGTGGCGGCGGCTCGGCATCGCGCATGCGGTCGCGCTCATCGTCGGCGCACGGCGGTGGTGCGGTGGGCGCGCTGTCGTCAGCCATTGAGTACGCCGCTGGCACGCGCGTGGAGTCGGTGGAGCTGACGCCGCGCGAGGGCGGCGGGGATGCCGGCGGCAGCAGCGCGGGGGAGAGTGGTGGGGATGGCGCGCCGCCCGTCGTGGGCCGCATTCATACGCATGCGGGTGACGTGGTGGTGGGGTCCATGACGGTGGACTTTGAGGCCATTGCAGAGGCGGAGCAGGAGATGGCGCACGCGCGCAGCATCCGCGAGTCGGCAGGGTTGGATGCCTCGCGCTCCACACCCACCTCCCCCGCGCACAGCGTGTCCAGCGCCGCCAGCGGCAGCGCTGCCGCTGCGGCCGCTGCTGTTGCTGCCACCTCCGTCAGCACGGCGCCCGCCTTTGGCGTGCCGTCGCACCTGCCGCCCGCCGTCGTTGCCAGCCTGGCGCGCCACGCCAGCGCCAGCGCCGCTGCCGGCCCGCCGCCTGCACCATACGACACTGCCACCGCGGCCGACGCGCCCGCGCCCACCATGGCGCTGCTGCTGTTCCCCGTTGACGACTGGGCGCGCCGCACGCCGGCCGCCTCGCCGCGCTCCTCCGCACCGCGCCACTACGTGTCGTGATGTTGATAATACTACTCTGTGTTTGCCAATTCAAATACCCTACTCCCTATTATCATACTATCGATAGTATCGTTACGCCATGCGCGGCGGCGCGGGCGCGGACGCGGCGGCGGGCGTGGCGGTGGTGGTGGGGCCCCACTGGTGGCTGTACCACGTCTCCTCCAGGATGTCGCGGCACGGGATGACGGCGCCCATGCGCATGCAGATGAAGATGGCGCCGGCGAGCTTGCGGTGCAGGGAGTACACCTCGTCGGGCGGCGGCTGCAGGCGGTGCTCTGCAAAGGTGGCGCCGTGCGCCGACACGCGCGCCGTGATGCCAGATGCCTTGAAGTCAAACGGCTCGGGTGAGCGGAACGCCTCGCCCAGCGCCAGGCCGCTCGCCATGTGCGCCTCCGTCATGACGCGGCTCTCCAGGCCAGTCAGGAAGCCGAGCGTGAGGGAGACGTCGTAGATGGCCTGGCGGTCGTTGTTGGCGGCCGCCCACACCAGGCGCAGGTAGTTGTCCACGAACGTCTGCGGGTAGGCGCGCGCGGCGCCAAAGTCGAGCAGGCCGATGGTGTCGGCGTCCGGGTTGTAAAAGAAGTTGCCCCAGTTGGGGTCCGTCTGCATGAACCGCCACTCAAACAGCTCCTTCAGCGTCAGGCGCAGCAGCTTGCGCGCGATGCGGTTGCGCACCTCCTGCGGGTACCCCAGCGTCGCCACCTGGTCAATGGGCATGCCGGCCAGCCAGGTGGAGGTGAGGACGCGGCGGGTGGACAGGTGCGGCACGACGGCGGGCACCTCAAAGTCGGGGTCGCCAGCCACCAGGTCGCGGAAGCGGGACTGCGCAGCCGCCTCGCGTGTGTAGTCGCACTCTGCCGTCAGCTCCTCGCCCGCCACGCGCAGCACCGAGTCCAGGTACAGGCCCTTGGGCACAAAGTTGGTGAGCGTGAGCAGGCGCTTCAGGTTGCCCAGGTCGGACGTGATGCTCTCCGCCACGCCCGGGTACTGCACCTTCACCGCCACGCGCCGGCCGTCCGGCAGCACGGCGCGGTGCACCTGCCCAATGGACGCCGCCGCCACCGGCGCCTCCTCAAATGCCGCCCCGCCCAGCTTGTCGCGCCACTCTGGCCCCAGCTCCGCCGTCATCACCGCCTCCAGCTGCCGCCGCGGCATGATATCCGCCTGCGCGCGCACGCGCTCCAGCACCGCCGCAATGTGCGGCGGCAGCAGCGACTCGTCCGAGATGGACAGCATCTGCCCGATCTTGAGCGCCGCGCCGCGCATGCGGCACAGGCCCTCCGCCAGCCGCTCCGCCTGTGCCTCTGACACGCGGGACGGCGGCGGCGGCGGCGGCGCAGCAGGTGTTGCTGCTGCGGGCGCGGCTGCGGGCGTAAACACGGAGGTGGCACGACCCACGCCGCGCGTCACTGCCTCCCCCACTGCACCTGCTGCCAGGCTGGCTGCCACGCCACCGAACCCCATCAGCCGCCCCAGCGGGCTGGCTGGCACCGCACGCTCCCGGAACACGCGCTTAGGCGGCAGGCGGGCACCCGGCAGGGGCGTCGGCGGCGCCGTGGCTGTGGATGTTGCGGTTGCGGTGGCGGTGGTTGTGGCGGCGTCGACGCTGCTGCTTGCATCGGCCTCGCTACCTGCTGGTGTTTCGGGTGCTGGCACTGCGGGCGCAGGGGCGTCTGCAGCCGGTGCCGCAGCCGTGGCATCCGCGGCGACGGCGTCAGCAGCAGCAGTTGCGGCAGCGCCGGTGGAGGCAACCGACTCCACTTCTGCTACGCTGGCTGTGGCAGCGGCAGCGGTGTCAGCAGCGACGGCAGGTGCAGCTGACTCTGCTACGGCCGCGGCAGCGGCAGCAATGCCCTCCACGGCAGCGGGGTTATGGACGCCATCAGCAGCAGTTGCAGCAGCAGTAGCAGCGGCAGGCGACTCGGTGGCGGCAGTGGCGGCGGGTGTGGTACTGACGGCATCAGCAGCCGATGGCGGTGTGTGCTGTGCTGACACGGCAGCCACAACGGCCGGCAGCCGCGCTACCACGTCATGCCAGTGCTCCGTCACGGCGTTGACTTGTACCCGCACCTCATGCGCCTGCGAGTATGGGTGGTGTATGTGTGGGTGCGGTACGTGGTGGGGGGCCTCGTGTGCAAGTGAGGTGCAGTTTGGCCGCCGGATGCCACACACACACGCACCTGAATGCGAGCCACCTCCTGCGCCACCAGCATGACGCCGCGCATCATGCGCTGCCACCCAGCGCCCCCACCGCCTGCCGCCATGGCACCCGTGCTTGCCTTAGCAGCGAACACGGCCGCACCAAACAACCAGGTCAGCCGACCAGCCAGATGTGTTCTTCCGCTTTGGTACAAGAAGCTGCAAGCTGGTACAAGTGCCAGTCACTGTGTGTAGTAGTCAATCACTCAGCAGCACTGCCACTAGCAGTAGTATGAGTAGCTTCAGTAGCAGTCATCACCAGCACCACAATTACCACTATCAGCACCACAAGAGTGCAGTAGTGGGAGTTGAGAGGCGGTCGAGAGGGTGTCAGTAGGGGGGTGAGAGGTGGTGCAGCAGGGAAGGGGCAGGTCAAAATCAAACATCAATCAACACACCAACACGCCCAAACGCCAGTGTTGCACGATATCGCCCGATGCCGCGGTGTAAATTTGGGGGGCGCTGGGGCAGGCGTGATTTA
>Ga0066256_1005029_pt1 | contig 11260 bp, 17 predicted proteins | sample ThiBio_1000_biof_FD_87107 | JGI IMG/M metagenome (GOLD analysis project Ga0066256, IMG submission 87107) | Wastewater bioreactor microbial communities from Cape Town, South Africa - Thiocy_expt_1000_biof (version 2) | ecosystem: Engineered > Bioreactor > Thiocyanate-remediating >... | reverse complement strand
CTATCGCGATGACAGCTTCCTGCCGCATGGTGTGGCGGGGCAGGAGACCGATACGCTGCAGCCCGTGCTCGTCACCGCCCACAACGAGAACGGCAACGGCGCCAACGTCCGGTTCTTCGTCGACCGGGCCGTTCCGCGCGAGGTCGCCGGCTATACCCGCATCGTCTACCTGTTTTCCGGCCACGACCCAGAGGCGGTCGCCGAGGCGCGCCTCGCCTGGCGGGCGCTTTCGCCGGGCAACGACGTCACCTACTGGCAGCAGGATGCCGGCGGGCGCTGGGAGAAAAAGGCCTAGGCGCTTTCGGCCGCTTCGAGCGCCGTGCTCATTTCGAGCCAGCGCTCCTCGATCTTGCCGATCTCGGCTTCGAAACGAGCCTTGTCCTTTCCCAGCAGCATCACCCGCTGCGGCGCGCCGTCATAGGTCTTGGGGTCGGCGAGGATGGTCTCGACCTTGGCCAGTTCGTTCCGCAGCCGGGCCATCTTCTGCTCGGCATCCTTGATCTGCTTGCGGAGCGGCGCGATCTCGGCGCGGCGCGCGGCCGCATCCTGCCGCTGCTGCTTGCGGTCATCCTGCGACACCGTCGCGCCGGCCTTCCTGCTCTCCTTCGAATTGCCCGAGGAGGTCAGCAGCCGCTGGTAGAAATCGAGATCATGGTCGAATTCCTCGATCGTGCCGTTCTGCGCGATCCACAGCTTGTCGACCGTGGCGTCGATCAGGTGCCGGTCGTGGCTGATGATCAGCACTGCGCCATTGTAGTCGTTGAGCGCGGCGACCAGCGCGTCACGGCTGTCGATGTCGAGGTGGTTGGTCGGCTCGTCGAGGATCAGCATGCCGGGGCCGCCGAAGGTGATGAGGCCCAGCAGCAGCCGGGCGCGCTCGCCGCCGGAGAGGTTCTTGACCAGCGTGTCCATGCGCGAGGTCGAGAGCCCCATCTGCGCCACGCGGCTGCGGCGCTTGGCTTCGGAATCGTAGGGCATCAGCTCCACGACGTGCTCGAACGGCGTCCATTCCGGCCGCAGCTTGTCCATCTGGTGCTGCGCGAAGTAGGCGATCTCGAGTCCGCGGCCCTTGCGCATCTCGCCGCCCATCGGCTTCAGGTCGCCGGCGAGCAGCTTGGCGAAGGTCGATTTGCCGTTGCCGTTGACGCCGATCAGCGCGATCCGGTCGTCGGGATCGATCCGGTTGGTGATCCGGCGCAGCACGACCTTTTCGCCATAGCCCACCGACACGTCGTCGAAGGTGATCATCGGCGAGGCCGGCACCTTCTTGGGATCGGGGAAGCTGAACGGCGAGGAATGCTCGTCGAACATGGCGGCCGGCGGCTTCAGCTTGGCGATCATCTTGACGCGCGCCTGCGCCTGCGCCGCCTTGGTGGCCTTGGCCTTGAAGCGATCGACGAATTTCTGCAGATGCGCGATCTGGTCGAGGGTCTTCTCGCGCGCCTTGTTGTTGAGCTCCATCTGCATGCGGCGCGTCTCTTCGAACGTGTCGTAGCCGCCGCGATAGAAGTTGAGCTGGCGGGGCTGGAGAGGGAGGTTGGGGTCCCCCGCTTTGTTCAGCAGTCCGCGGTCGGGGTTGATCATCAGCAGGGGGTGGGGGTGGGTCGGGGGTTCCTTCTCGAGCCACAGCGTGCCCTCGAGATCGAGATAGTTCGTCGGCTCGTCGAGCAGCAGCAGGTCGGGCTGGCTGAACAGCACGCCCGCCAGCGCCACGCGCATGCGCCAGCCGCCGGACAGCTCGGACGTCGGCGCCAGCTGCCGGTCGGATTCGAAGCCGAGGCCCTTGAGGATGGTCGAGGCGCGGGCTTCGGCCGTGTGGCTGTCGATGTCGGCGAGCCGGGTGTGGATCTCGGCGATGCGGTGCGGATCGGTGGCGTGCTCGGCTTCGGCGAGCAGCGCTGCCCGCTCCGTGTCCGCCGCGAGGACGACCTCCAGCGGCGAGGTCTGGTCGCCCGGCGCTTCCTGCGCCACGGCGCCGATCCGGGCGCGCGGATGCACCTCGATGGAACCGCCTTCCACCGACAGGCGCCCGAGGATCAGGTTGAACAGGGTGGTCTTGCCCGAGCCGTTCTTGCCCACGAGGCCGGCTTTGCTGCCGGCCGGCAGAACCACCGAGGCGCCCTCGAAAAGCGGGCGTCCCTGAATGAGATACGAAAGATTGTTGATCGTCAGCATGACGTGGCGCGGCGAAACGGTTAGGAACGATGAGGAACGCGAGCCATTATCGAAAGCCATGGGAGAAGTCCAATGACCCGAGCAACAGCCGGCTTTGCCGCCATCGTCCTGTTTGCCTGCGGACCAGCCCTTGCCGCCGAGCCGGCGCCGCTCACCAGCGCCACCGCCACCTGGGCTGCAGAAGGACACGTCCAGCTGAATGTCAGCTGGCAGGGTGGGGCCTGCGAGCAGCCGGGCGAGGCCGTGGTTGAGGCCACCGAGGCCGACGAAACCACCGATGCGGTACGCATTCCGACGGTCAGCACCGCCGAAGTCTGCACGATGCAGATCGTCGAGGTCGAGTTCAGCGGCCTCGTCGCCGTGGAGCCGTTGACCCAGATGCTGGCGATCACCGTGCTGGATACCGAGGGGCAGCCGAAGGCATCGGGCTCCGTCACGATCGAGAAGGCGGCCAACTAGCCCGCTTGCCTGCCGTCCGGGCCTTGGCTACAAGGCCGCTCCCCGCCAAACTGCAGCAACAAGGACGGCAAAATGGCCCTTGAACGCACCTTTTCCATCATCAAGCCGGATGCGACCCGCCGCAACCTGACCGGCAAGATCATCGCCAAGTTCGAGGATGCCGGTCTGCGCGTCGTCGCCTCCAAGCGCGTGCACCTGACCCGCGCCCAGGCGGAAGGCTTCTACGCCGTCCACAAGGAACGCCCCTTCTTCGGCGAACTGGTCGAGTTCATGATCTCCGAGCCGGTCGTCCTGCAGGTGCTGGAAGGCGAGAACGCCATTGCCAAGAACCGCGAAGTGATGGGCGCCACCAACCCGGCCAATGCAGCCGACGGCACCATCCGCAAGGAATTCGCCCTCTCGGTCGGCGAGAACTCCGTGCACGGCTCGGATGCGCCCGAGACGGCCGCCGAAGAGATCAGGTTCTTCTTCAACGACGACGAAATCGTCGGCTGATCGAAAGTATTTCGATGAGTCCGAAGGGCCGGCGGAAACGCCGGCCCTTTATTGTTGGGGCAGGGGATGCGGTCCATCCCGCCGCGCGCGGCAAATTGATCGCAATGCGACTTTCATGCGCGTGTCATTGTGTTAGGATTTCCTCGCGGCGGGGGACACCGCGAGGCTCACGTCATGCGTTTGAGTTCGATCCTGTGGATGGTGGTCACGCCGCTGTTCGTCGCGGTGGGCGCCGTGCTGCTGCTGACACCCAGCGATATCCTGCGCCAACCGGTCATCGACGTGGCCAAGGCCGCGCCGCGCGTGCCGCTTTCCGTGCAGCCCCCCGCCAAGGCCGTCGTGGCCAGCATCGGCACCTTCCATGCCGCGCCGCCCGCTGCCGCTCCGGCGGCGAATAAGCCGGCGGCCGACCGTCGCTGGATCACCGCCAGTTCGCTCAACCTGCGCACCGGACCCGGCACCGGTAACCGGCTCGTCGGCAGCCTGCCGTTCGGCACCGAGGTCGTCGTGCTCGATACCAGCGGCACCTGGGCCGAGGTCGAGGCGGGGAGCATCACCGGCTGGCTCAGCGCCAATTTCCTCGCGGATCGGCAGCCGACGGAAAACTGACGGCGCAGAACGGATGTGCAGGGCGCGCACTTCCCCGGTGCCGCGCAATGCCTTATATCGGTGGCGCTGGGACGACCCGGCATTCCCTGTTCATTTGCGGGACGGCCCGCCAAGGAGAATTCCCATGGCGTGGGTCTATCTTGTCGTTGCCGGCCTGTTCGAAATCGGCTGGGCGATCGGCCTCAAATACACTGAAGGTTTCACCCGGCTGGTCCCGTCCGTTGCCACCGGCATCGCGATGCTGATCAGCGTCGTGCTGCTCGGGCTGGCGTTGCGGGAACTGCCGGTCGGCACCGGCTACGCCGTCTGGACCGGCATCGGCACGGTGGGAACGGCACTGCTCGGCATCTTCCTCTTCGCCGAGCCTGCGACCGCCATCCGGCTGGCCAGCATCGCGCTGATCGTCGCCGGTATCGCCGGGCTGAAGCTGTTCAGCTGACAGCATCGAGTGTTGCAGATTTGCATGGCCGGCACGGCAACGTGCCGGTCACGAAAATTTTGATGGAACCAAATCGGGTTTCACGTAACGTTCCGCTTCGGGGGACCGGGTCAGCGGGCCATTCCAGCACTGTCAACTCAATGTGCGCCAGTCGAGCGTCAGCGGCGTCGTGCACCGAAAGGTCTGAGACAAACTATCATGCTCGTCCGTCCTCGCGAAGTCGCTTACGTCCTCGCCCTGGTCCTGTCGCTCCTCATCGCCAAGCACATCCCGTTCTTCAGCACCGTGCCGCTGACCAACATCATCGGGGTTACCTGCTTCGCCTTCGCGATCTATCTCAGCCTGCGCATTTATCGCGCCGAGCTGGCGCGCATCCGCAGCTGAACCGTCATTCGCGGCAGCCGCGGGCTACCCGGCCCGCGGTCAGCTTTGGACGGCAAAACGCCGGAACGTGAAGCCGCCTTTGATGGGCGCCTCCTCGGTCAGTTCCAGCCGGACGAGGTCGCGGAGACCCTTGAACATCGGCAGACCGCCGCCGACCACCACCGACGTGAAGTAGCCGGTGACCTCGTCGACGAGCCCGGCGTTCAGCAGGTCGGAGGCGAGCGTCGGCCCGGACAGGGAGATGTCGCCGCTGGCGCTCGCCTTGAGCTGGCGCATGCTGTCGGGTGACAGGTCGGCAACGATCCGGGTCCGTGCGCTGCGCGGCTCGGTCAGCGTCCGCGAAGCGACGATCTTGTCCGGTCGCTGCCAGGCGGTCGCAAAGGCGATGTCGGCGGGCTGCGCGTCGGGGAGGCGGTCCGCCGTCTCCCAGTAGACCATGAGGTCGTACATCTTGCGGCCATAGACGAGCGTGCCGGCGCGATCCAGTTCGGCTGCTGCGTGGCGGTGCAGGTCCGCACCGGGTTCCGTCCAGCTGAAGCGGCCATCGGCGGCGGCGACGTAACCATCGAGCGACACTTCGCCCATGCCGTAGATCAGTCTTGCCATGTCGATCTCCTATGCGGCCCCCATCGGGGTTTCAGTCGGCGGGCGTCACACTAGTTGCGGACGGCGCTGGCGTCGGCGCGGCCGCGCAGGGAGGCGATTTTGCGTTCGTTGCGGGTCATGCCGGCTGCGCGCTCGAACTCGGCCCGCGCTTCGTCGAGGCGGCCGAGCTTGAACAGGAAATCGCCGCGGACGCTGGGCAGCAGGTGGTAGCCGGCAAGGGTTGGATCGTCAGCCAATGTGTCGGCGAGGTCGAGTCCGGCCTGAGGCCCAAAGGCAAGGCCGTAGGCCACGGCGCGGTTGAGGTCGACGACCGGCGAGGGCGCGACCGCCGCCAGCTGGTCGTAGAGATCGGCAATCCGGTGCCAGTCCGTGTCCTCGGCCCGCCGGGCGCGGCCGTGGCAGGCGGCGATGGCGGCCTGCAGCTGGTAGGTGCCCGTACGCCGGCCCAGCGCTTCGGCGCGGTCGAGCGCCGCCAGTCCGCGGCGCACGAGCGTCCAGTCCCACCGGCTGCGATCCTGCTCGAGGAGGAGAATGGGCGTACCGTCCCGTGCAGTGCGCGCCGGCTGGCGCGACGCCTGGATCTCCATCAGCGCGACCAGCCCATGCACTTCGGGCTCGCCCGGCGCCAGCTCCGCCAGCACCCGCCCCAGCCGCAGGGCGTCGCTGCAGAGCTGCGGCCGCATCCAGTCCTCTCCGGCGGTTGCGGAATAGCCCTCGTTGAAGATGAGGTAGATGACGCCGAGCACCGAGCTCAGCCGCTCCGCCATGTCGGCGCCGCGCGGCACCTCGTAGGGGATGCGGGATTCGCTGATGGTCTTCTTGGCGCGCACGATGCGTTGCGCCACGGTCGGTTCGGGCACGAGGCAGGCGCGCGCGATCTCGTCGGTCGTCAGGCCGCCGATGAGCCGCAGCGTCAGCGCCACCCGCGACTCCATCGACAGGATCGGGTGGCAGGAGGTGAAAATCAGCCGCAGCAGGTCGTCGCCGATATGGTCGTCCAGCCGCGCGTCGGGATCGTCCCCGCCGAAATCCTGCTCGGTCTGCATGTCGGCCCCCAGCTCGTCGAGCTTGCGGGCGGCCATCTTGTTGCGGCGGAAATAGTCGATGGCGCGGCGCTTTGCCGTGGTCATCAGCCACGCGCCGGCCTTCTGCGGCACCCCGGTTTCGGGCCACTGCTTCAGCGCGACCAGCAGCGCATCCTGCGCCAGCTCCTCGGCCATCGAGATGTCGCGCGTCAGGCGGGTGAGGCCCGCGCCAAGCGGCGGGGCCTCGATCCGCCGGGCGGGCCTGCGGGCAGGGTGCGCGTCGTTTCCCGCCGGCAGGGCGCGGGACCAAGCCGGGTTCGACCCGCCGATGCAACCGCCCTGGTGGATCAGCCGCGGATGGGCTTGTTCCGTTCCGCGTGGAACTGCTTTTCCATGTCCAGCGTCTCGGCGCTGACCTCGTCGTAGGCGAAGTCCTCGGGTTCGGCCACGCGGCGGATTTCCACCTCGCCTTCCTCGAACGGGATCTTCTCCGCCCAGGCCAGGGCCTCGGCCTTGTCCTTGACGTCGATGATCCAGAAGCCGCCGATCAGCTCCTTGGTTTCGCTGAACGGGCCGTCCACCACCTTGCGCTGCTTCTTGTCGAAGCGGACGCGGGTGGAGAGCTTGCTGGGCAGCAGCCCTTCCATCGCCAGCAGGATGCCGGCGTCCATCATCTCCTTGTTGAGCTTGCCCATGGTGGCGATCTCCTCGGAGGTCGGCGGGCGGTCCGGCGGGTTCTCGCCTTCCTTGACCATGATCATGAAACGCATCGGTGTTTCTCCTTCTCGGGTGAGGTGGTGGGGTCAGCTCTGGGGGGCGGTGCGTTCGCGCAGCGCGCGGTCGGCTTCGATCACCTCGGCGGGCGCACCGGCTTCCTCCCAGTCGATTGCCTCCCAGACCTTGCGGATTTCGAGTTCCTCGCCCTCGGCGAAGGGGTACTTCTTCATCCAGGCGATGGCGTCGTCGCGGTCGCGCACGTCGATGATCCAGAACCCGGCAACCAGTTCCTTGGTTTCCGCGAACGGGCCGTCGATGACCTCGTAGCGGCCCTTGCCGTAGCGCAGGCGAGCGCCCTTGGCGCTCGATTGCAGCCCTTCGCCGGCGATCAGTACGCCCGCATTGATCATTTCCTCGTTGAATTTGCCCATCGCCTCGAAGGCCGCCGGGTCCTCGATGACGCCGGCTTCGCTCTGCGGGGTGGCTTTGACGATGACCATGAACTTCATTGCTTTTCTCCGTTTCGAGGGGAGCCGAAATCTCCCGTTCGATATCACGACGAACCACGCCGCCCGTCCTCGACAAACGCGCCAAAGTTTTTTCGGGTGCTTGACACTGCCTCGTTTCGCTCTGTATTGAACCGATAAGTTGATAACTGAATGGTTGAATAATGAGCGCCGATCGCCTCAGCATCACCTTCGCGGCTCTCGCCGATCCGACCCGCCGCGGCATCCTCGCCCGGCTCGCGCGGGGGCAGGCGAGCGTCAATGAGTTGGCGGAGCCCTACGACATGTCGCTCGCCGCGGTGAGCAAGCACCTCAAGGTGCTGGAGCGGGCCGGGCTCATCTCGCGGGGCAGGGAGGCGCAGTGGCGGCCGTGCCGGCTGGAGGCCGCGCCCATGCGCGATGTTGCCGACTTCATCGAGTTCTATCGTCGCTTCTGGGACGAAAGCCTCGATCGGCTCGGCGATTATCTCGCCGAACTGCAGAAGGCCGATCCGGACGCGCCAAAGAACTGAGCGTTCCGCTATCCCACTCTTATCTGGAAGGACAGTGAAATGGACGACCTAACGGTCATCGCCCCGCCCGGGGAAACGACCATCACCATGACCCGCAGTTTCAACGCCCCGCAGACGCTGGTCTGGAAGGCGATGACCGAGCGCGAGCACATTGTCCGCTGGTGGGGTCTGAAGAATTCGAAGGTGACGGTGCTCGCGCACGATTTCCGCGTCGCCGGCGAATGGCGGTTCGAGCAGGCCTATGCCGACGCCGATACACCCAACATGGTCTTTTACGGCAGCTACCGCGAGATCAGCCCCATCGCGTCCTACACCAACAGTTTCGGCATCGAGGGCATGTACCCGGACGATGGCCTGCTCGAGACCCATTCCCTCGCGGAGCGGGACGGCGTGACCTACTACACCAGCGTATCGCGGTTCCAGACGGTCGAGGCCCGCGACGGCATGGTCGGCTCCGGCATGGAGTACGGCGCCCGCGAATCCATGAACCAGCTCGACGAGCTGCTGGTCGCGCTGCAGCAGCGCTAGCCCAAACACGGAGAAGCATCGTGAGCGATCTCAAGTATGAAGCGCCGGCCGACCAGCCGGTCCTGATCATGACCCGCACCTTCGAGGCGCCGCGGGAGCTGGTGTGGAAGGCGATCTCCGAGCCGGAGCATGCGGTCCGCTGGTTCGGTCCGAACGGGCATCGCAACCGCGTCCTCAAGTGGGACTGGCAGGTCGGCGGCGAATGGTCGATCGAGACCACGACGGCCGAGGGGCAGGTGATCGTCCTCTTCGGCGCCTACCAGGAAATCGTGAAGCCGCAGAAGGTGACGCAGACCTTCTCGTTCGATGGTCTGCCGCCGGGTGTGCACAGCGTCGATACCGTCGAGCTGATCGAGTCCGGATCGCGCACCATCTATCGCGCCACCTCGCTCATGCCCGATGTCGCTTCCCGCGATGGCATGCTGGCATCGGGTATGGATGTCGGCGTCCGCGAGGGCTTCGAGCGGCTCGACGCCATCCTCGAGGCGTTCAAGGCCGAAGCCGCCTGACCACCGCAGCCGTTGGAACAAACATGTCGCCGGGTAGCCGATCCGGCGATTGGCGGGAAAATCTGTTCCAATCTGCATGGACGCTGTCGTGCGCGCCCTGCGATGATCGTCGCTGAGGTATGGAACCGGGGGGACGGACGATCGTCCCGCACCGGTGTGCATAGAGGAGACGACGATGAAGTTCATGACCATGGTGACCACGACCAATCCCGGCGACATCGGTGCGCCGCCGGCCGAGCTGATGCAGGCCATCGGCGAGCTTGGCCTCAAGGCCGGCGCGAAGCTCAAGGATACTGGCGGGATGAAGTCGATCGGGCAGGGCAAGGTCGAGGCCGGCAGTGTCGCCGTCGACGGTCCCTTCGCTGAAGCCAAGGAGGCCATCGGCGGCTTCGCGCTCTATGAGCTCGACAGCGAGGCCGAGGCCGTGCAGTGGGTGAGCGACTTCCTCGAGCTGCATCGTAAGCACTGGCCGGCCTGGGAAGGCGAAGTGCAGCTGCTCCAGCTGATCTCGTTCGGCCCGCCGCCGACCGAGGCGGACGCGGCGCCGATGGCCTGCCTCACCAGCTAGGCCCAGTAGGCGTCATAGAAGAACCAGATCGTCAGGCCCACGCCATAGACGATCACCAGGGTCCGGATCACCGGCTGCGGGATGCGGTGCGCGAGGCGGGCGGCGACATAGGCGCCGATCACGACGCCGGCGAGCGCCACCGACCCGTGGAACCAGTCGATGCTGCCGGCAAACGCGAAGCTGTCCTCCGCCACCGCGGCGGCCCCCGAAGACATCCACAGCTTGAGCCCGTTCATGGGGTGGATGTCGGTGAGCCCCGCCAGCGCGAGGAAGGCCAGCAGCAGGATCCCCAGCCCGGCGTTGAAGAACCCGCCATAGACGCAGATCGCGGCGAGCAGGGCGAGCAGCAGCACCGTGCCGGCGATCCTGGCGCCGCGCGCCTGTCCGGCGTGCTTCTGCACGAAGGCATTGATCCGGCCGCCGAAGGCGAACAGCACCACCGAGAACAGGATCAGCCAGGGCACGATCAGGTTGAACTGCTCGTTGGAGACGCGCAGCAGCAGCTCGGCGCCGACATAGCCGAAGACCAGCGCCACGATGCCGTAGGCGAGCAGCCGGTCGCGCGCCTTCATCATGTCCGACCAGTAGCCCCAGGCGCCGCTGATGTAGCCGGGGAGGGCGGCATAGGTGTTGGACGCATTGGCGATGACCGGCGGAATGCCCGCCACCAGCAGCGCCGGAAAGACGATGAACGAGCCGCCGCCGGCGAGCGAATTGAGGGCGCCGCCGAGAATACCGGCGACAAACAGAAGGAGCAGCGTCACGGCAGGTCTCGCAGGAAGGCGGCAGCCTGAATGTCAGGTGCCGCAAGGGGCAGGGTCCGGCGGGACGTCACGCGGCACCGGCGGGAACAGACTCGGCCAGGACGATCTGGCCGGCGCGATCATCCCCCGTCGATGGGGTGGGGGTCAACGCCCGACCGGAAGCTTCTGCCGCGCCTCGCGGTCAGCGGGCCTTGAGCCAGGCGCGGATGCGGCCGCGCGCATTGGCGTACGGAGACGACGTGTTGAACTGGATCATCCGTCCCTTGGTCCATTTTCCATGCCACGGCCGCCCGTAGAGTTCGGCGTCCGACCGTGCCCCGATGATGTCGCCCAGACGGGTGCGGGCATCGGTCAGCCGCGCCAGCAGCGCCGCCCAGTCGAGCGTCCGGTAATCGGCATAGAATTTCTGCGCGAGCAGCCCGAGCTGGTTCCACTGGAACCCTGTTTCGGGAAAATCCACCGTTTCGCCCCGGTCGTCGCGTTCGAGCCACTTGAGCACCAGCTCGTTCCAGCCGACGAGGTAGGCGACGACGTCGGCCGGGCTCATGGCCGTGCCGGCGGCATGGCCCTCCATCGACGCTTCGCGAGCGCGCTCGGCAGGCACCCGCTCCAGATCCGCCATCAACTTCGTGAAGGTGGTGGCGATCGCCGCCTGCAACTCGTCTTTCGATTTGGGGACGGCCATTCCGCTATCTGTCGGCCGCTGCGAAATGCGCCAGCTGCCCCTCATGCGCCCGTCTGAAGGCCGGGCGCGCGCAGGCCCGTTCCACATAGGCGCGGATCGGCGGGGAAACGCCCGCGGCGAGGAACCTGGGCACCCGCAGCACATCCGCCCTCAGGATGGCGGCGACCGTGAACTGCCCCCCGGCGAGCCACCCCCGCCCCGCGAGGACGCCGCTGGGAGGGGTGAGGCGCTGCATCACCCCGCCCTCCAGCCGAGTGTCCGGTGGCCGGCCCCAGCCCC
>Ga0066256_1005026_pt1 | contig 11271 bp, 14 predicted proteins | sample ThiBio_1000_biof_FD_87107 | JGI IMG/M metagenome (GOLD analysis project Ga0066256, IMG submission 87107) | Wastewater bioreactor microbial communities from Cape Town, South Africa - Thiocy_expt_1000_biof (version 2) | ecosystem: Engineered > Bioreactor > Thiocyanate-remediating >... | reverse complement strand
GATGTCGGCCTTCTCGATGCCGACGAAGCTGGAGCGGACGACCTCGCCCTTGCTCTCGCGGTCCGAAATGGCCGCGTCGAACCCTTCGTAGACCTCGCGTGACAGCAGGTTCTTCAGCGCCTTGCGGTCGCCATCGGCGAAGGCGACGACGATCATTTCATAGGCCATGCGCGCACCGTTGACGAATTCCTTCGGATTGAAGGAAGGATCGACCTTGACGAGCTGGCGAAGCTGCTCGTTGAGCGGTGTGCCCGGCGCGGCGAAGCTATCGACGGACGCATAGGGATTTTCGTCCGCGTCCGTTCCATCCCGACGCGGCAGGGTGACGACCTTGCCGCGATCGGCCGAATCAGTCTCGGCGGCGCTCTCGCGTTTGGAATAGGGATCGAAGGGCGGGCGCTCGCTCCCGGTGCGACGGCCGAGCACGCTGCGCAATTGCAGGAAGATCACCACCGCAGCCACAAGGAAGAAAATCGTTACAAAGTCGAATGAGCCCATTATCGATCCGCTGCGGTTTCTGATTTTTGTTCCTTTCCATATAGTCCGCAAAGACGGATCATTCAAATGGCGATGACGTGAATGCCGCGAAGACATGCGAAACGGCACGCCGCAGTATCGGCCGGCGAAAATCTGTGCGACACTGGAAACCATGCCGAGACTTCTCATTCCCCTCTTCTTTCTCCTGCTGCCGCTGGCGGAAATCGCCTGTTTCATCCTGGTCGGGCGGCGGATCGGCGTCTTTGCCACCCTGTCGCTGGTGGCGCTGTCGGCCGTCGCCGGCATCGTCCTGATGCGCATCCAGGGGTTCGGCGTGCTCGCTAGGCTGCGGCAGTCCGGACAGGAGGGCCGCGTGCCGGGCAAGGAGATGCTCGATGCCGCGATGATCATGATCGCCGGGATCCTGCTTCTCATCCCCGGCTTCCTGACCGACATCGTCGGCCTTGCCCTCTTTCTTCCACCGGTGCGGCGCTTTCTCTGGAACCGGCTGATGCGCAATGTCGTTGTTGTCGATATCGGCGGGGCGGGCCCGCATCGGCGCCCGCAAACCGGGCCCGACCGCACGATCGACCTCGACGAAAGCGATTTCCATCGCGACGGGCCGCGCCGAGGCCCAGGGTTGTAAGCCTTTTGCCGAAATGCTAGATGGCCTGACTTTCCAGAGTCCCCGAGGATATTCTCCATGACCGACGCAGCCTCCCAGAACAACGCCGCAAGCCCCTCGCTCAATATCCTTGCGCAGTATGTGAAGGACTTCTCCTTCGAAAATCCGGGCGCGCCGCGGTCGCTGCAGGCTCGCGAAGGCGCGCCGGCAATCAATATCAGCGTCAACGTCAACGCCAACCCGCTCGCCGAAGCGGATTTCGACGTCATCCTTTCGCTGAATGCAGAAGCCCGCGACGGCGACAAGGTCCTCTTCAACGCCGAGCTCGCCTATGGCGGCGTCTTCCGCATCACAGGCTTCCCGCAGGAGCACATGCTGCCGGTCCTCTTCATCGAGTGCCCGCGCCTCCTGTTCCCCTTCGCCCGCCAGATCATCGCCGACGCCACCCGCAACGGCGGCTTCCCGCCGCTGATGATCGACCCGATCGATTTTGCCCAGATGTTCGCCCAGCGCATGGCCGAAGAGCAGGTCAAGGCCAAGGTCCAGGCCAACTGAGGCCACCATCCCGTTTCAAAAGAAAACGCCCGGCTACGATGTGGCCGGGCGTTTTTGTTTACAGGTTCGTAAGCCGGATTCAGGGGCCGTATTTCGCCCAGATCGCCTTGGCGCCCATCGTTTCCACCATGGCGGCATGGGCGGCGCGCTCTTCCTCCGACAGGCGCGGCGCAAGGGGGCGCGGGCGCAGGCCGAGCGGCTGGACGACCTCGTCCTCCGCATCGACCAGCGTCTGGCGGCCGGCTTCCGCCGTGCCGAGACCGAGGGCCGCCTGCCGGCCGCCGATCATCTCGATATAGACTTCGGCGAGCAGTTCGGAGTCGAGAAGGGCGCCGTGCTTCGTGCGGTGCGAGTTGTCGATGCCGTAGCGCCGGCAGAGCGCATCGAGCGAATTCGGCCCCATCGGGTGCTTGCGGCGGGCGAGCGCCAGCGTGTCGGTCACCCGGTCGGACGCGACCGGCGGCAGGCCGAGACGGTCGAACTCGGCATTGATGAAGCCCATGTCGAAGCTGGCGTTGTGCGCCACCCAGCGGGCCTCGCCGAAAAAGTCGATGATGTCCTGCGCGACGTCCGCAAAGGGGCGCTTGTCCTGCAGGAACTCGTCGGTGATGCCGTGGACGGCAAGCGCATCCGGATGGACCTTGCGGTCGCCGGGATTGATGAAGATGTGAAGCGTGCGGCCGGTCGGGAAATGGTTTTCCAGCTCGACGCCGCCGATTTCGATGACGCGGTCGAGCTTGTTGTCGAGGCCGGTCGTTTCCGTATCGAAGATGATCTCGCGCATCAGTTCCGCCGTTCCGTCAGTTTCGCAATTATCTCTTTCACCTGTTCGCGCGCCGCTTCAAGCCCCCTGCCCGTATCCACGACGAAATCGGCCCGCCGCCGCTTTTCCGCATCCGGCATCTGGCGCGACAGGATGAGCTGGAACTTCTCCTCCGTCATGCCCGGCCGGGCGAGCACCCGGTGCCTCTGCGTCTGCGGGTCGCAGGTGACGACCGCGACCTTGTCCACGCGCGTTTCTCCAGCCGTCTCGTAGAGCAGCGGAATATCGAGCACCACCAATGGCGACCCGTTCTGCCGCTCCGCATCGAGGAAGGCCGTTTCACGCGCCCGGACCAGCGGGTGGATGACTTCTTCCAGTTCGCGAAAGCGTTCCGGGGCGGCCGAAAGGGCGCCCGAAAGCACCTTGCGGTCTATGACGCCACCCGCCAGCGCTTCCGGAAACAGCGCCGCCACCGGCGCCACCGCCTCGTTGCGGTAGAGATCGTGCACCGTCGCATCCGCATCGTGGACCGGCACGCCGAGATCGTGGAACATCGCAGCCGTCGTCGACTTGCCCGTTCCGATCGATCCGGTCAGGCCGAGCACGATCATCAATGCTTCTCCATGTCGGCAAGGATCAGGCGGCGCAGTTCGTCGTCGACCACCGGCCGAACGCCGAACCACTTTTCGAAGCCGGGCACCGCCTGGTGCAGGAGCATGCCGAGGCCGTCGACCGTGGCACGGCCTTGCGCCGCAGCCTGCCGCAGGATCGGCGTCATCAGGGGTACGTAGACGATATCCGTCACGATAGCGCCGTCCGCCAGCGGCGAGAAATCGAAATCGGGCGCCGGTTCGCCATCCATGCCGAGCGAGGTCGTGTTGACGAAGAGACCCGCGCCCTTGGCAACCTCGGCAAGCGCGCCCATGCCATGGGCATGCACCTTCGGCCCGAAGCGGTCCGCCAGTTCCCGGGCGCGCGCAACGGTGCGGTTCACGACATGAATCTCACGGACACCGCGGTCGCGCACCGCCTGGATGACGGCGCGGCTGGCGCCGCCCGCACCGAGGATGACCGCACGATCCGTCCTGTCCCAGCCGGGCATGGCGGCGTCGAGATTGGCGAGAAAGCCATAGCCGTCGGTATTGGTGGCGCACAGCCGGCCATCTTCCAGCCAGAGCGTGTTCGACGCACCGAGCTCCTCGCTCAGCGCATCCGGCCTGTCGGCCAGCCTGAAGGCCATCTCCTTATGGGGAATGGTGACATTGCCCCCCGTGAAGCCGGATTCCCCGCTCTTCAATCTCGAAACAAAGCCGGCGAAGTCTTCAGGCGGAATCTCCTGCCGCGTATAGGATCCCGCCAAACCGAGCTTCTCCAACCAGTGGCCGTGGATCAACGGGGAGCGCGAATGCCTGACCGGATAGCCGGCGACGAAGGCATGGCGGGCGGATGTTTCACGTGAATCATGCATCGATGGCACCGAGTTCGCGAAGTTTAGCCAGCAGCGGAAGAAGCGGCAGGCCGAGAATGGTGAAGTAGTCGCCGTCGATCCGCTCGAAGAGCTGGACGCCCTCCCCTTCGAGCTGGTAGGCGCCGACGCTTGCGAGAACCCGCGTTCCGACCCGGGCAAGATGACGGTCGATGAAGGCTTCCGACAGCGGCCGCATCGTCAGCCGCGCGATGGAGACGTCGGACCACAGGGTTTCGCCGTCGCGGACCAGCGCGATGCCGCAGTTCAGCGCGTGCGTGCGGCCGGACATAGCCGCAAGGTGCGATTTCGCCTCGGCCATGTCGGCGGGCTTGTGGAACACCCGGCCGTCGAGCGAGAGGGTCTGGTCTGAGCCGATGACGAGCGCGCCGGGATTGCGGCCGGCAACGTCCAGCGCCTTCTCGATCGCCAGCGCCGCGGCGACCTCCGGCGGCGTCGGATTGCGCGCGGCCAGCGCCGCCTCGGCGGCGCGCTCGTCGATCAGCGCAGCCTCTGCCGTGAAGGCGAGGCCCGCATTCTCCATCAGCATGCGGCGGAAGGGGCTTCGCGAGGCGAGGATCAGCGGCGGTGTCATTGAAATCTCCTGTCGCCTTCCGCGTTAACGGAGCTTGGGGCGAAGAGCAACGATGGCGGCGGCCGTTTCCTCGATGGACCGGCGCGTGACGTCGATGATCGGCCAGTTGTTGCGCGCGCAGATGGCGCGGGCATATTTCAGCTCCTCGGAGATTTGCGCACGGTCGATATAATCGTCGCCACGAAAATCCTGCGTCTGGCCGAGCACCCGGTTCTGCCGGACCTGGGCGATACGGTCGGTCGTCGCGATGAGCCCGACGATCAGCGGCTTCGTCGCCGTGGAGAGACGATCCGGCAGCGGCACGCCGAGCACGATGGGCACGTTGGCGGTCTTGATGCCGCGATTGGCGAGATAGATGCTGGTCGGCGTCTTCGAGGTGCGGCTGATGCCGATGAGAATGACATCGGCCTCGTCGAGATCGGCGGGCAGTTGCCCGTCGTCATGGTCCATCGTGAAGTTCAGCGCCTCGATGCGCGCGAAATATTCCGCGTTCATCACATGCTGCGCCCCCACCCGGCGGCGCGAGGGCGCGCCGAGATAGGACTGGAAAAGGTCGATCACCGGTTCGAGCACGGAGACGCAGGGCACGCCCATCTCCCGGCAGCGCTGGTCGATGATTTCGGAAAGCTCCCGGTCGACGACCGTATAGAGCACGATGCCCGGCGCACCGTCGATCGCATCGAGCACCGGCATGAGCTGCTTGCGGTTGCGAATCAGCGGATAGACGTGTTCCAGCGCCTGGGAGGACTGGAACTGCGCCGCCGCCGCACGCCCTGCGGCAATCAGGGTCTCGCCCGTCGAGTCCGAAATGAGGTGCAGATGGAAGTAGTTTCTGGTGCTTTCCACAATATCCTCCGCCCCCTGTTGATGACCCGGGACAAGCGTGAGGTAAGGACGGGCGGTGGCCGGAGGCAAGAGGACAACCGCCTGTTTATCCACAATCGGCAGATTCCGGGAGACGGTTTCCGCGCCTTTGTGGAAAAGACTCATGGTCATGGCAAAGTGTCGCGCTTGTCCACAGGCGATCCACAGGAAGGCGTTATCTTGCGCCTTTCGATGGCATTGATTTCATGGAGGGAATCCAGTTTTCCCGGTTTTTCCTGAAAAAGGCCTGCGTGTCGCGCGTCTTTTCCTTCGGACGGCCGGACCACCGGGGATTTTGTGGAGAGGATTTAATCCTTGATACTCACCGACTCTAAGAAATAGAAACCTTCTTAAAAGAGATTATTTCTTGATTGGGAGAACCCCGCATTGTCTGCGAAAAGCCGCAAGATCGTCGATGTCCTGAACGGGAACACGGTGTCTCCCCCTCCCCTCTGGCTGATGCGTCAGGCGGGGCGATACCTGCCGGAATACAGGGCAACGCGGGCGGAGGCCGGAAGTTTCCTGGATCTCTGTTACTCGCCGGAGCTGGCGACGGAAGTCACGCTCCAGCCCATCCGCCGCTATGCGTTCGACGCGGCGATCCTCTTTTCCGACATCCTCGTCATCCCCGATGCGCTGAAGCGGGACGTGCGCTTCGAGGAAGGCCACGGGCCGCGCCTCGAGCCGATCGACGTCGATGGCATCCTCGCCCTGAAGCCGGACGGCGTCCAGGATCACCTTCGGCCGGTCATCCGGGGGGTCGGTGGCATAGCCAGGTCCGTGCAGTCGTACACGGCCTTATCGGGCTTCTCCGGCGCCTCGTGAACGGTGGCGCCCTTCAGGAGGGCGGGCCTGGGCGCGTGGGCCCAGGCGCCGAGCCGCCTCTTCGCCTACAAGGAGCCGAAGGCTTTCGCGCATCTGCTCGACGTGCTTGCCGATCTTTCGGCCGACTACCTCGTCTCGCAGATCGATGCCGGTGCGGATGCGGTGCAGATCTTCGATTCCTGGGCCGGCGTGCTCGGCGAGAAGGAATTTGCGGAATATGCCGTGCGACCGGTGCGGCGCATCGTCGATTCGGTTAAGGCCCGCAGGCCGCAGGCAAAGGTCATCGCCTTTGCCAAGGGTGCTGGCCTGCTCCTCAGATCCTACCGGCAGGAAACGCGCGCGGACGCCATCGGCCTCGACTGGTCGGTGCCGCTCTCCTTCGCGGTCGAGCTGCAGAAGGATGGTCCCGTGCAGGGCAATCTCGATCCGATGCGCGTGGTTGCGGGCGGCGCCGCGCTCGACGAGGGTATCGACGCCATCCTGCAGGCGCTCGGCAACGGACCGCTGATCTTCAACCTTGGCCACGGCATCACGCCGCAGGCGGACCCCGAAAACGTGACGCGGCTGGTGGCGCGGGTGCGCGGAGAAAAGCGGTGAGCGAGAAGCAGACGGGGGAAAGCGCCGGACGCCGCGCGCGGCTGCGGGCCGGGGTCGCCCTTGCCGCCTTCGCCCTGCTCGCGCTTGTCCTCGTCCTCTATCCGCCCGGTGACCTCTACCTCTGGATCAAGGCGCTGCACATCATCGCCGTGATGTCCTGGATGGCAGGCCTGCTCTACCTGCCGCGGCTCTTCGTCTACCACACGGATGCGCCCGTCGGATCCGCCCAGTCCGAGACCTTCAAGGTGATGGAGCAGCGGCTCTACGGCACCATCATGCAGCCGGCCATGGGCCTTTCCTGGCTGCTCGGTCTCTACCTCGCCTGGTCGGTCTACGGTTTCCAGGGCGGCTGGCTGCATGCCAAGCTCGCCTTCGTCGTTCTTTTGTCCGGCGTGCACCAGTATTACGGCCGCGCCGTGAAGGCCTTTGCCGAGGATCGCAACGTGAAAACCGGGCGGCAATGGCGCATCTGGAACGAGGCGCCGGCGCTGCTGCTGGTCCTCATCGTCGTCATGGTCGTGGTCAAGCCGTTCTGAGTGGCCGCGACAAATCGGACGAAATTCAAAGGCCCCCTTGCGGGGCGGCACCGGAACCGCTATTTTCCGCGCATCTCATCTATCGTGGCATGTGTATTCGTTCAGTGAGCTGCACCAGAACCCGCGCAGTTCGTCCCTGACCCGCACGCCTTTTCCCATCCCGATGACCCGCAGCATGGACCATTCATGGCCGAAATGAAGCTACAAGACCTCAAGAACAAGACTCCGACCGACCTAATCGCCTTTGCCGAATCGATCGAGGACGAGAACGCTAGCACGATGCGGAAGCAGGAGCTCCTGTTAGCCGTCCTAAAGATGCTGGCCCAGCAGGTTGTGGAGATGATCGTCGAAGTCGTCCTGAAAGTCCTCCATGACGGCTTCACCCTCGCAGATCCGCCGCTTCTCGCTGAAGACCGGCGACACCGTCGAATGCCCGATCCGCGGCCCCAAGGAAGGCGAACGCTATTTCGCCCTCCTCAAGGTCAACACGATCAATTTCGACGATCCGGAAAAGATCCGCCACAAGGTCCACTTCGACAACCTGACGCCGCTCTATCCCAACGAGCGCTTCAAGATGGAGCTGGAGATCCCGACCTCGAAGGATCTTTCCCCGCGCGTCATCGATCTGGTGGCGCCGCTCGGCAAGGGCCAGCGCGGCCTGATCGTCGCGCCGCCACGCACGGGTAAGACGGTTCTGCTCCAGAACATCGCCCATTCGATCACCGCCAACCATCCGGAATGTTACCTCATCGTCCTGCTGATCGACGAGCGCCCGGAGGAAGTGACGGACATGCAGCGGTCGGTGAAGGGCGAGGTCGTCTCCTCCACCTTCGACGAACCGGCGACGCGCCACGTCCAGGTTGCCGAAATGGTCATCGAGAAGGCCAAGCGCCTCGTCGAGCACGGCCGCGACGTCGTCATCCTGCTCGATTCGATCACGCGTCTCGGCCGCGCCTACAACACCGTCGTCCCCTCCTCCGGCAAGGTCCTGACAGGCGGCGTCGATGCCAACGCCCTGCAGCGCCCGAAGCGCTTCTTCGGCGCGGCGCGCAACATCGAGGAAGGCGGCTCGCTGACGATCATCGCGACGGCCCTCATCGACACCGGCAGCCGCATGGACGAAGTGATCTTCGAAGAGTTCAAGGGCACCGGCAACTCGGAAATCGTGCTTGACCGCAAGGTTGCCGACAAGCGCATCTTCCCGGCCATGGACATCCTCAAGTCCGGGACGCGCAAGGAAGACCTCCTCGTGCCGCGCCAGGACCTCCAGAAGATCTTCGTCCTGCGTCGTATCCTCGCCCCGATGGGCACCACCGACGCGATCGAGTTCCTCATCGACAAGTTGAAGCAGACCAAGACCAACGGCGACTTCTTCGATTCGATGAACACCTGACCTCAGAGGGCAGGCTTGAAAACAGATGTGGTCCCGCTGCAAGGCGGGACCTTCTTCGTTTCATGGCGAAGATTCGATTCTTTTCCGAAACGAGTCGGATCGATTCGATACCGGAATATTTGCGATGAGCAGTGCTACCGATACCATTTTTGCACTTTCCAGCGGCGGACTCCCGTCCGGCGTGGCGGTCATTCGCCTCAGCGGTTTGCAAAGCCGCGAGGTGGTCGCTCGAATGTGCGGAACGGTGCCTGCTCCACGACACGCGGCCCTAAGATCGATTCGAGACCGTAACGGCGATGTTCTGGATGAGGGCATCGTTCTGTTCTTCCCGGGGCCGCATTCCTTCACCGGTGAAGACAGCGCCGAGTTGCAGATTCATGGCGGCCGGGCGACGGTGAAGGCGGTGCTGGCTGCGCTGGCTGAGTTCGAGGGCATGCGTGCCGCCGAGGCGGGTGAATTCTCCCGTCGCGCCTTTCTGAACGGCCGAATGGACCTGGTGGAAGTCGAAGGTCTGGCCGATCTCATAGCTGCCGAGACGGAGATCCAGCGCCGGCTCGCTGCGGAGCAGGCGTCGGGCGGGTTGTCACGGCTTTACGATTCGTGGGCGAAACGGTTGACCCATGCGCGGGCGATGATCGAGGCTGAACTGGATTTTGCCGACGAAGACGACGTTCCCGGTTCCGTGGCATCGCAGATCTGGGATGACATGCACGCCTTGCAGCAGGACATTCTTAACCATCTTGCCGATGCGCGCGTCGGCGAGATTGCGCGTGACGGCCTGAAGGTCGTCATCGCGGGGCCGGCCAATGCCGGGAAATCAAGCCTTTTGAACTACTTGGCGAAGCGGGATATCGCCATAGTCACCGACATTCCCGGCACGACCCGCGACGTTTTGCACGTCGATCTCGATATTTCCGGCTTTGCGGTTCGCCTTTACGACACGGCGGGCCTTCGCGAAACAGAGGATATCGTCGAGCAGGAGGGTATTCGCCGGACTTGGCTTTCCATGGCCGAGGCGCATCTCGTCTTGCTGCTGTCCGATGACCCTGACACAGACTGGAACGCTTTGGCGGGCTCTTATGGCGGTCCACTTCTCCGTGTCGGCACGAATGCCGACAATCCGCATCGCTTCTAGCCTTCTGGTAGGGCCGATGCTATAGTTTCCGGTAAGTCGGGGGTCGGTATGGCGAACCTTCTGGCGGCTGTTGGCGGCCATCTCCCGGATCTTGCGCCAGGAAACGCATTGGCTCTACCCACACGCCGGGGCCATGTCGCCAATCTTGTGGAAGCAAAAGAGCATATTGCCAGGGCAATCGCGTCCGGGGGTGCGGGCCTGGATATCCAGGCGGAGAATTTGCGCCTGGCGGGCGTTGCGCTCGGTCGGGTGACCGGACGCGTCGATGTCGAGAATCTTCTCGACGTCATCTTTTCCGAATTCTGTATAGGCAAATGATTCACGTGAAACAACACAACGCCTGCGAGTCGTTTGATGCGTTTCACGTGAAACAGGCAGGTACGTATGACAGGTATGAACAGCTATGATGTCGTAATCGTAGGAGGCGGCCATGCAGGCGTCGAGGCCGCCGCCGCCGCCGCGCGGTCCGGCGCCAGGACGGCGTTGTTGACACACAAGGCGGCAACGATCGGCGTGATGTCATGCAATCCCGCCATCGGCGGCCTCGGCAAGGGGCACCTCGTGCGGGAAGTCGATGCCCTTGACGGCCTTATGGGTCGTGTCGCCGACCGTGCCGGCATCCAGTTTCGCCTGCTTAACCGTCGAAAGGGCCCGGCTGTACGCGGGCCCCGCACGCAGGCGGATCGCAGGCTCTACCGCGAGGCGATGCAGGCGGAGATTGCCGCCATCGGCAATCTGGATGTAATCGAGGGGGATGCATTCGATCTGGAGCGTCAGGGCGGTGAGATTTGTGCCATTGTTACGAAGGACGGGCGCAGGCTCTCCTGTCGTTCGATCGTCATCACGACCGGGACATTTTTGCGCGGCCTTATTCATATCGGGAACGAAAAGATCCCCGCGGGCCGGGTGGGCGAGCAGCCTTCCCTTGGTCTTTCGGCGACGTTCGAGCGGCTGGGACTGGTGCTCGGTCGCCTGAAGACCGGTACGCCCGCCAGGCTTGACGGTCGCACAATCGACTGGAGCGCCGTTGGCCGCCAGGCGGCGGACGAGGACCCCGTCCCGTTTTCCTTCATGACGGATCGGATCACCGTGCCGCAGATCGAGTGTGGCGTGACACGGACGACCCCGGCCACGCATCGAATCATTGAGGAGAATATCGGCAAGTCCGCGATGTATTCCGGCCAGATCGGCGGCGTTGGCCCACGCTATTGCCCATCGATCGAGGACAAGATCGTCAAGTTCGGTGAGCGGGATGGGCACCAGATCTTTCTTGAACCGGAAGGGCTGGACGATCCCACTGTCTATCCAAACGGAATATCGACGTCGCTTCCGGCGGATGTGCAGGTGGCTTTCATCCGGACCATCCCGGGGCTTGAGCGTGTCTCGATCCTTCAGCCGGGCTATGCGATCGAATACGATCAGGTCGATCCGCGCGAACTGA
>Ga0066256_1005023_pt1 | contig 11276 bp, 6 predicted proteins | sample ThiBio_1000_biof_FD_87107 | JGI IMG/M metagenome (GOLD analysis project Ga0066256, IMG submission 87107) | Wastewater bioreactor microbial communities from Cape Town, South Africa - Thiocy_expt_1000_biof (version 2) | ecosystem: Engineered > Bioreactor > Thiocyanate-remediating >... | reverse complement strand
GGAGGGCGAGAGCGTGTTTGCCACCTCCAACGACCCCTTCTCCTCCACCGTCGTCGCCACCATCAACCTGTACCGCTTTGCGCCCAAGAAGGAGGACCAGGTGGACACGCCGTACCTGACCATCGTGGACGAGGACGCGCCGCGCTCCCGCATCATGCGCCTGCTGTGGCTGCCGCTCAACGCCGGCCTGCTGGCGTTCAACGACGCCGGCCTGGTGACGCTGTATGACCCCGAGACGGGCGCGCGCGTGCAGCGGTGGAGCGCGCACGGCGGCGCCATCCAGTCCGCGGTGTTCAACATTGAGAAGACGCTGATGGCGACGTCGTCCAGCGACACCACCTCGCGCCTGTGGGACGTGGCGCCGCTTGTGGACGTCATGCGCGCGCACCGCGCCGGCGCGCCGGTGCAGGCCTTTGCAGAGTACGAGCCGATGATGACGTACGTGGCGGATGCGCCCATGAACGGCGTCGCCATCGCGCCCGGCCGCCCCGCCTCGCGCGCCATCGTCATTGCGGCGGGCGGCCAGGAGGCGATGGACGTGACGCTGACGCGCGCCGATGAGGGCAAGTTTTGGACGCGCTTCTTCTCCATGATCTTTGGGCACGAGGTGGGGCGCGTGAAGGGCCACTTTGGTACCATCAACGCCGTCGCGTTTGAGCCCACGGGGCGCTCCTTTGCCACCGGCGCCGAGGACGGCTTTGTGCGCCTGCTGCACCTGGACGCGGAGTACGACGCGTTGGGCAAGGAGGACGACGACAAGCTGGACGACGCCACGCTGGCCAGCGACCTGGCGGCGGGCGCGCTGGAGCGCCTGCGCAAGGAGGAGGAGGACGCCGCCAGCCGCGCGGCAGCAGACGCGGAGGCAACACGCGCCGCCATGGACACGCGCGCCGCGGGCGGCGGCGCGGCGGGCGGCGCGGGCAGCCGGCGCTAGGCCTGTTTGCTCGTTTTGCGCCCCGTGTGTGCGGGCGGCGACGCGTGTGGTGGTGGTGATGCATTTGAATGATCATAATTATCACAGATCCTCAATTTCGCGTGGTGGTGGGGCACAGGCTGCTATGATCGTAGAAAGGAGTGGGTGACCGCTGGCAGCGGCGGCACGCGCACTGCGCAACCCACAAAACGTGTGGTGGGGTGTGACGCGCAGTGCGCGGGTCGGCGCGCGGGACGGGATGAGTGGGGAGCGGAGGCAAATACTACAGGACGGCAACCGGAGGCGCGAGGGCAGCAGGCTGGTACCGCTGCGCGCACGCGCGAACCCCAGACGGGGTGTGAATACGCGCAGTGCGACGCGGCGGGTACCAGGAGCAATGCGCCTCGGGCCAGGCGGCGCAAGCGGGGGAGGCGCCCTCCAACGATATCATAACACCAACCAACCATTTGGTATATCATACATACAAACAACACATAAGCTACCGCTTCCGGCCGTGCGGGTCCTGCCACGTCTGCACCGTGTCGGCGGTGCCGAGCGACTGCAGGATGGCAAAGTCGACGCCGGGGGCAGGCAGGCGGGCGGGATCCAGGCCAGACGGGCAAGGCCACATGTCTGTGTGGCGGCAGGTCTGGCGGAACGACTCCACCTCAAACACCACGTCCTCGTTCAGCTCCGCGTAGCACACGGCGTAGTGCGGCGTCGTCTTGCCGCGCAGCGACGACGAGAACCCAAAGTGCTCCAGGATGTTGTACCGGAACGCAACGTGCGGCCGGCCGCGCTTGGCGGCCGCCGACTGCGGCTTCTCGCCCGCAAACCACTCCACCGTCATGTGGTCCGGCGGCCGCCGCGCCACGTGCTCCGTGTAGTACGCCGCCAGGACGGGCACGTCCGCCATGCGGATGATGGCGCCGTTCAGCCCAAACGACACGCGGATGGCATTCCAGTCCGGCGCCACCACGTCCGCCTTGGCCAGCATGTACCCCAGCGCCTCGCCGGCGCGCGGGCACAGGCGGAAGTCGTCCTCTTGGAACATGTAGTACGCCGCCTGCCGGCTGTACAGCGCCGACGCCACCGCCATCACCTGCACCACGTCGCGCGTCTGCTGCCGCACGCGCGCGCCGGGCACGTTGGGGTCGCCTTCATCGGTGCCGTCATTCGCTGGCGGCGCGCCGTTAAGCGCAAACACAAAGGGCGAGGTGGGCGCCGCCAGCACCACGTGGCTGCCGCCGCCCTGTCCACCACCCTGTCCGATAGCAATACGCTGCACCGCGCACTTGCCCAGCGCCGCCGTGCCAGCTGCCCAATCTGTCACCGCCGACGCGCCGGTGCCCACCGCACGCACAAAGGCAGCGCCGTCAGTGTCAGTCGGCGCACACACCGCTGCTACGGCGTCCAGCCACGCCTTGTGTTTCACCGGCGGCCGCGAGTTGCACATGACCACCACGCGCACGCGCAGCGGGTTCAACCCCGCCACGTCGCTGTCGCCGTCCGCCGCCACCTCCGCGCTCCCCACGCTGTCTGCGCCCCGTACCTCCTTGGCCAGGTACTCCAGCGCGCGCATCAAGTACGGCTCCTCCTCGCTGCGCCGCACGCTGGGGATGCCTATCACCAGCATGGGTGGCGGTGTGTCTGAAGATGCGGGAACTGTCGCGGGTGGTGGTAGCGGCTTTGACGGCGGCGGCGAGGGCGGCGGGGACGGTGGCGGTGACGACGGTGGTGATGGTGGCACTGCAATGACGGCGGGTGGCGCAATAGGCGCACCAGCATTTCCACCACCACCGCCACCAAAACCACCATTCTGCGCATTCTCCAGGGCGGAGAGCCGGTCGCCAAATGAGTTGGTCAGCTGCCGCAGCTTGAGGTCCACGCCCCACACCTCCTGCTGCGCCTGGCGCGCTATAAATGCCTGCAGTGCCACGTTGTCTGCACTGCCGGGGTCCAGCAGCCGACTAATGATGGCGGCCGTCAGGGCGTCGGCGCCCGGCGGCGGTGTTGGCCGGTGCTGCACCGCCATGGTGGTAGGCCCGCTGCCGCCGCCGGCGCGCATGTCTGCCACCACCAACGACAGCGACGCGCCCGCCAGCGCCGTCAGCGCCGCCACCGTCAGCCAGTACACGGCGGTGCGCACGGTTGCAGCCACGCGCCCGCGTTGTCCGTGTGACCCGTGCGACAGCATGGGTGCGGGTGCTGCCGCAGAGGAGGTGGCTGGCAGTACGCAGCCGCCACCACTGCTTCCCGCCGCGCCTGTCGCAGGCAGCGGTGGCACGACGCGTTCAGCGCCACGGTACCGCGCCGCAAGTGCACTGCTGCTGCCGCCGCCGCCGCCCCGGCTGCCGCCGCCAGTGGCGGGGAAGCGGCCGCCCTCCTCCTCGTCGCTGGTGCTCATGACTGCCGTACCGGTATGCGTGACACCAGTGGTAAGTCGTCAAGGAGCAGGAGCAGCTGTACAGCGCTGCCACGTCAGTACCGGGACTGGAACCAGTATCAGCAGCAGCCGGCAGCAAGGAGCACCAGCAGCGGCGGCGGCAGTAGCAGCAGTTACAGTCACCGTACCGGCACCGTAGCAGCAGTCAGTAAGGAGTAGCAGTACTAGCAGTACAAGCGCATCAGCAGTAACAGCAGCAGCACAGCGCTGCCACGTCAGTACCGGAACTGGAACCAGTAGCAGCAGCAGCAGCAGCAGCAGCAGCAGCAGCAGCAGCAGCAGCAGCAGCAGCAGCAAGTGTCAGTTGGTGGCTACTAACGACTGACACAGCATCGATGGCATCAATGACGCTGAACAGCGTAGCCCTCAAACCACGTCACCGCAGCAGCTACAACAGGCACAGTAGACGCAGTACAACTTAACGTTGCTCTCGGGAGTAGTTGACACCTCGATTTTACCGCGCGACACTGCATCGACAGCAGTAGTGTCGGACGATTTTCTCTTGACGCCTACTGGGCGCACGTTTTCAATTCGACCGCGGCAACCACGGCAGTAATCACACCAACGTCGCGCGCGTTTCGAAGAACGTGTTACTAATGTCTGCTGCGCAAAGAATGGCGGTGATCGCACGTGGCGTTGACAAGATCATGTGTCGATTTTCTGCCTCCCGCCGCCCCCTCGGCCGCTGCTCCGAGTCTGCCCGCGCAACTCACCACGTGTCGCTTACCCGGGCCGGTACACCGGTTCGGCGGTCGGCGGCGCTGCCACCAGTCACTCGGCGGCGACGCGGCGCGCGGTCCGGACGCCCCTGGTGACGCGCGCAGTATTGGGTGGTGGTGGGTCGCTCGTCTCCGGCGGCAATTTAGTGTGACGGTGTTGTGCACCCGGTGTGTGCACGCAGCAGCGCAACTGCACAACTGCGCATTCCACCAGCACCAGCGCCAGCACCACCATGGCCACCACACTGCTACTGCATGCCGCCGCGACGGCGGGCGCTCCCGCAAGCGCACCTGCAGGTGCTGCAACTGCGTGGGCGGCGGCAGCAGAAGCAGCGGCAGCGGCAGCCTCAGAGGCAGCGGCGGCGGCGACGGCGGCAGCGGCAGCGGCGGTAGCGGCAGAGGCAGGGTCTACTGCAGACGCCGCGACGGCAGCGGCGGCGGCAGTAGCAGCCACATCGGCGGCAGCTATGGCGGCAGTAGCTGCAGCGGCGAAGGTGGCAGGGGCGGCCGTAGCAGCAACGGCGGCGGCGGCGACGGCGGCTGCAGTGGCAGGGCGTGTGCCGGTACGAACATTCGACAGCTCCGGTGATACACACAACGGCAGCAACAGCGGCGAGTTGTTGTTTGTAGGGGCGGAACCGCTGCTGGTGCGTGTGCTGGGCGGCAACCCTGTGACAAGTGTCCACATCCTTGCCTGCCTCAACACGGCTGACGCCACAACGCTGCGGCGGCTGCACCCGGCAATTGCGGCTGCAGTGGCGGGCGTGCCATGGGCAGACATGGACACGCGGGTTGTAGATGCGGTGCGGTGGCGCGCAGCGCTGCCGGCAGCAGTGGGTGCGTGGCTGCTACCGTTGTATTCCGAGGATCTGCCCCCGACGCTGCTCAGATTGACAGACGGGCCGGCACTGGCGGCGCTGGAGGGCGTCACGCATCTCGACCTGCACAACAGCACGCACACGACAGACGATGTGCTCCGCCGCCTACCCACCTCGCTGCGTACACTGAATGTAAGCAGTTGCTACAGCCTGACTGCGGACGCCAGCTTCGCGCACCTGGCGTCGTTGACGTCGCTGGAATGCCGCTTCGTGGGTTGTGACCGGCCGGAAGCCCTGCCGCCGTCACTGCAGGAGCTGTACCTCAGTTTTTGGCGGCCGCCGGCCGGTGCGTCACTGGCGCACCTGGCGCGACTGCGGGTGCTGCATGCCACGCATAGCACTTTGGATGCTGCCACCTTTGCGTCCCTGCCGCCGGGCGTAGTGGAGCTAAGAGTGGCGGATTGCGACAAGATGACGGCGCCACCGTTGTTTGCACACCTGTCCGCGCTGCGCATCGCTGATGTCTCCTGCTCCACCATCAACGACGCGTCGCTGGCCAGCATGCCACCATCGCCGGTGTTCCTGGACGTGAGTGGGTGTCGCGAGCTGACGCCCGCTGCCGTGCTGCCAGCCCTTCCCGCACTGCGTGTGCTGGATGTAAGTGGCACCAACACGGGGGACGCGCTGGTGGCGAGCGCGCCCTCGGGTCTGACAGAGCTACGCGTGACGCTCTGCAGCGGCGTCACAGCCGGCGCCACACTGGACCACTTGCCAGCACTGCGCGTGCTGCAGTGCTCGGATGGGCAGCTGGCTCCCGCCGTCCTGGCGGCGTGTCGTGCACGCGGGTGTGCCGTTACAACTGTGAGCCAGCTGCCTGGAGAGTACTCACTCTCCACGCTGTCGGCAGACGGCCAGCGGCTGTGGTTCCGTGATGCCAGCGGCAGGCTACAGGCGCGGGATATGCGGACTGGCAGCGAGTCAACCGTGCTGCAGCATTTCAGCATTCAGGCATTCGCGCTGGTGGGGTTCCCTGACGGTCACCGCCTGGCCTTTGGAGTGAGAAACGGAGATTATCCGTATGGTGACGACGAGTGCGCGGAAGTACAGGTATGGAAGGTGGGCGGCCGGCGCATCACGACCATCCCTTTTGACAACATCATGCGGGCGCTTGTGGCGCTGAGCAACAGCCGCCTCGCCGCCGGGGACGATGATGGGAGCGTGCGGATACTGGATGTGGGTACAAGCGCCGTGACGGTCGTGCTGGAGGGGCATAGAACAAGCATTTCGAAGCTGGTGGCACTACCGGGCAGCCGGCTGGCCAGCGCGTCAGCCGACGGCACGCTGCGGCTGTGGGACGTGGGTGCGCGCACCTGTGTGGGTGTCCTGACCGGGCACACTGAATATGTGTGTTGCCTGACAGTGCTGGCTGATGGCCGGCTGGCCAGCGGCAGCGATGATGGCACGGTGCGGCTGTGGGATGTGGGCGCCCGCGCCTGCGTCGGTGTGCTGACGGTGGCTGGGCTCGGGGAAGGTGTGTCAAACCTGGCCGCGCTGCCTGATGGTCGGCTCGCCGTCGGATGCGGAAACGGTAACTTGCGGCTGTTGGACACACGCCCTGCCGCGGCGGCGGCCGCCGCCGCCAGGGGCCGCGCAGCGGGTGCACTGCACATGGTGATGTTAGGGCGAATGACTGACACCAACGGTACCCTGTTGGCGCTGCCAGCTGGCCGCATCGTGTCTGCTGCAGTGGCTCGCGATGACCGGTACTTGTGGGAGCTCCCACCGCCTGCGGCGCTCGAGTAGCTACTTGTCAGGCTGCGGCGCCGGCCAACAGCCCGCAGCTCGCAACTGCGACGCTGCTGCGTCCGCCGTGCGCCGCCGCCGCGTGCTGCGGCCACTGCCGCAGTGGGCCCTGAGTGGGTGTGTGCCGCCGTGCCGCGGCGTGCGGCCGTGCGGCCCGTGCCGCGTGGCACGGTGCACGGCGCACTGGCAAGCGTGCCACTGCACTGCCACCCGGTCACCGTGACCTGGTGCGGCTGGTGCCACCGCAGCGACCGCACTGCCACTGCGACAGAGACTGCGCTGCGCCGCTGCCACTGGCCTGCCAGTCACCGTGTGCGGCGTGTCACGTGTGCCAGTGCCTGCCACGTGGCAAATGTGCCCGCGCAGTGCGTGACTCGGACGAACCACTTTGTCTACCTTCGATAGCACATATTGAATATGCGAACCACGTGTCCAAACACGCAAATTACGGTGGGAAAGTGAACTATGTGTTGCATTGTGTGCATTGGTACACTGTCGTGTTTGCGCTACAGCGTGGTTGTCAATTTGAGATTTGGACACTGCAGCACCGTCAGCAGCAGTAGCCGTTGGCAGGTGGCAGTGTAATTGACACCGTAATTGGCACTGTAATTGGCACCGTATGTGGCACCGTAGGTGGTACTGAAGTTGGAACTACAGTAGCAGTGTATCTGTCACTTTGGCACCTCAGTTGGTACTGTAGCATCAGGTGGAACCTTCCCAGTCGCGGCACAAGCAGCAGCCGTTGGCCGCCCACAAGGTAACAACTGGCACCAGTCGGCGTCCAGCTGCACATGCTGCTGCTCCCCGGCACAGTGCATTGGCGGGCGTGGTACTGCGGTGGCGCGGTGGTGCAACCTGGCAGGTATAACCTGGCACCTGTAAGCTGTATAACTGCTCCCTGGCACAGTGCATTGGTGTGGTACTGTAGCTGGCGGGGCATTGATATTGTGTCCATGCCTCTGGCGTGGTGCTGTGACTGAAGGGGCACTGCACCACCAGCAGCAGCCGTTGGCGGACAGCAACAACGTTGGCTGTGGCGGTGCTGACGATCCGTCGCCATGGACGCCGCCCCCGCCTTGATCACCGACGACGGTGGCAGCAGCGCCGCCGGTGTCACAGTACAGCGTGGTCGACTGGGATGCGGATCGCCGGCCGTCTACGGCTGCCCCGCCACCAGCCGCCAACGTCACCGTAGCCAAAGCGGCGACGGCGATGTCGACGATAGCAATAGCGAAAGCGATGACGACTGTGGCCGGTGGGGCAGCGGGCGCGGTGCAGAGTACGGTGTGGAGGCAGCGCGCGCGGCGTACGAGTGGCTGCGGCGGCACCCGCTGCTGAACGAGCTGGGCGCGGGCACGTACGGCAACGTGCGGGCGCACGTGGACCTAGCGACCGGCGCCCGCGTGGCAGTCAAGCGCCTGTTTGTGCACGCCGGCGCGCGCGGCGGCCGCACCATCCCAGGACTGCCTGCCGAGTTCTTGTCGGAGCTGCGTGCGCTGGGTGGCGGCGGCGATGGTGGCGGCGACGGCGAGGGTGGTGACAGTACGTCGGCGGCGCCGCGTAGCAGCCACCCGCCTGGGCTGGCGCACCTGCGCGGCGCGTTTGTGCACAACGGCCGCGCGCACGTTGTCACTGACTGCGGCGACACGGACCTGGCGCACGTCGTTACCACCGCGCGCACGCACTGGCTGGCAGCCGCTGCGGCGGCAGATGTGGGCGGCGGTGATGCTGATGGCAGCGATGGTGATGATGGCGGCAGTGACAGCAATAGCAGTAGTGGGGAGGGTGCCAGCAGTGGGCAACGCGGCGCTAGTGCCGGTGCCGGCGCTGGTGCGGGGCGGCGGCGGGGAGGATGTCGAGTCCACTTGCCGCCAGCGCTGCCGCTGGAGGCGGTGCGCCAGGTAGTGACGCAGGTGGCGCGCGCGCTGGCGGGCCTGCACCATCGTGGCATTCTGCACCAGGACGTGAAGCCGTCCAACATCCTGCTGCGGCGCGCTGCCGGCGGCGGCGGCGGTGTGGAGGCGCTGGTAGTAGACTTTGGAATGTCGATTGTAGACCCTGCGGCGGCACAGGTGAACGCAGCGGTAGTAGCGAGCGCGGCGGCAGGTGTGGTGTCTGCCCTGCACCCGCCACGCGCGCCAACACCACCACCGGCCGCCTCTGCGGATGCCGCTGCTGACGTTGATTGGTACAACGCTGACGTGACAGAGCTGTCGCGGTGGGACGGCGGCGCGCCGCCGCTTGTAGTGTCATTGTACGTGTTGGGGTGTTGCGGCGACCTTGTAATCAAGCACAACCTCCATACCACCCCTTCCCACCCCACCCCCCAACCCCCCTTGCAGAGCATACCGCCCACCCGAGCTGCTGTACGGCGCGCGCAGCCACGATGCGGGTGTGGATGCCTGGTCGCTGGGCGTGACGGTGCTGGAGCTGCTTAAGTTTTCGGTTTCGTCGCAGCTGGCGGTGCCATGGGCAACCGCGGCGACACGGCAACAGCGGCGGCGTGTAGACGACGCGGAGGGCGGTGGCGGCGCTGCCACCAGTGCAAAAGCACCGGGCGCAAACAACGGTGGGGACCGGCCGGAGCTGGCAGCCACGTTGCTGACGCCCACCAGCGATGCTGATGCGCTGACGCAGGTGGCTGCGCTGCTGGGTGAGCCGGTGGAGGAGTTGTGGCCGGGTGTGTCCACCCTGCCCGGCGCGTGGGCTACCTGCGCACATGCCTGCCCTGCCTGCGCACCCGCCCCGCCGGCACACGTCACCTGCCCGCCGCCGCCGCTGCCACCCATGTCCCCCGATGATGCACAGCTGGTTGCTGACGTGCTTGCACGCCTGCCGGGTGCTGCTGCCCTGCCGCCCTCCCTGCCACCGTTGGGCGATTTGCTGTGTTGTGCCGCCGTGCCGACTACCCCCGCGTCGACCCCACCGCGCGCCGGCGCCACGCACCACGCGCTGGCGGTGGCGCGCCTGGCGCGTTGGGTGCGCCTGCCTGACCTGGCAGCGGCGGCGGGATGGGAATCACCCGCCGTTGCTTCTGCCGCGTCCGGCCTGGATTGCGCGCTGCGCCTGCTCACCTTTGACCCGTCGCGCCGCCTGCGTGTCGCCGACGCGCTGGCACACCACCCCTGGCTGGCAGCACCAGCGAGTACGGCGGCAGGTATGGCGGCGCGAGCACCGTCACCTGCCGCCGCACTTATGTCACCACCACCGGCGAGCCGTACGGATGCTGCCAGTGGCCACAAGCGGCGGCGCGACGACGGTTCCAGTGCCGGCGGCGGTGGCGGTGGCAGCGGTAATGCAAGCGCGGCGTGGGACCGCGTGCTGGCGTGGCTGCCTGCTGCTGCCGCGGAGGCGGCACTGAAGCAGCAGGCATGGGACGCGCAGCGCCGCAGTGCAGCACGCGCACTGGCTGACCGGCACGCACACGCGGCGGCACGGCGACGCAGCAGTGATGGCAGCGGCGGCGGCGGCGGCGGCGGCGAGGGTGGAGGATTGAGGTGGCGCGCCGCATTCAGCCTGTTTGGCGACGATGAGGGTGGCGCCGGTGGTGGTGGCGGCGGCGGCGGTGGCGTCGACGATGATGAACACAGCGCAGCGTCGCCGCGGCGGCCGCCGGCCAGCCTGACGGCGGCGCTGTTTGCGTCTGCCGACGACGCGCAACCCTCTGCTGCACCGCCCGCTACCAGCGCCGCGCCACGCCTCCCGGGTGGTCGCGTGCTGTTTGACGACGCCGCGGGCGGCGGCAGGGGTGACGACGCGGCTGTGACGGCGGCGCGGCCATCCATGCGGCCGCCGCCCGCCAGCGCCACCGGTGCCACTGGCTTCCTTGCCTCCCTCAAGCCGCCGTCGCACGCGCCGCTCACCTCTCCCGTCGCCGCCAACCTGTTTGCCGCCTTCTGCCGCGGCGACTCGCCGGCGGTGGCACGCAGCGGCGCGCCGAAGTCGCCTGACAGCGCCGCCTGGTCGCCGCCACCGCTGCGCCGCATGACGCAGCCGTAATAAGCGTGTTATTGTGTTGAACACTATTGTGATTAAGAATTACAGCGCGTCCCGGTCAACCTGGGGGGCGGTGATGGCGCTGGGGACAAGAAACGGGGAGCGAATTGCGGGGGCCGGCGGGTGCGCGGGGTCAGCTGGGGGGGGGCGGGGGGAAACGGGCGGGATGCAGCAGCAGGGGAATGAATGCAAGCAGCAGCAACACCAGGGGGCGGCCCAATATTAAGGCACGCGGCAATACATAAAGGAGCGCGGGCCGCCGTGATCACGGCGGCGGCCCATTTTCGTGCCTCGCCAAGGGCGCAAGCGCGGCACAAACACGACGGCGGGAAGGGAGGGAGGGAGAGGGGGGCGGCGGGCGGTATGCGTGGCAGCGCATGCACGACAGCAGGATGCGATGCATGTCTTGCACGCAGACGGGGAGGTGGAGGGGACGGGCGATGGGGTGGGGCAGGGCAAGGCGGGGCCGTTGGTCTACCGGTATGGCATGGCCACACTGGCGCCGCATGCGCCACACACTGCAACTTCAGTTGTCACTGCGGATACGGGTGGGCGTAATTGGGGTTGCAGCGTGTGAGGGT
>Ga0066256_1004758_pt2 | contig 11279 bp, 7 predicted proteins | sample ThiBio_1000_biof_FD_87107 | JGI IMG/M metagenome (GOLD analysis project Ga0066256, IMG submission 87107) | Wastewater bioreactor microbial communities from Cape Town, South Africa - Thiocy_expt_1000_biof (version 2) | ecosystem: Engineered > Bioreactor > Thiocyanate-remediating >... | reverse complement strand
CTCAGCGCCTTCAGCGTCTCGAAGGCCGGATGGAAGCGCAGCACGTGGCCGACCATGAAGACGCGGCCATTGTCCTTCGCGGCTTTCACCGAGCGTTCGGCATCCGCCACGGTGAGCGCGATCGGCTTTTCCACCAGGACGTCCTTGCCGGCCTGCACGGCGCGAATCGCCATTTCGGCGTGAAACTGCGGCGGCAGCGCCATGACGATGGCGTCGACATCGTCGCGCTTGAACAGTTGCTCGGGCTCGATCGCCAGGCACTCCTGTTCGCTGGCAAAGCCTTCGGCACGGGCGCGATTGAGGTCGGAGACGGCGTGCAGCGCGCCGAGGGCCTTGAGGGTGCGGATATGGTTGCTGCCCCAGTATCCGCAACCGAGGACTGCGATGCGCGGTTTCATTGATGCCGGACTCTAGATTTTCATCGCCGATGACATAGCGACGTGCCCCTTCGAACTCAACCCCGCTGTCGGCGTCCATATGCGTGGAGCGTGCCACAAGTGCGTGTAACGGCTCCGATTTGCGTGTCGATAGCCTATGAGACCCTTCAAAATGCGCCGGAGGCAGGGCTCGGGATCGTGAAAGCGCTTCGCTAGCCCGCTATGCTTTTTTGCCATTGGAAATATGCGGGCAACCGACGCGCATCGAAGCTTGACAGGCTCACCCCGCAAACCTTATATCGCCGCGACCTTGGCGAATGCTTTGGAATTGCCTTCCGATCTTGAGGTGGATTTCAGGCTCTTCGCCGCCTTGGCGGGGTAGCTCAGTTGGTTAGAGCACGGGAATCATAATCCTGGGGTCGGGGGTTCAAGTCCCTCTCCCGCTACCACTTCAAACCCACTATCGTGTCCGACGGCCGCATCACAGCGGCCGCTTATTGGCGTGGGCTTTCCAGTGTACCGTGCTGTAGGGAACGCTGCTCCGCCAATAAGGGCGGCAAGCTTGCCCTTGACCTCGATCTCGAAACCTTCGCGTGCAGGCTTTGGGTGCACCGTAACGCTGTGAACAAGCTGCCGAAAATTTTGGATTAGCGGGCCACGATCATCTGAAGCAGTCGCGTGGTCGGCCAACGCGGTTGAAAGATCATCGACGGTTTGGACATACCGCTGCAAGGTGGCCGGGTGGAGAGCCACAGTTGATGGCGGCTCATCGAGACCACCGAATTGCCCCTCGATCAGAGAAAGCTGTGTCTTGAATTCTGCGATCCGTTGCTTGGCATCCTCTTCAGCAATCACGCCCCTGATCACAAGGTCGATCGTCCGCTGAAGTTCGCCTTTTACCCGTTCGCGCTTGCCTTCTAGCGCTGAGCGCATCGAGTTCGCCCGTGCCGCCAATTCTCGGCGCTCCTGGTTATATTTGCGGATGTATGCCTCGATCAGATCAGGCGCTTTCAGCTGCTCGCGCATGCCATCGAGGACTGCCCTCTCTATCTCGGGCAGATAAATAATGCGCCGATTGGAGCAGCTCCCGCTTTCACGAACGGCGGAGCTCCTGATCCGCGTTTTGCCCGTCTGGTCCCGGTCGTGAACCGACATTCCCGGTCCGCAGATGCCGCAACGAAGTAGGCCGGATAACAGGTGCGCCGGGCGACGCTTGAAATGAGAGGATGCGTTCACCCTAGCGACTTTGAGTGCCTGTGCCTTTTGCCAAACGTCGTCGTCGACAATGCGAAGATGAGGAACCTGTTTCGTCTGCCACTGGTCCTTCGGATTTGGCCTGGAGACGCGCTTGCCAGTATCGGGGTTCTTCACCATTCGGACCTTGTTCCAAATGATCCGACCAACGTAGAGTTCGTTAAAGAGCAGACCCACCCCGCGTTGTGCATTTCCATTGATGGTGGAGCCGTTCCAGCGTGTTCCTCGCGGTGGCGCTATCCCATCGCGGTTGAGATCACCAGCCAGGTCTCGTGGGGTTCGACCGGCAGAATATGCGTCAAAAATGCGCCGAACAACTTCTGCCTCCCGTTCGACGACTTCAAGTTCGCCAGGGCGACCCAAGATAGGTCGATAGCCATAGGCCCGGCCTCCGGCGTGACGACCATCACGGACAACACCAGCCATACCCCTCCGCACTTTCTTGGCGCCATCCTCCCTCTGCATTTGACCGACCAGTCCACGAATACCGATGAGGACCGCATCGGCGATACCGTCATGAACTGCCTGGATTTCGATACCGAGAAAAGAGAGCCGCTTGTGCAGACCCGCTAGATCCGCCATGTCGCGTGAAAGGCGGTCAAGCGCTTCAACGACTACCGCGTCAAACGTTTTTTGGCCTGCCGCCTCCAGCAAAGTCAGGAGCCCGTCGCGACCGAACATCGACGCTCCGGAGCGCGCCTTATCCTCATAGACGGCAACGACATCTAGACCATTGCGAACTGCATAAGCACGGCAGAGGGCAATTTGGTCTTCGGTGGACTTTTCGTTTTGAAGCTCGGTCGAAAAACGAGCGTAGATAGCGGCTCGCGTCATATCTTCTGAGCCTTCTGAGAATGATCAGAATCACTCACGGAACTTCGGTCAATGGAAGAGTCGCTGGCGATGAAATGGTCGCGCCTGGCATCAGCGATGGCAAGCGCTTCGACGAACTCAACCATGGCCTTGCGACGCGCTTCCGTCGTTAGCCCAACGGCGGCTTTGGGGAGGAAAGAACCATCGCTTGTGTCTGGTGCCTGTTTCACGAATGCTAACATCGCGAAGACCGGCGACGAGCAAAGCGACGTCTCCCATCAATCGTGCAATTGGCACGCCGCAGCGTATAAATCGGACAGGGGTCAACTGAACGAGGTTCGACTGCGATGTGTTTTCGCCACCGCGTATATCACGAAGCTCGTTGCGGGGCGTCGCTACGAGAGGTTTAGAAAACAGGCGCATTCCGCTGGGAATCCTCGTCGGAAAGCGCCGTCACGAGCTTGATGGCTTGGCTCCAATGTCGCGCCACGTCAGCACGGGTAATGGTGCGGTCCGGTCGATAGGCTGGCAGATCGCCCGCAAGCGCCTTCAGGTCGAGCAATACGGACGCAATGTGCGGCCATGGGAAATCCGTCGGATCGCCGATGTCCCGGTCGGCGCCAACAATCATATCCAGCTTTGCGATGATCCCAGCGAGCGACAGAGCAGCGACGCTGGGGACGGCATCTTGAAATTTGAGTGCCTCGGTCATGGCAAACACCTCTGCCTCGCGAGCCACCGCATATTCGGCGCTCGCCTCCGACGCGGCCACCGGAATCCGCGAGGACAAGGATTCGCCTGAGGTCAATACCGGAATTCCGGTATTGGCCATCATTCGCGTCTCCAAACGTTGCTGCACCCGACATAATAGCAATGAGGCATATCGAGCTTGTCGCCACTCGTTCCAGAGGCCTGAAGCCGGGTCTATTGCTTGCCGTTCGGAACCTTTCAGCTTATCGCCTTGCCGGTCGATGACGAAAGGCAAAGTCGTGGTATTGTCGGAATCAGCCATGATCCGAGCTCCAGACAGCTTTGGCGTGGTCAGGCTAGGCACGGTGCGTCAACACTGCGTCTAGCCGCACCCTCGACAACCGGCCAAGGGTATCCACTGATACCTTTGGATCATAGCGCAATGATCTAAAGGGATCAACAGAAATTGGTGACAGCAGCACAAATGCGGGCGGCACGAGCTTTGATTAGCCTATCACAATCGGAGCTTGCCAAGCGGGCCGGCGTTTCAATCCCGACTGTAAAACGCTGTGAGAGCGACAGCGAGCGCGTCGCCGCAGTCTCTGCTGAAACCCAGGACAAAATCCGTGTCGTTCTTGAGGCAGAGGGTGTGGAATTCACTAACGGCAATCATCCGGGCGTCAGATTGCGGCGGCCCTGACCGACGATAAATCGAAGAGGGTTTGGTAGCTTGACGTTCGGCCAGTGTCACGGTTCTCGGACGCATCGCCGACGCGCTAGGAGTGGAGCCGGAAGCTCTAATTCGTAAATCAAAGAGCGGTCATTAGACTTGAACCGGCGCGTAGCCGCTCGCGAGCGCGCTTCCAGACGGCGCTGTAGTGAGCGAGCGGCGGCTTTGCGCCCCACGTCAGCAAAAATGTGAATCCCTGCGCGGCCCTCACCCAGATATTGCGCGGAAGATCCCATGTCTAATGTCGCCGAGCGCATAGATCGAAATCCCTTAACGCCGCGAGGGCGAGAGAGAGGCGCGCGAGGGTTCTTGGGCGTCCCTTGCGCTCTGTCCACCACGCTTCGAAATGAAGCAAAGTTCCAAGTGGCGGCCCGCAATGGAAATTTTCTGCCCTTAACGGCTCGTTTACCCTTACATTCTTTCGTAGCAACCACCAAATCTACGGCATTGATTTATCTATTGCCGAGGGAAGCAATGTCGCTGACTCCTGAAATACTCGTCGGATACCTTCGAAAAGAATACAAGAGTGCCGCAAGCCACCGTGTGCTGTTGTTCTGGCTCCAGCTTTTTGTCGCGCTGCCTGGCGCGATATCAGTCATCACCATCAATGAAACGCTCACCTATTTCCTCGCCATCGGGGCTCTGGTGCTGCTGGTCATCTGGTGGTTGGCCTACAGTCGTTATCAGCGCACCCGTGAGGCGGCTGAGGCAGCGAGGCGTGCTGCTTTGCTTGTCGACGGCTTGGGGTACAAGATGTCCCCTGAAGAAACGCTGGCGTTCCGCGCTAAGATGACGGTTAGCGAAGAAGAGGCTGCGGCTTCCATAAAGGCTGATTATTATAACACGCAGATCCCAGCCGGCCCTGCGCGACTCGCCGAAATGCTTCACGAATCGGCATTTTATACGGCTGCCCTTCAAAAGATCAGCTCGTTCGCGATGATGGCCTTGTTTGTCGTGCTCGTCGTCGCGTTCGCTGCCGTGGCCTTCGCGGCACTTCCTTACGTTGAGCACGCGACGGCGTTGATCATTATGCGGATCTTCCTCGCGCTGATGGTGTTTTGGATGTCAACAGACGTCCTCGGTGCCTGTCTTGCCCACCTCAGTGCCGCTGCCGAGATCGAGCGCGTCAAGACGCGGCTGCAGATCGCACGCAAGGACAATTATCCCCTCGAAGACGTGATGATGATCATGGGCGACTATAACGCGTCCGTGGGCAGCGCGCCTGAGATTGTCCCTTGGGCTTACGACTTGACAGCGCCCAAACTGAACCGACTGTGGGCGGAGTACATTTCCAACGTGCATCAGGTCGAGGTGCACGCGTGAAATTGCTAAGCCATTTCAATGATTTTCTCAAAGACGAAGTCAACCTCAACCAGACCCGTGTCGATAGCTTGGAGACCAGTATCCAGGCTATCGAAGACTATCTCGACGGATCCGAATGGGGCGACATTATTGTCGACTGGGTCCCGCAAGGATCATGGGCCCACAAAACCATCATCAAGCCTGTCGACAAGGGCGAATTCGATGCCGACCTTCTCGTCTATGTAAGCCCTGTCGAAGGGTGGGAAGCAAAGGATTACATCAACGACCTGTATGCCCAGTTCCGGGCTACCGACACCTATCGAGACAAAGTCAAGCGTTGGTCGCACTGCGTCACCGTGACGTACGCCAACGATAAGAAGATTGATGTCGCGCCATGCGTGGTCGGGCGGATCGTCAGCGATCAGCTCGAGGTCTGCAACCGCGATGCCAACACCTTCGAGCGGTCCGAGCCGAAGCTGTATACTGATTGGCTGATAGAGCGAAACAAATGGACGGGATCGAATACGTTTCGAAAAGTGACCCGACTGCTCAAATATATGAGGGATATCAAGACCAGATTCACCTGCTCTTCCGTGCTGTTAACGACGATGGTCGGGGACCGGGTGACAAGCCAGGACCAGGGTCAGGCCTATGTGGCGGATGTCCCGGCCGCGCTGAAGACGATTTTCGGCCGTTGGGACGATTGGCTCCAGATCAATGCCATCAAGCCTGCCGTGCGCAACCCGTACCTTCAGAGCGAAGACTTCGCCGCCGGACTGACCCAGGACCAGTGGACGAATCTACGTGACAAAATCCATACCTACAGGCAGTGGATCGACGAGGCTTACAATGAAGAGAATCAAAACGAGATCTTCGGCGAAAAATTTGCGAAGAACGTCGACACCGAGGCAGCAGTTTCAGTGTCCAAGGCCGCTGTCACCGTGATCACCGAAACAGCAGGTGCGTTGGCGGATGTAGGAGGCGATTTGATCGCCCTTCTTAAGCGTTTTGGGAGGAGGGTGATCACGCCAGACTTCCCGCATTTTCCATATATGCGACAGCCGAAATGGCGACGCTCACCGGGGCAAAATTTGCCAGTAGTTGTCAGGGCGTCTTTGTATCAGTCCCGAGGGTACAACAAGATACGAGATGTGCAGGCGCTTGAGTTGTTGCCAGCAGGCCGCGAAATCGAGTTGCGTGCCGTAACCTCGACCGGCCTGCCGTTCTCAACTGACTTTGAGATTCAGTGGCGCATCACCAATACCGACGAAGAAGCAAAGCAGAGAGGGCAACTCCGGGGCGGCTTCGAAGATTCGTCCACCCACGGCCAGCGCTGGGAAACCCTGCAATACCGGGGTGTGCACATCGCCGAGGCATTCGTCATAAGGAAGCAGGACCGAACGCTGGTGGGCGTGAGCAAGCCATTTTACGTGGCGATTGAATAGGATCGTCGTTATTCGTCTGACGCACGGCGCCCGCCTAAAGCTGGTTGATGAAGGCTTGCCAGCCGAGCTTCCCCAGTGCCTTGTCGACGGTGGACGTCAGCTGCGCGTTCTTTACCTTGAACATTGAATTCGTGGCGGAAAAGCCGTCATAGCCGAATTTGGCAGCCCCGAGTGCTGAGAGTAGCCCGCACCATTCGCGGATGCTATCGACCTTTGCGAGTAGCTGCTCTCTCGAATAGCCTTGCCCGGTCTGCTGGCCGTGGAAAATCTTATCGCGGGCTTTCCAAGCTTGATCGAGCGCGGCATTGAGTGGCCCATAGCGATCCCCGAATTCGTCCTTGAAGCGAAGGCCGGTCAGCCGCTGTATCCCACCGCGAAAGCCTGTGTGGGCTATGCCCTTGTTGTTAGCGAGCGCTTGGCGCACAGACGAGGCCTGATCCGGTTTGATCACCGAGGCTTGGAATATCAGAAAAGAGCAGATCTTCCGTTGCTGTCGCTCGTATTTGATCCACGCGAGGCAAAACGCATCGACACCGCGGGTCTCCAGACCGGACCCCAGCACGCAGTCGATCATTTTGAATTCGTCTTCTAGAGTTCGCCGCATAAGATCCCCCTGTCCGGTGTGTGTGTCTACCCGGCCGCTCGGGGTTAGACCGCCATCAATCGCTGTGTTTTCGTCCCGCTCTGGTGTGCCAGGAGACAGGATCAGCGATCCATCTGTTGATGTCGGATTCCCTCCATCCCGCACCGTTGACGCTAATTTTCAGCTGAGCCGGAAACGTGCCTTCGGCGATTTTGCGGTACATCGTTGAGCGGGACAACCCGGTCCGCGCGAGGACGGTCTTAAGACGGATGATACGGTCCGGTTCAGGCATGGCAGCGTTGCTTTCGCTGAGAGCATTTGGCACCTACTGGATCAAGGCAGGACAACCCAAGGCTCGAACGCAATCAGATTTGTCACCTCATCGATTTGGGGCGTGGAAACGGCGGCAAATCGACATGCCTTAGATCCCAATGCCGCGCCCCTTACCGATGCCATGGCTGAAGGCGAGTTCCGCGCCGAGGCGCCGGCCAGAATCGCTGTGGATCCCAAGGTCGCGCTTGCGGTTGGTGAGGAGCGATTCAAGTTGAGGATCGCGTTCGAGGCTCTTGGCCATATCGGACATGGCCGAACGCGTTGACTTGTAGCCGGACATGTCGCCGGCCTGATATTGCTCCTGTCCCGTCCGGTCGAGCTTTTGCCAACGTTCCACGAAACGGTCGGCGCGGCGGATCGGATCTGCGTCCAGTCCGGTGCGGATTTCCGTTTCAAGCTGGAGAGCCAGCACGATGCGATTGACCCGGCCGGCGCTCGCTTCACGAACCAGCTTGGGATTTTTCACATAAGCCGCTTCGGCATCGCGCCAGCCATGCGGCCGCACCTTCTCGAAAGCGCTACGGGCATCCCTCAACTCGCGCATCTGGTCAGGACTGCCCTGCCCGTCCGCATTTGCGTTGTGCAACATCGCATCGAGCGCGCGCGCATGACGCACAAGCGCCTTCGTACGAGCGCTGCGCAATGCCGCTTCCGCGTCCTCCGGAACATTCGTGTCGCGCGGCACTCCAGTGGCGAGATATCCTCTGCCGGGCGTTGGGCCTGCATCCCCGATCTCCGCCCCAACATTCCCCCTCCCCGGACTGCGCCCACGGTCCTGGCCGGGCTCGGCGTCGGCGGGCGAGCGCAATCCGTCCAGCATCCCGCCGATCCTGTCGCGCAACTTCTCCGGAATGATCCGGCGCACGATCTCGACCACGCGCTCGCGGAACGTGATGCCGCGCCGCTCGGCATAGGTCTGCGCCGGGTCGATCTGCTCGTAATCCGAAGCCATGTCCTTGGCGCGGTCCCGTGACAGCGTACGGTCCAGCCGCTCTCTAGTGGCGAAGTCATCGCCGCTATAATGCAGGTCCATCCCGTCGCGATGTCGCGACAGTGCGACGTAGCTGCCATGTGCATCCATGCCCGGCGTGGCGAGCACATGGGTTCGGTCGACGGTCATGCCCTGCGCCTTGTGAATGGTCGCGGCATAGCCGTGATCGATGTGCGCGTAGTCTTTCAGGTCGAACCGGACCGATCGTCCATCGTCGACGCGCACGTTCATGCTTTGTGTGCTGACTTCCTCCATGATGCCGAGCGTGCCGTTCTTGACGCCAAGTCCGCGCTCGTTGCGCAGGAACATGACCCGGTCGCCGCGGGCGAAGGCCCTTGCACCGCGTTCGACATTCACTTGCACTTCGTCGCCGAGATCGCCGGCAGCGCGCATGCGCTCGCGCGCTGCCTGGTTGAGCGCGCGTACTTCGTCATTGGTGTGGGTGAGGATGATCCGGCTTGCCTCTGGATGCGCCTGCCTGTCGCGATCCCAGCGCTCGACGAGTTCAGTTCGCGCTTCGTCGCGCGTTGCAGCCTGATGCACCATGCCTTGCGCGTCGTAGGCGCTGATGGCGGCGCCGATCCTGCCGGTTGCCAGATCGCGCGTGGCATCGCGCTGCCAGTCCTCACGCTGCCGGCGCACCTGACCGATTTCGACGCCGCCGTGCCGCTCGTGAATGGAGCGGAATGCAGCGCCGGCTTCGATTGCCTGCAGCTGCTGTGGATCGCCGACGAGGACGACTTTCGCGCCAACGTCGGCCGCATGGGAGAGCACGCGCTCCAACTGGCGCGTGCCGACCATGCCGGCCTCGTCGATCACCAGGACATCGCGCGCGGTGAGCAGATCGCGGCCCTGTCCCCAGCTATGCTCCATACTGGCGATGGTGCGTGACGCGATGCCTGATCCGCTCTCCAGATTCTCGGCGGCAATGCCGGAAAGTGCCGCGCCTCGAACCTCATAACCCGCCGCTGCCCATGCCTGGCGCGCAACGCCCAGCATGGCGCTCTTGCCCGTTCCGGCAAAGCCGACAACGACACCAAGACCGCGTCCATCGGTGATGTGCGCAAGCGCATCGCTCTGCTCGCCCGAAAGGACAAGACCGCGTTGCGCAGCCCGCGCCAGAGCGGCCTCGCGATGGACCTCACTCACCGCGTGGCGCTCGTCCAAATCGATACGGTCCGCCGCGCGGTGAAGGCGCTGTTCGGTATCGATCATCTGCCGGGTGGTGAAGCGATCTCCGCCACGTCCGTCTTTGCCGAGCTCGACCAGATCGCGCGCGCTACTGATGGCTGCCATGACCTCATTGAACTGCTCCACTCCGTCGCTGTGGCGATGCGAGAACTTCGCAATGTCTTTTCGGGTGAAGGTCGATTGCTGATGGGTGATGGCGTCCAGCGCCAAGGATGGATCGGCAATGATGCGCGCACCATTGTTGCGCGCGATCTCGCGATGCAGTTCGCTGCGATCTGCTTCAATGTCGCCAGCAGCAAGGCCACTGCCCTCGATGCGTTGAGCCGGTCCACCAATCTGGGTTTGTGGCTCCAGCGCAATGCCCTGCGCCTCCAGGCTGCGATGATCGATGCGGGCGTCGATGTCTAGTTCGGCCAGACGTTCATTGGCCAGCTCCGCCCATCGCTCGCGCCAGCGTTCGACCAGCTGGGTAGCATTCCAGTCGCGAACCTTGGCGCCAAACCCATTCTCGTCCACGGATCGCATCGTCAACATGACGTGGGCATGCGGTTTGGGACTGCCATCATCCGCCATGTCCCAGTGCACATTGAGATCGGCGACCATGCCCTGGATGACGAACTCTGCCTGAACGAAGTCGCGCGCCAGTTCGATGCCTTGCCCCTGGCTGAGTTCACGCGGGAGCGCGAACTCGACCTCGCGGGCAAGCTGGGCGTCCTTCCGCACCTCGAAGGCCTCGACATCGTTCCACAGCCGTTCGCGGTCGCGCCAGGCTTCGCGTGCATCCTCGGGCAGCATCACCTCGGAATGGACGACACCGCGCTTGGCGGAGAAGTCGTGGCTGCGTTCGATCCGCTCGTCACGCAATCGCGAAGCCGAGCGGTAGGCGGCCGACGCCACAGCACTCGAGCCTGCCTTCCTTCCAATGACCTTGACGTGAAGATGATAGATCGCCATCGCGACCAGATCATTTGCACGTCAAAGCGCACGTCGGCACGACGTATAAGCGCGCCCTCCCTCCAAAAATTCTCGGGATGGACCAGCCCGTCCCGGGCTGTCTCGGCAACCCTAAAGCCTTCCGGCGGACGCTCAACTATCATCCAGAGATCGACAATCAATGGAGACAGTCATGCGCAAACCGCGGGACTTCGACGCCGAACTGAAGGCGCTGGAAGACAAGGCGCGAGAGCTCAAAAACAGAAAGGTGCAGCAGCTTGGCGAGCTGGTGATCGCCACCGGCGCCGATCAACTCAGCACTGACGAACTGGCCGGCGCGCTGGTTGCAATCGCCGAGGCGAACGACGCCACAAAGCGTGAAGCGTGGGCTAAGCGTGGGGTGATGTTTTTCGAGAGCGGGTCCCGGCGAACTGCTCCGGAATCTCAGCGCAACCCTCGCGGCGCTCCAGCGCAACCGGGCGGCTCACAATCGCCGGCAAGCGGCTCTGGCTCGCAATGACATGCGCACCTGGCAGGTCGAGCGTCGCAAGCGCACACGGCAGCTCATCGAACTTGGCGGTCTCGTCGTCAAGGCAGGCATCGTCGAGCTGACAAATGATGATCGCGCCATCATTTA
>Ga0066256_1005017_pt1 | contig 11285 bp, 9 predicted proteins | sample ThiBio_1000_biof_FD_87107 | JGI IMG/M metagenome (GOLD analysis project Ga0066256, IMG submission 87107) | Wastewater bioreactor microbial communities from Cape Town, South Africa - Thiocy_expt_1000_biof (version 2) | ecosystem: Engineered > Bioreactor > Thiocyanate-remediating >... | reverse complement strand
TACATAAGCATAATACCTAGAATAATATTATGACATCATGGGAACAGTAGACAGTATAAAAAAAAAGATAAAGGACATAGAGGACGAAATCAAGAAAACACAATACAATAAGGCAACAGAGCACCACATTGGAAAATTAAAGGCAAAGATTGCTATTTTAAAAGAAAAAGAAGAAATTGCTGGGAAGGGGGGAGGTAAGCGCGAGGGCTTTGATGTCCGAAAGAGCGGTAACGCCAGTGTTTCTTTGCTTGGATTTCCTTCTGTCGGAAAATCAACACTCCTTAATGCACTAACAAATACCGCCTCAAAAACAGCAGCGTATGCCTTTACAACACTGACTGTTGTTCCTGGAATGCTTGAATATGACGGAGCAAAGATACAAATCCTGGATTTACCCGGAATAATAAGCGGTGCCGCACAAAGAAAAGGACGGGGAAGGGAAGTACTTGCAGTTGTCAGAAATTCCGATTTAATTCTTATTATTGTTGACCCTTTAAATTTAAAGCACTATGATGCTTTAAAGAAAGAACTGCATGCCGTTGGAATACGGCTAAATAAGTCACCTCCGCGGGTTTCCATAACAAAAAATGTCGGGAGCGGAATTGTCGTGGTTCCAATGGTAAAATTAACAAAACTGAATGGGCAGATAATTAAGGAAATTTTAAACACATTCAACATATTTAATGCGTATGTTGTTCTTAATGAAGATGTTGATGAAGACGAGTTTATTGATGCTGTAGTTGGAAACAGGAAATATACTTCTGTTTTTGTTATTGTGAATAAAATTGATCTGGTTAATAATGTTACTAATATAAAAAAGGAACTGGTAAATTTGGGAATAAAAGAAAGCGATTATGCTTTTGTTTCAGCAGAGAAAAAGAAGGGCACTGACAAATTGAAGGAAAAAATTTTCAAGAAACTAAATTTCATCAAGGTATTTACAAAGCCGGTTGGGTCGGGTGCGCCTGATAAAGAACCTCTGATAATGAAAGACGGCTCAACAATTGCTGATTTTTGTGATGCAATCCACATGGGTATGCGATACAATTTCAGATTTGCGATAATATCAGGAAAATCGGCAAAATTTAGCAATCAGAGGGTCGGGCTTGAACATATACTTGAAGATAATGATGTTGTGACACTTGTTGCTGATAGGTAGTAAATTTATAAATTTTTGGTAATCATCTCTTTAAATTGGGAGGGTTATTTTGTGAGAGAGTGAGATATTTTTTAAAAATCTGCTTAAAAATTAAAATTGGATATTATAAATTTAAATTTAAACATTACAGAACTTACGCAAGGCAGATATGAATTCCTGACTTTTTATGTTCATTTACAAAATAATCTGCGTAAGTCCTATAAATTATAAAAATATTAGTAAAAAAACAACATATAATTATCCCAATTTTAGTGAGTCAGCACCGAAAATTTTTCCTTCGGATGTCAACTGGATAGCCATTGGTCTGTGCGGAAAACACAAAGAAGAATAAATGTGTATTTATTCGTTTAAGTCAATTAAAACGCGAGAACAATATGAACAGGGTAGAAACACGATTTTAGCATTCTTTATGTTTTTGAGATGATTACTTTTGTCTCTTTTACCATTCCTTTCTGGGTTAAGATTTTTCACATGAAAATATAATCAAAAATATCCCCTCTCGCATCCTTAATTTCCATCCAGTCAGTTAAATTTTTAAATTTTCCCCCACAAATTCCGTTTGCTAGAATTGCACCTCCCCTGCCCGCAGAACTCCAATGAATACAGGCATTGCTTTCATTTTTTTCAATATTTTCAACCTCAAATATTCTTCCGGATTTTCTTTCCAGTCCTTCTTTAATTTCACCTTCCACAAAGGCCGAAATTTTTCCGCACAAATAAATCTTTGAAATTTTTGGATCCGACAATGCAGAAATATCCTTAATAAGCCCGTCCATAAAATAAAGATGTGCGAGTTCTCTGTTTTTAAAATTTTTGTAATTTTTGAAAAATTCTTGTGGAGAAATTTTTTTCTTTAAAATGCTTAAAACCCCTCCTGAAAATTTCTCAACCTTCCGGTTATTTATTATTTCTTTGTCTGTCTTTCCGTGTGCCAAAAATCCCGATGATGCGATTGTTCCCCCGATTCCGTCGCAAATTTTCCCGCCATAACTTTTTATAAAAGCATTAAATCCATAGCCGATTTCAGCGAGGATGAAATTTTCCGTTTTAAAATTTTTTGATAAGGACAACGCATAAATTACAGAACATAATTTGTCAGAAGTTCCCAAGTCAATTACATTAATCTTTTTAAAATTTTCAACAGTAGGGAGTTGCTTTACAGAGGGAATAACATATCCGTTAAACTTTCTTTTCTTTGCTTCGCTTAAAAATTTTCTGATTCCTAGGGATTCCTTTTCAGATTCCTTTTTAAGAGAAATTTTAAACAAGTCATTATCGTCTAATTCAGATATTTTCTTTAATGGTAATCCATAGCCCGAAGGGAAAACTATGCAGTCAGGGTTAAAATCTTGGATTAAATTTAATAAAGCACCCATATCTTTTTTAACTTCTTTTGTTAGGATTGTCGTTTCAAATTTAAATTCTGTCTTTGTTTTTCCTTTTTCCCTGTATTCTTCAAGAACGGAAACCGCCCATTTTGATGTTCCCGCATCTATCCCGATGGTGAGCATTTAAAAGACTTTGATTTTTAAATATTGATTTTTGATAGTAATTTAATAATTACATTTACAATTTTACATTTACAATTGTTTTTATAAAATGATAAAAAAAGAGATAACTGCAAAAAATTATGGCTGCTTAATAGACAGGATTGCAGAAATTTTAACAGAAGCAAGAAGCAAAGTAGTCAGGGAGATAAACAAGGCGCAGGTTTTGGCATATTGGGAAATTGGAAGGGATATTGTTAAGTTTGAAGAAAAAGGTAAAATAAGAGCAAAGTATGGGAAGAAACCTCTTGTTCGGTTATCAGAGGATTTAACTCAAAAATTTAGTAGGGGATTTTCCACAGATAATCTGGAATGGAAAATCAGAAATAAAACAGATGGCGTCTGACACATTTGAACCAATGCTATCTGGTCTCATTATTGCGAATTATTAACCTTAACTAAGGTCTTTGCCTCAAAGTATAAATTAACATTACCTTCAGAGAAGGACTTAATAATAAAATTAAAATCAATACAAAAATGATGTAAAGGATAAAAATGTTAAAAAAGACAGAAAAAGAAAAAAGAGATAATAAACCAAAAAATACACTGACAGAAAAAACAGATAATAAACCAAAAAATACACTGACAGAAAAAACCACAGACGAAATTTTTAAGGAATTCAGGGAAATTTCAATCTCTGAATTTTTCAGAAAAAACAGAACACAGCTGGGATACAGCGGAAAGACGAGAAATTTAACAACAATTGTCCACGAACTCGTTACAAATGCAATTGATGCCTGCGAAGAAGCGGAAATTTTTCCCGAGATAGAAGTCCGTGTTGAGAAAGTAGATAACGAACATTATAAATTTTTCTGTAAGGATAATGCTTACGGAATTCCAAAGGAACATATAGGAGGTGTTTTTGGAAAGATGCTCGCGGGAACAAAATTTCACAGAAATGTTCAGATGAGGGGCCAGCAGGGTATCGGAGTATCCGGTATTACGATGTTTTGCCAGATGACAACCGGAAAACCAGTCAGAGTTATTACCAGAACAAAGGCAGAATGCATTGAAGCAAAAATAATGATTGATATAACAAGAAACGAGCCTGTAATGACAGATAAAAAAAAATATGATTTAAATTTATTCGGGAACTCTACGGGAACAATTATTGAAGGAGAATGTAAAAAAGCAAGTTATATCAACAACGAGAGCGGTGTTTTTGAATATTTACGAAGGACTGCTATTGCAAACCCACATTCAAAAATTGCTTTTACTGACCCGGACGGAAAGAAAACAATATTTGAAAAAACAAGCAGAGAAATTTTAAAGAAACCAAAGGAGATAAAGCTACATCCGAGAGGGATAAATGTAGACGACCTTATTCGTTTGTCTAAAAGAGAGAACATATCAGTTTCATCCTTTTTAATTAACCGCCTTTCAAGAGTTACACAGGATAAAATAAATGAACTTCGCGCATTAGTTGATGTGGATTTAAATAAAAAATCTTATGAAATGACATGGCAGGATGCAGAAAAGATAATTGACGCATTTAAGAATATTAAATTTTTGGCACCGTCATCAGAGGGTCTGCGGACTATCGGAGAAGAAAATATTCAAATGGCATTAACGGCAATAGTTAATCCTGAAATTTTATTCGTTATCACCAGAAAACCGTCTGTTCATTCCGGAGGATATGCTTTTCAGATTGAATGTGCTTTTTGCTATGAAGGAAATGCGGGAAGGAGAACGTCTGACGGAAAAATAAAATCAGAAATTATGAGATTTGCAAATTCCGTACCCCTGTTGTTTGATAACGGCGAATGTTTGATAACAAAAGCAATTTATGATGTTGACTGGAAAAGATACGGAATCAGGGATTTTGATAATTCCCCCATAACAATTTTTGTAAATGTTGTTTCAACTTATATTCCTTATGCATCTGCAGGCAAACAGAGCATCTCTTATGAAGAAGAAATTTTTAAAGAGGTAAAATACGGACTGATGGATGTGGGAAGAAATGTTGCCGGATATATTTCCAAAAAGAAAAATGCAGAAACAGAAAAAACACGGCTGAAAATTTTAACTGTTTATTCAATGCCCTGCTCTGATGCAGTCAGTATATTGACAGCAGGCAGTTATGATGAAATTTATGCGAAATTCAGCAAAGTCATTGACACAAAATACAAACAGGAAGGAAACAAAGAAGGAGGGGATGAAGAAAATCAGAATGGGACAAATTTAGACATTTCAAATAATAATTCAAACAGGAATTAAAATAATAATTCAAACAGGAATTAAAATAATAATTCAGACGAATCATAATTTTATGTTAAATTTTATAAATTTATCAAAATTAAATTTTATATTTAAAATGAAGTGTGTAAGCTGTGGAAAGGATGTAACGAACTATGTAGCATTTAAATGTCCAAATTGTGAGGGAGAAGAAAAATACAAAATTATTAGATGTGATGCGTGCAGGGCAATGGGAAGAAAATATGTGTGTCCAAAGTGCGGATGGACATGTCCTTAAATTTAATAAATGGCAATAACCAATGATCTAAATTTAGCAGTAAAATTTCTGGATGAAGGAAAGGTTATTTGTTATCCGACAGATACGGTTTATGGAATCGGATGCAGGATAAATGTTCCCGAAGGTATAAAACGGATTTTTGAAATAAAAAGAAGAGAATTTGCAAAACCACTTTCTATAGCAATCTATAATTTAAACAAAGCAAAGGAATTTGTGAAAATAAATGATAAAACAGAGAAATTTATAAAAGAAAATCTGGACAAGCCATATACCTTCATTGTTCCGAAAACAGACAAAATTTCTGACATTATCACTGCTAATAAAGATGTTGTCGGGATACGAATCATTAGCGATGAACGACTTAAGGCATTGACAGAGAAGTATCCCATAATTACAACAAGTGCAAATATAAGCAATGAACAGCCGGCAAAAAATTTTGAAGAAATTGATGAAGAAATAAAAAATGCGGTTGATCTGATTTTGACTGGAGAATGTAAATACAATGTGCCTTCAACAATTATTGATTTGAGAAATTTTAAGATAATAAGGGAATAAAATTTTACTTATTTAAATTTCTTCCGCGATCTTTAAAATATCGGAAAATATTGACGATGATGTTTCAGTTGCTCCTGCTCCTCTTCCTGTTATAGTTATATCCTTCGCTATATCCGTGTCTATCATTACAGCATTTAAATTTCCTCCTATATTCAACGGACTGTCTTTTCTGATTAACCGCAGAGAGACCTCTGATTTATTGCAGTCGCCTATTAACTTTATAACATAATTATGCTCCTTCGCCAGTTTTATTGCCTCTTCTGTAATTCCTGTTATACCCGAAATCTGGACATTATTGAAATTTATTTTTCTTTTCATAAGTGCGTTTGCTGCAATAACTACTTTAACAGCAGTATCGTAACCACTAATATCATAAGTCGCATCCCTTTCAGCATAGCCCAGTTCCCGTGCTTCCTTTAAGGCAGTATTGAAATCCGTTCCTTCATCAGTCATCTTTGTTAGTATATAATTTGTCGTTCCGTTGAAAATTCCGTAAATGTTGTTGATTGTGTTAATTTGCAGGGTCTCCCTGCAAAGGTTAAACAGTGGAATTGCCCCTGCAACGGCTGCTTCGTATAAAATTTTTTTGTTGTGCTTTTTTGCCAACTCTGTTATTTCGTTAAATTTTAATGCAACAGGTGATTTATTTGAGGTTACAACATGCCTGTTGTTATTTAATGCATTAATAATGTTGCTTAATCCGGGTTCTCCTGTCCGAATATTTCCGGGTGTTAATTCCAGTGCAATATCAGCATCAACCCCTTTAAGCACATCATTTGCTGTTTTTTCGGAAAAATTTTTGTGTTCGTTAAATTTTTTGTCTTTGGCAAGTTCAAGCACTTCATTTAAATTTATCCCGTTGCCATCATCATTATTAATTATTGAGCCGTTCCATTCACAGATTGCCTTTACTCTAAATTTATAACCCTGTTCGGTAAGAAATTTCTCCTTCCTGAGCAGGACATCTGAAAATCCCCTTCCTATGTTTCCAAATCCTATTATGATTAAATTTATGGCCTTCATTATATAAAAATTTTATGTAAAATTTAACTGGTAATGCTAATTGGTAATGCTATTATTAATTTAATCTTGAAAACAAATTTTTAACTTTTAACATTGAACTTTATAAAATTTTAAAAATAACAGGATGAATTATCAAAAGTTTTTTTATATTGCAGGAACTATATTTTTTATCTGTGCGGCGGTCTTTGCAATAATAATACCCATCTTTCAAAGTTATTAGATTTTTGAGTTACTAATTTGTTTTCATACCCTTTACCTACACCGTTTTGTTCTATTTTATTTTTCCAATTTTCTTGCCACCAACAAAATTTAATTAAAACATTTAGATACAATACTTATTTTTCTTATTTTTTTAAATTCTTGCCACTAATTTATTTATATATAATCATAATATATAATATAAAATGGCAGAATCAAATGGATATAACAAATATTCAAAAAATAAAACCCTATGTTGAGAAAAAGAAAAGTAATGGAAATGTTTATTATCAATTGGTAAGGAAGGCATGGATAAATGGAACTTCAAAGAGAGTATGGAACAAATATCTTGGTACAGGGAAGACAATCGAAAAAGTTTATGACGAATATGAAAAATGTACCTCTCTAAAATTCAACAGTTTTGAATATGGAAGAACTGCAGCATTGATGAAAATAGCTGAAGAGCTAAACTTTGTAGAGATTGTAAACAAACACACAATTAAAAAGAGAATAAATGGGCTGACTGTTGGTGAATATATGTTATTGATTATTATTAGCAGAGCATCTGAGCCATTAAGTAAAAACAAAATCTCTGCTTGGTTTGATGAATCTTTTATCAGTATAATATGGTCTTTTCCACATAAACTGAACACTCAAAATTTTACAAACCACATGGAATATCTTACAGATGAGGTGATGCAGAAAATAGAGGATGATATTGGAAAGTCACTTGTAGATAAAGGAGTATATCCTACACATCTTTATATAGATGCCACAAATTTTGTCACATATATGAAATGCAAAAAATTAGCAGCAAAAGGAGAATCCAAACAAAAAAGAAATGATAAAAATATTGTGGGCCTTGCACTTGCGACAAGTGATGAAAACATACCATTATTTCACGAAGCATATCCGGGAAACATGCAAGATGCAAAGGTTTTTAGCGAAATGTTTGATAAGATAGTTAGAAGATTACAAGTACTTGGAGTTCAAAATCAAAAGGAGAAGATCATTGCTGTATTTGATTGTGGCTGCAATTCATCAAAAAATGTAAAAAAAGCAATAACAGAAGTTAACATAGTAGGAACATTGAAAAGCAACCAGGTCAGTGAGTTATATAACATTCCACTTGAAAAATATGAATTTCTTTACAAAGACAATGATGGGCACGAAATTAAAGGACATAGAACAAAGAAAAAATTATTTGGTGAGGTGTTCTTGTTTAGCTGGAATAATGTACCTGGAAATGATAGTGAACGACTCATAAGATTTTTGAAATACGACATAAAAATTGAGTGGTTGGAAAATGCTGAAATTAAAAAGAGTAATGATAACAAAGCCATAACTATTACAAACGAGAGCAACACACTTACAATCAAACTTAATAAGGAAGAAAATAAAGCTATATTATGTATCAATGGTAAAGAAACTCATGAATATATCTTAAAAGAAGAGGGTGATAATATAAATATATACTATGAAATGGACTTCACTATAGTTATGAGGTCTCATCCCGGAAGTTACGAAAAGCAGAGAAAGACTTATGAAGATGAGAAGAAAGAAATACTTGAAGGTCTTGAAAAAATAAAGAAATCTGTTGAAAGAGAAGGCAAAGGAAGAAGAATGGGCATAACGAGTGCAGAAATTGTATCTGCAAAGGTTATAGGTAAGAGGTATAAAAAAGCATTTTGGTTTGAATGTAAGATAAAAGATGAAAAACAAATATGTGAATACGGAACTAATGTTGAGAAAGAGAAAGAACTATATTTAATGTTTGGAAAGAAACCAATATTTACAGACAAACATGAGTGGAGTTCGGAGAATATTGTAAAAACATACGGTCAAAAAGATTTTGTTGAAAAAGATTTCCACTGGTTGAAAGATGTTCTTTTGATCCCTATTCCACCAATATATCTTCAGGACGATGATCATATCAAAGTCCACATATTTCTTTGCGTTATGGGGTTGGTATTTTATAGGTATTTGATGTGGAAATCAAATAAACTGGATGAGAAATTATCAGGAACAAAAGTCATTGAGACACTAGAAAAAATAAGGGTTGTGTTGTCACAGCGGGATGATAAAAATGTAACACTTAAATTTGAAGAAATGAGTATTGATCAAATAAGATTATTTTCTACGCTTAACCTTGGAGAAGTTTTAAAAAATGTAAACATTTAATAACTTTGAAGTTTAATTGATTAATGTTAATTATAGTAAATTTGCTAACTTTTTGCACCGTTATCAAATTTACGAGTATAGTCATTTTACTGCAAAAAGTCAGTAAAATGACTATAATTAATGTTGGTGGCAAGAAAAAACAGCGTCGGCAATACTCATTTTTCAATAACTTTGAAAGATGGGTAGTAATAATAATGCCCACAGATTCTTTCTTCAGGCAGTACTTTTCTCCCGATTAGAAAATCTTTAAAATTATTTATTTATCTACAATCTTAATATTTAGATGTTTGTGAATATTTAGATGTTTGGTTTGTTTGTGTTTATGATCTGTGTTATTTGCGGAGGTAGCAAAGTGGCTATGCAACCGGCTGCAGACCGGCTTACGGGGGTTCGAATCCCTTCCTCCGCTTAAAATGCCAAAATACCTAAATTTTGAAAATTTCTTAAAATTTCATTTCAAAGATTTCATTTCAAAGAAATCAATCACAACCTTCTCAAAATCATATCCAAAAATTTTGAATAAAGCGAAGGATTGAAGTCAAGTCGTTTTTTGTTTTTACATTTGCTCTGAAATATATTCCTCGCCACATTTTTTCCCGATCTTTCGGCAAACATTGCTGATGCAGGATAATTTCCGATATTTAAATAATAACAGGAGTCTCCTATAGCACAAACATCATTTAAAATTTTTCTTCTCCCATTCTCGTCTCTTATCCATGCCTCTCCAAAATCATTGCAAATCAATATATTTTTTTCTGTTTCAAAAGCATATCCGTCAATTACAGGTAAATTTTGTTTTACTCCCGCGGCAAATACAATTGTCTCGGACGGAACATAAAAATTTTCTTTTGTTTCTATATTGTCGCAAAACAATTTATTTTGTTCAAATTTATATGCCCTCGTTAGTGTATAGACATGGACATTCCGCAAATCTAAAATTTTACCAGTAATTTTCCTGTATAATGGCTTTCCGGTTAAAAGCGCCAGCATTATATCTAACTCAAACTCAATTAAAGATACATTAAATTTTTTTGATAAATTTACTGACATTTCAAAGCCAATAGGTCCTGCTCCGATAATTGCAACATTTTTTGAGTCCTTTAAATTTTCCTTTACCTTTTTAAAATCATAAAAGCTGTTAAATGCGGTAATTTTTTCTTTAACTGACTCCGCACATTCAATTCTCGGAAGTTTTGCTTTTGAGCCGGTTGCAATAATCAGTTTGTTATAATTGTATTTTCCCTTTTTCCCAGTAATTTCTTTTTTTTGGGTATCTACGGTTTCAATTTCGTCTTCTATCCAATGAACATTTATGCCTTTCTCTTTTATAAAATCCCTTACCTGGACGATGACCTTTTCATCTTTATCCTTCACAATGTACGAATCCATAAGCCATTTTTTTGTCATAAAGTTCTCTTTTGAGAGCCATAAAATTTCAGTGTTTTTGTCTTTATTCTGCCTTTTTAATTCTTCCATAAATTTAAAGCCAGCGTATCCTGCTCCAATCAAAACAATTTTTTCCACTTTATTATAGTTTGTTATAATTTGTTATAATTTATCAAAACCAAGATAATTATGTATGGAATGAAAAATAACAAAGTATTCATTATTTTTATTGTTTTTTTATTGTTCAAATTTAAATTGATAATAACTTTTAGTAAAATTGTAAAATTGTAAAATTTTGCGACAGTAGCTCAGCCCGGGAGAGCACTCGGCTGAAGACCGAGGTGTCGGGTGTTCAAACCACCCCTGTCGCATATTTAAACTTATATCGGGATTTAAATTGTCCCCTATAGTTATAATTCCTGATGGTTCGCTATATTCGCCTGACAGATTGTAAGAAAACTAAAATTTCTGTTTTGGCTCATATTTTCAAATCAGTGATGACCTGCGAAAATTTTAAGGTTAAAATTTGAGCAGTGACCCATTAGCACAATGAAATTTTTGTTTAAATTTTTCTATTTAAATTTTTCTATTATTAATTTACTCTACATGACAACTTTTTGTTCGTGAGTTGATCAATTTGTATACAATTTTGCAAAATTTATTAAAAATTAGTAAAACATTGAATTAGTTGTTTTAGAAATAATTGGTTTTGTTGAAATGCGTGTCTAAAAAATAAAAAAGATACGCTTTTTTCTGTTTTTAA
>Ga0066256_1005016_pt1 | contig 11285 bp, 9 predicted proteins | sample ThiBio_1000_biof_FD_87107 | JGI IMG/M metagenome (GOLD analysis project Ga0066256, IMG submission 87107) | Wastewater bioreactor microbial communities from Cape Town, South Africa - Thiocy_expt_1000_biof (version 2) | ecosystem: Engineered > Bioreactor > Thiocyanate-remediating >... | reverse complement strand
CGCCGCGGCGCAGGAAGTCATCGACGGCAAGCTCAATGAGCACTTCCCGCTCGTCGTCTGGCAGACGGGCTCGGGCACGCAGTCGAACATGAATGCGAACGAGGTCATCTCGAACCGCGCCATCGAGATGCTCGGCGGCGAGATGGGCTCGAAGAAGCCCGTGCACCCGAACGACCACGTCAACATGAGCCAGTCGTCGAACGACACCTACCCGACGGCCATGCACGTTGCCTGCGCCGAGCAGATCCACCACGACCTGCTGCCCGCGCTGCGCCACCTGCTGAAGGCGCTCGACGACAAGGCCAACGCCTGGACGAAGATCATCAAGATCGGCCGCACGCATACGCAGGACGCGACGCCGCTCACGCTCGGGCAGGAGTTCGGCGGTTACGCGACGCAGGTGCGCAATGGCATTGCGCGCATCGAGCAGACACTGCCGAGCCTCATGGAGCTCGCGCAGGGCGGCACGGCCGTCGGCACGGGCCTCAACGCGCCGGTCGGCTTCGCCGAGAAGGTCGCCGAGCGCATTGCCGTCATCACCGGTCTCCCCTTCACGAGCGCGCCCAACAAGTTCGAAGCGCTCGCCGCGCACGACGCCATGGTCATGAGCCACGGCGCGATCAACACGGTCGCCGCCTCGCTCTTCAAGATCGCAAACGACATCCGCTTTCTCGGCTCGGGTCCGCGCTCGGGCCTCGGCGAGCTGAGCCTCCCCGAGAACGAGCCGGGCTCCTCGATCATGCCGGGCAAGGTGAACCCGACGCAGTGCGAGGCCCTCACCATGGTCTGCACGCAGGTGTTCGGCAATCAGGCGACGATCACGTTCGCCGGCGCGTCGGGCCACTTCGAGCTCAACGTGTTCAACCCGGTCATGGCCTACAATTTCCTGCAGTCCGTGCGGCTGCTCGCGGATGCGGCCGTGTCCTTCACCGACAACTGCGTCGTCGGCATCGAAGCCCGCGAGGACAACATCAAGGCCGGTCTCGACCGCAGCCTGATGCTGGTGACCGCGCTCGCGCCCAAGTACGGCTACGACAAGGCCGCCAAGATCGCCAAGACCGCGCACAAGAATGGCACGACGCTGCGCGAGGAAGCGCTGAAGGAAGGCATCTCCGAAGCCGACTTCGACGCCATCGTGCGCCCGGAGAACATGATCTCGCCGGGTTGAGGTTTTTTCCGCGAACGCCAACGCCTTCGGCTACTGGCGCCGCGGCTGCAATTTACCCGGTTGGCGATCTTGCCTCGCGGCCTTCGGCCGCCACATCAAAGGCGGGTGGGTCCGGGAGGGTGTCCCTCCCGGCGGAGCGCGAGGCTGGCCTCGCTTGCGGCGAAGCCGCAATCAGCCGGGCAAAACAACCTCGCGCTCGAGGAAGGCCGCGACGTCCTCGGGCTCGACTTCGCGCGTGACGAAGGCATCGCCGATCGCGCGCATGAGGATGAAAGTGAGCCTGCCGGACTGCACTTTCTTGTCCTGCTGCATGAGGGCGAAGAGCGTCTTGGGATCGGGGCGATCAGGTCCCGGAATATGCGCGACGCGTGTTGGCAGACCGACAGCGCGCAGATGCTTCTCCACACGCGCTGCCGTCCCGGCGGGACACAAGCCGCGTTCTTCTGAGAAGCGCGCGGCCTGCGTCGTGCCGATGGCGACGGCCTCGCCGTGCAGAAGGCGGCTCGAATAGCCGGCCCAGGCTTCGAGTGCGTGGCCGAAGGTGTGGCCGAGGTTCAAGAGCATGCGATCGCCGGTCTCGGTCTCGTCGCGCTCGACGATGCGGGCTTTGGCGGCGATGGAAACCTCGATAGCCTCCGTGAGCGTCGCCGGATCATTGCCGAAAAGACGCTGCCAGTTCTGCTCGAGCCAGCCGAAGAAGCGGGCATCACCGAGCAGGCCGTACTTCGCGACCTCGGCGTAGCCGGCGCGCATCTCGCGGACGGGCAGTGTCGAAAGCGCCTTGGTGTCGGCGAGGACGAGGCTCGGCTGATGGAAAGCGCCGATGAGGTTCTTGCCCTGGGGCGTGTTGATGCCGGTCTTGCCGCCGACGCTGCTGTCGACCTGCGCGAGGAGGCTCGTCGGGATCTGCACGAAGCGCACGCCGCGCCGCAGGATTGCTGCCGCAAAGCCGGCGAGGTCACCGATGACGCCACCGCCCAGTGCCACGATAAGATCACCGCGCTCGAGCTTCAGGGCGAGCAGGCTCTCGCTGAGACGCGCGAGCTCAGCGAAGCACTTGGTCCCTTCGCCCGGCGGCATGATGATCGTGCCGAGGTGGCGGTCGAACGTGCGAAGCGACGACTCGAGCGTCGCGAGATGATGCTTCGCGACATTCTCGTCCGTGACGATAGCCGCGCGGGCCTTGCCGAAGCGGGACACCACCATATCGCCCGCCCGCGCGACCAGATCGGGGCCGACGAGCACGTCATAGGCGCGATTCCCGAGATCGACGTGGACCGTGCGGTCGGGAAGGGCCGCAGCCGGCATCTCAGGACTCGCCATGGACGACCCCGGGAAGCGCCTCTGCATCGGTATCGGCATAGCCGCCGTACGCGATCAGGGCGGTGACGATCTCGTTGACGATCACGTCGTGCATGGTGTCGCGGCTGTCGATCGTGATGTCGGCCTCCGCGTAAACAGGGTAGCGCTGGTCCATCAGGTTCTTCATTACGGCGGTTGGATCATCGGCCCTGAGCAGAGGGCGGTTGTCGCGTTTGGCGACGCGGCGCATGAGGACATCGAGGTCGGCGCGCAGCCATACGCTGATTCCGGCGGCTTTGATGGCGGCGCGGGTCTCCTCGTTCATGAAGGCGCCACCGCCCGTTGCCAGCACCTGCGGCCCGTTGTCGAGCAGCCGCTTGATGACCCGGCGTTCGCCGTCGCGGAAATAGGCCTCGCCGTGATCGGCGAAGATCTCGGGGATGGTCTTGAGGGCGGCGCGCTCGATCTCGTCGTCGGCATCGACAAAGGGCAGGCCCAATGCCGCCGCGAGGCGGCGGCCGATCGAGGACTTGCCGCAGCCCATGAGGCCGACCATGACGATCGAGCGGGTGCCGATCATCTCCCGCACCTGCTGCGCGCGCGCGAGCATCTCGCCCCGATTCCGTTTCTTCCACCCGAATCGCATCATCGCCGGGCTCCGCATGTTTCCCTGGCGGCTGCCGCGGCCGCGTTGACCCGGGCCTGTGGCCGGGCACTCGGTTTGGTCCATCTCATGGTCTGCAATCCATTGAATTGCAACACGCAGGCGCCGTAAACCAAGCGAATAAGTCCGGGTACAGCGATCCGGGTGCCTTGGCAGGGGTGAGCGCGGCGCCATAATAGCGCCAACTCGCCGACCTATCGGCACAATGTACAGGACTTCCAATGCCCAGTCTTTTCAGGTTCCTGATGGTGGTTGCCGTCCTGTCGGCCGTGACGGCGGGGGGCCTCTACGTCCTGTCCGAGTTCTTCGAGCCGAATGCCCGGGAAGTTTCGCAGCCCGTGCCCGGCGTCAAGGTGCGGCGTCAGTAGGTGCACCCATCACAATGGCCAGATCGCACTCGAGATCATCCGTCCGGGCGCCGGTCTTTTCAGCCCTCGTCATCCTTGCGCTCAGTGCCCTGATTTCCGGCGCCGGAACGGCGGCGGCCCAGGATACCTGGATGCTCTTCCAGAAGGATGAGCGCGCGCGTCGGGCTGCCCCGCCCTCTTCGGATGGTGGGGGCCTGAGGCAAGGCGATCGGCCGCTCGAACCCAAGGGCGGCGGTCGTGATGGCTTTTCGAGGCCGCCCGCAGATCAGGGACGCGCGTACGAAGCGCCTCCGGGTGGCCCGCGTGGCGCTGCGCCGGTCGCCGTCGAGCGGCAGGAGCTGGCGCCCATCGCGGAGCCACCACCCGCACCGCCCGCCGCGAGCGTGCCGCCGCCGGCACCGCGGTGGGAGACACGCACCGCACCGCCCGAGCGTCCGGCCCTACCACCGCCCCCACGCGAGAGCGGGTACGCGCCGCCACCGCGCGCGCCGATGCAATCCGTCGAGCCGCAGAGAACCCCGGCCTTGCGGCCACTGCCGCGCGCCGCTTCGCGCCCCTCTCTGGATGGCCTCGCCTCGCTGGCACCGAAGGCGCTGGAAGACATCATCGAGGGCGTGGCGCTGCCATCGAAATCGGCAACGATCGCCGCCATCTGGCCGGAGCCCTGGCGCGCGGCGGGCGGCACTGTGTCCCCGGCTTTCGAGGCCATCCGGATCGAGACCCTGCGACGCGCGGGCGCCGTCGATGCGCTCAAGAGCGTGCTCGAACGCGTGGCACCGCCGACTGAGCCCGTGCTCGCGATCGTGGTCCTGCGTGCCCACCTGTTGGTCGGAAATCGGGAAGCCGGCTGTGCCCTGGCCGGAGAGGCCATCCGCAACCGCGCGAGCGTGCCGGCGAGCTTCCGGCGGGATGCCGTCCTCGCTGCGGGCTACTGCGCCCTTGCCGGAGGGAACACGGATGCCGGCAAGCTCACAGCCGACCTGATCCGCGGAGAGGGGCTCGATGCGCCGTTCGCGCTCGCTGTGCTCGATGGGGCCGGCGGAAAGGCGCCGCCGCCGCTCCCTTCATCCATCGGCGTGCTCGACTACCGACTTGGCGAGGCCGCGGGCATCGTTTGGCCGAACGCGCTCGTCGATCGTGCAGAGCCGGCCGTGCTCGCGGTTGTCGCGACGGCGCAGGCGATAGATCCTGGCCTCAGGATCGTCGCTGCCGAACGCGCCGCGCGGTTGCATCTCCTGTCGCCCGATACACTCGCCGATCAGTATCGCGGCCTGCCGGTATCACCGGAGGATCTCGCGAATCCGCTCGCGTCGAAGCACACGGGCGCCCTGCGCCGCGCCGCACTCTTTCAAGCGATCGAAGCAGAACCCGCGCTGGACAAGAAAGCGCGCCTGATCGGCGCGCTTCTCGATGATGCAGGCAAGGCGGGACTCAGACCAGCGATTGCGCGGATGCTCGGGCCTACTCTCGAGCGTATGCGTCCGAGGCGGGAACTCGCGTGGTTTGCCGACAGTGCCGCGGCCATTCTCGTGTACGCCAGCCGGGGCCATGGCGTCGACGGCTGGGCCGATCTGGCCCGCGACCTCGATCACTGGCGCGTGCTCGGTGCCCTGGCAAGCGACAACGCGGTTCCTGGCAGCAGCGGCCTCGCCAGCATCGAGCGGCTCGCACGCGCCGGCCGCTTCGACGCGCCAAAGCTCCACCGCCTCGTGACCGTTCTCGATGCGCTCGACGTGCAGATGCCGAGCCCCCTCGGGGAAGCGGCGAGCCGCACCCCGCAGCCGACCGACGGACATCTGCCGGCGACCGGCGTGCTCGCCGAGCTCAAGAGTGCGAGCGACAAAGGCGACGGCGCGCGGGCCATCCTGCGCGCGGGCCAAGCCATGGGGCCGGCAACCGCCGCCGAGGCCAACCTGCTGACCCTCGGCGACGTCATCCGCGCGCTGAAGAACGTCGGGCTCACGCGCGAAGCGCGTGCCCTCGCCATCGAGGCGCTGATCGAGACCTGGCCGACGACAGCCGGCCGATAGGAAGGCTATTCAGCCGCGAGCAGGCTGCGGTCAGCCACCGCGCCGCCCGTCAGCGGGGCCATTGTGGCAATGCGGCCGAGGGCCTCGACAAAGCCCGCACGGCCCCCTTCGGGAAGCGCTTCGAGCAGCATTCGATCGACTTCGGCGGCCCGGCTGCGGAAGCTTTCGAGGAGCACCCGACCCTCGTCTGTCAGACGAAGGACGTTCGAGCGAGCATCATGGCGCGCCCGGCGGCGGGCAAGCAGCCCCTTGCGCATGAGGCGACGCACGAGATCAGCAGTCGTGGAGCGATCGATGCCCGTGGCCTCGACCAGCCCGACTTGATTCGTGCCCTCGCGCTCGCCCACGATGACGAGCACGGCCAACTGGCGCGGCGTGAGGCCAGTATCCGAGAATGCCGCCGCGAAGGCTTCGTCCGCCGCCTGTTGCGCTCGGTGCAGCAGGTGCAGTACGCAGCCATTCAAATCGAATCCGTTCGCCTTTGCCTGGTCCACGGCGCGCATTCCCCCATCAATTGCCAATCGCGACATTTTTACGATCCATAGGGCCTTGATAGCCCCTAATGCTCAATAAGGCGGATGCCGAGATAGCAAGTATCGAGATCATCCGGCGGGGGAGTTTGCCTGTTGATCAACGAACGACAATCCCCTAAAAATCCACTATGGCTGTTAAAAAACGCACAGCCTACCCAGACTGGGAGGATGTGCATTTCTTCCTAGAATTGGTGCGGGTGGGGAGCCTTTCCGCCGCCGCGAGAGCGCTTGGCGTCACGCATGCGACCGTCGGCCGGCGCATCACCTCCCTCGAGCAGGTGCTCCGCGTTCAGCTTTTCGACCGTCATGATGGCCGCTTCACTCTGACGCCCGCCGGTGAGCGCGCAGCCGCGGCTGCAGCGGCCATGTCCGATGGTGCCCAATCGATCCGGCGGCTGGCGGCCGGCCCCGCAGACGCGGTCGTCGGGAAGGTTCGCATTACGGCGACGGAGGTCTTCGGCTCCTACTTCCTCATGTCGCGCATGCGCGAGCTCATGCAGCAGAACCCCGGCCTCGAAGTCGAGCTGGTGATCAGTAGCCGGAATTTGAGCCTGACGCGGCGCGACGTCGACCTCGCGATCCGGCACTCGCGTCCCGAGAGCGGCAACCTCATTGCACGGAAGATCGCCGACTACGCGAGCTACTTCTATGCCGACCGGCGGTACATCCAATCGCGCGGGGACGGCCCCTTGGATTTCATCGGCTTTGCCGATGACGTCGCGCATCTGGAAGCGGCCAAGCACTCCGTGCGCATGGCCGGCAACACGCACCGGGTCGCGCTCAAAGTGAATACGCTGTTCGCGCGCCTCGCCGCCGCGCGCGCCGGTCTCGGCGTCGGGCTCATTCCCAAATTCGTCGCTCACCAGTATCCCGATCTCGTGGTCGTGGACGTCGGCGGCGAAACCCTGATCCGCGAGCTCTGGCTCGTCGCGCACCCAGATGTGCGCGGCGTGGAGCGCCTTCGCGTGGCTTTCGACTACATCGCCAATGCCGTAGTCGGCGCGCGCGAGATCCTCATGTAGGACGCCAGCCAGCCGCCCCATGCCGGCGCGAGCGGCATGGGGTCCGGCGATTGGTCTGCGCTCGATTACTTCGGCTCGAGCCAGACGTCCGAGAGGTCCTGGCCGAGATAGTGGCTCGGCATGGCATACCATCCCTTGAGGCGCGTCGGCTGCACGGTGATCCTCTGAAACCAGAGGAAGGGCACGGCATACGACATCGTCAGCACGTGACGATCGAGCTCGTTCACGATCCGCTTGCGCTCGACGGGATCGATGGCGCGCTGCTGCGCCTTGTAGAGATTGTCGACCTTGTCGTCCTGATGATCGGAGTAGCCGACCGGCGAGACGCGCTTCGAGAGCATCTTCGTGAACTGCAACGTCGGGTCGTCGGTGTAGTCCGAGATGAACTCGATCGCGACGTCGAAGTTGCCGCCCGTCAGCGCCGCCTGATAAGGCGCCGTCTCGTACTGCTCGTGCTGCGCGGTCACGCCAATGCGGCGCCACTGGTCGAGCAGATAGACACCGGCCGTCGTGTAGGGATCCGTCGCCGAGCGGTTCAGGAGCTTGAACGAGAGCTTGTCGACGCCTGCTTCCTTGAGCAGCTTCGTTGCCTCGGCGCGCGCGGCAGCCGCGTCCTTGCCGAAGCCCGGAATCTTGACGAGCTCGTCCTCCGGCAGTGCCATCTCGTAGCCCGGACGCGCGACACCGCCGACATAGCGGATCGCCGAGATCTTGCCGAGCGCAGCGCCGCCACCCCAGCGATCAACCGCGAGCGAGAGCGCCTGGCGAACCTTCAGGTTGTCGAAGGGCGGACGCTTGGTGTTGAAGATGATGATCAGCGCCGACGTGAGCGGCTGCTCCTTCACCCAGACCTTGTCGCCGAGCTTGGCAACGAGCTGATCGCGCTCACCCGGCGAGCGGAAGCGGAACTCGGCATCGAACTGCCCGCCGAGGAGGCCTGTCAGCACCGTCGGCGACTTCACGAAGAAGGCCTTGTAGCCGTCGAGATAGGGGAGCCCTGGCTTGAAGTACTGATCGAAGCGCTTGCCCGCCCATGAGGCGCCGCGCACGTGCTCCACGAACGTGAAGGCGCCCGAACCCATGATCTCGCGCTCGGGATAGCGCGGGTTCTCCTTGAGCTTGGCGGCGCTGTAAATGCAGTTGAAGGGTGAGGCGAGCAACTGCAGCACACCCGCGACCGGCGTCTTCATCTTGAAGATCACCGTCTGCTCGTCCGGCGTCTCGATGTCGCCGAAGTCGGAATAGTAGGAGCGGCGCGCCGAGACGATCCCCTCGGACGGGCGGATGATGCGCTCGTAGCTGGCCTTCACGTCGGCGGACGTGAGCGGTGAGCCGTCGTCGAACTTGATGCCCTTGTGCAGCTTGAAGGTATAGCTCATGCCGTCCGGCGCGGCCGCCCAGGTCTCAGCCAGATCGCCCGTCACATCCGGATTAGTCTTGCCGTGAAACTTGAGAAGCGTCGAATAGTGCGGCGCGATCGGGTGCGTGTGCCCGAAGGTCGTGTTGGAGTGGCAGTCGTAGTTCGGCGGCTCGGCAACGACCGCGAAATTGAGAGTGCCGCCGCGGACCGGCGTTTCGGCCACAGCAATTCCCGACCACCCAAAGCCGGCAGCAGCGGCCAGCAACCAACTTGCAGTCTTCCTCATCGGACGCTCTCTCCCAGAATTTCTGTGCTGTTGGCGGCATAATGGCAGCCGCGCGCAAAAGAGCCAGCCATTCAGTGCGCTGCCTGCCGCGCGCTGGGAGTAGAGCTTGCGCGATCAGGTGTCGTGATCGGGGTGCTGCCGGCTCGCGAAACGCGGAAGGAGGTCGGCTGGAATGTCGTCCTCGGTGCGCACGCCCGGGAGGTCGAGAAGCTCGTGCACCCAGGGTATCCGGCCTTCCAAGCCGTACTGGCTTGAGGGCACCACGCGTGAGGGATCGTCGAGCGAGCCGAGCGAGACGGAAATGCGGTCGTTCCCCAGCACGCGATACGTGAGCGGCGTACCGCAGTCGCGGCAGAAGCCGCGCTCCGCCGCCTGCGACGATCGAAATATGCTGAGCGTTCCCCGCGTCCACTCGAGATCCTCGGGCGGCACGCCCGCCAGCGGCGCGAAGTAGTTGCCGAAGGCTTTCTGGCACATGCGGCAATGGCAAATCGAAGCTCCCGTCGGCTCCGAGTAGAGCGCGTATCGGACGGCGCCGCACTGACAGCCGCCCGTATGGATAGGTGTCCGATCAGGCATGGGGACCTCGCATTTCTGCTGCAACGCTTTTGCGATCATAACGCACGAGCTCAGCAAAAAGAGCCCGGCCGCAAGATGGGGCTCCGCACCCGCCCGATCCGTGAATGCTCAGATCTTGCCGGCGAACTTGTCCGTCGTCCTGATCAGGCGATCGAGAATGCCCGGCTCTGAATAGGCATGGCCGGCACCTTCGATGATGTGAAACTCGGCATCCGGCCACGCCTTCGCCAGATCCCAGGCCGTCCTCAGCGGACAAGGCATGTCGTAGCGGCCGTGCACAATGAGGCCAGGAATACCCCTGAGCTTGTGAGCATCGCGCAGGAGCTGGCCTTCCTCGAGCCAACCAGCGTGCGTGAAATAGTGGTTCTCGATGCGTGCGAAGGCGAGGGCAAAATCATCGCCGCCGTGCTGGCTCGTGAGCGCGGGGTCCGGCAGAAGCGTGATGGTCTCGCCTTCCCAGAGACTCCAGGCTTTTGCGGCCTCGATCTGCGCGGCGCGGTCAGGTCCGGTGAGGCGCTTGCGATAGGCGGCCATGAGATCGCCCCGCTCGGCCTCCGGAATAGGCGCCAGGAAACGCTCCCATTTATCGGGAAACATCTCGGACACGCCGAACTGATAGTACCAGTCGAGCTCGCTTTTCTGCAGCGTGTAGATGCCGCGCACGATGAGCTCGCTCACGCGCTCGGGATGCGTCTCGGCATAGGCGAGCGCCAGTGTCGAGCCCCACGAGCCGCCGAACACCTGCCACTTCTCGACGCCAGCGAGGCGGCGCAGACGCTCGATGTCTTCGACGAGATGCCAAGTCGTGTTCGCTTCAAGCTCCGCGTGCGGCGTCGAGCGCCCGCAGCCGCGCTGATCGAAAAGCGTGACGTCGTAGAGCTTGGGATCGAAGAGCCGCCGCTGGTTCGGCGAAATGCCGCCGCCGGGACCTCCGTGCAGGAAGACAGCCGGCTTGGCGCCGCGCGTGCCGACGCGCTCCCAATGAATGACGTGGCCGTCGCCAACGTCGAGTTGGCCCGTCTCGAAGGGCTCGATCTCGGGGTAGTACGTGCGCAGCACGCTCATCGAGGGCTCCTCCAAAATGCGACCGGCACCCGACAGGTATGCCGGGTGCCAGTCAAGTGCCAGTAAGCTAGCTCGGATGAAGTCGGCGCGAGCCTCAGGCCCCCATGGCCTTCTTGAGGTTCTCGTCGATCTTGTCGAGGAAGCCCGTCGTCGAGAGCCACTTCTGGTCGGCGCCGACGAGGAGTGCCAAGTCCTTCGTCATGAAGCCCGACTCGACGGTGTCGATGCAGACCTTCTCGAGCGTGGTCGAGAACTTGGCGAGCTCCGGGTTGTTGTCGAGCTTGGCGCGATGGGCGAGGCCACGCGTCCAGGCGAAGATCGAAGCCATGGAGTTCGTCGAGGTCTCGCGGCCCTTCTGATGCTCGCGGTAGTGGCGCGTGACCGTGCCGTGCGCGGCCTCGGCCTCGCAGGTCTTGCCATCGGGCGTCATGAGCACCGACGTCATGAGGCCGAGCGAGCCAAAGCCCTGCGCCGCGGTGTCGGACTGCACGTCGCCGTCGTAGTTCTTGCAGGCCCAGACATAGCCGCCCGACCACTTGAGCGCGGCCGCCACCATGTCGTCGATCAGGCGATGCTCGTAGGTGAGCTTGCGCTTGTCGAACTCGGCCTTGAACTCCTTGTCGAACACTTCCTGGAAGATGTCCTTGAAGCGGCCGTCGTAGACCTTGAGGATCGTGTTCTTGGTCGAGAGATAGACGGGATAGTTGCGCGCGAGGCCATAGTTGAACGAGGCACGCGCGAAATCGCGGATGGACTCGTCGTAGTTGAACATGGCCATCGTCACGCCGGGGCCCGGCGTCTTGATCACCTCGCGCTCGATGACCTGACCGTCATCGCCAGTGAACTTGAGCGTGATGGTGCCCTTGCCCGGGAAGCGGAAGTCCGTCGCGCGGTACTGATCGCCGAAC
>Ga0066256_1005015_pt1 | contig 11288 bp, 10 predicted proteins | sample ThiBio_1000_biof_FD_87107 | JGI IMG/M metagenome (GOLD analysis project Ga0066256, IMG submission 87107) | Wastewater bioreactor microbial communities from Cape Town, South Africa - Thiocy_expt_1000_biof (version 2) | ecosystem: Engineered > Bioreactor > Thiocyanate-remediating >... | reverse complement strand
GTACGGCTGGTTCGGCCGGCGCGACGGGGGCGTCTACGGCCGGACGGATGCAGGCCGCGAGGCCCTGCTCAGATGGCCGCAGCCGTAAGAGCGCGTCGGCCGACGGCGGCCCGTGATCACGCCTGCCGCAGGCGCCGGATGAGGTTCAGCGCGAGGAACAGCGCGATGGAAACGGTGGTGAGCAGGCTCGCCGCCGCCATGATCGTCGGGTTGATCTGGTCGCGGATGCCCGAGAACATCTGCACCGGCAGGGTGCGCTGTTCGGCGCCCGTCAGGAAGAGGGCGACGATCACCTCGTCGAAGGAGACGGCGAAGGCGAGCAGCGCGCCGGAGACGATGCCGGGGAGGATCAGCGGCAGCGTGACGGCGAAGAAGACACTGACGGGTCCCGCGCCGAGGCTTGTGCCGGCCCGCGAGAGGTTGGCGTCATAGGTGGAAAGCGCCGACAGCACCGTGACGACGACGAAGGGGATGGAGAGTGCCGCATGGGCGAGCACCAGCCCGGTGCGCGTATTGGTCAGCCCCAGCGAACCGAAGAACATGTAGGCCCCGACGGCGACGATGACGACGGGCATGATCATCGGCGAGATCATCAGCGCCATGACCGCCTTTCGCGCCGGAAAGCCCGGCCGGCCGATGCCAAGCGCAGCGAGCGTGCCAAGCAGCGTGGCGAGCGCCGTGCTGCAGGCGGCCGCGACGAGGCTGTTGAAGAGGCTCTGCGTCCAGCGCGCGTTCTCGAAGAAATCCGCATACCAGCGCCAGGAATAGTCCTGGATCGGAAAGGTGAAGAACGGATCCTTCGAGACGGAGAGCGGGAAGACGACGAAGAGCGGCCCGATCAGGAAGACGAGCACGACGAAGGCGAAGGCGACGACGGCGAGGCGGCAGAGCCGTTCGCCGCGGGTTGCGTAAGCGGGAAGCCACATTGTTCTCACCCGAGCTTGATGCGTTCCGCGCCGACGAGGCGCAGGAACAGGAGATAGATGGAAAGCGTCATGACGAGGAGCAGGCAGGCGAGCGCGGCGGCCATGCCCCAGTTCAGGTCGCGGTTGATGTAGGTGGCGATGAAGTTGGACATCATCTGGTCGCGCGGGCCGCCGACGAGGGCCGGCGTGATGTAGTAGCCGAGCGACAGGATGAAGGTCATCAGGCAGCCGGCGGCAACGCCCGGCAGCGTCTGCGGCGCATAGACCCGCCAGAAGGCGAAGAAGGGCGGTGCGCCGAGTGAGCGCGCCGCCCGCATCTGCCCCTCCGGAATGGACTTCATGACGCTGAGGATCGGCAGGATCGTGAAGGGAAGCTGGATATGCGTCATCGCCGTTACGGTGCCGAAGCGCGTCAGCATGAGCTGGAGCTTTTCCGTGGTGAGGCCGAGCGCCAGGAGGATCTGGTTGATCACCCCGTCCGTCTGCAGCAGCACGACCCAGGCGGTGGTGCGCACCAGAAGTGACGTCCAGAGCGGCAGCAGCACGAGGAGCAGCAGGAATCCGGCGATGCGCGACGGCGCCAGCGAGATGACATAGGCCGTGGGAAAGCCGAGGACGAGCGTCGCGGCGGTCACGAGGGCCGCGATCCAGAGCGTGCGCCCGAGAATGTCGAGGAACACCGCCTGGCTTTCCTCCACCCGCTCGATGCCGCCGGAGGCGTCCTGCGCGAGGTCGACGGATGTCAGCAGGTAATAGGGCGTGACGGCGCTGCCGTTGCGCTTGATGATCGCCCAGAGGTCGGGACTGGCCCAGACCGGATCGAGCGCCGTAAATTGCGGGGCAAGGGCGCCATCCTTGAGATTGCCGAGATGGCGGACCACGGACATGATGCGGCTGCGCATGCCGGCGCTTTCGTAGTTCAGCCGCTTGCCGAGCGCTGCGGCGGTGTTGTCCTCCTTCGCGCGGGCAAGGTCGGCGGCAAGCGCGGCGAAGGCCTCTTCGCCCGGCGTGGCGCGCCCGTCCCAGCCGTCGAGCGCGGCGACGGTCTGCGGCAGGACGCTGCGGACCTCCGGGTTGCGCACGGCGGTGGTGAGGAAGAGGCCGATCGGGGCGGCGAAGGTGACGACGAGGAAGAGGAGCGCGGGCAGCGCGAGGGCGAAGGCGCGAAGGCGGTTCGGCCGCTCGGCCCGGCGCAGGGCCGCGCCGAGGCTGCCCGACGTGGGCGGAATGGCAAGGGACATGGTCTCGGTCATGGCTACCTCGTCAGCGTTCGGCAATCGGCAGCGAAACAGGCCATGCCGATGCTGCTTCCCGGCAGGATCGCCGCGCCCTCGGCTGCCGGCACGGAAGCGACGATGCGCTTGCTGCCGAAGGCCTCCAGCGTCAGCCGCACCCGGTCTCCGAGGAAGGTCCTGTCGAGGACGCGGGCGGGGATACGGTTTTCGGCGTTTCTACGGTCGGGGCCGTCGAGGCCGAGCCGCTCGGGGCGGAGCGAGACCGTGAGGTCCGCGCGCGCCTGGCCGGACGGCCCGGTCGTGAAGAGCCGCGTTCCGTCCGGCATCCGCACGACGCCGAGGCCGTTCTCCGTTCCGGCGAATTCGCAGGCAAGCGTGTTGTTGTCGCCGATGAAGCCGGCGACGAAGCGGTTTTCCGGTCGGTCGTAGAGCGTCATCGGGTCGGAAAGCTGCTGGATGCGCCCCTCGTGGAAGACCGCGATGCGGTCCGACATGGTGAGCGCTTCCGACTGGTCGTGCGTCACATAGACCATGGTGATGCCGAGCTGCTGCTGGATCCGCCTGATCTCGACCTGCATGTGCTCGCGCAATTGCTTGTCGAGCGCGCCGAGCGGCTCGTCCATCAGGATGAGCTTCGGCTTGAAGACCATGGCGCGGGCGAGCGCGACGCGCTGCTGCTGCCCGCCGGAAAGCTGCGCCGGGCGGCGTTCGCCAAGGCCGGTGAGCTTGACCATGGAAAGCGCTTCCTCGACCCGGCGCTTTGCCTCCGCTCCCCTGATGCCGCGATAGCGCAGCGGGAAGCCGACATTCTCGGCCACCGTCATATGCGGAAAGAGCGCATAGTTCTGGAAGACGAAGCCGATGTCGCGGCGCTCCGGCGGCAGGCGCTCCACGGCCTGCCCTTCGAGCAGGATGCGCCCGCTCGTCGGCTGCTCGAAGCCGCCGAGCATCATCAGCGTCGTCGTCTTGCCGGAGCCGGAAGGCCCGAGCATGGTGAGGAATTCGCCCCGCCGCACCGCAAGGTTCAGGTCCTCGACGACGAGCGTGCGCCCGTCATAGGTCTTCTGCACGCGCTCGAAGGCGACCATGGTCTCGCTGCCGGTCGTGGTCGGCGGCGCCTCGTCGAGGCGCCCCCTTTCCATCGTCATCGTGTTCATCCGCGCGCTCCTCAGTTGGAAAGCCAGGTGGTGAAGCGCTTGCGGATCTCGTCGCCATGGTCCGCCCAGAAGGCGTTGTCGAGCGTCAGGGAGGTCGTCAGGTTCTCCGGGCTGGTCGGCAGGTTCCTGGCATCGTCGGAGGCCACTTCCGCGGCGGCCGTCGTGCGGACGGGGCCGTAGGGAATGTATTTCGCGATGCCGGCCAGCACCTTCGGCTCGACGGCGAAATGGATGAAGGCGAGCGAGCCCTCCATGTCCTTCGCGCCCTTCGGGATGACCCAGTAGTTGGAATCGAGGATCTGGTTGTCCCAGACGATGCCGAAATGGCGCCCTTCCTTGTTGGCGTTGAAGATGCGCCCGTTCCACGCCGTCGTCATGGTCACCTCGCCCGATGCGAGGAGCTGCGGGGCCTGCGCGCCCGCCTCCCACCAGACGATCTCCTTCTTGATCGTGTCGAGCTTGGCGAAGGCGCGGTCGAGGCCCTCGGGCGTGGCGAGCACCGCATAGACATCCTGCGGGGCGACGCCGTCGGCCAGCAGCGCGAATTCGAGATTGGTCGCCGGGTTCTTCCAAAGGCCGCGCTTGCCGGGGAAATTCGCAAGGTCGAAGAGATCGGCCAGCTTCGTCGGCGGCTTGGCGAGCTTGTCCTCGTCATAGGAAAGAATCGTCGCATAGACGATCGTGCCGACGCCGCAGTCCGACGTCGTGCCGGCGAGCCAGTCCGATTTCGGCCCGATCTTCTCCCAGTCGATCGTTTCGAAAATGCCCTCGTCGCAGCCCTGCAGCAGCGTCGGGGCGTCGACGTCGACGACGTCGATGGTCGTGTTGCCGCTGTCGATCATCGCCTTGATCTTGGCGATCTCGCCGCCATATTCCTGCTCGGAGACGGGCCTTCCGGTCTCCTCGGCATAGGCGGTGAACACCGCCTTTCTCTGGGCTTCCTGATAGGCGCCGCCGAAACTCATGACGGAAAGCGGCTCGGCGGCCATCGTCGTGCCGAGCGAAAGGCCATAGGCAAGCGTCGTCGCTGCCAGGAACATGCGTGTCCTGAACATGGAAATTCCTCTCTGGAGACAGATCTGATGTACCCGTCACAGCGCCCGTCTTGCTTGCGGGCTATGGGGAAAGCCTATGTTGCGACATGCCGCGGCGCAAATAAGTTGCTGTCATGCGAACATGAGCGCTGCTTATCGGTGCGCCGCCGTCTCCCGGCGAAAGGCCGCCGGGCTCCTTGCCGTCCACTTGCGAAAGGCGCGGTGGAAGGCGCTGGGCTCGGAAAAGCCGAGCCGCGCGGCGATCTCGCCCACCCCGAGCGCCGTGGTCTGAAGCATCTCGATTGCAAGGTCGCGCCGGATCTCGTCGCGGATGGCGGCATAGTTCTGGCCCTCGGCGTGCAGGCGGTGGCGCAGCGTCGAGGGCGACATGTGCATCTGCGCGGCGAGATCGTCGAACGCGCTCCAGGAGGCGGGCGGCGCCTGCCGCAGCCGCTTGCGCACGCTCGCGGCAAGGCCGGCATCGTAGCGGTAGCGCACGAGGATGTTGGCGGGGGCGTTGCGCAGGAACTGCCGTAGCGCCTGCTCGCTGCGCGCGACCGGAAGCTTCAGCATGGCGGCATCGAAGGCGAGCCGGCTCGCCGGCTGGGAAAAGCGCACGGGCGCGCCGAAGAAAAGCCGGTAGTCCGCGCCGTTTTCCGGCTCGCCGCAGCGGAAATCGACCATCCGCAGCGGAATGCGCCGCCCGATCAGCCAGCAGGTGATGCCGTGCAGCAGGATCCAGTAGGTGCGGTAGGCGAAGGCGGAGCGCGGGCCGTCCTGGTCGTGGAGCACGATCTGGGCAAGGCCGTCGGCGACTTCGAGATGGCCTTGCGGGTCTTCCAGCACGACGTTGAGGAAGCGCAGCGCGCGCCGCAGCGCCTGGTCGAGGGTTCTTGCATGCAGGATGCAGTGGCAGAGCAGCGTGAAGCTGCCGCGCCGCATCGGCCGCCCGCCCATGCCGAAGAATTCGTCGTCCATCTCCGCCGCGATGGCGAGCCACAGCGCGCCGTAGCTTTCGGCGGAGACCGGCGCGTCGATGCGGGCGGGAAGGCCGACCGCCGCCAGCACCGTCTCCGGCGCCTTGCCCTGCCGCTTCAGGCAGTCGATCGCCTCCTCCACGAAGAAGGGCGAGATCATCCGCCGTCCGGTTTCCGTCATCGTCATGGCCCGCAAGATGTGGTAAAAGTGGCCGATGGTTCAAGACGCTTCGGTCATCGCATGCAATATCGCACCGTCATAGACTAGGGCAAGACGGATGGGCGATCGCCCCTGTCGAGGCTGTGCGGCTTGGGAGGGCCGCACGGCATGCTGATCCGGTCCTACGGAATTCGGATGCGCTGGAGGAGAGCAGCCATGTTGATCCGCGGAAAAACCTTTCTCGTCACCGGCGGCGGTTCGGGCCTCGGCGCGGCGGTGGCGCGCATGCTGGCGGGCGAGGGCGCGCATGTCGTGATCGCCGACGTCAATGTCGATGCCGGCCGTGGCATCGTCGGCGAGCTTGGGACCGGCGCAGCCTTCATCCAGACCGACGTGACGCAGGAGACGGACGGCCAGGCCGCCGTCGATCTCGCGCTGGAGCGCTTCGGCCACCTGCACGGGCTGGTCAATTGCGCTGGCGTCGCGCCCGGCGAGAAGGTGCTCGGCCGCGACGGGCCGCACCGGCTCGACAGCTTTGCCCGCACCGTCGGCATCAACCTCATCGGCACCTTCAACATGACCCGGCTCGCGGCGGCCGCCATCGCGAAGGAGGAGCCGGAGGCGGACGGCGAGCGGGGGATTGTTATCAACACGGCCTCGGTCGCGGCCTTCGACGGCCAGATCGGGCAGGCGGCCTATGCGGCCTCCAAGGGCGGCGTTGCCGCCATGACGCTGCCGGTCGCCCGCGAGCTGGCCCGCCACGGCATCCGCGTCGTCTCCATCGCGCCGGGGATTTTCCAGACGCCGATGATGGCCGGCATGCCGCAGGAGGTGCAGGATTCGCTCGGTCGGAGCGTGCCTTTTCCGCCGCGTCTCGGCAAGCCGGTGGAATTTGCCGCCCTGGTGCGCCACATCTGTGAGAACGTCATGCTGAATGGCGAGGTCATCCGCCTCGACGGCGCGCTGCGCATGGCGCCGCGCTGAGGGAGTTTCGATATGATGCAGGATCCCATCGTCATCGTCGGTTCGGCCCGCACCCCGATGGGCGGCTTCCAGGGCGACCTCGGGCATGCCACCGCGCCGGAGCTCGGTGCGGCCGCGATCCGCGCGGCGCTGGAGCGGAGCGGCCTTGCCCCGGATGCCGTGGAGGAGACGGTGTTCGGCTGCGTGCTTCCGGCCGGGCAGGGGCAGGCGCCCGCGCGGCAGGCCGCCATCGGCGCGGGCCTGCCTTTCGCGGCCGGGGCGACGACCGTCAACAAGATGTGCGGCTCGGGCATGAAGGCCGTGATGCTGGCGCATGACCTCATCGTCGCCGGCAGCACCTCGGTCGCCGTGGCAGGCGGCATGGAGAGCATGACCAATGCGCCTTACCTTCTCGACCGTGCCCGCGGCGGCTACCGGCTCGGCCATGGCCGCGTCATCGATCACATGTTCCCCGACGGCCTCGAAGACGCCTATGACAAGGGACGCCTGATGGGCACCTTCGCCGAGGACTGCGCCGAGGCCTACCAGTTCACCCGCCCGGCGCAGGACGACTATGCCGTCACCTCCCTGACCCGCGCCCGCAGCGCCATCGAGACCGGCGCATTCGACGCCGAGATCGTTCCCGTCACCGTGAAGGCCGGCCGCTCCGAGGCTGTCGTCAGCCGTGATGAGCAGCCCGGCAAGGCCAGGCTGGAGAAGATCCCGACGCTGAAGCCGGCCTTTCGCGAGAACGGCACGGTGACGGCGGCCAACGCCTCCTCGATCTCGGACGGCGCGGCCGCGCTGGTGCTGATGCGCCGCTCCCGGGCCGAGCGCGAGGGCCTGACGCCGCTCGCCACCATCGTCGGCCACGCGACGCATGCGCAGGCGCCCAATCTCTTCGCGACCGCGCCCATCGGCGCGCTGCGCAGGCTCGGTGAGCGCACCGGCTGGGACCTTGGGGATGTCGACCTCTTCGAGATCAACGAGGCCTTCGCCGTCGTCGCCATGGCGGCGATGCGCGACCTCGACCTGCCGCATGACAAGGTCAATGTCCACGGCGGCGCCTGCGCGCTCGGCCATCCCATCGGCGCATCGGGCGCGCGCGTGCTCGTCACCCTGCTGGCGGCGCTGGAGCGCTACGATCTGCGGCGCGGCATGGCGACGCTCTGCATCGGCGGCGGCGAGGCGACGGCGGTGGCCATCGAGCGGCACTGAGCGGTTTGGAGAGGAGACCGGACCATGATCCTGACGGAACAGCAGACCCAGATCCGCGACATGGCCCGCGATTTCGCCCGCGAGCGGCTGGCGCCGGGTGCGGCGGAGCGCGATGCGGAGAGCCGCTTTCCCCGCGCGGAACTGAAGGAGATGGGCGAGCTCGGCTTCCTCGGCATGCTCGTGCCGGAGGCCTTTGGCGGCTCGGAGACGGGCACGGTCGCCTATGCCGTGGCGCTGGAGGAAATCGCCAGCGGCGACGGGCCGTGCTCGACCATCATGAGCGTGCACAGCTCCGTCGGCTGCGTGCCGATCCTGAAATACGGCAGCGATGAGCAGAAGCAGCGTTTCCTGCCGAAGCTCGCGAGTGGCGAATGGATCGGCGGCTTCGCGCTCACCGAGCCGCAGGCCGGCTCCGACGCCTCCAACCTGAAGACGCGGGCGCGGCGTGAGGGCGCCGATTACATCATCGACGGCGCCAAGCAGTTCATCACCTCGGGCAAGAACGGCCATGTCGTCATCGTCTTCGCGCTGACCGATCCAACGGCCGGCAAGAAGGGCATCACCGCCTTCATCGTGCCGACCGATACGCCCGGCTATGAGGTAGTCCGCGTTGAGGAAAAGCTCGGGCTGCATGCTTCCGACACTTGCCAGATCGCCTTTACCAATCTGCGCATTCCCGCCGAGCTGCGCCTCGGGGCGGAAGGCGAGGGCTACAGGATCGCGCTGGCGCATCTCGAAGGCGGGCGCATCGGCATTGCGGCGCAGGCGGTCGGCATGGCGCGGGCGGCCTTCGAGGCGGCGCGGGATTATGCCCGTGAACGCATCGCCTTCGGCAAGCCGATTGTCGAGCATCAAGCCGTCGCCTTTCGGCTTGCCGATATGGCGACCCGCATCGAGGCGGCGCGCCAGCTTGTGCTGCATGCGGCGTCATTGAAGGAGGCGGGCGAGCCCTGCCTTTCGGAGGCTTCGATGGCGAAACTCTTCGCCTCGGAGATTGCCGAACGCATTTGCTCCGACGCGATCCAGATTCATGGCGGCTATGGCTACATGGCCGATTACCCGGTCGAGCGTATCTACCGGGATGTGCGCATCTGCCAGATTTACGAAGGGACCAGCGATATCCAGCGCATGGTGATCGCCCGCGCGCTCTAGCCGCGCGGTTAAAGGAGGTGAGAAGGCATGACCGAAACCACCCGATTGAGCCTGCATGTACCCGAGCCCGCCGTGCGGCCGGGCGGACAGCCGGATTTCTCCAATGTGAAAATTCCCAAGGCCGGCAGCGTGCCGCGCCCGGAGGTAGACGCGGCCCCGGATACGATCCGCGATCTCGCCTATTCGATCATCCGCGTGCTCAATCGCGAGGGCGAGGCAGTCGGCCCGTGGGCCGGGTCGCTGACCGACGCGCAATTGCTGACCGGCCTGCGCAACATGATGCGGCTGCGCGCCTTCGATGCCCGCATGCTGATGGCGCAGCGCCAGGGCAAGACCTCCTTTTACATGCAGCATCTCGGCGAAGAGGCGGTGAGCTGTGGTTTCCGCAAGGCGCTGGAAAAGGGTGACATGAATTTCCCGACCTATCGCCAGGCGGGACTGCTGATTTCCGACGACTATCCGCTGGTCACGATGATGAACCAGATTTTTTCCAACGAGCTCGATCCGCTGCATGGCCGGCAGATGCCGGTGCTGCATTCCTCAAAGGAACACGGCTTCTTCACCGTCTCCGGCAATCTCGCCACGCAATATGTGCAGGCGGTCGGCTGGGCGATGGCTTCGGCGATCAAGGGCGATACCCGCATTGCGGCTGCCTGGATCGGCGACGGCTCGACGGCGGAATCGGATTTTCACTCGGCGCTGGTCTTCGCCTCCACCTACAAGGCGCCGGTCATCCTCAACATCGTCAACAATCAATGGGCGATCTCGACCTTCCAGGGCATCGCGCGCGGCGGTTCGGGCACGTTTGCGGCGCGCGGCCTCGGCTTCGGTATCCCGGCGCTGCGCGTCGACGGCAATGATTATCTTGCCGTCCATGCGGTGGCGCGCTGGGCAGCGGAGCGCGCTCGGCGCAATCTCGGGCCGACGCTGATCGAATACGTCACCTACCGGGTCGGCGCCCATTCCAGCTCCGACGATCCCGGCGCCTATCGCCCCAAGACCGAATCCGAGGCCTGGCCGCTCGGCGATCCCGTGCTGCGGCTGAAGAAGCACCTGATCCTGCGCGGCGTCTGGTCCGAGGAGCGGCACGCCCAGGCCGAGGCTGAAATCATGGACGAGGTGATCGAGGCGCAGCGCGAGGCCGAGAGCCACGGCACGCTGCATGCCGGCGGCAAACCTTCCGTCCGCGATATTTTCGAAGGCGTCTATGCTGAAATGCCGCCGCATATCCGCCGCCAGCGCCAGAAGGCAGGATATTGACCATGGCCAGGATGACGATGATCGAAGCGGTGCGCAGCGCCATGGATATCTCGATGGGACGCGACGACGATGTCGTCGTCTTCGGCGAGGATGTCGGTTATTTCGGCGGCGTCTTTCGCGCCACGCAGGGGCTTCAGGCGAAATACGGCAAGACCCGCTGTTTCGATGCGCCGATCAGCGAATCCGGCATCGTCGGCACGGCCATCGGCATGGCGGCCTATGGGCTGAAACCCTGCGTCGAAATCCAGTTCGCCGATTATATGTATCCGGCCTATGACCAGATCACCCAGGAGGCGGCGCGCATCCGCTATCGCTCCAACGGCGATTTCACCTGCCCCATCGTGCTGCGCATGCCGACCGGCGGCGGCATTTTCGGCGGCCAGACCCATAGCCAGAGCCCGGAAGCGCTGTTCACCCATGTCTGCGGGCTGAAGGTGATTGTGCCCTCCAACCCCTATGACGCCAAGGGCCTGCTGATCTCGGCCATCGAAGACCCGGATCCGGTGATGTTCCTCGAACCCAAGCGGCTCTATAACGGTCCCTTCGACGGCCATCACGACCGGGCGGTAACGCCGTGGTCGAAGCACGAACTGGGCGAGGTGCCGGAAGGCCACTATACTATTCCCATCGGCAAGGCGGAAATCCGCCGCCCCGGCAAGGGCGTCACCATTATCGCCTATGGCACCATGGTGCATGTGGCACTGGCGGCGGCCGAAGAAACCGGCATCGATGCCGAAATCATCGACCTGCGCAGCCTGCTGCCGCTCGATCTCGACACCATCGTCCGCTCCGTTTCCAAGACCGGGCGCTGCGTCGTCGTGCATGAGGCGACGCTGACCTCGGGCTTCGGCGCGGAAGTGGCGGCGCTGGTGCAGGAACATTGTTTCTACCATCTGGAAGCGCCGGTCGTGCGGGTCGCGGGCTGGGATACGCCCTATCCGCATGCGCAGGAATGGGATTATTTCCCCGGCCCCGCGCGCGTCGGCCGCGCGCTCACCGAAGTCATGGAGGCGTGACCATGGCCGATTTTGTCCTGAGAATGCCCGATGTCGGCGAAGGCGTCGCCGAGGCGGAAATCGTCGAATGGCATGTGAAGCCGGGTGATGTGGTGCGCGAGGACACGGTGCTCGCCGCCGTCATGACCGACAAGGCGACGGTGGAAATTCCCTCGCCCGTCGCCGGCACCGTCACCTGGCTTGCCGGCGA
>Ga0066256_1005013_pt1 | contig 11290 bp, 8 predicted proteins | sample ThiBio_1000_biof_FD_87107 | JGI IMG/M metagenome (GOLD analysis project Ga0066256, IMG submission 87107) | Wastewater bioreactor microbial communities from Cape Town, South Africa - Thiocy_expt_1000_biof (version 2) | ecosystem: Engineered > Bioreactor > Thiocyanate-remediating >... | reverse complement strand
CCGTCCTCGTTGCCCGCCGAACTGAAGCCGGCGCGGCCCCCGATCGATCCGGTGGTCCGCCTGCCCAAGCTGCAGGGATATCGGGTGCTCATTGTGGATGATAACGCCACGAACCGCACCCTCCTTTCGCACCTCTGCGCCGGCTGGCAGCTCGAATCCGTGGCGGTCGATTCGGTCACGAGCGCCATCGAGGAACTGCAACGCGCGGCCGAGGCCGGCACGCCGTTCGAGCTGGTGATCACCGATCATCACATGCCCGGCCGCGATGGCCTGGATCTCGCCGCGACGATCATGACCGATCAGGGCCTGCCCCAACCCGCCCTCGTGCTGCTGACTTCACGGGGCGAACGGCTGCCCCAGCCTGTGCTCGACGAATACCGTTTCGCTGCGTGCGAGCTGAAACCGATTCACACGCAGTCGCTCCACGAGACGCTCGCCCGCGTGCTCGCGAGTCTCCCGCCTTCCGCCGCCACCCCGCCATCAGCCACGGACGAAACCCCGGCCTCGACGCCGCATCCGGCGGAGATCCTGATCGCCGAAGACAATCCCGTTAACCAGAAGGTCACTCTTCTGCAGCTCCGCAATCTCGGCTACACCGCGGACGTGGTCGCGAATGGCGTCGAGGTCATCGCCGCCCTGCAGCGCAAGACCTACGCGCTGATCCTGATGGACGCGCAGATGCCGGAAATGGACGGCGCCGAGGCGACACGGCGCATCCGCTCCGCGCAAGCCGCCGGAGAGCCGGGCTTTCAATCGCCGATCACGATCGTGGCCATGACGGGGACGGCAATGCGGGGGGGCGGGGGGCCTGGCCTCTGGGTGGGGTTGGCGGATAATCCCGCCAGGCGGGTGAAGCCGGCGGCCCTCCGGGGGATGCTGAGCGTTTCCCTCCCCAATCGCCCCTGCGCCCCCGTCGCATGCCCTCCACTGAACCGACTTCGGCCCGCCTCAATCGCCAGGACGGGCAAAGCCTCGATCACGATCTTGCGGTCGCGTTCCTGGAAAACATTCCCGACGTGATCTATTTCAAGGATCGCGAGTCGCGCTTCATCGCGGTCAGTCGTTCGCTGGAGATTCTTCACGACCGACAGCGCGGCGAGATCCTGGGCAAAACCGACTTCGATCTGTTTTCCGAAGCGCACGCCCGGGCCGCGTTTGCCGACGAACAGGAGATCATCCGCACCGGTCAACCGATCATCGGCAAGGTCGAGCGCGAAACCTGGCCCGACGGGCGGATCACCTGGGTCCTCACCACGAAGCTTCCGCTCTGCAACGCCGAGGGCGAGGTCGTCGGCACTTTCGGCATCAGCAAGGATGTGACGCAGTCGAAGGAAACGGAGCTGACGCTCGAGCAGACGCAGCGCCAGCTGATCGACGCTTCGCGCACGGCCGGCATGGCCGAGGTAGCCACCGGCGTGCTGCACAACGTCGGCAACGTGCTCAACAGCCTGAACGTCTCCGCGACCGTCATCGCCAGCGGCAGTATGTTCGATCCCTTAGTACGTCGAGTACGTCGAGTCATGGCTATTCGCTCTCTGAATGCGCGGACCGTTGCGGCACGGAACTTTCCATGCGACCGGCATCCGTCGGTCCGCGGCTACGGGCAAAAAGTGTCGGAGACATGACTACATGATGTCCGAACCCCCATCCCCATGAGTGCCCGAGGAAAAACTCTTCTGGCACCCCTAGAGTTCCTCCCCATGCACATGCAGCAAGCTACAGGCGCACGAATGTCGTTTGACGCCCGGAGCTTCCAAGAACACCATTACTCCTGAACAAGTATTCAGGGAAACGTCGGCAATGGGCAAAACCAAATTCGGCATCTTCAGCCTCAGTCAGGTTCCGGATCTCTCGCGCGTCGTCGAAGCCTTCGACGAGGATCTGAACCTCTTCGAGCTCGCCGAGCAACTCGGCTTCGACAGCGTCTGGATTGCCGAGCACCTCTTCTCGACCTACGGCCTCGTCACTTCGACCCAGGTCTATGCCGCCGCCATCGCCCAGCGCACGAAGCGCCTGCGCATCGGCATGGCCGTATGTGCGATCCCCTTCAATCATCCGCTGAGGACGGCCTCGGACTACGCGCTCGTCGATGTCCTCTCGCATGGACGGCTCGACTTCGGCGTCGGCCGCGCCTACCAGCCGCACGAGTTCGTCGGCCTCGGCCTGCCGATGGACCAGAGCCGCGCGATGCTCGCCGAAGGCCTCGACATCGTGTTGAAGTCGTGGACGCAGGAGAAGGTCTCGTACAAAGGCAAGTACTGGACGATCCCCGAGCCCGTGGAGGTGCTGCCCAAGCCCGTGCAGAAACCGCATCCGCCGGTCTATCAGGCGACGATCAGCCCGGAAAGTTTCGAGCAGGCTGCGCGGAGCGGCGTCAACCTGCAAATGGCCTCGCCCTTCACGTACCGCACCTATCGCGAGACTTGGATGGGCGAACTCGAGAAGAGCTGCGGCCAATACGACGCGGTGTGCAGAGAGCTTGGCAGAGATCCGAAGAAGGCCGAACGCATGATCCTGCTGCCGTTCTTCGTACACGAGGACGCGGCCAAGGCGCGCGAGATCTACAAGACGCACGTCGAGTGGTTCTACGCCAAGGTGACCGCAAACCAGCTCGCCGGCGCGCCGCAAGCCGGCGAGGTCAAGGGCTACGAGCTCACCATGCGCGAAGGCAAACGGACGCGCGAGATGGGCTATCTCTCCTTCGAGAAGCTGCATGAGCACGGCGCCTGCATCGCCGACGACCCTGCAACGTGCATCGCAAAGCTCAAGGATATGAAGCGGCGCTTCGGGATTACCGAGTTTGCGCTCTGGCTCAACATCGGCGGCATCGACAAGGCGCACGTTGAGCGCGCCATGAAGCTCCTCGCCGAAGAGGTCATGCCGCACGTCTAGTTGCAGCACCCTGGCCTACTGAGCGGCAATGCTCATGCCGTAGGCATAGTACGCCGCGACCACCACAAGGGCCGGCACGACAGCTACGTGCATGAACTCGAGCACGCTGACCAGCCACCGGCGGCTGGCGACGAATGGATTGATCCTCAAGACCGTGATCGCGATCATGAGGCTCACCATCATGTAGTCGAAGACGAAAATGCGATCCGACAGCGTCGCCGTATCCGAGTCGAGCTTGGGCAGGGAGATGTAGAGCGCGACTGCCGACAGAAGCGCTGTCACCTGGATGGCCACGATCGAGTCGAAGCGCGCCATGGGAATGAAGATCGAAAGATAGGCGATGCCGAGAATGAAGCCCAGTGGGACGACCACGCGGAGGAAATAGTCGGTCGTCTCGCGCCGCATCTGCCAGACGAAGCTCGCCTTGTAGAAGGGCGCGACGCTTGCCTCATGGGTGAAGGAATCGACGACAGGTACGAAGTCCTCGTCATAGCCCACATAGTGCACCATGGGCGTCCAGCTTTCGGTGATCACGCGTGCGTCGCGCAACGAAACGGGAGGTGGCTGAACGATGAATGCAGCATCGCTGCGCCGCGGCTGCACCTCAATGGAGAAGCTCTGCGTGTCGAAAGGGAAGGTCTCGAGACGAGGCTCGAACAGGAAGCGCCCGACAACCTTGTAGACTTTCATCGAAGCAGGATAGATGCGGTCGCTGGCGCCGCCGTGGAGGGGCTCGATCGTGAGCTGGCGCCCATGGGTGCGCGGATCGATGTAGGCGTTGGCGAACTCGATCTCGCCGATGTCGATCGTAGGATTGGCGTGGAGCGATAGATAGAACTCCGCGAAGTAAGCCTTCTCGTTGTCGTCGACGCGATGCGCCTTGACGAGATCGATGTCCATATAGAGCGTCTCGACGCGCCGGAACGTGCCGTCGCGCGCGCGGCGGAACTGGATGGGCGCGAGCTGCAGACGGCCAAGCCCGCGTGGCAGAATGATGATGAAAGGCGTGCGCGTGGCCGTACGCGTGGTCGGATCGAAAGACCAGTTCTCGAACGTCCCCCTGAAGGCACCGCGGCCGGCCGCGTAGGCCGACGTGATGCGCGACACGGCGGCCGCGCGCAGCGTCTCGATGTCGGCACTGCGATCGGCTGTGCGCAAAACGTCGGCGATGAGCGCCATCATGTCCGCGTAGCGTGCACCGGTCGCAATGGCGCGCATGTTCGCCGCTTCAAAGGGATCGCGCATACCGCGGATCTCAGCCCGCTCCTGGCATTCGCCCTTAGCCCAGCCGGGCGCGCGCGCGTTCTTGCGCCCCTCGAAGATCCAGGGATTGGAAGGTGCCAGCACGGCGAGCTTGCGCAGGCGGCCGTTGTAGAGCTCCGGCAGGTTGTCCCAGGAGATCTGATAGAGCGGACTTGGATAGGACATCGCGACGGCTGGCGGGAGCGCGTCGATGCGCCCGCTAATGAATATCGCCGGCGTCACCCCGGCCGTCTTTAGCGCAGACATGACCTCACCGCCGGCCCGCGAGCCGACGGCGAGATAGATCACTTCAGGCTGACGCTGGGCCAGATCAGCAACGACGGCGGTTAGTTCTCTAGCGTCAGGCTTGCCGTCGGTGAGACGCATTCGATGATCGCCACTCAGATTGGCTTCGCCGATGAGATCGACGAGGCTCTCGCGCAGCGCCTCGCTGGAGACCATGCCCGACGCGCCAATGAAGGCGGGCCGCTTGAAGCCCATGCTGCGCGTGAAGGCGGCCATGACGGGCGCCCGCTCCTCGTCCTGCGAGGCGCGCGTCGTGAAGACGTTCGGGTGGCCCGCGAAGATGCTGCTGACGGCGATATCCGAAAGGAACGGTATGTTGCTGCGCCGAATGTCCTCGCCGAGCGCGTCGAACACCGCCTTGGCCCGGCTCGCGTTACCGAGCCCGATCATGCCGATCATGTTGCGGTCAGCAAGAACGGCGCGCATGTTGGCGATGGCCTTCGCATCATCGCGGCCGTCGTCGAAGATCCTGATCGCTATGGGTCTGCCGGCAATCCCGCCCCGTTGGTTGATGCGCGCCTGCTCGTCGGCTGCGAGCCGACGGATCGCAGCAATATCACCAGGGTCGTGGCAGAGATCATCGCGCGGCGCGCTCACGAGCAGCGCGACGTTATATGGCGGGCCTTGCGCGGCTTCTGCCTCTTTGATGGCCGCCGCGGGAACAGCAGAGCCGACCACCCAAAGGACGGCCGCGAACGCCACCAGCACCCGGCGCCAGCACACACCCGACGGCCATGCGGTACGCAATCCAATGCCGTCAGCAGCCACGCTCATGTCGCCACTCACTTTTAACGACGCCATCCGCGGCCGCGCCGCCATCGCTCGCGACAGCCAGCTCGGCAAGAAGCGGAATGCGAAACTGCCAGAAGAATTCCGCCCGCCTGATGGCGAACGCCCCACTCTCACGGCACGCGCGGTGTGCCGCTACCCTCGAGCAGTCATCTTATCTCAGAAGGGGTGCATCACCACAGCTCAGAAACCAATCCAGCTCATCCATGCAGGTTGCTGATGCGGCCGTGCGACAGCAGCGGTTTGAACCCCCCTGCGGTTCGGCATAAAGTCGGCGGCATCGCCCGTCGGCCGTTCCAGGTGCCGGGCTTTTTCATGCAATGGGAGCCATGTAGGCCGATGTCGAGCGAGATGAACGGGGCGGAAAGCCTTGTACGGACACTGATTGCAGGCGACGTGACCGTCTGCTTCACCAATCCGGGCACGTCGGAAATGCACTTCGTCGCGGCGCTCGACAAAGTACCGGGCATGCGCTGCGTGCTCGGCCTCTTCGAGGGTGTCGTGACGGGCGCGGCGGACGGCTACTACCGCATGCTCGACAAGCCGGCATCGACACTCCTGCATCTCGGACCCGGCCTCGCCAATGGCCTTGCCAACCTCCACAATGCCAAGAAGGCGAGCTCCGGCATCGTCAATATCGTCGGCGAGCACGCGACCTATCACATTACCCATGACGCCCCACTCACCTCCGATATCGAGGGCGTGGCGCGGCCGATGTCGCACTGGGTGAAGACCTCGCCGAACTCGGCCGGCATCGCAGCCGACGGCGCGCTGGCGATCGAAGCGGCGCGCCAGACGCCGGGCCAGATCGCGACGCTGATCCTGCCTGCGGATACGGCTTGGGGACCTGCCAACGGCATTGCCGAGACGGCGCCGAGGGTCGCGCCACCCAAGGTGTCGAGCGATGCCGTGAAGGCGGCGGCCGAGATGCTGCGGAGGGGCCCGAAGGCGACCCTGCTCATGGGCGGTGCGGCGCTGCGCGCGCGCCCGCTGGAGCTTGCGGGCCGTATCGCCGCCAAGACCGGCTGCGGTATTCTCACTGAGGGCGCGAACACGCGCCTCGAACGGGGCGCGGGCCGGGTCCAGGTCAACCGCATTCCCTATGTCGTCGATCAGGCACTCAAGGTGATGGAAGCCGCCGGCAACCTCGTGCTCGTCGGCGCACGCGAGCCCGTCGCCTTCTTTGCTTATCCGAACAAGCCCAGCCTGCTCATGCCGAAGGACGCGCGCTCGACGAAGCTCGCCGGCCTCGAGGACGACATGGAAGCCGCACTCGAAGCCCTCGCCATCGAGCTCGACGCAATCAATACGCCGCCTGCCGGGGTTGCAGCGCCGCGCCGCCCCGCCCTTCCGACGGGGCCGATCGGTCCGGCCGGCATTGCCTCGATCCTCGGTGCGAAGATCCCCGAGAACGCGATCGTCGTCGACGAGAGCGTGACGACGGGCCGCGAGTTCTTCCCCGAGACGGCGGGCGCGCCGCCGCATAGCTGGATCAACAACCGCGGCGGATCGATCGGCTATGGCCTGCCGGTCGCGATCGGCGCCGCGGTCGCGTGCCCCGACCGCAAGGTGATCGCGCTCGAGGGCGACGGCAGCGCCATGTACACGATCCAGTCGTTGTGGACGATGGCGCGCGAAGGCCTCGACGTCACCGTGCTGGTCTTCGCCAACCACTCGTACAACATCCTGCGCGGCGAGCTGACCAACGTCGGCGTGCGCAATCCCGGCCCGCGTGCGGTGAACATGCTGACGATCGGCAATCCCGCCATCGATTGGGTTCACATGGCGCGCAGCATGGGCGTGGAAGCTTCCCGTGCCACGGATTGCACGCAGCTCGCGAAGTCGCTCGATGCCGGCCTGGCCTCGCAGGGGCCGTACCTCATCGAAGTCGCGCTCTGAAAATGAAGCGAGCCGCGCCTAAGGGCACGGCTCGCTCGATTGCTCCAGCAATCATGCCGAGCGGCCGGTCAGCGATGACCGGCCGCTCGTTTTTTACTTGCGATAGGTCGCGACCACGGCCTTGCCGTCGTCAGTCGCCTTCTTGAGCCAGTCCTCGGTGAGCTGGTCACCGATCTTCTTCAGCCCCGCCTTCAGCTCGGCGCTCGGCGGGAGGACCTTCATACCGTTCTTGGTGAGCTGCTCGTTGTACCAGGTGGCCTTCTCGGGCGCGATCTTCCAACCGCGCTCCTCGGCCGCCTTGGCGAGCTTGAGGATTGCCTCCTGCTGATCCTTCGGCAGGCCGTTGAAAGCGGCCTTGTTGACGAAGGTCACGTTCTTCGGGATCCAGCCCTGCACGTCGTAGAAGTGGCTCATGGTCTCCCAGGCCTTGCTGTCGTAGCCCGTGGAGCCCGAGGTCATGAAGATATTGACAGTTCCCGTCGCGAGCGCCTGCGGCAGCTCCGCCGCCTGCACCGTGACCGGCTGACCGCCGACGAGCTCGGCAATGCGCGTCGTGCCGACATTGTAGGCGCGGAACTTGAGCCCCTTCATATCGGCAACCGTATTCAGCTCCTTCTTCGCGTAGATGCCCTGCGGCCCCCACGGCACTGCGAACAGGACCATGATGTTCTGGCTGTCGAGCTTCTTGGCGATCGCGGCGCGCTGCGCCTCCCACAGCTTCTTCGCTTCGGGATAGCTCGAGGCGAGAAATGGGATGGTGTCGAGGCCGAACACCGAATCCTCATTTTCGTGGATCGAGATCAGCACCTCGCCCATCTGCGCCTGGCCGGTCGCAACGGCGCGCTTGATTTCCGGCGCCTTGAACAGCGAGGCGCCCGCATGGACGGTTATCTCGAGCTTTCCGCCGGTCGCCTTCTTCACCTCTTCGGCGAACCAGGCAAGGTTTTCGGTGTGATAGTTCGACGCCGGGTATGCGGCAGGCAGGTTCCACTTGGTCTGAGCGGTGGCCGTCGTCGCCGTTGCCGCCACGACGGCGGTCGCAGCCAGCATCAATTTGAATGTCGTCATCCATCTACTCCATTTCGTCTTCTGGTAGTGCGGGCACGCCATCAAGCCGGGAACACCAGCCTCGGCAAGAATAGCGCAATTTGCGGGAAGGCATAGATGATCGCCACGGCGACAATCAAAAGAATGAAGAAGGGAAGCGCCGCATACGCGACCGTCCAGCTATCTCGGCCGCTCATGGATTGCAGCACAAACAGATTGAAGCCGACGGGCGGCGAGACCTGCGCCATCTCGACGACGAGCACGACGAATATGCCGAACCAGATGAGATCGAAGCCGGCCTTCTGCACCAAGGGCAGGACGATCGCCATCGTCAGCACGATCATCGAGATGCCATCGAGGAACATGCCGAGGACGATGTAGAACAGCGTCAGGCACGCGATGAGCATTCCCGGGCCGAGGTTCAAGCGAGACACGCGGTCCGCAATGGCCGCCGGTATCTGCGTGTACGCCATCGCCGCAGACATGAAGGCTGCACCGCCGAGAATGAGCATGATCATCGCGGTGGTTCGGGTCGCGCCCATCACGCTCGCCCAGAAGGACTGGAAGGTCAGCGACCCCTGCAGCCAAGCGATGATCAGAGCACCTGCTACACCCCAGGCCGCGCACTCCGTTGCCGTCGCCGAGCCGGATATGAGCGCCCCGAAGACGAACAGGATGAGGAGGAGTGTCGGGATAAGGTTCGCCGATTCCTTGAATGCCCGCCAGAAGCCCATCCAAGGCTCGGAAGGTGGCTGCTTGTCGGGATTGAGCAGGGACACAATTGCGATGTAGCTGCAGTAGAGCACCATGACCACGGCGCCGGGCAGGAAGCCCGCAAGGAACATCTGCAAAAGCGACACCTCGGCCTGGACGGCGTAGACGATCATGATGATCGAGGGCGGGATCAGGAGCCCGAGCGTTCCAGAGCCGGCGAGTGATCCGATCGCGAGCTTCTCATCGTACCCGCGCTTTGTGAGCTCCGGCAGCGCGATCTTGCCGATCGTGGCACATGTTGCCGCGGAAGAGCCCGAAACCATCCCGAATATGCCGCACGCCAGCACATTGACGTGCACGAGGCCGCCCGGGAGGCGCCCCACCCAAGGCGCGAGCCCTCGGAAAAGCTCTTCGGAAAGCCGGGTCCGAAACAGGATTTCGCCCATCCAAACGAAGAGCGGCAGGGCTGCAAGCGTCCAAGAGGCGCTCGCACTCCAGATGGTGGTCGCCATGACGGCCGTCATGGGCACGTTGGCGACGAAATACATGGCCGCGATGCCGCTGAGGACGAGCGCCAGCCCCACCCATACGCCGAGAACCAACGCCACGCCCAAAACGAGCAGCAGCGCAAAGGCGACTTCCACAAGCTCGAGCTGCATCGTCACAGGTTCCCCGATGCTGCCCGCTCGACAATTTCTTCCTTGGTCTTCGGCGGCGGCTTCGAATAGCGCGGATAGCCGCCGGTCGCGACGTTGTAGAACTCGTCGAGGAAGGCGATGAGGAGAATGGAAGAGCCTACCGAGAAACCGAGCTGGGGGATCCAGAGGGGCACTGAGACCACGCCGCTGGAGAGGTCGTTCAAGAGCCAGCTCTCGTACGTCATCGTCACCGCGGCCCACGAGAGCGTCGCGACGATCGCCGTGCCGATGCCCAAGGCGATGAGTTCCATAGCCGTCCGGGCCCGCCCGCTGAGGCGCTCGATGACGAGCCCCATGCGGATCAGCTCGGAGGATTTGAACGTGTGCGCGAGGGCGAGAAACGCCATCGCGACAAGAGACCAGGCCGTGAAGTCATCGCCCGATGGCACATTGACGCCGACCTGGCGGCCGAGCGACAGCGCCATCATCAGCAGAAAGATCGCGATCAGAAAGAGGCCGGCGAGATAACCAGCAGCGAGATAGAGAGCATCGAGGGCCCGCCGCAACATCGATCACCCCCCTGCCGCGCCAGGTTTCGAGAACCTGACACGTATCCATGCGCAATAAGTCAACGTCGAACTCCCGGGCCCTTCACTCTGCAGCCTGCAGGCTTATTGAAGGCCATGACGAATGTCGCGCTCAAATTGGCATCGGCCTGCACAAGTGTCTATCAGATTGAAAGTCGTATCTACGACGCCGGCAGCCGCGCACGCGCCGGCCTCGCCCCCTCGTGTCACGGAGCGAAGGCCAGCCGGCCGCGGTCGGAGGCACGATTTCCTATTGTCTCCCCGAGACCGGCAATCGGGTTCCTCTTGCGGCTTGGGGGAGAAATACGCGCGCTCCCATCGTCATAACTAGGAATGGTTTTCTATTCTTATTTTCTCGATGAGCTATCATTAGTTTATTTTTCCACTATGTTGCATTGCACGATCAACGGAGCGTGTGATGCAGACAATCGCAGCGGCCCGCATTGAGCCGCCCCTCGTCGAAGACGACGAAGATAAGATCCTGAAGATCCACATTTATCTGGCCGACGGCAGTCACTTCCAGCGGGAAGCGATCGCGGGCCTGCGCCTTCTCGACCTGCTCCGCATGTACGGATTTCCAGTGAAGGCCGAGTGCGGCGGCGCCTGCGTCTGCGGCACCTGCCACATCCGCATTCCCGAGCGCTGGCACCACGTTCTTCCTCCGCCCACGGACGAGGAGCTTGCCAAGCTCGACGACATCCCGACGGCCGACGAGGCCTCGCGCCTCGCCTGCCAGATCGAAACCACCAACGAGATGGACGGCCTCGAGTTCGAGATCCAGCCCGACAGCCTCGTACAGACCTATTGGGTGGCAGGGTGAGTCTATGGCGACATTTCCGATTTTTGTGGAGGTCGGCCGAACCGCACCTCTCGTCGTCGGCGGCGGCAATCTGGCTCTGAGCAAGGTCCGCCTGCTGCTCAAGCGCGCCGAGCGCGTAGCGGTTGCAGCGGGAGCGCTCGTCGAGGGCTTCCGGCCGCTGATCGATGAGGGCCACGTCGAGCGCCTCGACCCAGCCACGCTATGGGAATCGCTCCCCGGCCGGCCCCTCGTGATCTCAGCGACGGAGGACGATGCCGAGGACAGGCGCCTGTCCGAGCTGGCGCGATCGTTCGGCGTTCCGGTCAACGTGCCGGACCGGCCGCATCTTTCGACGTTCGCGCTTGGAGCCATTGTCG
>Ga0066256_1005010_pt1 | contig 11296 bp, 8 predicted proteins | sample ThiBio_1000_biof_FD_87107 | JGI IMG/M metagenome (GOLD analysis project Ga0066256, IMG submission 87107) | Wastewater bioreactor microbial communities from Cape Town, South Africa - Thiocy_expt_1000_biof (version 2) | ecosystem: Engineered > Bioreactor > Thiocyanate-remediating >... | reverse complement strand
CAAACCGAATAGCCACCGCGTGAGCGTTAACCGCGTGCAGATCATCGCACAAGCCCCGGCAAGGACTTTTCTGAAATATCGAAGGAGAAAGTCGGGAGGCGGCATCGCCGCCTCCCGCAAGGCCATCAGGACGTCATGAGGCCTGGCCACCGCATTTCTTGGCGACCTTGTTGTAGTTGCCGCACTTGAGCGTCACCCAGTCGGCTTCGAGATCCTTGGAGCCGGGCAGGAAATCCGACCAGGCATCGCCGGACACGAGACCCTTGCTCTTCCACACCACGTCGAACTGGCCGTCACCGCGGATTTCGCCGACGAACACCGGCTTGGTGATGTGATGGTTGGCCAGCATCTTCGAGGTGCCGCCGGTGAGGTTCGGCGTCTCGATGCCCGGCAGCGCGGCGATCACCTTGTCGGGCTCGACCGACTTCGCCTTCTCCACCGCCTTCACCCACATGTTGAAGCCGATGTAATGCGCTTCCATCGGGTCATTGGTGGTGCGCTTCGGGTTCTTGGTGAACTCCTTCCACGACTTGATGAACGCGGCATTGGCTGGGTTCTTGATCGACTCGAAGTAGTTCCAGGCGGCGAGATGGCCGACCAGCGGCTTGGTGTCGAGGCCGGCGAGTTCTTCCTCACCGACCGAGAACGCCACCACCGGAATATCCGTGGCCTTCAGGCCCTGGTTGGCAAGCTCCTTGTAGAACGGCACGTTGGCGTCGCCGTTGATGGTGGAGACCACCGCCGTCTTCTTGCCGGCCGAGCCGAACTTCTTGATGTCCGACACGATCGTCTGCCAGTCCGAATGGCCGAACGGCGTGTAGTTGATCATGATGTCTTCTTCCTTGACGCCTTTCGCCTTCAGATAGGCTTCAAGGATCTTGTTGGTGGTGCGCGGATAGACGTAGTCGGTGCCGGCGAGCACCCAGCGCTTCACCGAGCCGCCGTCCTTCGACATCAGATAATCGACGGCGGGGATTGCCTGCTGGTTCGGCGCCGCGCCCGTGTAGAACACATTGCGCTCGCTCTCCTCGCCCTCGTATTGCACCGGATAGAACAGGATCGAGTCGAGTTCCTTGAACACCGGCAGCACCGACTTGCGCGACACCGAGGTCCAGCAGCCGAACACCACCGACACCTTGTCCTTGGAAATCAGCTCGCGCGCCTTCTCGGCGAACAGCGGCCAGTCGGAGGCGGGGTCGACGACCACCGCCTCGAGCTTCTTGCCGAGCAGGCCGCCCTTCTTGTTCTGCTCGTCGATCAGGAACAGCATCGTGTCCTTCAGCGTCGTCTCCGAGATCGCCATCGTGCCCGACAGCGAGTGCAGGATGCCGACCTTGATGGTGTCGTCGGCGGCGCGCGCGGCCGGCGGGAACAGGAGGCTTCCGGCCAGAAGCCCGGCCGCCACGGCCCCGCTCACGCTTGCGTAGGTACCCCTCATTTCAAACCTCCGTCTGGAGTTGTTGCACCGCAACAGACAGTGCAATCCGCGTGCCAGTTCCAGGAAGAGGCATCGGGCGACGGAGAATAAGCCAGCAATCCCATAGGCTTGCATCACACGGCGGACTCGCCTCGCGATGCGCCCGGCAGCGGCATTTACGTTTCGTTGAGGAATCGCTGTGCAGCGCAAAAGGGCGCTGCATAGAAAAAATGCACGCCCTTTGCGCTGTCTAAATTATAGGCATCAAGCACCGGGATCGCTGGGCCGGAAGGACCGGACCTCAGCCCTCCAGCATGTCCTTGACCACGGTCGCGAGCTGCTTGAGCGAGAACGGTTTCGGCAGGAAGCCGAACTTCGCCTCGCTCGGCAGGTTCTTCGCGAACGCGTCCTCGGCATAGCCCGAGACGAAGATGAACTTGATGTCGGGCTGCAGCAGCAGCAGCTCGCGCAGCAGCGTCGGCCCGTCCATCTCCGGCATCACCACGTCGGAGACGACGATGTCGACCTTGCCGTCGAGCTCCTTGAACTTGTCCAGCGCCTCGACGCCGGAGGAGGCCTCGTGCACGGTGTAGCCGCGCGAGGCGAGCGCGCGCACGTTGCCCATCCGCACCGCGTCCTCGTCCTCGACCAGCAGCACGGTGGCCGAGCCGGACAGGTCCTTCTGCTCCTCTCGCCCCCGCGCAACGGCTGGCTTCTCAGTTCCTGCGGCCGCCTCGCCGCTCGCGGCCTCCGCCGCCGGCTTCTCGGCCGGGATGTGGCGCGGCAGGAAGATGCGGAAGGTCGCGCCCTGGCCGGGCTCCGATTCGCAGAAGATGAAGCCGCCGGTCTGCTTGACGATGCCGTAGACCATCGACAGGCCGAGGCCGGTGCCCTTGCCGACCTCCTTGGTGGTGAAGAACGGCTCGAAGATCTTCTTGATCACCTCCGGGTCGATGCCGGTGCCGCTGTCCTGCACCTCGACCAGCACGTAGTCGCCCGGCGTCATCTCGCGATAGCCGAAGGTCGCGCTCTCGGCCGCCTCGACGTTGCGCGTGCGGATCGTCAGCTCGCCGCCCTCGGGCATGGCGTCGCGCGCGTTGACCGCGAGGTTCACCACCACCTGCTCGAACTGGCCGATGTCGGCGCGGATCGGCCACAGGTCGCGCCCGTGCTCGATCTTGAGCTGCACGCCGGTGCCGACGAGGCGGGCGAGCAGCATGCGCAGGTCGGCCAGCACGTCGGTGAGGTTGAGCACCTCGGGCCGCATCGTCTGCCGCCGCGAGAACGCCAGCAATTGCCGCACCAGCGAGGCGGCACGGTTGGCGTTCTGCTTGATGTTCATGATGTCGGGGAAGGACGGGTCCGACGGCCGGTGGTTGGTCAGCAGCAGGTCCGACGCCATGATGATGGCCGTCAGCACGTTGTTGAAGTCGTGCGCGATGCCGCCGGCGAGCTGGCCCACGGCCTGCATCTTCTGGCTCTGCGCCATCTGGTTCTCGAGCGCCTTCTGCTCGGTCGTCTCGACGGCGTAGACGATCGCCGCCTCCTCGCCCTCGCCCGCCTCGTCGGCCACCGCGTTGACGTAGAAGCGCAGGTAGCGCTCCTCCGCGTTCGGCGCCGCCGGCAGCACCGTGTCGATCGGCGCGATGTTGGCCTGGCGCTGGCGCGCCCGCTCCAGCGCCGTGGCGAAGGCCTGCCGGTCGCGCTCGTGGATGACGCTGTCGAGCCGCACGCCCTGGTCGACCGCGTCGCGGTCCACCACCGAGGAGAACAGCGACAGGAACGGCGCGTTGGTGCGCAGGATGCGCCCGTCGGCGTCGACGCCGGCGATCGCCATCGGGGTCGAGTTGAAGAAGCGGGTGAAGCGCGTCTCGGCGGCGCGCAACTCCTCGGTGGCGTCGCCCCCCTGCGTGCGGTTGAGCACGATCGTGCGCGTCGGCCCGGCCACGCCCTCGCGGGTGACCGATAGCCGGTGCATGAAGCGCACCGGCAGCGCCTTGCCGCTGGCGGTGGCGAGATCGAGGTCGATGACGACGTCGCGCGTCGTCCCCGGCTCGGCCTTCACCGCATGCACCAGCGCCATGCCGTCGCCGGCCACGATGTCGGAAAGCCGCACCGAGCCCGGCGTGAAGTTGGCGAGGTCGATGCCGAGCCAGTCGGCCAGCGTCGCGTTGACATAGGTGACGCGGCCCTCGGCGTCGGCCGCGAAGAAGCCGGCCGGCGCGTGGTCGAGATGGTCGATCGCCTTCTGCAGGTCGAGGAAGAAGCGCTCCTGCTCGGCCCGCTCCGCCGAGACGTCGGAGAGCTGCCAGGCGTGCAGCGGCTGCCGGTAGCCCGGCACCTTGAAGGCGCGGGCCCGTGTGCGGTACCAGCGCGCGCCCGGCTCGTCGCCCGGCCGCACCGAGCTTCCCAGCCGGAACTCGCCGTCGCCCGCCTGCCCGTCGCGCAGGCCCGCCGCCAGCCGGTAGATCGTGCCGGAGGCTTCCGGCAGGTCGGACAGCAGCGCCTCGACCGTCTTTATGTCGGCGGCCGACGTCGCGCCGGTCATCGCCGCGTAAGCCGCGTTGGCGTAGACGACCGAGCCCTTGGGGTCGGTGACGAGCAGCCCCTGCCCCATCGAATCGACGAAGGATTTCGCCAGCTCGTCGCCGGCCGAGCGCGGCGAGATCTGCACGAAGCCGATCGCGGTGGCGAACAGGTAGCCGGTGCCGATCATGGCCAGCACGCCGAGCAGGCCGAGCAGGAACTGCTCGCCCAGCCTGTCGCGGAACAGCGAGAACACGACGGCCGCGACGGCCAGCACGATGGTGAACACGACGAGCCGCGTCACCGGCCCCGGCCGCGAACCCTGGTCGATGATCGGCTGCTGCTGCACCGGAGCCCCGGAACGTCTGGCCATACTGTCCTTGCCCGCCATGCGGATTCCGCCCCGTGCCTGCCTGCGACCGGCATACATCATGCTTCGCGAGCCTCGCAAGGTCGCGGGGTCGCCTCGCGGGCGGCGTTTTGCTTGCGGGGCGCCGGGGCTGGCGTTACGTTGCGTCGGCTCACGGGGGACAGACGGATGCGGGACTGGTTGGAAAGCGTCGCGGGAGCGGCTTACGCGACGGCCATGCTGTGGACGTTCGGCGCGCTGGTCCTGCTGCTCGTCGTGCTGCTTCTCATCAAGATCGTCCGCAACCTGACCTTCGGCACCTTCGTGGCCGGCGGCCGCCACCGCAAGGCGCGGCTGGCGGTCATGGACGCCGCCGCCGTCGACAGCCACCGCCGGCTGGTGCTGGTGCGCCGCGATGACGTCGAGCACCTGCTGCTGATCGGCGGCCCGTCGGACGTCGTGGTCGAGCAGAACATCCGCCTCTCGCCTGCGCTGCGCCGCCCTGCCGAGGAAGCCGCGCGGGAACATGCCGCCCCCGAGGAGCGCCCGCAGCCGGCCGTCGCGGCCACCCCGCAGCCCGTCGCCCCGCCGCCTCCCGCCGCGCCCGCGCCGCATGCGCCCCAGCAGCCTGCGGCCGCGCATCCGGCCCCGTTCCAGCGTCCGCAGCCGGTGCAGCCCGCGCCGCGGCCCGTCACCCCGGCGCCCGCGCCCGCCTCACCCGCTCCCGCCGCGCCCGCGCGTCCGGCCTTCGGCACCGCGCCCGCCGCGCACCAGCCTGCTCCGCATGCACCGGCGCCCGCCGCGCACCATACGACGCCGCCCCGGCCGTCCACCATCCCGCCGGCGGCCAACGCGCCCAAGGCGCCCGACCTCGACGACGCGCTTCGCCACGAGCTGGAAGTGACGCTCGACAAGTCGGCCAAGCCGGACCCGAAGCTGCCGGAAGCGGTCGAGGACGAGATGTCCCGCCTGCTCGGCGACCTGACAACGACCCGCCGCTAGAGCATTTCCAGCAAAAGTGCGAAGCGGTTTTGCGTCCGGAAATGCGGCCAAAACAAAGAGCTAGAGTGGCTCTGCCGGTCCCGGTAAAGCCAGAGCCGCTCTAGCTTGCGCCCGTCCCGGGCGGCGGGCCGGACTGGCGGGCGCGGGGCCGGACCGGGCGGCCCCCCTGCGCCTGCCCCATCGCAGGCGCCAGCCCGCCGCAGCCCCCCCCCGCCGCGAACAGCCTGAACGGCGCATCCGCCGGCAGGCCGAGGCGTCCCGCCAGCGCCAGCAGCGCGAAGTCGATATTGGGCGAAAGCCCTGCCAACCGCGCGACCGCTTCCGCGATCTCCGCCAGCAGCGGCGACGGCTCCAGATGCGCGAGCAGCGCCTGCGCGCGCGGGTCGATGCCGGCATAGAGCTGGTGGCCGAAGCCGGGCAGCCCGCCGCCGAGCCGGTTGCGCAGCGCGGTCTCCGTCCCTAGCCGCTCCGCCTCGTCGCGCAGCGCCGCGAGCCCGGCCGCCGCGCCGCCATGCACCGGCCCGGTCAGCGTCGCGAAGCCGGCGAGAAGCGCGGCCGCGAGCGGCGCGCCGGTCGAGGCCGCCACCCGCGCGGCGAAGGTCGAGGCGTTGAGCTCGTGGTCGGCGAGCAGCACCAGCGCGCGCCGCAACAGGTCCGCCCCGCCCGCGTCGCAGCCCCAGGCGCGGGCGAAGCCGCCGGCGATGTCGCCATCGCCCTCCGCGCCCAGCGCGCCAGCCACCGACTTGAGCAGCCCCGCGGCCTCGGCCGCCAGCGCGGCCCGCGTGCGTCCCGGCGTCGGCATGCCCGTCGCCGCCGCTTCCGCCAGCATCGCCATCGCCGCTGTGACCGGCTGCCCGGAGGCCCGCGCCGGCTGCCCGCGCGCGGCGTCGATCATGGCCGGGTCGGCGTCCCACAGCAGCGCCGCGACGTCCTCCAGCCGGGCGTGGTCCGAGAGCCTGACGGCGTCCTTGGTGCGGTAGAACGGCCGCCCGCCGGCGATCGTCGAGACCGCCGTCGGCATGATCGCCTCGCCCCACGCGATCGTCCCGCGCGCCACGTCGCGCGCCCGCCTTCCCCGCGCCCGCCTGCCCGCCAGCGCGCCGGCGTCGTCGGCGCTGTAGAGGCTGCGGCGCGGGTCGGCCGGGTCCGGCCGCGCCGCGATCAGCCCGCGGCTGACATAGGCATAGAGCGTCTGCGGCCTGATGCCGAGCGCCGCCAGCGTTTCGTCGCGTCCGAGCCAGGATGTCATATTGATTGAGTTGATCAAGATTGACGACCAACCCAGCATGTCCACATCCTTGCGGCAAAGCAAGGAGAAAGACCCATGAACGGACTGGACGATGTCGTTGCCGCCGAGACCGTGCTGTCGGATGTCGACGGCGCCGCCGGCCGCCTCGTGATCCGCGGCCACGCTGTGGAGGAGCTGGCGCGCGGCGCGACCTTCGAGGACCTCGCCGCGCTTCTCTTCGACGGCTTCTTCGACGACTTGCCGGCCGGCGATGCCTTCGCCCGCGCGCTCGGCGAGGCCCGCGTGGCCGTCTTCGAGCGCGTGGCCCCGCACATGGCCGCGTTCGACGGCCTCGACCCCGTCGAAGCCCTGCGCGCCGGGCTGGCGCTGATCCCCGACGGCGACGGCCTCGTCACCGCCCTGCATCTGGCCGCCGCACCTGCCGTCGTCACCGCCGCCAAGCTGCGCCGCGACCGTGGCGAGGCCCCGCTGGCGCCCGATGCCGCGCTTCCCCATTCCGCCGACTTCCTGCGCATGGTCCGCGGCCGCGCGCCGCGCCCGCAGGAGGCCCGTGCGCTCGACGCCTATCTCGTCACCGTCAGCGACCACGGCATGAACGCCTCGACCTTCGCCGCCCGCACCGCTGCCTCCACGCTCGCCGGCCTCGGCTCGGCGGTCGTCGCCGGCCTGTGCGCGCTGAAGGGGCCACTGCACGGCGGCGCCCCCGGCCCGGTGCTGGACATGCTCGACGCCATCGGCCAGCCCGGGGATGCCCGCCCGTGGCTGGAGGCCGCGCTGCGCCGCGGCGACCGGCTGATGGGTTTCGGCCACCGCATCTACAGGGTGCGGGATCCCCGCGCGGACGCCCTCAAGGCCGCCATCGGCAGGCTCGGCGGCAGCCGCGCCGTATCGGACCGCATCGCGCTCGCTGAAGCCGTCGAAAAGGCCGCGCTCGACCTTTTGCGCGAGGCCAAGCCCAACCGGCCGCTCGACACCAATGTGGAGTTCTACACGGCCGTGCTGCTGGAGGCGCTGGGCTTCCCGCCCTCCGCCTTCACCTGCGTCTTCGCCGCCGGCCGCGTCGCCGGCTGGATCGCGCATGCGCGCGAGCAGGTGCTGACCGGCCGCCTGATCCGGCCGCAGTCGCGCTATGTCGGCGAGATGCCCCGCGCCGCCTGAGCGCCCCAAACGAAAAGGGCGGCCCGAGGCCGCCCGCTTTCCACCATTCCGCTGCGTCGCTAGTCGTCGCGATAGACCTTCTCGCGCCGCTCGTGGCGCTCCTGCGCCTCGATCGACAGCGTCGCGATCGGCCGCGCGTCGAGCCGCTTCAGCGAAATCGGCTCGCCGGTCTCCTCGCAATAGCCGTAGGTGCCGTCCTCAAGCCGCTGCAACGCCGCGTCGATCTTGGCGATCAGCTTGCGCTGGCGGTCGCGGGCCCTGAGTTCGATGGCTCTGTCGGTTTCGGAGGAGGCGCGGTCGGCGAGGTCGGGGTGGTTGGCGTTTTCCTGCTGGAGGATTTCGAGCGTCTCGCGCGCCTCGCGCAGGATGTCGTTCTTCCAGGTGACCAGCTTGCGCCTGAAATAGGCCTTCTGCCGGTCGTTCATGAATGGTTCGTCTTCGGACGGCACGTAATCGGTATCCACCAGATCGCTCATTCGACTCACCCCACTGGACGACCGGGCGCCTATATATGCGCCGTGTCCAGTGCGCACAAGCACAAAGGCTTGCCGTTTCACGGTTTTGTTAATGGCGCGACCGGCCGTTGCGTCACTTCGTCTTTGCGCCGGCAAAGCCTTTTCAAATCAGCGGCCTGCGGACACCCGTTGAAGCTGTGGGGAGCGGCGCGGATGCTGGCGTGCCGGCCATCCGCGCGGCCGCGATTGCCTGTCCCGCCGCGCTCGCCTACATGGCTTCCGTAAGGGCCGATCGGCCGGGGAGGACATGTTGAGCCGTCTCTATCTCCTGCGTCACGCCAAGGCGGTCTCGGCCGCTCCGGGCATGGCCGATTTCGACCGGCCGCTCGACCGCCGCGGGCTGGCGGATGCCCGCGCCGTCGGCGAGGCGATGGCCTCCGGCGGCCACCGCCCGGCCCTCGTCCTATGCTCCGCCGCCCGCCGCGCGCAGGAGACGTGGGCCGGCGTCGAGGCCGTGCTCGGGCCGGTCGCCGGCGAGGTCCGCTACCTGCGCGCCCTCTACGGCACCGACGCGCGCGGCTACATCGACGCCGTCCACTCCGTCGGCGACGAGGCGGACACCGTGCTCCTCGTCGGCCACAACCCGACGATCGAGGAGACCGCCTGCCTGCTGGCGCAGGACGGCGCCGAGCGCTTCGGCTCGGGTTTTCCGACGTCGGGGCTCGCCGTCTTCCGCTTCGACGGTGCGCTTTCGGCGGGCAGGCCGGGCGCCGGCGTCCTGGAGGCCTATCTGCGCGTGCGTGACTAGCGCCCCTTCCCCGCACCCACTTTGCAGACCCCGCCCGCCTCTCCTATATCGGAGGCCGACAGAGCATCGGACCGAAAAGTGGAATCCGGTTTTCGGATTGTTCCGATGCTCAATCGAAGTGCTAGATCGTCCTTTGTGCGTCGGTCAGGACGCACGGCGATCTAATGGGGCGCCCGCTTGCCGGCACTGACAACATTCACGGACGAGGCCCGCATCGCCCTCGACACCGTCGCCGAGCGCACCGCCGGCCTGTTCTCGCCCTCGCTGCGGCTCGGCGTCAGCGGCCTGTCGCGGGCCGGCAAGACGGTGTTCATCTCCGCGCTGGTCCACAACCTCGTCCATGGCGGCCGCCTGCCGCTGTTCGAGGCGCAGAAGTCGGGCCGCATTTCCCGCGCCTTCCTCGAGCACCAGCCCGACGACGCCGTCCCCCGCTTCCAGTACGAGGACCACATCGCCGCGCTGATCGACGAGCGGGTCTGGCCCGATTCCACCCGCGCCATCTCCGAGCTGCGCCTGACCGTCGAATACGAATCCGCCTCCGGCTGGAGCCGCATGTTCTCGGCCGGCCGGCTGTCGATCGACATCGTCGACTACCCCGGCGAGTGGCTGCTCGACCTGCCGCTGCTCGGAAAGACCTACGCCCGCTTCAGCCACGACGCGATCGAGCTCGCCGACCTGCCCGCCCGCCACGACCTGTCGGCCGAGTGGCGCGCACTCGCCGCGTCAGTCGACCCCGACGCGTCCTTCGACGAGATGACGGCGCGGCGGCTGGCCGAGAGCTTCACCGCCTATCTGCGCGCCGGCAAGCAGGACGCCCGCGCGCTCTCCACGCTGCCGCCCGGCCGCTTCCTGATGCCGGGCGACCTCGACGGCTCGCCGGCGCTCACCTTCGCGCCGCTCCCCCTGCCCGAGGGCCACCGCGCCCGCTCCGGCTCGCTCGCGGCGATGATGGAGCGCCGCTACGAGGCCTACAAGAGCCACGTCGTGCGCCCCTTCTTCCGCGAGCACATCGCCCGGCTCGACCGCCAGATCGTGCTGATCGACGTCATGCAGGCGCTCAATGCCGGCCCTGCCTCCGTCGCCGACTTCGAGCGGGCGCTCACCGAGATCCTCGCCTGCTTCCGCCCCGGCCGCGGCAGCTTCCTGACCGATTTCTTCAGCCGCCGCATCGACCGCATCCTGGTCGCCGCCACCAAGGCCGACCACATCCACCACACCGAGCACGACCGCCTTCAGGCGATCGTGCGCAAGCTCGCCGACCGCGCCATCGAGCGCGCCAACTTCTCCGGCGCCGAGGTCGACGTGCTGGCGATGGCCGCCGTCCGCGCCACCCGCGAGGGGACGGTGAAGCAGGGCCGCGAGAGCCTGCCCGTCATCATCGGTACGCCGATGGCCGGCGAGACGATCGGCGGCGAGACCTTCGACGGCGAGACCGAGACGGCCGTCTTCCCCGGCGACCTGCCGGCCGACGCGGCCTCGGTGCTGACCGCCGGCAATGGCGGCGCGGCGGACGACGAGGTGATCCGCTTCGTCCGCTTCCGCCCGCCGCGGCTGGAGAAGACCGCCGAGGGCATCACGCTCTCTCTGCCCCACATCCGGCTCGACCGGGCGCTGCAGTTCCTGCTGGGAGACCGCCTCGCATGACGACGCCCACGCGCCGGCCCGCCGCCTTCCGCCTCGATCCGCCCGACCTGCCGCCGCCGCCGCAGAAGACCGCCCCAGTTCCCGCCCGCCGGCCCCGCTCCGTCAGGGCCGAGGCCGTCGTCGTGCCGGCCGAGATCGACGTGTTCGAGCGCGTCGACGACGCGCTCGCCGTGCCGCCGCCGCCCGCTGCCCCGCGCCGGCGCTCGCGGCTAGGCGCGATCTTTTCGGCCGCGCTGGGCACCATCGTCTCGCTTGCCGTCGGCCTGTGGGTCGATGGCTTCGTGCGCGACCTCTTCGCCCGCTCCGACTGGCTGGGCTGGGCCGCGCTCGGCGTCGTCGCGGTCGCCGCGCTGTCGCTGTTCCTCATCGTCGCGCGAGAGCTGCTGGCGCTGCGCCGCCTCGCCTCCGTCGAGAAGATGCGGGCGCGCGCGGTCGACGTCGTCACCCGCAACGACCAGCCCGGCGCCCGCCGCCTCGTCGACGAGCTCGCCGCCTTCGTCGCGAGCCGCCCGGAGACGGCGGCCGGCCGGCGCATGCTCGCCGGGCTGCGCGACGACGTCATCGACGGCGGCGACCTGGTGCGGCTGGCCGAGACCGAGCTGCTCGCCCCCCTCGACGAGCGCGCCCGTAGCCTCGTGCTGGACGCCGCCAAGCGCGTCTCGATCGTCACCGCGGTCAGCCCGCGCGC
>Ga0066256_1004216_pt2 | contig 11298 bp, 10 predicted proteins | sample ThiBio_1000_biof_FD_87107 | JGI IMG/M metagenome (GOLD analysis project Ga0066256, IMG submission 87107) | Wastewater bioreactor microbial communities from Cape Town, South Africa - Thiocy_expt_1000_biof (version 2) | ecosystem: Engineered > Bioreactor > Thiocyanate-remediating >... | reverse complement strand
TGGGCTTCGCATGGCGCCCGCAGAACCAGGATTTGAAGTAGCGGCAGCATGTCCGGTCCGGCAGCGTTCCGGGCAATCTGTTCGATGGTTGGGGCGCCGGCCCGGTCGGGGTTGCGGCCGGGTGGGACTATCGCCATGAATCCGGTGAGGTCGCCCCGCTCGGCGCACAGCCGGCCGGCGGCTACTCCTTCGCTTTCGGCCTCAATTATGCGGGCAAGATCGAGGTGCTCGAAGGTTTCCTCGAAACCAACGTGCCGGTGTTCCGGGATTCCGCGATCGGCAAGTTCTTCGAACTCAACGGTGCGGTTCGCTACACCAAGAACAAGAGCACCGACACGCTGCTCGACCAGTCGCGCTCGCTCGATGCGGTAAGCTGGAAGGTCGGCGGCATCTACGACGTGATCGACGGGGTGCGCCTGCGCGCCACCCAATCGCGCGACATGCGCGCCGCGGGCTTCCGCGAGCTGTTCCAGAAGACTACTCCGACTGAGGAGGGAACAGCCCAGGGGCGTGTGAACAACTACTTCATCGCAGGGACGAACAAGGCTGACGATACGCCGATCTACAGCGGCGGCAACTTCACCCTGGCGCCCGAAAAGGCGGACACCACCACTGCCGGCATCGTGGTCAACCCGTTCCGCGGCTTCCAGATGTCGCTCGACTGGTACCAGATCAAGCTGAGGGACGCGATCGCGAACCTCAGCGGCCAGCGCGTGGCGGATCTGTGCACGCCGGAGATCGATGTCCTGTGCCACCGCATCACCTTCTCTGGATCGGACAGGACGAACATCGTCCGTGTGGATGCGGGGGCCGCCAATGTGGGCCGGATCGAAATCCGCGGGTTCGACTTCGAGGCGTCCTACCGGTTGCCTCTGGCGGACGTGTTCGAGAACTCGCCCGGCACGCTCGACTTCCGCTTCCTGCTGAACCACCAGTACAATTTCATCGTGCAGCAGAGCGCGGACGTGCCCGCGATCAAATATAGCGGCCAGTCCGGTCCGATTGTCGAGGGCGGCGATTTCTATCCCACTCCCAAGTGGATGTGGAATGGCGTGATCGGTTACAGCACCGATCGGTTCAATGCGACCATGACTGTCCGCCATGTGGGCAAGGGCATCCTCAGTGTCGACAGGATCGGGCCCGAGGATCCGGGTTACGATCCGACCGTCCGGAACAGCATCACGACCAATCGCGTGGACTCGGCGACCTATTTCAACGTCGCGATGTCGTACAAGATTCCGTTCAGCGGCGATGAGAGCGACTATGTCGAAGTCTTCGGCGCGATCGAGAACCTGTTCGACAAGAAGCCGCCGATCGCTCCGGGTGGTGGCGTCTCGGTCGGCGCCACCGCCTATCCGACCAACCCGGTGTTCTTCGACACGTTCGGAATGCGCTGGAAGGGCGGCGTGCGAGTAAGATTCTGATCCGCTGGAACTTGTTCGCCGGATCCCCCAAACCAACCCTTCTCGGGGGGATCCGGCGTTTTTTCCAGGAAAGGCCCTTACCCACGCGGCATGCGAGGAACATCGGAAGAGGCGGAAGCATGAATATTCCCAGGCGCGGCATGGCGGCAGGCCTTCTTTCCATGGCCATGCTTCTTGCAGGATGCGCCGCGACGGCCGGGCGCGGCGAGGGAGTGCCTGCGGCGCTTTCCGAACCTCTTGCCGTCTACGGCTCCACAGCGACGGTTGAAATCGCCCCCGTCCTGCTTGCCGTGCGCGATCTGTATCCGAACGGTCCGGGCGTTCACAATGGCGGCATAATCAACCTGGTTGCCGCCGATAACACTGCCGATGTCGCGACGAACGCGGAAACGCAGGCCTTGCGCCAGTCGGTCAAACGGCCGGATATCCGCATCATCATGACGGTGGTGGAGGGCAATTATCGCCTCGTCGCCCGGCGTTCCGCCGGCATCGACAGCCTCGCCGATCTGAAGGGCAAGCGCATTGCGACCTCGGTCGCCACCTCGGCGGACTATTTCCTGTTCAGGATGCTGGAGAAAGGCGGCCTGAAACCATCCGACGTGACAATCGTGAACATCGGCCGGACCATGGAAATGATTCCCGCGATAAGGAGCCGCGAAGTCGACGCCGTGGCGATCTGGGAACCGGCCAGCGAGAATGCGCTGCGGGCGCTGGGTGATGATGCGGTGGAGTTCAGCGGCCGGGGCATCTATCGCGAACTTTTCAATCTCAACACCACAGCCGGGGCTTTGGCGGATCCGGAGAAACGGCGCAGCATCGTCGCGCTGATGCGAGCGATCATCGCCGCCAATCAGAGAATGAAGCACAACCCTGCCGAAGGCCATGCCGTGGTCGCCAGGTCAGGGGGATATACGATCGAAGAGGTGGCCCAATCCTGGCCGCACCACTCTTTCACGGCGACTTTCGCCGAGGACATGCTGGACGTGCTGGCCGAGGAGGAGCTCTGGCTCGCAGGGCAGGAGAAGCGCCAGCCGCGATCGCGCGCCGAGCTCGGTCGCCTCATCGATCGCAGTGTCCTCGAGGAAGCGCTCGCACAACCTCGCTAGGTCCTGACCCTGGCTGGGGAACGGACGATCGCTTTATCCCTCGATAATCCCTTCGGACGTTTGTCGTTGCGCAGGTTGCGGTGATCGATAGTCACCAAAATCTGCTTATTTGACGTCTGGCCTTTGTCATGAGTTGGCCCTTACTCTCGCAAACATAAGCAAAAATTAGGGGAGGAATAATGCAACACCCCAAGGGCTTCATGCGTCTGCCGCTGATCCTGGCAGGTACCGCGCTTTCACTGTCGCTCCATTCTTCGCCGGCGCTGGCGCAGGGTGCGTCTTCGCAGCAAGGCGCCAGCGATCGCGGAATCGACGAGATCGTCGTTACCGCGACGCGCCAGGAGGAACTGCTCAGCAAGGTTCCGATCAGCATCACCGCGTTCGATCAGAAATCGATGGACAAGCAGAATGTCCGCCAGATCGATGACATCGCGCGTCTGACGCCGGGTCTCGTGTTTTACCGGGGCAGCAATGCCAACGGGGCGGTCACCAACATCTCGGTGCGCGGCATCACGTCGACGATCGGTGCGGCCACGACCGGCGTCTATATCAACGACACGCCGATCCAGGTGCGGTCGGTGGGAGTCACGGCCTCCAACTCCTATCCGCTGATCTTCGATCTCGAGCGTGTGGAAGTGCTGCGCGGGCCGCAGGGCACGCTGTTCGGCGCGAGTTCCGAAGGGGGCGCCTTGCGCTTCATCACGCCGCGGCCCGATTTCGAGGACGTTTCGATCTACGGGCGTGGCGAAGTGGCGCTGATCGAATCGGGATCTCCCATTTACGAAGGCGGTGTGGCGGTGGGTGCTCCGCTGGTGGCGGGCAAGCTTGCGGTTCGCGGCAGCGCCTGGTTCCGTCACGAAGGGGGCTGGGTCGATCAGGTGGGCCCGCTCACGCAAGCCGGGTTCGATCCCACGCCTCTCCGGAAGAACATCAACCAGCAGAACAACAAGGCTTTCAAGCTGGATATCGCGTGGAGGCCGATCGATACGCTGACCATCACGCCGTCGGTCTATCATCAGGACGTTCGCGCCGACGACGTTTCGCAATTCTACGTCAAGACGTCCGACGTATCCAGGCTCGACTATGCGACACCCAATCCGCTGGTGCTGCCCTATACCGACCGGTTCACGATGCCGAGCCTGCTTATCGAAGCGGATCTGGGCGGCGTGGAGCTGATATCGAACACGTCCTATTTCGATCGCGAATGGACGCAGAACTTCGACTACACCTATCAGACCGCCGAGATAAATTCTCGCGTTCCCTACATCATCCTGCCGGGCCAGAACCGGATTTCCGAACACCTGGATACACAGAAGACGTTTACCCAGGAAATCAGGCTCCAATCCAATTCCGACGGTCCGCTCCGCTGGGTGATCGGCGGCTTTTATTCGCGCAACAAGCAGTTCGCGAACCAGGTCATCATCGATCCGTTCCTCGAGGAACTGCTGAGGCTGCGCAGCAATGGCACGGAAACGGTGGAATCCTTCTACGGTGTTCCCTTGCTGCCGGGGAACGTGTTCTTCCTCACCACCATCCATTCGGTGGACGAGCAACTGGCGGGCTTCGCCCAGGTCGACTTCAATGTCACCGAAAAGCTGAAACTGACCGCTGGCGTGCGTGTCTCGAAGACCGAATTCAAGGCGGACATACTCGAGGACGGCCCCCTGGCGGGCGCCCACAGCCTGGTGAACGTGGCCCAGAAGGAACATCCGGTCACGCCGAAGTTCGGCATTTCCTATCAGGCGGATCCTTCGCTGCTTCTCTACGCATCGGCGGCAAAGGGTTTTCGCCCCGGCGGCGCGCAACCGCGCGTCTCGCTGGTCTACTGCGCGGGGGACCTGGAGCGCCTCGGCCTCTCGGATTCGCCCTCGACATATGATTCCGACAGTCTGTGGTCCTACGAAATCGGCCTCAAGAAGCGCTTCGGCAATGTCGTGCAGCTCGACTCCAGCGCTTACGTGATCAAGTGGAAGGGCCTGCAGCAGAATGTCGTTCTGCCGAGCTGCGGCAATGCCTTCATCAGCAATGTCGGAGACGTGACCTCGCGAGGCTTCGAGCTCGCGGTCAACATCCGGCCGACGGCGGGCCTCACCCTGAATGCGACTGCGGCGTACAACAAGACCGATTTCGACGAGACGGTGTATTCGGTGGAGCCGCGTATCCTCAAGACAAAGGGGTCGCAACTTCCCGGCGCGCCATGGACCTTCACGGCATTCGGGGAATATGAGTTCCCGCTTTCCTCCAGCATGGATGGCTATGTGCGGGCCGATTACCAGCACATAAGCGAAGGGCCGTATCCGCTGTCGACCGACTTCGGCTATGATCGGCTCAACGACCCGCTGGCTGAGGTGGACAACCTGAATCTTCGGGCTGGCGTAAGATTTCCCAATATGGATCTTAGCCTGTTCGTCGCCAACGTGACTAATGACAAGCCCATCCAGCTGTTCCATTCACCTACCACGTCTCAGTTGTTCCGGGCACTTGCACCGCGTCCGCGAGTCATCGGCGTGACGGTGACCTATCGACAGTGACGGGGCCGGGCGGCCGGCTTCCGGCAAGAATGGCGCGAGCGATATCGGGAGATTGCCAATGAGTGGATTTCGAAAACATGTTCTCCCGGCCGTGCTCGCTTCATTCGGGCTCGCCGCGCAGGCTTCGGCGGAGATCCGGTCCGTCGAAGGGCCGGTGCCGACCAGTGCCGAAAGCAGCATCTATGGGGCTGCCTATGTCCAGGGTGCGAGCTTGTCGGTCGTCCTTTCGCATTACGGCTATGTGGAGGAGGAATATTTCGTACGCGGCAAGGCGGCGGCCTATCGCCACACATCCAAGGGAACGGTGCGGCAGACCGAAGAGCATCCCTATGTGACGCGGATCGTGGTGCGCCGGCCGGCGGACGCTTCCCGCTTCAGCGGGGTGGTGCATTTCGAGCCGATCCACCCGACGCAGGGCTTCACCTCGCATTGGCTCACGCTTAACCGTTATCTCATGTCGCGGGGGGACATCTATGTCGTCGCGGGAACCGGTTCGGCCGACAAGGGCTGGTCGGGAAGTCCGCATCAGCCTGACGAAACGGCGCCCGTGGGTTCGGGCAAGATCGAAAAATGGTTCGATCCCCAACGCTATGCCGAGCTTCAATGGCCGGAAGAGGAAGGCATCCGCTTCGAAGTGATGGCCGATATCGGCCGCAAGCTGCGCAGCAAGGATGCCGACAATCCGCTCAAGGCCCTCGATGTCAGGGCGATCCTTGTCGGCGGCTGGTCGCATGGGGGGAGCTTCCAGCGCACCTTCATCAACGAGGGCTTCCACGATCGGGCGCGGCTGCCTGATGGGCACCCGGTTTTCAGCGGCTATCTCATCGGGGTTTCGGGGCGTCGCAGCCCTCCGGGCTATCTTCCGCTTTATAATGACGAGCCGTTCGTGCAGCTCGACAATCCCCGGCGTGATCTCAAGCCGATCGATGTGCCCGTGATCGAGTTCCTCACCGAGCTGGAAGCCGGAAGAGAGCCGGAGAAGAAGCAGGCGCCCGACCGCGACGGCCCGATCGGCGCTCACCGGCTCTACGAACTTGGCGGCGTTATTCACACCGAAAGCCTGGTCGATCCCAGCAAATCCTATCCCGACCGGCCCAACATCATGCAATTGATTCAGCGGAACTATCCGAAGCGTCAATTGCCCGGCTATGAGATATACGGCTGTCCGCTGTTGCAGAGCGACGTTCCGCATGGCGACATCGTGCGGGCGACGGTCGAGAATCTGCGGCGCTGGGTGCTCGATGGCGTTGTTCCGCCGCACGCGCCGCGGCTCAAGTGGGCCGATGGCAAGCCCGCGAAGGATGAAGCCGGCAATCAGCTCGGCGGCATTCGCCCTGCCGAATTCCAGGTGCCGCTCGCGTTTTACGGCCCTTATCCCGGCACGGACCTGCCCGGATGCTTCCCCAGGACCGGCTATGCCATCCACGTCCGCAACCCGCTTTCGCATGCAGAGCTCATCCGCCGCTACCAGACGCCGGAACGTTATCTCGAACTCTATGACGCCGCGACCGATCGCCTGGTCCAGGAGCGCTGGCTGCTGCCGGAAGATGCGCTGAGGCTCAAGGCCAAGGCGAGGGAGTATGCCTTGCAGCAGTTTTAGCGCGGCTTGGGGGGATCGAAGGCGGATGGCAGCCCATGTGACCAAAAGGCACCAAGTCGTGTCGACTTGGCGTCTTGTCGGGCGGCATGCTGCCGGTATCGCGATCATGCTGTCCGTAGTGCGCCCTGCGCAATGCCCCTGAAATGTCCTGTCTCGATCGTGTCTGTCTTTGGTGAGTTGTAATGAAGCTGCCTTGCAAGAAGGTTTTGACAATTGGGGGTGCGATCGGGCTGGCATTGTGGCAGCCCACCCTTGTCTCGGGCCAGTCGGCAGAGGGCGAGCAGCCGATCCTTCCGACGGAGGAGAGCGACGTTGCGACGTTGGCTCCCGCTTCCTCCCAGCGGATATTCCTTCTGGGTTCGAACGGCTTGGTCGTGCTGGAGGGCGACGATCCGAAACTGAAATCGCTCGGCACCGTGCCGATCGGTGTCGGTGGCGTTGCCGCTCTCGCAAGCGACGCTTCGAAGATCTACGTATCGGAGAGCTACTACAGCCACGGCAATCGCGGGACGCGATCGGACATAGTCTCGGTCTACGATGGCCAGACCCTGAACCTGGAAAAGGAAATCCCGCTTCCCGGACGGCTCCGCGTCAATGTGAAGACGACGATTTTCGGCCTCGGGGAAGGGGGGCGCTACGCCTATGTCTACGACATGGTGCCTGCTTCGGCGGCGCATGTGGTGGATCTCCAGGAGGGCAAGGTCGTCACCTCGGTCGATCTTCCGGGATGCGCCACGATGTTGCCCGTGGGGCCGGACAGGTTCGGCACGATTTGCGGCGACGGATCGGTCGGCACGGCAACGGTTTCGCGTGACGGAGAATCGAAGGTCGTGTTCAGCGACCCGATCTTCGACGCCACTCAGGATCCGGTGTTCGAAGAGGGCCTGATCGATAAAACCACAGGGGAAGGTTGGCTGATAAGCTTTACGGGGCGGATTTTCCCGGTGGTCTTCAATGCCACTCCCAAGCCGGGCAAGCCGTGGTCCATCCTGGGCGCCGCCGGCTTGCGTGAAGCCGGGCCGAACGCCCAGGAGATGGCGTGGCGGCCGGGCGGGCGCCACCCGGTTGCGCTGCATCGGGCGAGCAAGCGCCTGTTCGTCCTCATGCATGTGGGCAATCACTGGTCGCAGAAACAGGGCGGCACGGAGATTTGGGTTCTCGATGCCGAGGCCAGGACGCTCATCCGGCGCATTCCGCTGAACGGCACGGGCAAGGGCGTCATGGTGAGCCAGGGCGAAAAGCCGCTGGTCTACGCCATGGACGTGGATGGAAAGCTGATCGTATTCGATGGCGAAACGGGGGAGGAGGTTTCCCGCCGCACCATCGGAGGGTCGAAGGCCTGGGTGCCGGGGTACTGACATGCCGGAGCCCGATCCTGCGTTGATCATTGCCGCGCGCGTGATGGGAACGTTCCTGTTTGCTCTGAGCGCCTGTCACCACATTCGGGATCGCGCGGGCCTCGAAGCCGTCATGGAGGGCTATCAGCTGCTTCCCCGGCGTGGCGTGGGCTTCGCGGCGGTCCTGTTGATGTTCCTGGAAGCCTCGATCGCCTTCAGCCTGGCGTCGGGCTTCTTCCTGTGGGTGGGCGCCGTCGCCGCGGTCGGCCTGCTGGGGGCCTTTGCCGCGGCGATCACCGTCAACCTGCTGCGCGGGCGCAGCGATATAGACTGCGGCTGTTCATGGGGCTCCGGCGGGAAGGGGCTGAGCTGGATGCTCGTCCTTCGCAATGTGCTGCTCGCGGGATTGTTGTCGATCGCCATGCTGAAAACGCAGGCGGTTCCGAACATCGTGCAATGGATCGATGGCGTGGGCGCAGGGATCGGAGCGATCCTCGCCTACTACATCGCCGGAGAGCTGCGGGCTCTTTCGCAGGCCAGGCAGCAAATGAGGAGGAGGCGGGGATGACGCTGCTGGTTTCGCAGGCATTGCTCTGGGTTGTCGTCATCCTGCTGGGCGTCGCGGTGCTGCTGCTCGCTCGTCAGGTGGGCGTTCTGCATGAAAGGATCGCGCCGATAGGGGCGTTGGCGATGGGGGGCGAACTTCGAAAAGGGGAGCCCGCGCAGCGGATTCCGGCCATGGCCTTCAATGGCGACAAGGTGATCGTGGGGGCTCCTCCGGCAGTTGCCAGGGCAGCCATGCTGCTGTTCGTCGCGCCGGCCTGCCCCGTCTGCAAGACGATGATTCCGATCGCGATGCGTTTCTCCCAGATCGAGGACGTGGAATTGCTGCTCGTCGGGGATGGAGATTCCGAGCAATACGGCCGGATGCTCGCCATGTTCGGTTTCGACCCGGCCCGCTTCGTGAACAGCGCCGAGGTCGGCATGGCGTACAGGGTGGGGAAGATACCCTATGCGGTTCTGATAGACAGAACCGGGCTGGTTTCCGCGCATGGGCTGGTCAACACGCTGGAGCATCTCGAAAGCCTCATCGTCTCCCAGGAAACGGGCCTTTCCTCGATCCAGGAATATCTGACCGGCGCCAGGCCGGAAAAGCGGGAAGCTGTGAGTGACAAGATTTCGGGGTGGCAGGAACATGGATAAGCGGCGCGGCGACATTCTCATCGAGGGCCTTACGCGAAAGCTCGCGCGCGGATCCTCGCGGCGCGGCCTGATGGCCCGGCTCGGCGGGATGCTGGTTTCGGCAACGGCCTTGCCGCTGCTTCCCGTCTCGCGTGCCGAGGCGCGGACCCGCACCGCTCCTGCTCCGCCCACCAGGGAGCAACTCACCGATTTCGAGCGCAATGCGCAGACGTCGGACCCGAACAAATGCAACTACTGGCGCCATTGCGCCATCGACGGCTCTTTGTGCGGTTGCTGTGGCGGCGGCGTGCATACCTGCCCGCCCGGAACCGAACCTTCGCCGACCGCATGGATCGGAACCTGCAGGAACCCCGACGACGGCCGGTCCTATCTGATCGCCTATCGGGATTGTTGCGGGCGCACCGGTTGCGCCGCCGATCCCGATTGCTTCTGTCTCAGCACCGATCGCGAATTGCCGATCTATCGGCCGCAAGTGAACAACGACATAATCTGGTGCTTCGGCACATCTTCGATGATCTATCATTGTTCGACGTCGGTGCTGGTCGGTGTGGCGGAATGACCTTCCCACGCCGGGCAACGATCCTGGCAGCGGGGGCCTTGCTCGCGATGTCGATTGCTGCCGGGGGCGCATATGGCGCACGGGCCGCGCCGCCGCCGCAAGCCGCCCGGTTGAACGTCGGCCAGTTCAACTACGTCCTTTCCTGCGGCGGATGTCACGGATTGACGGGTGAGGCGGAAAAGAGCGGCATTCCCACCCTGCGGGGAAGGGCGGGGGCGTTCCTGTGTTCCCGGGAAGGCCGGGAATATGTGATCCGTCTGCCGAACGTGGCGTTTGCCGACATGGACGATGCCTCGCTCGCCGAGGTGATGAATTACGTGATGTTCGGCCTTGGAAGGGAAAGCATTCCCGCCGATGCCGCGCCCTATTCCGCTGCGGAAGTCGCCGGTCTCAGGCAGGCTCCGCTGAAAAATCGCGATCTGCTTTCGATGGCCCGGGAATTGCGGGCCGAAGCAGCCATGCGGTGCGGGGCGTATCCCCATGGATGATCCGGCGAGAAGCGAGCGCGAATAGCGAAGCCCCCAGGGCTCCGAGAGGTCATGAAAGCGAGAGGTGTTGCATGAGAGTTCTGAGCGTCGTCATCGCGGCAGCGGCTGTCCTGTCGGCCGGATTGGCCCTCGCGGGACCGGGGGCCGGGCGTGCCGAGGCGGGCAGGAAGCTGTTCGATCAGCAATGCAAGATGTGCCATGCTGTGAAGCCGGGCGTGAAGAGCGTCACGGCGCCCAATCTGTTCAGGATCGCCGGGCGCAAGGCCGGGACGGGGGATTACAGCTCCACTCCCGCCATCAAGCGCGCCAACATCACCTGGTCCGACAAGAAGCTGGACGAATTTCTGGCGGGCCCCAACAAGATGGTGCCGGGGACGCTCATGGTCGTTTCGGTGGGCAACAAGCAGCAACGGGCTGACATCGTGGCCTACCTTCTTACCCTCAAGTAAGCGCAGGGCCGCAGCGCATGGCGCGATCCGCCCACACCTTGTCGCGCCTTCACGGGGATCGGCTGCGCAGTGAAAGCGCAGCTTGCGAAGCCGGTCAGCGGCCGGGGCGATGTTGCCAAATGATCACCGTCCGGGGCCGAGATGTCCACTCCCCACCCGCAATGGGATGCTCTCTAATCGCATCATCGAAAAACGGGGAATTCTGTGGGCAGTAATCAGGAGCTTCTCTCGCGGCGCAAAGTCGCTGTGCCGCGCGGCGTGGCGAACGCAACCCCGGTCTTCGCGGCGCATGCGGCCAACGCCGAGATCTGGGATGTCCAGGGCAGGCGCTATGTCGATTTTGCCGGGGGCATTGCCGTCCTCAACGTAGGGCACCGGCATCCGCGCGTGATCGCGGCGGTTCAGAAGCAGCTCGAGCTCTTTTCGCACACGGCGTTCCAGGTGATGGCCTATGAAGGCTACATCGCGCTGGCCGAGCGGCTGAACGCGATCGCGCCTTTTTCCGGCCCGGCCCAGACCGTCCTGTTCACGACAGGAGCGGAAGCGACCGAGAATGCGGTCAGGGTTGCGCGGGCGGCGACCGGCCGCCAGGGCGTGATCC
>Ga0066256_1005008_pt1 | contig 11300 bp, 3 predicted proteins | sample ThiBio_1000_biof_FD_87107 | JGI IMG/M metagenome (GOLD analysis project Ga0066256, IMG submission 87107) | Wastewater bioreactor microbial communities from Cape Town, South Africa - Thiocy_expt_1000_biof (version 2) | ecosystem: Engineered > Bioreactor > Thiocyanate-remediating >... | reverse complement strand
CGCCATCATTGCGTTCAAGCTGGTGGAGGGCGGCGTGTTCCAGGAGCGCGGCATCACGGAGCTGCTGATGGCGCCCGCCGACTGGGGCATCCCGGGGTGCGCCGGCAGCCGCAACCTGCGCGACTGCATCTCCGACCTGCGCGCGCAGGTGGCCGCCAACCACAAGGGCATCCACCTGGTGAAGGAGCTGATTGGCGAGTACTCGCTGCGCGTGGTGCACGCGTACATGCACCACATCCAGTCCAACGCGGAGGTGGCGGTGCGCGACATGCTGGCGCGCTACTCTGTGTCGCGCGGCCTGGGCGAGGTGGGCACCGTGCGTGCCATTGACTTTATGGACGACGGCACGCCGATCGCGCTTGCGAGTACGTTGTGTTCCCAACGTTTTGTGGCGCGGCACGATGCGCCACCCTTGTCCCCCACCCACGCCACCACACCCCACCCCCACACCACCATTGCAGTCACCATCGACCGCACGGCGCGCACGGCGCACTTTGACTTTACTGGCACGGGGCCGGAGGTATTTGGCAACCACAACGCGCCGCGCGCCGTCACGTACTCCGCCATCATCTACTCCCTGCGCTGCCTCGTGGGCTCCGACGTGCCGCTGAACCAGGGCTGCCTGGCGCCCGTGACCATCACCATCCCGGCGGGCACGCTGCTGCACCCGTCCGCGGCGGCGGCGGTGGTGGGCGGCAACGTGCTGACGTCGCAGCGCGTGGTGGACGTGGTGCTGAAGGCGTTTGGCGCGTGCGCCGCCAGCCAGGGGTGCATGAACAACTTGACGCTGGGCAACGACGAGTTTGGGTACTACGAGACCATCGCGGGCGGCGCGGGCGCGGGGCCCACGTGGCACGGCCGCAGCGGCGTGCACACGCACATGACCAACACGCGCATCACCGACCCCGAGATCTTTGAGCGCCGGTACCCCGTCGTGCTGCGCAAGTTCACGCTGCGCGCCGGCAGCGGCGGCGCGGGCGCCTTCCGCGGCGGCGACGGCGTGGTGCGGGAGCTTCAGTTCCGCCGCAACCTCCTCGTCTCCATCCTGTCCGAGCGCCGCGCCTTCCGGCCGTACGGCCTGGCGGGCGGCGGCCCGGGCGCGCGCGGCGCCAACGTGCTGACGCGCCTGGACGGCCGCCAGCTGGCGCTGGGCGGCAAGAACACGGTGGCAGTGGTGGCGGGCGAGCGCCTCGCCATCCTGACGCCGGGCGGCGGCGGCTTTGGCGCGCCGGCGGGCGCGGCGGGTGAGGGTGCGGTCGCGGGCAGCGACGCGGACGAGTACGCGACGGCGGTGGCGGCGGCGCGGGGTGGTGACAGCAGTGTTGTGTCCGCTGCAGCCGGCGGCGCGGGTGTGGTGGCTACCGAGTCCAGCGGCGGTGGCGCCGCGTCTGGCGCGTTCCTCTTCTCCGGCTCGGTGGGCCGGTACAAGGAGGCGCAGGAGTCGGTGTAGGCGAGTGACCCTCTGAGCACTGACAGAGCCAGCCAGCCAGCCTACTTGCATGCCCCCCTTTTACGCACTGCACGCAGCAGCCCACCACCCACAATTTGCACCACCTGTCAATCCATACTTTGTTTTGCTTACTTCTGCTCCTGCGAGCCTGTGATTGATGTGAGTGTCCCATTGAAGCGGCCTGGGGCTGCCTGTCGGAACCAACACTTGCTGTAGGGTCTTTCACTTCGCGTAGGGCCCTAAGGGACATAAGGGCTCTACAATCATATGATTCAAGGGTAACTCGGGCATATATCAAAAGTGCCAGCCCCAATGAAAACAACAACAAATGTTATAATATGTTATTAAGAGTAGTTCACTGACACCCTTCGCGCAGGGTATTGCGGGGAATTTCACCCTATTGTCAACGACTAAAGACTTGGCGAGGAGTTGGTCAACAATGTTTCATAAGATTACTGAGTATCATTACAGCCTGGCCTGACCGGGCCACCCTTTATAATTGCTTTGGCACGTGAGAATCCGTACACGCCGAATTACCGGTACCGGTAGAGTGCTTCCCCGCCGCGGTTGCAGTCTTGAGCAAAGCATCATTCAAAACGATGGGCCTGGCCTGGTCAGACTGCAATCAAATCTGACCCTCACGCGTCTCCGTGCGTGAACACAGGGTGCATACCGATTGAATTCTGACTCTGCCCTCGGTGTATGCTCGCGTTAGCGGGCGTGTCCCCCCACGCGTCTTCGTGCGTGGATCCAAGGGTGCATACCGATTGAATTCTGATTCTGATTCTGATTCTGATTGCGATATGGTACTCAGTACTTACTTATCCTTCCCAGCCCAATAAGGGCACCCTTCGTACTTCGGCACGTGAGAATCAGAATCTGCCTTCATAGAGTGCTTAGCAGCCGCAGTCTCAGTCATTAGCATGCGAATGCATCGGGGCTCGCCTTCCGCTCGCGGAACTTGGCACGGAATAATCAGTTTCTTTGCACTCTGCTCGCAGTGCGTACAGGCAGCGACACAGGCAGCGTGGCCCGGGGGCTTCGCAGGTGGACTGGTCAAACTATCGCCAACGCTACCGCCGCCGCCGCCACCGCCGCCGCCACCGCCCCCGCCGCGGCCGCCACCGCCGACCCCTTCGGATGCAGCAGCATCAATTGTTGCAATCAGGTTCTGCTTGACTGGGTCGGGAGCATCCACAGGGGCGGCTGCTACAGGAGCTGCTACAGCCATTCGCTGGCACAAATACACCAGCGCATTCCAATGGGCGTCTGTCATTTCTTTGCCGCTATTGATTGCAACAAAAGCGTTCATCACCTCGCGAGTTACAGTGATGGAATCCACGGTGGCAGGGGCCGGGGGGTGCGCACCTTCCACGGCATCCACGACGGGTGGGACCGGCGCGAGGGCGACGGGGGCCGCAGCAGCAGCCGCAGCGGCAGCAGCAGCAGCAGGGGCAGGGGCAGCAGCCGGGTCAGCTTTTCCTGCTGCAGGAGCAGCAGCAGCAGCTTTTCCTGCTCCAGGAGCCGGGGCACGGGCAGCCATATTGAAGTAGCCCCCAAAACAAATTAATGCGCAAGGAAAATGCTTCACAAAATCAGCACCGTCTAGCACAATGCAATGCGTACCGATACCGGTCACACTCACTTCTGCTTGCCGCGGCATCCACAACTTCCACGCAGTCATAATACCATGGTATCTTTGGTCCCAAGGCATGGAAGTTCTGTTCCAGGTCTGGTGGTCATTTGTTGGAAACAGCGATGACGTGGCAGCCAAGATTCCGTGGGTTGCCACGTGGCACACGCGGCCGTGAATCAACGCAGCTACCAGCGCAATGTGCGGCAATTGTGTCGTAGTGGCGTGTGGCATGCAATTTACATACCACTTTGCGCCGGTTATCGAGATTGTTGGCTGCGACGCGCTCCTCTCTCGCTCCCTACTCAACGGTGCCTGGCCAACCGTCGTCGCCGTCGTTGCCTACCGGTACTTCCACAAGCAGCAGCAAGCTGCGCAGAAGTAGGGCGGGTTCCAACTGTCGCTGCTGTACCTGCTGCTCCTAGCACTGCTGCTTGCACTGCTGCTGCTGCTGCCGCCTGCTGCTGCTGCAGTACTTGCTACGTCGACTGCCTCTCCCAGCTGCCACGTATTAGTGAGCCACCAGTAGAATGGCGCCACGCGGAGTGAGCTGCCGCGGCGTGGGGCTGGCGTTGGCCCTCGCTGCCGCGCTGGCCGTCGTCGCCGTGCGTGCCGACGCGCCCGCACCCATCTTTGAGCCAGAGGCCGACTGGAAAGAGATTCAGCCCGGCGAGCACCTGCCTGGCGTGCGTATGCGTGTGCCTACTACTGCACACCCACACCACTCGCCAACACACACCACCACACAACCACACACAACCAAAACAACGCGCAGGGGCTGGACATTCGAATGGACCTGGCGAGCGGCAAGAAGTGGGCACGCTTGCTGCCCACCAAGACGCCAGCAGCGGCACCAGCGCCTGCTGGCAGTAGTAGTGGCGGCTTGCAGGTGGCAGGCGAGCGCGGAGTGGCAGCGGCACCCCATGGCGACGCACTCGCAGTGGTTGCGCCGGCGCCGGCGGCAGGCTCTGCCGTAGCAGTAGTGGCAACCGAGGACGGCAGTGGCAATGCGTCCCCTCCATCGCCGCCAGTGGAATCACCGGCGGTAGTGGAAGACGACGGGCTTACGGACGCGGAGCGCGGCATGCGGAGTGTGCTGCTGGGCCTGCCGCAGCCGGAGCCGGAGCTGGCGGACGCGATTGCGGCGGGCATGCCGCCAGCGGAGCTGCGCGCCCTGCTGGCGCGCCTGTGGGCGGCGCGGCAGGTGGAGCTGCGGGCGGCCATGTCGTCTGCCAAGACGGAGGCGCAGCAGATGAACGGCCTGCTGGCGCGTCTGCTGACGGCAGAGGACGACGACGCGCGGGAGGGCGCGCTGCTGGACCTGGAGTACCTCGTGTCGCAGTTGCACAATGCGGAGGACTTTACAGGCATGGGTGGCCTGCCGCCTGTGGTGGCGCTGCTGAACGCGTCGTCCCCTGCCGTGGCGTCCGCCGCGGCATGGGTGCTGGGCTCCGCCACCAAGTACGCGCCCGGCGTGCAGTCCGCCGCGCTGGCGGCGGGCGGCGTGATAGCGGCAGCCGACATGCTAGAGGCCGCGGTGGCGCAGCTGACGGTGGCTGGTGCGCGGGGAAGTGACGCCGCGGCGCTGGCATCCAAGGCGGTGTACGCGCTGGGCGGCCAGCTGCGTGGCCACGCCGCTGGCATGGCGCAGTGGGCGGCGCTGGACGGCACGGCCCGCCTGGCGGCCGCGGTGCGGGCGGCGCTGGCGTTGCATAGCGGCGGTGGCGGCGCACCGCAGGGCACCGCCGCGCCCGCCCTCATGTCCAAGCTCTTGGCGCTGGCGGCTGACCTGTACGCGTCGCCTGGCGGCGGCGCGGGTGGGGGTGACGGCGATGCGCCGGCCGCAACGGTGAGTGATGGCCGGTTTACGGCGCTGGGCTCGGACAAGGTGCCGCATGCGGTGCCCATGATCCCTGCGGCGGCTGACGCCCCGCATCCTCCGGCGCACCTGCCGTCGTCGTCCGGTGGGACGGCGTTGTGCGCTGCCGCCGCCGACGCTGCCGCCGCGGCCACGACGTCGCTGCCGATTGAGTCGTCGTCGTCGTCGGACGCCGCCACCCATGTGCTTGCCGCGCTGCGTGCCGCCATTACCGGCTCCTGCCAGGCGCTGGCGGCGGTGTGCTAACTTCGCATAGCAGCCTGCGGCGCGGTGCGGACAATACTACGATAGTTGAACTACAAGCAGCATGATACCGTGTTCCTCCCCCCGCCTCTGCGCGGAAGTGTTCTCAACTACAACTAACTATCGAATATCACTGTACACCATTGCTATCAGTCACAGTGTTCCAGCTGGGCCACAATGTCACGACAGGGTGCTGAGATCACCGCCACACGCCAATGTCCCCACCGGCGTCGCCCCGAGGTCGAGCTGGTAGCGGCGCAAGCGCCGCCGCCACGTGCAGCACATGTATGTCAGCCACAACTGTGGTGCGCGAGTCGCGGCGTGATAGCCGTGTTGCTATCGCGGCTTCAGCGGCAAAGGCGGAGGTGACGGCAGCTTTCTCGCCGCCTCCAGCAGTGTGCGTGCTGTCAGCCATGCCGTCGGTCACGGTGACGCTTGATGCCGCGGCTATTTGAAGCACCCGGCGCCGCCGAATTGCAGGCACGGCACCGGCGGCGCTGCTTGGCGTGCCAACAGTAGCAACTGTGCCATCTACTGCAGCAGCGTCGCGCAACGAATGGCCGTCAATGCCCATTGGTGCGCTCTCAACAGCGGCTTCATGACAGCCAGGTCCGTCATCCGCCACGCCGCTCGGATTACTGGCTGCTAATGTTGGAGCCACGTCGTTTGTAACAGTCGCTGCTGCCTGCAGGGAACACCCAGTGGCTGCCTCATCATTAGCGACAAGGCGTGGCACAACTACTGACGGACGGCGCGCCATCTTCTGCTTTGTGGCGCGGCTTCGTACCGCCGCTGCCACTGTGCTGCCAGCGTACCATGCCACGACGCTGCCCAGCGCCGCCGTCGTGGCAAGGTTGAGCACCAGCACTGCAATCGAAATGTTGTCTGTGAACGCCGCAGTGAGGGGTGACACGGTGGCGCCCACGGTGGTGGGCAGCAGCAGCGTCGATGCCGCGGCAGTTATGTACAAGGTTGCCAGCATCACCGTCTCCAAGTTGTTAAATGCGTTGGTGGCGTACGGTAACATGCGCTGCTGCAACACGGTGGCGGTGGCAAGCAGGATGACGGCGATCACCACCTGGTAAAATGGTTCTGTCACCACCATGGCCAGCACCACCAGCCCCGCCTTGCGCAGCAAGACAACGCCTTCCCACCACACTCGTGTTTGCAAACCAGTGCCAAAGCGCTCTACACAGCGGTTGCAACATGAACATCGCCGTGTTGACACATCCGCGTCGGTTGCCTCCGTGACTTGGCATTGTCCGTCGCTACCGGAGGGTTTTGACACGGTGCTGCGGCGAGCCACACGGTCACCTCCGCGTTTGTAGCCCAGGTACAGGAACCCAAAGGCGGCAATAAAGTGTTTATCGTGGAGGCGGTGCGACGGTACACGTGCCAGCGTCCATAGGATTGCAGCGGGGAAGCCGACGCCAAACAGCGCCAGCACCAATACTGCCAGCGCGACCGCCACAGCATGCTGACCCACAAAACATTGCACCGACAGGTCATCCATCAGCCACCGCGCGCCATCGATGCGGCGGCCGTAGCACGATAGAGCGCGGCAACATGCTGACACGATGGGCATGTAGAACAGGAATAGGAGGAACACGCAAGCGGCAACGTGACGGCGCTGGTCCATCCAGTTTGACATTGCGTGCCGCCATGCAGTTGCGTCGCACGACAGTCGGTACCCGTTGCACTGAACCTGGCGAGCGCCGCGCACGGCTGCGACAATGAGGATGCAACCTACAGCACCCGCTAGCGGTAACACCACAATTGCGATCAGTTGTGCCAACATGCTCAACTGCAGCAGGCACGCTACGCCGCCCGCTGCCAGCGGACTGGTGGATGCGCCGTCAGTCCACGACATGGCGGACCGGAACAGCGCGGTGCCGCCTACCTTGAATGCGCGCAATGCAGACACTGCTTGCACAAACCCCAGCAGCATCTTCAGCGGCGGCCGCCATGCTGCAACACTGCCACTGTTGCCGGTGCGCAGGCCTACAAAGGAGAGGAACGATACCGCCGCCGACACAATGCCTCCCAGCGCTGCGCCGCCTTGTGCTGAGGTCCAACACGGCCGGCACTTGGAGCTGAACTTAGTGTACCCTGCGGCACACACGCCGCACAGATTGCCTGTGTAGCCGGGTGCGCAGCCATACGTAGCTGTCGCGGTGTTGATGTCATTACTCAGCGTGCATGCCTCCCCGTTGTAGCACTCAAATACCTGCATTGCCGCGTCCATGGGGTTCCCAGCATCGCTGGGCGGTCGGAAGTAGCCAGGGTGCAGACGCAGCTGCCCTGCGGTGCAGGTAGCGCCTAAGACGGGACACGATGTGCACATGACATCGCCAGCCAGCGACAAGGTGTCTGTGGGGCACGTAGCGCACATCAAACTACGCGGGTAGGTACCGTCTTGGCAAGGCTGCAACCGTGCAGACACCATCACTGATCCCGGCACAAGTACCGCGCCAAGCCGGCAGGTGATCTCCAGTGGGTACCACGCACCACTCGACCCAAACAGCTGCAGGCTGCCAAAGGTTGCTACACTGGCTGCATCTGAATCCGCACCTGCTCTCATGGCCGAGCCGGGAAGGGGTGGGGCCGCCACGTCAGCGAATGCCGGGACACGGTCCCCGCTGACACCACTCCGGTGCCACGTCGGCTGGCCCACAGCGCCAACGCTGCACACTACATACAGCGCCGCTGTAGCTGCAATTGCTGCAGCAGCAGCGTTCCCTCCCACTTGTACAGTGCTGTTGTTGTTGGGCAACCCACAGCCTACTGGCACCCATCCAGGCGTCCCAACAGCAACACTGAAGGCTGGCAGGCTACCGTTCGCGGGTGCAAGGATGGGTTGGGGCGGCAGGGAGCACGCTGACACGGCCAATGGAATCGGTTGCAAGTCCCACGCCAGCGGCGACGGCGCGTCGCCGGCAGGGCGGCTGCAACGCAGCTGTAGTGTGACGGACGCGACGCTGTAGGTGGTCACAATGCGCGCGTCCGTTATGTTGAGTACGCCCGTGTGTGCGTCAGGGACCAGTGTGCCCGCGCTCATGCGCAGCTCTACATTGTTTGTAAGGGAGAGGAGGGAGCAGACGGTGCCTGGCGTCGCAGGAGCGCCTGCATCGTCAATGAAGCGGAATATCGCGGGCAGAAGATACAGTGGCGTGGCGCCGTCGGTGGGGAAGTACGACGTCGGCAGCGGCGCCGCAGGTACAACTTGCACTGCTGTCGCATGCAACACCAGCGGCGGCGACTGCAAGGTGACGTCCCACAGCCGGCACTCCAGTGCCACAGTGATATTGCCACCAGCGTCACCTGCCAACCCCACAACAACGTCGGGTGTCACCCTGCCGTCTACGGCCGCCACTGTGTAGGTTGCCAGCGCTGCCGCATCTGCCAGCCGGGTGGACCCAGGCGCCGCAACCGTCATCAGCCCGCAAGACGGCGCTGCAGTGAGCCATTGCGCTGCTGGAATTGTGTGATGTACCACCGCCTGCAGCGCCAGCGTGGTGTCCAGGTACAGTAATAACAATGTGCCGGTCAGCGGCGCCCACGTGAGGGTAGTCGGCGGCACAAACAGCGGCGAGGGCGGCAGGCGCACGCGCTCCCCGGTGGGGGTCCAGCTGCACTCCGCCACCACCGCCAGCGACGTATTGGACGGCGCGGCCGCGAGCGTCAGGTCGCCTGTTGTAAATACCCAGCACCCTGCGTCAGCTGGTGCGGCAGTGTCATTGCATGCGCCAGCGCGCGACATGGTGGCAGTGCTGAATGACAGCACGTCCGTCCCAAGCGCACTTGCCAGTGACGTGTCCCACGGCAGGCCCACCGCAACGGACTCCAACACAATGGCGGCGACGCATGAAGCCCAGGTGCCCATGGCAGGCGGAATGCCACCAACCGACCACGACAGCTCCACGGTCACGTCGCCGAGACGTGTCGGTGCATAAGCACCAGTCGGCACTGCGCGCCAGGCGGCTGACAGGGTGCCAGTGGTCACGTGTCAGGCGCCCTCCACATCGGTGACTCCTGTGCTGTCGGTGCAGGCGGCAGTCACGGTCGCGCTTGTATTGGCGGCGGCCAGCAGGCCCAGGTTGGTGAATTCGACGCGCACAGGCGGCGCGCCCGGTGGTACCGTCACGGGACTTGTTGTGGTACCAACCAACGCCGCCGTGGCTGCCTCGCCGCCTGCCAATGGCGGCAGGCCGAGCCCAGTGCCATAGGTCGGGTGTGCCACGCCGCCTGTCGACACGTTTGAAAGCTGCAGCTGGCAGGAGCCGGAGCCAACGCCACGCACATATAGTGCCGGGGCTGGTGACGGCCAGGGCGCCGTGGCGCCCGCCGCGCGGCCACCGGGCAGCAGTACCTGTATGGCCACTGTATCGTTGCCAGGCGGCGTGTCCGCCCATTCTGGCAGCAGAGCCGTTGAAAACGACACATTGCCAGGCGCAGTCGCCGGTAGGTCGGCAATGATGGCACCTTCTACAGTAGCAATGTCCACACCAATCAGGTCCGGCACCATGCAGGCAACCACGTCGGCGCTTGCGACGACGGGGTTGGTGCATTCCACCCCACCCACCGTCAAACTCACATGATCTGCACTGCGAGACCCCAATCCAATGCCGGCCACCGTTAGGGTTGTGCCGCCACTGACAACGGACGGCACGAGCGCTGCCATGGCAGGGCGCAGCCTGACGGCAGGCATGGCGGCGGCGGGGATGACCGTCATTGGGTCAGCAGGTAGGGGAATTGCGCCGCCCGCCCAGTCAGCGGTCACATTGCCCCGCCACACGTCCACACCCGCCAGCTCTGTAACAGGCACCTCCGCGCTCCACGAGCACGTTGCCGTCGTGCCGTCAGCATCGACTGCCAGCGTAGTGCACGCGTGGTCACCCACTGACATGGCGGTGATGCGCACATTGCCGGTTGCACTTGCAAGACGGTGCCCTGCCAGCGTCACCACGCCCCCCAGCGTGACATTCTGTGTCAACGCGTCATACCCCAGCACGCTGGAAGTCGTAGACAAGCGCCACACGGTGGGAGGCGCCACAGCCACTGTTGTTGCCGCCGGCGGGCCTAGTGTCATACTGGAACTTGTGTTTGGAGCGCCGAGACTTGCGTGCAGCTGGTGTGAGACACCATCGACAGCGGCGGAGACGGGTGCACGGCAACCAAGCACGGCGCCGGCGGGCGGGGTGTACGAGATGCGCGGCGCCAATGTTGTACCATTGTTTGTACCACAGCAAGTCGTTGTTACACTGACGTTCCACATGCTCTGCAGGCGTGTGTCCTGCAACGGCGGCGGGCCAGGCACGCTGAAGAGCGCAAGGGTACGGCTACCGGCGGCGTCCAGCGGCAGCGCTGCCAATCCGCCAGCCAAAGTTAGGGCTGGGCGGATAATTTTGACTTTTGTCAACGGCGCTGGAGCAAACCAAGCGGTAGGCGTGTCGTTTGACCGCACTAGCAGCGTCAACCCCGAAGGGTTGAATGCCGCCTCCTGCAGCTCCCACGGCGTGCACATGAGCACATCACGCGCTGTGCGAGTAGTGTCAATGACGCACGGGTATGTGGCGGCAGGCTCGTCGCCGGTTCGCAGTGCTACGGCGGCAATGGTACCGTTGCCAATCCCGGTGGCATTCAGGGTAAGCGCCGTTCCGTATGGGATACCGGTAGCACCACCTGGCGACACTGTCAACCCAGACGGTGGCACCCAATACGGCTTGTTTATGGTGGCGGTCTGGGCCGACATGGACAAGATGAAGGTAAATTGGCGCCAGTACGCAACGGCAACATCAACTTCACACGACAGCGCCTGTGCTGCCACGGAGCTGATGTTACGCAGTACCACGTCCGGCGCGTCCGTTGTCAGCGTCACGCCTGCCAGGCTGCGGTCGTAGTTGGTAAACCCGGCGCCGGTCAGCGTAATGCGCACGGTGGGCAACGCGTCGGTGTCGTCGAGTGGTGCTGGAAGCTCCAACAAGTCAAGGGACAGCAGCACCAGGGGCGCGGGGCTGGTAGATGGCGATGTGGAGGGTGTGCCCGTCCGGGTCTGTGACATGGAGGGTGTGCCCGTCTGGGTCTGTGTAACGGAG
>Ga0066256_1005007_pt1 | contig 11300 bp, 10 predicted proteins | sample ThiBio_1000_biof_FD_87107 | JGI IMG/M metagenome (GOLD analysis project Ga0066256, IMG submission 87107) | Wastewater bioreactor microbial communities from Cape Town, South Africa - Thiocy_expt_1000_biof (version 2) | ecosystem: Engineered > Bioreactor > Thiocyanate-remediating >... | reverse complement strand
AATCGCCTCGCGTTCGTATTCATGCCCGGTCAGAAGCTTTGCCATACCAAGCGCCCCACGGGACTGTCCGTCCATGAACAGCCGCACCACGTCGCCACCAAGACCGCCGATCCCCGGCGCTTCGGGAAGCGCGTAAACCTCATTCACACAACCGAGACTGAGTATGCGCAGGCTGGCCGGCGACCAGCCGAGAAGCGTAATGGCCTCGACCACGGCGAGGGCGATTGGATTGTTGCTCCACACACCGCCATCGAGCAGTCCTGCGGCATCGGCAGTCCGGTGGCGACGGAAGAAGGTCGGTGCTGCCGCAGTCGCAAGCGCGGCATCAAGCGCGAGACGCCGGTAGTCGGTTTTCAGGCGTGGATGATGAGCGGTCTTGAAGATGTAGACACTGCGGTGATCGGCATCCCACGCGGGGATGATCAGCCGGGTCTGCGACTCGCCGATCCGTCTGCCGCCCAGAACCGCTTCGAGCAGCGAATGATTGAAAGCCGGCAGAGCGGCCGTCTCGATGAGAAACTGGCGTATATCTTCGGGCAGATGTTCAAACACCTGCTCCGACAGATAGGAACCCATGTCCGCGCCGCCGCCGTCGAAGGAGGCCAGAATGCTATCGCTTTCCTCCGATTCCGAGACCAGCAGGCTCACCATCTGCAGCGCCACCGCCCAACCCTCGGTCCGGCGGTTGAAAGAACCGACCTGCGCCTCGGTCAGATGCGCGCCCTTGCCGGCGAAAAGCTCCCCCGCTTCGGCATCGGTGAAGCCAAGTTCGGCGACGCCGAACTGCTTGAACTCGCCGCGCAGCCGCAGTGCCGAAAGCGGAAAGCGCGGCGGGCTGCGACTGATGAGCACCAGCCTGACATGTTCGAGCGAGAGATCGGCGAGGATCTTCGCCATCAGCGCCTCGGTCGCGTCCGTCTGGGCGAAATGGTAATCGTCGAGAAAGACGACGAGCGGCCCTTCGATCTTGCGCAGGCGTGTCGCCAGCACCGAAAGCAGGGGTGTCGCAGACAGGCTGCCGGCATCGGCGCCATCTTCTTTCAGCCACGTCTGCAACGCATCGATCAGCGCAAGGAGGAAAGCTTCCTGATTGGTATGTTCGGCATCGAGCGACACCCAGCAGAGCTTGACGCCGTCCTCCTTCAGCAATTCGTACCATTGAACGGCCAGCGAGGTCTTGCCGTAGCCGGCCGGCGCGACAATGGTCGTCAAACGGCGCAGCCCGGCCCGCCGAAGCTGCCGCAACAGGTCGCTACGTTTGATTGTTTGCTGCCCGCTGGACGGGGGAGCAAATCGATTCTGTCCACTCATGGCGCGGGATGATGCTGTCTTGGCAGCCAGTTTGCAACCCACGCGAAAACGTTTGCAAGGCTGGTTTTTGTCATTATCCGAAATATCGATCTATACATTTTTAGATTGAATTTTTACGAAGATACCACAAAAGGCCGAAGCTAGCCCGGCAAAATGACGTGCCGGTTTCATCATGTAATGAATGCGCTTCGGCGGACAAAATTTCGCCATTTCCAGCCATAAACGGTCCGTTAGGGATTTGTTGACCATAATTGGACGGTATAGCGATGCCGCGGACGCGGCGCCTCTGATTTCTGTGTCTCTTAGCAAGGGCGAAAGTCGTATCCGTGCACCACGTGATCTTTTCCATTCCGGCGACAGTTTTCGCCACGACTTTCTCATTCGTCGCTTGCCGGGTGGCGCTAATCGCGATGCTGATGCTCGGAGCCTTTGCCGGCTCGGCGGCCGCCGAGGATCGGGCGCTCAAGCTCTTCTTCACCCATACGGGGGAAAGAGCGACCATCGTCTTCAAGCGCGGCGGCCGATATGACCCGAGAGGTCTTGCCCAGATCAACCGCTTTTTGCGCGACTGGCGAAAGAACGAACCAACCAGGATTGATCCGGAACTGCTCGATCTCGTCTGGGAGGTCTATCGCCGCAGCGGCGCCAGGGAATCTATTCACGTCGTCTCGGCCTACCGCTCCCCTTCCACCAACAGCATGCTGCGCAATCGCTCGCGCGGTTCTGGCGTTGCAAAACACAGCCAGCATACGCTCGGCAAGGCGATGGATTTCTACATCCCCGGCGTGAAACTTGCGAGCCTGCGCGCGATCGCCATGCAGATGCAGATCGGCGGCGTCGGCTTTTATCCCAACTCCGGCTCGCCCTTCGTGCATCTCGATGTCGGCAGGGTGCGCGCCTGGCCGAGAATGTCGCGCCAGGAACTCGCACGGCTTTTCCCGAACGGACAGACGCTGCATGTCCCGGCGGATGGCAGACCGCTGCCGGGCTATCAGGTGGCAATCGCGCAATCCAAAAAGCGCCCTTCCCAGATGGCGAGCAAGATCACAGCCGTTGATGACGACGATGACGATGCCGGATCATCTATCGCGTCTCGCAGCGTCGAACCCGATCGCAGCCTTTTGACCAGTATGCTGCCGACACCCAGAAGCCGGGCCGTAGATGGGCTGGAGGCCCAACTCGGCAAACGCGTGGCAGAGGAACGCAAGACCCAACCCTTCGCCGACCTGGCTGCTTATGCCGTCCCGCTGCCCGCATGGCGACCAACCACCAGCGTTGCCGTCATACCGACGGCTGCCCCTGAAAGACCCGTCCCTCCTGCTGTGCTTGCAAGCCTGGTGGTCGGACGCAACGACGCCGGAAAGCTCGTCGTATCTGATAATGCGAGGAATACGGCCGATAGCACCATGGCAAGGATGCAGCCAATGGCGCAGCTACCGAGCTCCACCGCCCAGGAAGTCTCCGGCGGCGTCGGCGCCATGTCGACCGGAGCGATCGTCGCCTGGGCTCTGCAGCCGCCGGGCATGGCCGTCAACATGACGCTTCCGAGCCTCGTCAGCGCGCCAATCCCGATGCACGACGACATGGCGGAGGCACAGGCCGGAGCTTACGATGGTGACGATTTCGATGTCGAGCGGTTCGGCTTCGAAGGCTAGTGCAAGCTTTTACTGTGTGGTCTGCCAAGGTTCAGTTGGGCTGATCGGCTGATCTTGGCGGCAGTACCGACAGCGCAAGCTGCGCGAGACCGCCGAGCGTAAAGCGAAACAATCGATCCGTCAGTTCTTCATCCGTCGTTGTTTCCCGGCCGAGCGCCGGAATGATTTCGGACACGCGTTTGTCGGCGACCAGAAGCATGAAGCACGGCGCAATCGTCGAAAATGCCCCCTGAGCAACGAGCGGATGGTCCGGCTCGACACCGATAATCTGGGCAAGGATTCCAAACAGCAGAGCTTTCTTCGGCTCGATCTCTTCGCGTCGGAGCTTGCCGATGTGCGGCGTCGGCGCAATCAATTCACGGACGATGACCTTGGCCGGCCATGAATTCTCATTCCCGGTCCGCACCACCTTGACCAGCAGACCGATGAACCGGCGCAGCTTCTCCTTCGGATCGATATCCGCCGTGGCGGTGCCGGCGAGCACTTCATAGCTCATCAGGCGACGATGCGCCTCGGCAAGGACGTCTTCATACAAAGCTTCGATGCCGCCGAAGTGATAGTTGACCGCCGCGGCATTGGTTTGCGCGCGCAGGGCAATTTCCTTTGCGGTGGCGCGGTCGAAGCCGAATTCCGCGAAAACAGCGCCGCCTGCCTCGAGCAGGCTCGTCCGCGTCGTCGCGCCATCCTGCCGATCCCGAGATCGGACCGTTCGTCTATTGCCTCTCGCCATTGCGTCTGCCTTCCATTAATTCAAATATTAATTTGAAATTCGAATTTTACAAGTGCTATAATCACTGCGGATCGATCCGGGTCACAGTCCGTTTCGTCAAAGCCGGCATCCCCTTGGAGTTCAGATTCAGCATGCAGCGCGTTATCGTCATATTGGTCCTCTTGATCGCCCTCGCCGGCGGCGCCTGGTGGTACTTCCATAGGGATAGCGGCAACAACGAGCTCGTTCTCTACGGAAATATCGACTTCAGGCAGCTCGCTCTCGCCTTCAACGGCAGCGAACGTGTCGCCGAAGTCCTTGTCGAAGAAGGCGCGCAAGTCAAGAAAGGGCAGATCCTCGCCAGGCTGGACACCAGCCGGCTCGTGCCTCAGGTCGCTCAAGCAGAGGCGCAGGCGGCCAGCCAGCGCGCCAATCTCGCCCGCCTCAGGAACGGCAGCCGCCCAGAGGAGATAGCCCAATCGCGCGCCAATCTGGAATCGGCCAGGGCGGAAGCCGTCAATGCCCGCGCGCAATTCGAGCGCCAGAATGCACTTGCTCCCAAAGCCGCCGTGAGCCAGCAGGCGCTGGATGAAGCCCGTTCGGCGGCGGCGGTCGCTGACGCCAAGGTCGTCGCGAACCAGAAGGCGCTCGATCTGCTCGCCGTCGGCTCCCGCATCGAGGATATTCAAGAGGCGGAAGCCCAACTGCATGCGGCGGAAGCCAATGTCGCGCTACTCCACCAGCAGCTTGCCGATGCCGAACTGAAGGCGCCCGCCGATGCGATCGTGCAATCGAGGCTGATCGAGCCCGGCGAAATGGCGTCCCCAACGCGCGCAGCCTTTTCGCTTGCGACGATCAGCCCGAAATGGGTGCGGGCCTATGTCTCGGAAACCCAGCTTGGGATGCTCCGCCCCGGCATGAAGGCGAATGTCACGGTGGATTCGCTGCCTGGGCGTACGATCCCCGGGTGGATCGGCTTCATCTCTTCGGTCGCAGAGTTCACGCCGAAGTCGGTGCAGACGGAGGAATTGCGCACCAGCCTCGTCTACGAAGTCCGCGTTTTCGTCGATGACCCCGACAACGCGCTTCGACTTGGCATGCCTGCAACCGTCAGACCGATTTCGGGCGACCAAACGAACGTCGCAACCAGGCAGCAGCAATAGAACGGGGATGCCATGAGCGACGGCGATCTTTCCGTCATAGCAAAGAATTTACGCAAGACGTTTCGGCGGGATACCGGCGAAACGGTGGAGGCGCTCGCCGATGTATCGCTCGACGTCCGCAGGGGAGCACTAACGGCGCTCGTCGGCCCAGATGGCGCGGGCAAGACAACATTGCTGCGGCTGGCATGCGGCCTCATTGTGCCGGATGGCGGCAACTTGCAGGTGATCGGCGTCGACATCGCCAAGGACGAACTGTCCTTCTATCCGTTGATCTACTGGCCCATCGACCCCGCCGCGCCGATGCCCAGCCAGGCAGCGATTGCCCGCATCGACGCCTACATGCAGCAGGGCGGCACGGTGCTCTTCGACACGCGCGACCAGTTCTCCAACGGCATCGGCGCCGATTCGACCAGCCCGGCGACGGAGCGCCTGCGCGACATACTCGGCAATCTCAACGTGCCGCCGCTGGAGCCGGTGCCGTCCGACCATGTGCTGACCAAGTCCTTCTTCATCCTGCCGGAATTTCCCGGCCGCTTCGCCGGCAGCCCACTCTGGGTCGAGGCATCGCTTGAGGCAAGCAACGCCGACAACCGCCCCGTGCGCGTCGGCGACGGGGTTTCGCCGATCATGATCACCGCCAACGACTTCGCCGGCGCCTGGGCGGTCGACGAGAATGGCGACCCTCTGCTGCCGACGGTGCCGAACGACCCGATGCAGCGCGTCTATGCGCTGCGCGCCGGCGTCAACATCATGATGTACATGCTGACCGGCAACTACAAATCCGACCAGGTGCACGTGCCGGTGCTGCTCGAACGGCTGGGGCAGTAGCATGAACTGGTCGATATCCTTCGAGCCCCTGATTTCCTGGCCGCTGCTTGCCGCGGTGCTGGTGCCGCTCGCCTTGCTGGCGCTCGCCGGCCTGTGGTTCGGACAGCGTGGCGCGGTGCTGCGCCTCGTGGCTCTTGCCGCGCTCGCGGCGGCGCTGTTCAACCCTGTGTTCCTCGACGAGTCACGCGAACCGCTGAAAAGTGTCGTCGCCCTGATCGTCGACCGCAGCCCCAGCCAGGATATCGGCGAGCGCACCCGTCAGACGGACGAGGCGCTGGCCGGGCTGCAACAGCGCCTCGGCCGCTTCAACCAGTTCGACGTGCGCGTCGTCGAGGCCGGAAAGCCGGAGGCGGCAGAGGAGCGTACCGAAACGCGCCTGTTCAGCGCCCTGGAGGGCGCCTTCCGCGACGTGCCGCCGTCCCGTATCGGCGGCGCCATCATGATCACCGACGGCCAGGTGCATGACGCCCCGACCGGGGCGCCGGACTTTCATGCGCCGCTGCACGCGCTGATCACCGGCCACGAGCACGAGAAGGACAGGCGCATCCGCTTCGAGAACGCGCCGCGTTTCGGCCTGGTCGGCAAGCCGCTCGACATGAGCTACCGCGTCATCGCCACCGGCGGCGAGACCGGCCCGGTCGATGTTCGCGTCTCCGTCAACGGCCAGCAGGTGTCGGTCGAACATGCCATTATCGGCCAGGCGACGCCGCTTCAGGTGACCATTCCCACCGCGGGCCGCAACATCATCGAACTCGCCATCGACCGCGAGCCGGGCGAACTGACCGAGACCAACAACCGCGCCATAGCGCTGGTCGACGGCATCCGCGAGAATCTGCGCGTGCTGCTGGTCTCGGGCGAACCGCATGCCGGCGAGCGAACCTGGCGCAACCTGCTGAAATCGGACGCCTCGGTCGATCTCGTCCACTTCACCATCCTGCGCCCGCCGGAGAAACAGGACGGCACGCCGATCAACGAATTGTCGCTGATCGCCTTCCCGACGCGCGAACTGTTCGTCGAGAAGATCAAGGATTTCGATCTGATCATCTTCGACCGCTACCAGCACCGCGACGTGCTGCCGATCCTCTATTACGACTACATTTCCGAATATGTCGAAAAGGGCGGCGCGCTGCTGATCGCCGCCGGGCCTGAATATGCCGGCGAAAGCTCCATTGCGCGCACGCCCCTGATGGCGGCGCTGCCGGCCATGCCCTCCGGCGAGATCGTCGAGAAGGCCTTCTACCCGCGCCTCACAGATATTGGCCAGCGCCATCCCGTGACCCGTGGCCTCGACGGTTCGTCTAGCGAGCCGCCCCGCTGGAGCCGCTGGTTCCGTACCATCGGCGTTCAGAATCCCGAAGGCCAGGTGGTGATGAAAGGGGCCGACAACCGCCCGCTTCTCGTGCTCGACCGCAAGGGCGAAGGCCGTGTCGGCATGCTCCTGTCCGACCAGGGCTGGCTGTGGGCGCGCGGCTTCGAGGGCGGCGGCCCGCATGTGCAGCTCTATCGGCGCATCGCTCACTGGCTGATGAAGGAGCCCGAACTGGAGGAAGAGCGCCTGACGGCCGACGGCCGCGGCATGACGCTCGACATCAGGCGCCAGACGATGAGCGACGATCCCGGCCCGGCGCAGATCATCACGCCGTCCGGCAAGACCATGACGGTGAAGCTGGACAAGTCCGAGCCGGGCATCTTCCTCGGCAGCGTGCAGACCAGTGAGATCGGCCTTTACCAGGTGGCCAATGGCGACCTGACGGCGCTCGCCCATGTCGGCCCCATCAACGCGCCGGAATTCGCCGATGTCGTTTCCACCGAGGACAGGCTGAAGGCACCCGCCGAAGCCACCGGCGGCAGCGTTCGCAGGCTGGCGTCGCCGTCCGCTTCCGGCGACCAGCCAGGCCCGGTGGTGCTGCCCTCGATCGTGCCCGTGCGCGCTTCGGCCGATGCCGCCGGCGCCGACTGGATCGGCCTGCGCACCACGGACGACAGCGTGCTCAAGGCGGTGTCGCGCGTTCCGCTGTTCGGCGGCTTCCTGGGCCTCGGGCTGTTGCTGCTGGCCATGGGCTCGATGTGGTATCGCGAGGGCCGCTAGCCTGCTGGCCAGCTCAATCCCCAGCCTCGATCATTCCTCGGGTTCGGTGGTGAACAGCAACGGATAGCCCTTCGCCTTGCCGGCATCGGTGGCGCGAGTCGCCTTGGTCTCGGCGACATCCCTGGTGAAGACCGCGACCACGCAGGCGCCCCGCCGATGGGCGGTGATCATCACCCTGTGCGCCTGATCCTCGCTGAGCTTGAACTCGCCCTTGAGCACGGTCACGACGAACTCGCGCGGCGTGAAATCGTCGTTGAGCAGGATCACCTTGTAGAGCTTCGGGCGCTCCGTCTTCGGCGCTGTCTTCGGCGTGGACTTGCTGATGGTTTCAGGCATCGGACCTGCACTCCGCGCGAACCATGGCCTCGCGCATGCTGCCATGAACGGAAATCGTCGTCCAATCGAACTGCGCTCGGAACATGGTGGCTGACGAAGCCGCTTCGGGCTCTTCGGCACCCCGCTCCGGCACGGACGGCACCACCCTATGTGGGCAGTATTGCTCCGGGTTGCAAATGGCAACGGCAAGATGAATCCGCGGCTCGTCGGCGCGGCAGATGATACGGCGCCCGAAACCGCCGACGTGGAAAGCTCAGCGGCCCTGGCGGCCGAACAGCCGGCGGGGCGGTATCGGGCTCGTGTCGAGCCGGCGTTCGCGCCACGCCACGACGATCCACGCGGCGAGAAGGATCAGCGTTGCCCCCGTCAGCGCGATCAGCACCCAGGCCTGCAACGGCGTGATATAGTTCCAGCTGCTGGAAATCGCCGGCGCGAAAAGCGACGGCTCGGTGCGGCCGCTGGCGGGATCCGGCACCGGACTGGCCGTGAGCAGAAAGAGCACCCTGGCGACCGCGGAGACCACGAGGCCCGCCAGAACCATCGAACGCAAGGTGGACGAAAGCCGCTTCTTCATGGCGGACGGTCCTATGGAATCTCATGGCCGGGCAAGTTCACCCGGCATTACACGAATGTGGCTAGATCAAACAGTTGGAATGGTGTGCTCGGTCCCGCGAGCGCATCGCGTTCTAACCGGACCGCGTTGCGAATGGGTTAAGCCGGGCGGACGGAACAGCGCTCGCAGTCGTAAAAAGGCCGCCTCAACCATGTCGGGCTGAAGCGGCCTTGTTGCAGCAGGTCAACCTGCCAACGGATTACGCCTTCTTGGCAGCCGGCTTGGCGGCGGCGGCCTTCTTGGCAGCGTGGTGCTTGACCGGGCACTTGTGCTTCTTGGTCGCCTTGCAGGCCTTCTTGGCCTTGGCAACCTTCTTCACCGGAGCTTTCGCCGGGGCGGCGGTGGTCGCGGCCGGAGCGGTCGTGGTCGTCGCGGCCGGAGCGGTGGTCGTCGTGGCGGTGGCGGCGGCGCTGGCCATGACCGGAGCCGAGAAAGCGAGGGCAACAGCCAGACCGAGGGCGGAGAGGAGGGACTTGTTCATGACTTCATTTCCTTTTTGTGCAGGTCGGTTTCGAGCTACTGAACCGGGTCGATCGGCGTAACTCCAAGCAGCTTCAGAGCGTTGGCGAGCATCCGGATACCTTGCGCCTGTTTCTTGGCGGCACAGTACCGGTTTCCCTTTCTCTGGAGAGCTTTTGCCGCGGCGACCTGCGTTGCCGTGGCATGGGTTTCGAGGGCTTCGTCAAATTGGTGGCTGAGATTGGTGCAACGTTCGCTTCTCGTGAGCACTTTCGCATCCGACTGCTCGATCGCGACAGTGACGAGCGAGACGCCGAGCAGCGCACTCATCAGACTGATCGAAAACCTGCGCATCGGTGTATCCGTGCTCCCGGAAGGTTGTGTCGCGACCGATGACCTGACCGCCACGACACCACTTATGCCTCTGTTTTTTTTCGGGAGTTTTTCCCGATTATAGAAAATTGTTTCCGGAGTGTTTCCGGGTGGGCGGGCCCGGATGGCCGCTCGCGAACGGTCAAGATACGGCCCGAATTCTATCGTCAGGGTGCCATGAGGGACGGGCCGGCCAGCCTCCGCAACCCATTGATTTCTAGTATCGTTTCAATTTCGAACTTTGCTTGAGCGTGATATGGAGATGGTGCCGGCCTGAAAAATCGAGATTGTGGCGCCGAACGAGAATGACAGGGTCCTTGTGAAATCCGATACGCACATACTGATCGTCGACGACGACAAGGGAATTCGCGACCTGCTGCAGGAATTCTTCCAGAAGCGAGGCATGCGCGTTTCGGTAGCGGCCGACGGAACCGAAATGGAGACGTTGCTGCGCCGCACGCAGGTCGACCTCATCATTCTCGACGTCATGCTGCCCGGCAAGAGCGGGCTGGAGTTGTGTCGCGACATTCGCGCCCAATTTTCGACGCCGATCCTCATGCTGCCCGCCGTCACCGAGACGACCGACCGAGTCGTCGGCCTTGAGATGGGCGCGGACGACTACGTGCCCAAGCCCTTCGATCCGCGCGAACTGCTCGCCCGCATCCGCGCGGTGCTGCGCCGCAACGGCGCCGCCGAGCCCAAGCGCCCGAGCACCAAACAGATCTACCGTTTCGCAGGCTGGACGATGGACTGCGCGCGCCGGCGGCTGACGGCGCCGGACGACGTGCGAGTCGAGCTCACCATGGCCGAGTTCAACCTGCTGCAGACCTTCGTCAAGAGCGCGCAGCGCGTGCTGACCCGCGAGCAATTGATCGAGCTGTCGGGCGGCGACGCCGACTACAGCTTCGACCGCAGCATCGACATCCTCGTCAGCCGCCTCCGGCGCAAGATGGAGGATGACCCAAAGACCCCGAAACTCATCCTCACGGTGCGCAGCGGCGGCTACCAGTTCCTGCCCGAGACCACCTCCGAATGAGACGCCTGCTGCCGCAAACCCTGCCCGTCTGGGTTCTGCTCATCGTCATCGCCGGCCTCCTGATCAGCCAGGTCGCGACCCTCTATATCGTCTCGCGCGACCGTGCCGCCGCCAACGACGTCGTCGGCCTCTACCCGCTGAACGACCGTGCCTATTCGCTGGTGCAGCTCATGCACGCGGCCACGCCGGAGGAACGCAAGCTCACCGCATCGGGATTGTTCGCCCCGACCTACGCAGTCACCGTCTCCGACACGCCGGCCGTGACCTCCTCGATCGCCGGCGACGACGAATTGGCCGAACTCGAGGATATCCTCGTCGGCCGGCTGTCGAAATTCGGCGTCACCGACGCCCGCGTGCGGCGCGATCCCGCATCGCAGGACACCGACGAGCCCGGCAGCTTCACCAACGGCCCGGACGCGGGCCAGGTCGAGCGCGATCTGCTGGTGCTGGCGGCCGATTTCGCGCAGAGCGACAAGCTGACCGCCTCCTTGCGTTTCGCCGACGGCCAGTGGCTGAATTTCACCGAGCCGATCACGCCGGCAGGACCGATCCTGAGCTTCAACAGCGTGCCGCTCTATTCGCTCATCGCCGGCCTGATCGTGGTTATGTCGATCTGGTCGCTTCGCCGCGTGACCGCGCCCTACCGGATGATGGAAACGGCGGTCAAGCGGGTCGGCAACGACCTGAAGAGCCCGCCTCTACCCCAGACCCGCAGCCGCCAGGTGCGCC